>JABAOC010001264.1_pt7 | contig 184327 bp, 165 predicted proteins | sample 7062161 | NCBI WGS metagenome assembly JABAOC01 (sample SAMN14538625, study PRJNA623070) | marine sediment metagenome | biome: marine biome [ENVO:00000428]; feature: marine pelagic biome [ENVO:01000023]; material: deep marine sediment [ENVO:00002113] | place: India: Gulf of Khambhat ... | reverse complement strand
GACCTGGACGCGCTGGACATCGAGAACGTCGAGATCGTGAAGGGCGCGGCGGCGGCCTCGCTGTACGGGTCGCGTGCGGCCAACGGCGTGATTCAGATCACCACCAACCGTGGCCGCGGCTCGTCGATCAACGAGGTCACCTACACGTTCCGGTCCGAGTACGGCCAGAGCTCGCTGGAGGGCAAGTTCCCGCAGCTCTTCCACCACTTCTACGAGACGACGGCGGACGGGCAGCAGTTCATCAATACCGCCGGCGAGCCTTGCGTTTTCCTCAGCTGTGACGGTTTCCGGCTGGCGGGCAATGCCAATTATCGAGACCCGCTCGACACGCCCAACGAGTGGAACACCGTCGCCACCGTGGAGTGGCCCGACGATCCCGGCGCTTTCGACCAGGTGGATAAGTACTTTGAGGAAGGCGTTTTCCTGCAGAACTATATCGCCGCGACGGGCCGCACGGGCTCGACGAACTTCCACGCCTCCTTCAGCTGGATGAAGGACGAGGCCGTTATGCCGGGCCAGGATGGGTTCGACCGGACTAACTTCCGCGTGAACTTGGACCAGTCGGTTCGGCAGAACTTGATCGTCTCGGCGAGTGCCTTCTACAGCAGGTCCACCCAGGATCTCAACGAGGGGTCGCTGTTCGACCTGACCCGGATGCCGGCCGGATCGAACCTCACGGCCTGCGAGAGCGACCCGACGCAGGATTGCAAGAATAATCCGGCTGATATCATCCTCTTGGCAGAGCCGTTCAACCGCGAGAGCCCGAACCCGCTGTATGAGATGCTGGTGTACGAAAACGAGATGAAGCGGAGCCGCTTCCTTGGCGCCGCCAGCGTGCGCTGGTCGCCGAACACGTGGCTCGACCTGGACGCCAACGCCAGCTTCGACCGGCTCGACTACGAGTCGCAGGAGCTCTACCCCAAGGACTACCGCACGCTCGACCCGTTATCTGTCAACGATGGCTCGTTGGAGATAGACAACTTCAAGAGTCAGGCGTTCAACGCCAGCGCCACCGCCACGGTGAACTGGCTCCTCGCGGATGACGTGCGTAACCGCACGCAGGTCCGCTACCTCTACGAGCAGGACGACGAGGACTTCAACGAGGCCGGTGCCTATGAGTTCGGCGTCGGCCAGGTGCCGACGTATTCGAACCTGAACCGTAACAGGATGCACGATCTCGACTCGTGGTCGACTTCGATTCGGGCGGACGGGTACTTCCTGATTACGAACTTCGACATCTATGGCCGCTACATAGTCGACGCGCTGGTGCGTAACGACGGTAGCTCGCTGTTCGGTGAGGACGAGCGGCGCCAGTGGTACTACCGCCTGGCCGGTGCGTGGCGCTTGGGCGAAGAGTCGTGGTTCACCTTGCCGTTCCAGGAGGTGAAGCTGCGGGCCGCCTACGGTACCGCGGGTGGCCGGCCGCGCTTCGAGGCTCAGTACGAAACCTACTCGGTGTCCCAGGGCGTGGTGTCGCCGGTGACCCTCGGCAACACGGAGCTCAAGCCCGAGTTCTCGAAGGAGACGGAGCTGGGCGTCGATCTTCTGTTCCTCGACGGCCGTGCGGGATTCACCTTCAACTACGCCCATATCCAGACCGACGACCAGATCCTGCTGGTCCCGCAGCCGGCTTACACCGGTTTCAGTAGCCAGTGGCAGAACGCCGGACAGGTCACGAGCAAGTCGTACGAGGTGAGCTTCGACGCGCGGATCTTGCAGACAGAGGACTTCACGTGGTCGACGCGCATTCTGTGGGACAAGGTCACCTCGGAGATCACCGAGCTCACCGTCCCGGCATTCCGCTATGGAGTGTTCGGCCAGGCGATGGGCAACGTCTTCTACGCCCGTGAGGGTGAGAACATTGGGGACTTCTACGGGGTCCTCTACGCGCAGGGCTGTGGCGACCTCCCGCAGGATCAGGGGGATGTCTGCAGCCAATTCGTGGTCGATGAGAACGGCTGGCTCGTCTGGGTCGGTGACGGCGGCAGTCTCGCCGACAACCTCTGGGGAACCGATTCGGGTCTGACAACCGCCGGCCAACCGATTCTCTGGGGTACGCCGTTCATGGGCGAGTGCACGGACCGTTCCACCGGCGAACGTGATAACTTCTGCAAGGTCGGGAATAGCATGCCCGACTACCGCTGGAGCTTTGGCAACACGTTCAGCTGGCGCGGACTCACGCTGTACGCGCTGTTGGATGCCGAGCAGGGCTTCGACGTCTACAATCAGCCGTACCAGTGGGCGGTCTTCCGCCGGAACACCGAGAACTTCGACCAGACTGGCGTGCCGGCGGATAGGCAGAAGCCGCTCGGCTACTTCGACGCCCTCTACGGTGTGAGCGGGCTGCAGGCTGCCAACACCTACGTCGAGGACGGTAGCTACATCAAGCTGCGCGAGGTCTCGCTGCGCTACACGCTGCGTGGCGACCAGCTGGCCAACCTCCCGGGTCTGGATGTTTTCTCCGGGATCACCTTCAGCCTGGTGGGCCGCAACCTGATCACCTGGACCGATTACCGGGGCTACGATCCGGAGATCGGCAGGGGTGGAGGCGATGTAGGTTCTGCAGCTATTGCACGCGTCGACGGCTATCAGTACCCCAACTTCCGGACCTATACGCTCGGCATCGAGCTCAACTTCTGATGCGAGGAGCAAGCGATGACTAAGACGAAGAAGACTGGGGTCCTGGCCACGCTGTTGCTCCTCGGAGCGGTAGCGTGCGCGGACCTCGACGTGGTGAATCCGAACGACGCGGACGCCGCTCGTGTCTTCGTGACGGCTGGAGACATCGAGGCACTGATCGGGGGCGCGTTCCGGAACTGGCAGTTGAGTACCCAGGAATACGGGGGCCCGAGTTGGTTCCTGAGCGCCCAGTCGTTCCAGCACAGCTCGTGTTGGGCGAACGCCGCCGTGAGGAAGTACGGGTGGCTACCGCGGCCGGAGATCATCAACAGCACCGCCGACGGAGACTACGGTAGGATCAATTACGTATGGAGCCGTAACTACAGGGCGATCGCTGCGGTGGCGGATGGATTAAGAGCCATTGAGGATGACCCGGAGGTCGCCGCTGAGCTCGGCGCGACGGCTGTAAACAGGGCGAACGCCTACGGCAAGTTCGTGCAGGGTCTGACCCACGGATCCATCGGCCTGCTGTACGATCGGGGCTTCATCGTGGATGAGACGACCGACATCTCGCAGCCGCAGGAGGCGGTGGACTACAACGCGATGCTGGCTGCGGCACTCGATTACTTCGACCAGGCGATCGCCCTGGCGACGGGTCAGACGTGGGTCACCCCGGACAACTGGTTGTCGGTGGAGGTGAGCGCGGACGAGCTGATCAGGCTCGCGCACTCGATGAAGGCGCGGTATATGGCGGCCGTTGCACGTACGCCGACGGAGCGGGCTGCGGTGAACTGGAACACCGTGATCACCGAGATCGACGCCGGCATCACTGAGCCCTTCATAATGGACGAGCCGGCTGACTATAGCGGCCTGTTCTACAACGATATGACTTACATCTTCGGGTGGGACACGGGTTGGATACAGATAGCCTACTTCATCCTTGGGATGGCGGACCAGTCGGGCAACTACCAGCACTGGCTTTCCATCTCTCCCGTAATGGAGCGCGTGCCGTCGATCAGCATGGGCGGAACCAGAGACATTATGATCGTCACACCCGATCTGCGGTTCCCCCAGGGGACCACACCGGCGGAGCAGGACGCGTACTGCCCGTACGATGCCGATGCACAGACGTATTGCGTGAGCAGGAACCTCCAATACGCCATCCCCTATTGGAGCCTCGCCAACGTGTGGAAGAGACCCGACCGCGGGAAGTGGCGGTGGTCGTGGTACGTCCCGGTCTACTGGTGGAACAAAATACACGGGGAGGACCTCGGCTGGTACGCTGAGATGACGATGGAGGAGATGAATCTGCTTAAGGCTGAGGCCCTCTACCGCACGGGTGACCCGGGAGGGGCAGCCACCATAATCAACATTACTCGGGAGGCTGCTGGCCTCAACGCGACGGATGCCGCCAGCACCAACACGAGCTGCGTGCCGAAGCTTCCGGACGGAACGTGTGGTGATCTCTTCGAGATGCTGAAGTGGGAGAAGCGTATCCACACGCAGGGCCTCGGGCTCCACAGCGCGCCGTGGTACTTCGAAGGGCGTGGCTGGGGTGACCTGTACATCGGGACTCAGTTGCAGTTCCCGATTCCGTGCCAGGAGCTAGAGACGCTGCAGATGCTGCCCTGCTATACCTTCGGCTCTACGGGCGGCGAAATGGCAGCGCCGCGTAGCGTGTACAACTGGCCGTTAGAGGAGTAGGGAAGGCGAGCGGCCGAGAGCGCAATCGTCGCGCCGTGGAAAGTCGTGAGCCAACAATACGGGGGGTCCTGATTCAGGGACCCCCCGTATTTCTGGCCCCTGGCTGCGTCGTTCAAGCTGGCCGAGGGCTCGGGCCGCTAACGGTCCTATCACGACCCGGCCATGTGCCGGACACTGAGCTCCGGGCGTTGACCGGGCGGTCGGTCTGGCAGAGATTAACCAGGTCAACGGCAGAGACGCGAGGGAGCGGAAGCGTGTCCCTCCAGCCAGTAGGAGAGCTAGAGATGAAACCTTTGAGGCGGCCTGCTATGCTGGCGCTGCTGGCGCTGCTAGCTGGTCTTTCCGGCTGCGCGACGACCCGGACCCAGGAGGGCGGTGAGGACTACCGATGGGACGTGTTGACGCGCGAGGAAATCATGTCGCTGGACGTGACGAACCTGTACGACGTGGTCGATCGGTTGCGGCCGCGGTGGCTGACCAGGCGGGGTGGAGTGATCAGCTTCGATCTCGAAACGAACGTCGTGGTGTTTCAGGGACAGTCAATGCTCGGTGATGTCGAGATTCTGCGGGAGATCGCGCCGGAGGAGGCCTACGAGCTGCATTATCTCGATGGTGCGACCGCCACGGCCTCGCTTCCCGGCCTCGGTTCCCAGCACGTTAGCGGGGCGATCGTCATATACACAAGGGCGCGGGGCGTTCAGTAGCGCGCCTCATACTCGCCGATCAAGTCGGCCCGGAAGCCTGCCGCCGCCGACCGGCTATCGCTGCTCGGCGCAGTCGAGCTGGCGGGCCAGAATGCCAGACTGCGGGCTCGTCCCTCGCACCTCGGAGGGCGAGCATATAAGGGAGGCGAATCGTGAGGATCTATCCTTCGCTCTGCGGGGTGCTCGTCTCGCTGCTGTGCGTCGTCTCGGCTGTCACGCGGGCGCAAGCGCAGGATGTGAACTTCGAGTTGGCCCCACACTGGGCGGTTGGCTACGTCGTAGCCGCACCGGTCCAGTTCGTCGGCTTCAGCGGACTGACGTTCGGGCCACAGATGCGGGATTGGGGCGTCTACGTGGACGCGAAGTTCACCTTCGGGTCGCCGGAGGGCGAGTCTAACTTCGATCCTTCGCTCACCCCGGAGGATGCGGAGGGGTTTGGGGACATTGTCGCCGACGACAAGAGCGTGTGGACGACCGTGAGCGTTGCCGTGATGCGTGTCGTTTCTGCGGAAGCCGCGCTCTACGCGGGGGCGGGCTACGCGCACGAAGACGCCTACGTCCAGTACTTCGACGAGTTGCGAGAACGCGGCGAGTTGGGTTTCTACTGGGTAAAGGATGAGAAGGAGTCGGGGGACCGCATCAACCTGATGGTCGGGGCGTTCGTCCGCGCTACGCCGAGAGTCCTGCTCCAGTTTGGTGGCCAAACAGCGCCAGTCGGGGCCATGGTGGGTGTCGCCATTGTCCTGCCGTTCGGCCGCTAGCTTGTCACCGACATCGCAGGGCGCCCGGCCCAGCGATGGGCCCGCCATGACCGGCGGCGACGCGCAATCGGGACAGGCGGCACGTGAGCGGAGCGAGCTCAGCAAAGAAAAAAAGGGAGGCCGGTCTCTGCGAACACGGGCCTCCCCTCACTATCGGCCTTTTCGAGCGGCTAGGCTAACCAGTAAACGGGCGGGCTTTCACTGATGCGGAGGCTCTGGTCGTCGTTATTTGGCTGGTCGGGATCGTCGTCTCGCTCCTGGGGGTCGGGTCCGCTGGGGTCGAGGCATCCCACAGCGCCCAGCATGCCGATGACGAGGAAGGCTAGAAACAGACGGAATATACCCATAGCAAACTCCTGATGTTCACCGGGCCGAGGCCCTGGTCTATTGTACACCAACTATATAATAATACGGGCTCGTGGGGGCCGAAAGGGGGCTCTTCCCTAGCGGCGGATGAGGTTCCCACAGGCCACCGGCTCGGGTTCGGGGTCTATCGTCAGCACCGCCACGTGGTACGTGTTGTTCACGCTGAGCAGCCGGCTGATGGCAATGTCCGTTGTGGCGCTGCCGGATTCACCGATCTCGAGATCCGGGTACGCGTCTTCGCTACTAAAGACGCTTCCTGGATTATCGCAATCGCCGCTGCGAAGGCGCCAGGCGAAGGTGCTGCCTGACGGGAGGCCCTCGACCAGGATGCTGATCGCGGTGCGGTTAGCACCGGAGACGGCGGCGGCGCTTCCCATAAAGTCGGGGTACGCGAGGGTTCCGATCAGGGTGGCCTCCCAGAGCGTCTGCTCCAGCCCGACTGGGTCGGCGGTACACGCGGTGGCGAGTAGAAGCACTGCCAGGTGATTAATCACGCGGTGCATGGTTTTGGCGATTGGAGTGTTCGGGTGGCTACCGGCGGGCTAACCGCCGCGTCGCGTCCAGATTGCTACCACACCACACATGGCCTCGGGGCTCAGATACTCCGCGGGGACACTGCTGAGCCCGCGGTAGACCTCGATCCCCTCAACGGAGCCGGGCAAGACCACGTCGTCGATAGTGAAACCCGGGGCGCGGTTAATGTGGAAGCCGTCCACGTAGACCTGTGCGTGGCACCCTTCTTTGCGGCCGAAGGTGGGGATGCGTCGGTGCCCCGCACCGCTGGAGAGCAGGCGCATCCCGGGCACCGTCGCCAGCAGGTCGGTGACGTAGGCCGGTTTCAGCTCCTCGATGTCCGTGCGGGTGATGTACCACCCGCTTCCGGTGAGGCGACGGTGCTCGAAATCCGCGTGCAACGGGCTGAACGATCGGGAGCGTCCGACGACCTCCAGCGGGGCGAGCAGCACGGCGTCGACCTTCATCCGGATCTCGACCCGGAAGAAGTCGTGCTCGTCGAAGTGTAGTGTCGGCGTCAGCGTCTCCTGATAACCGATCCGATCGGCCCGGACCTTGACGCCGCTCCGGTAGCGAACCACGAAATCGAAGGTGCCGAGCTCGTCCGTGTACCCTACTTCCAGACGTCGGTCGTCGATGCTTAACAAGGTTACGCGCACCCCCTCGATCGGGAGCTTGGACCCGTCCTCGATCACCCTCCCCTCGATCTGCACCGTCTGCCCGGCTGCCGGCGCCCACACCACCGCCAGTCCTGCCGCGCACAGGGTAATCGCCGTAAGCCAGTCTGTCGGCGATCGCATCGACGAGCGCAAAGCGGCATCACCTCCTTACACCCGTACGCTAATGTGTACCTCGTGTTGGGTCAATGTCCTTGTCAGCCATTTGCGGCCGTCACCCTCGAGCCTCGACGGTCTGAGAAACGCCGCCGTGTTCCCGAGCTCGGGGTGTGTGAGCGTGAGGCAATGCCGTGCGGCGCGTCGAACGGTGCTCTATCTTACATGATACGCCACCACGGCTGCCGTCGCAATGGCGCGCGGGCGTCCTTGCTATCACTGGTGTTGCGGGTTAGAGATAGGAGTATTGCTTGCGCGGGTGGAGTGGGCGCTGGCGCCGTCCGGGCCCCAGGCCCGCGTACCAGGTGAATGGACAGTTTGGAGGTAAGATCATGACATCGAATCGGCCGCTACGTTTTCCACTATTCGGGGCGGTAATGACGCTTGTTCTGTTGGGAGCGCCGGCGTCGGCGCAGGAGCAGCAGTGCGAACAGCATGAGCCGAGGGAGAGACGGCGCTCCAGGCAAGCTGAGAGCCTTATGGAACGGGCGCGGGGAGAGGTCACCCTGGATAAGAGGAGCGAGCACTTGACCGAGGCCCTGGCGCTCTTGGAGGAGGGCTTCGAGTCGGATCCTGACAATCCGGTCTACTACAAGATAGCGGGCCAAGTGTACGTGGCCTTGGAGGACTACGCGGCCGCGGACAGCATGTGGGACCAAGCTGTCTGCATGTGGGAACCGTATTCCAACGAGGTCGAGGGCTTACGAGTCGTAGCGTGGACAAACGCCTTCAACCGGGCGCAGGACGCGATCTCTCAAGGGGACACGGCTGCGGCGATGGTCGGGTTCCGGAAGGCGTATGCAATTGACAATACGAGACCGTACCCGATCTTCCAGGTCGCAGCCCACTCGGTCAGGCAGGCTCAGCTGGCCGACACGGACTCGGCGCTGCAGGCCAATCTGGAGTTGGCAATCTGGGGGTTCCAGGAAGCATTGGCCTCGGCCCGGAGATCGGAGACTCTGACCGACGAGGAACGCCGGGAATTCATCTGGACCTCCGTTGCGAACCTGGCGCAGATCCAGGCTTATCAGGGGCAGCTGCTTGAGGCGGCAGAACTCTACCAGGGGTTCTTGGAGGACTTTCCAGGGGACAGCGAGGCCAGATCCAGGCTCGCCTCCCTCCTGGCCGCGCGGGTGGGCGAGATCGGGGAGCTTCTGCAGCGGGTCGAGGATGAGGCCCAGCGGGAGACCTTGCAGGCAGAAGCCGACTCGCTGCGCCGGAGGGCGATGAGCGAGTATAACGTCCTGGTCGCGGCGGACGATTCTGGTCGCAGCGCGGATCAGCACCACGATATCGCGATCGGTCTCTATCGGCTCGATTTGTACGAGGATGCCGCTAGGTTGTTCGGCAAGGCTCTTGAACTGGAGCCCTACCGGCCGCAGTCGCTCAAGCTGTTGGGCAATTGCCTGTACTTGGCGGAACGCTATGACACCCTGGTGGTGGTCGGTGAGGAGCTGGTCGAGCGCTACGGATACGACATGGACAACCTCGCCCTTCTGGCTCACGGCTACCGCGGGGCGGGAAACCCTGAGCGGGCTCTCGAGGTGCTCGAGCGCCGTGAAGGGCTGCCGTTCCAGCTAAGGGAGCTCAACCTGGAGGGTGGCGTGGCTACCGGTGCGATCGAGAACAACTCGCTAGAGCCCGGAACGCCCATCGAGGTCGAGTTCATCTTCTACGATAGCGCCGGGAACGTGGCCGGCACGGGGCTTCTCTCCCAGGCCGCGCCGGAGCAGGGGGGGTGGATGTGGTTCCAGGTGGCGCCGGAAACGCGTGTCGCTGGGGTTTCGGGCTTCGCTTACCGGGTCGTCCAGCCCACTTAGGAGCAGCTACGAGTAGGGGGCTTTTCTGTCGCTCTAGCCGATTCGCGGAGCTCAGTGACTCGATAGGCCTCGGCTCCAGCTCTTCAGCAGAGCCCGCGTGGCGGCGCCCGGGTCGGGCGCCGCCATCACCGCCGAGACGACTGCCAGGCCTGCAGCACCTGTGGCGGCGACCTCAGCCGCGTTCGCTGCCGACACGCCACCAATACCCACGATCGGGATCGAGACGGCCCGGGCGACTCGGCCGAGCTGCTCGGTCCCGATGACCTCACCGATAACCTCTTTCTTCGTTCGCGTGCCGAATACCGAGCCGACGCCGAGGTAGCTGGCGCCTTCGGCCTCCGCGACCCTCGCCGCCTCCTCCGTGTCCGCGGAGCGCCCGACGACGAAGTCCCGAGGCACGACACGACGCACTTCGGCAACCGGGACATCATCGTCTCCCAGGTGAACGCCGTGGGCGGCGGCTGCCAGCGCGACGTCGAAGCGGTCGTTGACCAGAAAAAGCGCTCCGTGGCGCTCGACGAGAGGCCGCAGCGCCAGCGCCATCTCCAACAGCTCCCGGCTCGTCGCGTCCTTGTCCCGCAGCTGAATCGCTGTCGCGCCTGCCTCCAGGGCCGCCTCGGTAACCGCCAGCCAACCTCGGTCGCCCGCCAGCAGCCGGTCGGTGATGACCATCAGGCGCAGGGAGCTTCTGAGTTCGGGTATCCGAACTCTGTCCGTGGGGTTGGGAATTCGGGAATCCATGGTTAACTATCGTTCGCTCCCTGGCCCCCGACGTATCTGCTGGATCTTCTGGTTGTGCTCGCGCAACGACCGCGAGAACTCGTGGTGCCCATCCTCGCGGGCGACGAAATAGAGGTAGGGCACCGGCGCCGGATGCAGCGCCGCGTCGATGGCCGCGGCGCCCGGCGACCCGATAGGCCCGGGCGGCAGGCCGGCGTGCGTGTACGTGTTGTACGGGTTGTCTGCCACCGAGTCGATATGACTGTAGAGCAAGCGCCTTTGGTGCGATTCGAGGGCGTACTGGACCGTCGGATCGGCCTGCAGGCGCATTCTGCGACGCAAACGGTTGTGGAACACAGCCGAGATGAGCGGCATCTCATCTTCCCAGCGTGCCTCGGCCTGAATGATGCTGGCGAGCGTAGTGATCTCGCGCTCGCTCATGCCGATCGAATCGAGGGCGGCGCGGCGCTCCGGCGTCCACAGCGCCTGGTAGCGCGCTACTAGCTCCGCAGCTATCGCTGGCACGGGCACGTCCTGCGCGAAGCGGTAGGTCTCCGGAAACAGATAGCCCTCGAGGTTGGGCCCCGGCGTTCCGAGGGAGTCTGCCAAGCTCGGATCCAGCAGCCGTCGCGCCACGGTGTCTTCCGCGAGCCCCGCTATCGGGGCCACGCGCTGGGCTATCTGCCTGACCGTGAATCCTTCCGGAATCGTCAGGGCGATCGTGACGACCCGCCCGGCCACCAAAGCCTCGAGGGCCTGCGACCAGCCGGCGCCCCTGGGCAGATCGTACGTACCGGCCTTGATGTCCCCCGCCGCGCCCTTGAGACGCACGTAGACCTTGAACAGGCTGGGCCAGCCGACGACGCCGTGGGCCGCCAGCGTGTCGGCGACCGTGGCTACGGTCGCGCCGGGGGGGATCGTCAGGCGCTCCAAGGCGCCGTCCGGGCCTCCGCAGGCTGCGAGGGTCAGAGCCGCGAGGCCTGCCAACCCGGCCGCTCGCAGTGTCGTCCGTTCAGGGGCCGTGTTGTGCATCGAGATACGATTGCAGGATCAAGACCGCCGCCATAGCGTCGAGTCGCTCTTTGTCGCCTCGTGACTTCACCGGCTCGTCCAGCTGCGCCAGCTCGCGACGCGCACGAACCGAGCTGAGACGCTCGTCCCAGTACTCCACAGTGACAGGGGCGCGGCGCTTGAGCCCCCGGCCGAACTCGCGCACCGTCTCTGCGGGTAGGCCTTCCTCACCGTTCAGCTCTACCGGGAGGCCCACCACGACAGTGTCGATCTCCCACTCCTCGATGGCTTCGATGATCTGCCTGTAGGGCGGCCGTTTTCGTCGCCGCCGCACGACAGTGGGCAGCGGCTGCGCGATGGTCCGGGTAGGGTCGCTCACCGCCATCCCTATCCGCCGCTCGCCGTAGTCGAGTCCCAGAATCCTGCTCATCACCGCGCGCGGGGGAAGGTGGTGGCGGTCGAGCGGCCGCCACAGAACCGGCGGCCACAACGGTTAGATGGCGGAGAGCGCGTCTTCCAGGGTGCCGGCCTGAGCCAGCTTCTTGTGAACGTTCAGCAGGGTCATCGGTGAACCGAACACGAAACGGCAGACGTCATTGCCTTGCGATCGGCAGTCTACCTCCATGACCGCCACCGGCTGGCCCACCGCCCGAGTCAACAGCTCGGCCAGCAGTCCCGTGGAGATGTGGCAGCCGGGCGCTCCCCGGGACTCGTTGGGATCAGACTCGGCCCAGTCGCTGGCCACCACCGCCCCGACACCGGCGTTCAACTCTTGGTGCGCGATCCTGCCCCAGCCCGCCTCATGGAAGTAGCGGTTCAGCTCCGACCAGAACGTGGCCAGGGGCAACGCGGGTAGCGGACGGCCGCCGCTCTCCGCGATCGCCATCTCCGCGTCACCCGCCAGCCGCCGCCCCGCCTCGCGGAGTGCGCGCACCGCGTCCTGCGTCGCGGTATCCTCTACGGCCCGCCGCAGTTCGACCAGCCCGGCAGCGGGTAATCTCACGTCGCCCATGGGTTACCTTCGGGTCCTCATCGGTGATAGGAGACCGGTGCCCACAGCAGAGCCGGGTCCCGATTCCCCGGAATGATCGATCGGTCCCGTGGCCACGGAACCTGCCTATAATACATAGAATTATGGGCCCCTGCCTACAAGGCCGGAACGCTTGCCTCAAGCGAGTCTCACGGCTAAGCTCAGGCGCCGCTGATCGCAGATTTCGAACACTATCACAACCGACCGGGAGCACCGATGCCCAGCCCTGCAACGAGCCGTGCCTGTTTGCCGACCGTCCTCGCACTCGTGAGCCTGCTGCTGGCGAGGCCGCTGAGCGCGGCCGAGCTGCCGGGAGTCGTCGCGGGACCCGACAGCGCGCTCATACCGGCGAAGGTCCTGGAGGCTCGCCGTGCGGCGCTGTTCGAAATGCTGGAGCCCGGTATCGTGCTGATCCGCAGCGCTGATCCGCGACCCTCCTTCTTGCACCCCCAGGACACCGATTTCCGGCAGAACAACAACTTCTACTACCTCACCGGGCTCGAGGAGCCGAACTCGTGGTTGGTGATGTTCAAGACGGAGGCAGGGCCCGGGAAAGCGGTACTCTATCTGCCCGAGCGCAATCCGCTGTCGGAATCGTGGACGGGCCCGCGGCTCGGGCCTGGCGCAGAAGCAGTCCGCAGGACCGGGATCACAGAGGTGCGCCCTGTAACCGAGTTTGAGGAGGGGGTCGTCGCCCGACTCCGCTCCGGCTGGGCTCTTCAGGAGTACAAGTGGCTCTACCTGCAGATGGGGCAGGAAACGGCGGAGACTGAGGAGTTGGTCGAGCTGGCGCTGGAGTCTATGCGCACGATCTCCGACGTCGGGCCGCTACTCGCGGAGCTCCGGGTGGTAAAGGATTCGGTCGAGCTCGCCCGGTTGCGCCGCGCTATTGAGATCACCGCCGAGGCCCAACGAGAAGCGATGAAGGCGGTTCGGCCTGGGATGCATGAATACGAGCTCGAGGCCGTGATCGAGTACGTCTTCCACGCGCGTGGCGCGGAGCGGGTCGGGTATCCGAGCATTGTGGGTTCGGGACCGAACAGCGTGATTCTGCACCACAACAAGAACCGGCGTCGAATGGAAGAAGGCGAGCTGGTCGTAGTCGACGTGGGCGCAGAGTATGGCTACTACACGGCCGACGTCACACGGACGTTCCCGGTGAGCGGTAAGTTCACGGAGCGGCAGCGGGCAATCTACGAGTTGGTGCTGGGGACGCAGAAGACGGTGATCGACTCGATACGCCCCGGCATCAGGGTCGCCCAGCTGGAACAGTTCGCTCGCCGTTACATGAGGGAGCACTCGGATGGTCTCTGTGGCGACAAGAGCTGCGATCGCTATTTCAGACACGGCCTCGGTCACTGGATTGGGATGGACGTCCACGACGTGGGCGGCTATGGACGGCTGCTGGAGCCGGGCATGGTGCTCACCATCGAGCCGGGCATCTATCTGGCCGAGGAGAGCCTGGGCGTGCGGATCGAGGACGATGTGCTGGTGACCGAAGACGGCCACGAGGTGCTCTCAGCCGGCGCCCCGAAGACCGTCGAGGAGATTGAAGCACTCATGAGAGAGGAGCCGTGCCTGTTGGAGTGTCGGTAAGGGATTCGGGAACCGGGGATTCGGGAGTCTGGGAATCTGGGAATTGGTCAATAGGAATTAGGAGTCCGTGGCATCCGTGGAATCCGTGGAGTCGGGGACTGCGGGAACGGCAACACGATTTCCAAAACCCTCAATTCCACGGATTCTCGATTCACATTCCTCGAATTGCAGAATCCCCGAATCCGGGAATCCCAGCGTTCCCGAATCCCAGAGTCCCAGAATCCCAGAATTCCTAATTCCCCGGAGGGATTCCCCACGGCGTCGGCTGGTGCAGGTCGCACTCCTCCAGCGGCTCGGTCCCGGGCAGATAGACCTCGGTGTAGATGCCGTCCAGCGGGCAGTACTCGGTGACCAGCTTGCCGCTCAGCTTGTCTATCGTTCGATAGACCAGGCCGCCGGGAGGCTCCCAAGGCTCGGGTATCGGCCGGGTCTGGTAGACTCGCTGCATGAAGGCGCCCCACACCGGTGCGGCGTGCGCGCCGCCCACCGCGCCTTCGAAGATCCGCGTCGGTTCGTCGAGGCCGATCCAAACACCCGCCAGCAGATCAGGCGTGAAGCCGACGAACCAGATGTTCGTTTCGTCGTTCGTCGTCCCGGTCTTCCCCGCTGCGGGGATCTCGGGCGCCAAATAGTCGCGCCGGATCCGATATGCCGTCCCCGTATTCACCACGTCCCGCAGGATGGTAAGCATGATCCAGGCGGACTGCGGCTCGAGAATGCGTTCCTGCTTCGGTTCCGCCTCCCAGATCACGCGACCGGTCTTGTCCTCGATCCGCAGTATCGGCTGTGGCGTGACGTGCACGCCGAGGTTGGCGTAGGTGGTGAACGACTCGACCAGCTGCAGCGGCAGCACGTCTGCGGCGCCGATCGCCGCAGCGGCAACCCTTGGGATCGGGGTACTGATCCCCATGCGGCGCGCGATCTGGCCTACCGACTCCATACCGATCTCTTGCGAGAGCTTTACAGTCACCACATTGATCGATCTGCGCAGCGCATCGCGCAGCGTCATCGGACCGTTGAATCGGTTGTTGTAGTTCTTCGGCGACCAAATCCAACTCGAATCGCCCTCCGGGTCGTACTGATCGAGTTCCAACGGCGCATCATAGATGACGTAGGAAACCGGATAGTCGCCCGCCAGCGCTGCCGTGTAGACAAAGGGTTTGAACGCCGACCCGGTCTGCCGCATCGCCTGCGTCGCCCGGTTGAACTTCGAGTGATTCCAGTCGCGGCCGCCGATCAAGGCCCGCACATACCCTGTCTGCGGATCGAGCGCAACGAACATCCCCTGCAGGTACGGCGTCTGGTGCCAATCGATCGAGTCGGGCGGTAGCTTTAGCGCCTCCTCGTAAGTCATGTGCTCGTACTCTTCCGAGAGCGATTCGAGCGATGTCAGCTGCGCCTTGAGTGCCGAGTCGGCGATCGCCTGCATCTCCAGGTCGAGCGTCGTGTAGATCCGAAAACCGGCCCGGTAGAGATCCTCGCCGAAACGGTCGTCCAGCATGCGACGCACCCACTCGACGAAGTACGGTGCGATCTGGTCTTCCTGCCCACGCGTCCGCGAGCGCGGCAGGGGATACGCCTTCGCCGCTTCCGCCTCAGCCCTACCCAGGTACCCCTGCTGCACCATCAGGTCGAGCACCAGGTTGCGCCGCTGCAATGCAGCCTCAGGGTGCAAGAACGGCGAGTAGCGCGAGGGCGCTTTGGGAAGCGCGGCCAGCAGTGCCGCCTCCGGCAGGTTGAGCTGACTGGCGGATTTGCCGCAATAGTTCTGCGACGCCGTCTCGATCCCGTACCAGCCGTGCCCGAAGTTGATCTGGTTCAGGTAGCCCTCGAGGATCTCGTCCTTCGTGTACAGCCGCTCGATGTCTCGGGCGACCTTCGCTTCCTTGACCTTACGAAGCGGCGAGACCGCGAAACCGATGCGCTCCGTGAACTGGTTGCGGGCCAGCTGCTGCGTTATCGTGCTGCCGCCCGGGCGACCCGGTCCGTAGATCGCGTATTCGATCGTCGCCCGCGTAAACCGCAGATAATCGAGGCCGTGGTGCCGGTAGAAACGTTTGTCCTCGATGGCTACGAAGGCCTGCAGCACGTAATCCGGCAGATCCCCCACGTCGATCACCGTCCGCCGCTGCTGGAAAAACTCGTGGATCAGGCTGCCGTCCGATGCGTAGAGCTTCGAAGACTCATCGGGCTCCCAAACGGTAATCTGTGCGATAGATGGACAGCGTTCGTCCAGACATACCCTGTTCCAGGCCGTCCAAAGCAGCCCCAGTCCCAGGAAGCAGAGGAATAACAGGCTCAGCGCCACCACCGTGTGCCAGGGGCGCCAGCCGCGGACGATGCGGGAGAATAGTCGGGGCCGCTCCCTCCCGCTGTCCCGCTGCTGCTCGGCGGCCTCCGGGGCACTCGAGGAGTGCGGCTTCTGGATGCGTCTCTTCGTGCGCTCGAACATCCGGCTCTTGCCTGGCCTCGTTTTGGCGGTCAAGTGGCCGATCCGGCCTCTTCAGGGGCCAGACAGACCTGTCACCGGGCCTTCCTGGGCCCGGGTACAATACTGTGAATCGACCATCACAGGCTACCCCCGACCACCGGTCCGGGATCCCCCACCGTCCGTGCCCGGCCGCTGCCCTGTCGCCTGTTGTTGTGGAACCGCCCGACGGCTCTCGGGTACAGAAAGTTGGTATCCCTGGTTACATCTCGGCGCGCGCCTGGACGGCCATTGACAGGCGTGATCCAGCGCCTAATGTGGCGAAGGCCGTCCTCGACCTTCACCAACTTGTGCGAGCGGATCCAAGTGCCAGATCGCCGGAAAGTCCGCCGAGCGGTGTAGTGCAATTAGGAAGGTGAGTGACCTATGAAGAGTGTCGGACGGAGAGCCTCGATTCTGGGTGCAGGTCTCCTGCTCCTCCCGTTATTTGCGCGGGCCATCCCCGCACAGGAGTGTATACTCGAGGCCAACGACTACACGAACGAAGCTGCCGTCCAGATTCAAAACGCCCGCGGTATGGAGGAGGCTGCCGAGCAGGCCCCCTACTATCAGAGGGCGCTCGAGCTGCTCGAGCAAGCGATCGCGGAATCGCCGGACGACGCGGCCGCACTCTGGTTGTTCGGCGAGGTCTACGTCAGCCTCGGCGATTACGTGGCTGCGGACTCGATGCTGGACCGCTTGCTGGAGGTGGAGCCCGCATGCCAGGAGCAGGCGGAGCAGACGCGGCGCGTCGGTTGGGTAAACTCGTACAATGACGGTCTCCGTGCGTTTGCCGCCGGCGACATGACCACCGCTATGGCGGCCTTCGAGAAGGCGAACATCATTCTCCAGGACGCGCGCTCCTATAACAACTTGGCTTACATTCATAACGAGCAGGGCGAAGTCGAAAAGGCGATCGAAACCTACCGGATCTCCCTGGAGGTGGCCACGGAACTGGAGCAGCGTCGCGCGGCGATCATCAACTTGGCGGAACTGCTGAACAGCGTCGAGAGGGTAGGCGAGGCGTTGGAGATCTACGACGACTACACGGCGAGCTATCCGGATGACGTTTTTGCCCGTATCAACCACGCAGTCCTGCTCGCGGAGGCTGGGGAGCAAGAGCGTTCTGCCGAGATGTTCGCCGAGCTGACGCAGCGTGAGGACTACACGTTCGCGGAGTGGAACGAGCTCGGTGTTGGGCTACTGCGGGTAGGCGCCTTCGGCGAGGCGATTCCGGTCTTCACCCGAGCTCGCGAGCTCGAGCCGTTCGACAAGTACGTCATGGCGAACCTGGTGGACGCGCAGGTCGAAGCGCGACAATACGCCGAGGCCTTGCCTTTGGCCGACACGCTGGTCACTTGGTATCCGTACGCCGGCGTACAGTACCCTCCGCTGGCTAGCTGCTTGTCGAGGACCGGCAGATCCGGCGATGCACTAGTGTATCTGCAGGCCAGAGAAGCCCTGCCGTTCGAGTTCGAGGGCGTCCACATGACCCGCGGCAGTGGCGGCAGATACTTCGTTCGGGGCCAGGTGGTCGGGCGCGGCGGTTTGGTCGGCGAGCGAATGGCTGTCCCAGTCGAGTTCCTGGGGCAGACCGGTGATGTGGTCGCCAGCGGGGAACTCGAGTTCTTGGTGCCGCCGGCCGGCGTAAGCCGTGCGATTCGAATGGAAGCCGAGTCTGAGACTCCGATCGCCGGCTTTCGCTATAGCAGAGCGGACATTCAGAGCCCAGGTTAGCTGGTGCGACGGCCGTGGCAGCGGTCCGCCGTCGAGTCACCTGACGACATCTATTGACCGCGAGCTCGTGAGTGTCTCCCTCCCGAACGGCGTCACCTGCAGCATGAGGACGTACTCTGCGGGCTGGAGATCGGCCGGCAGGTCGATAGCCAGCGATCGTGCTAGGACAGCCGTCGGCGAGGGCACCGCCTCCTGCCAATCGAGCGTTAAGGGCTGGTTCTGGCTTGCCAGCCCGAGCCACTCGACCGTCTTCCGCAGCCAGCTCGCGCTCTCGCCGGCCAGAGTAAGAGATACCGAGAGCTCTTCCGCACCCGGGCCGAGGCCGAATACCTCCCAGTAGACTCCCAGCCGTTCGCCGGGGCGCACGCGCTCCAGAGGACGGGCGAGTGGGACCGCCGCAGCCAGCGAGTCCGGCAACCTGTCTGCCCGTTCCAGCAGCAAGAGATCCGACAGCGCCAGAAGCCCGACGGGGACCTTCTCCAGTCGAAGCCCGTAGCGGGATCGTGCCGCCCGTCGGTCGGCGCGCGACAGCATCTCGAGGCTCAGCAGCGTCGGTACGGCTTCGACAGCGACGGCGAGCACACCTCTGGTGGTGCCCCGGCTGCCGGCCACCGCCGGGGCCGAGGCAGGATCGCGCGAGATGATCAGGGCAGCCTCGTAACTGCCGCTGTCGATCGGTTCCTCGGCAACAAGCTGGTAGGCGGCGACGACGATGGCCGAGTCTCTACGCGGGAAGACCGCCAGCTGATGGCCGAGCTCCTGGAACGACGACACGTAGGCCGGTGCGTAGACCGACCGGGGCTTCTCGTGGTCGAGCTGCCAATCGCTTTGCCTTACAGAACTCACTTCCCGCAGAAAATCGAAGGCCGGCGCGAACCGCAGGCTGCCCCGCGCCTGGTGGCTCACGATCTCGTCGCGGCTGCCTCCCGTCCCCGTGGGGTAGCTGACCCGCTCGAAGCGGCCCGGCCAACCATACCGCACCAGCAGCTCCCTCAGATCCGACCCCCACGGGTTGCCAAACGCCGACCTCGCCCGGTGCTGCATGCGGTCCAGCGTTCGTCTGGCGAAGTGTTCCGTCCGGCGGTCATTCGCGGGCACCATCTGAAGCGGGTCGGCGAGCCACCAGAACCGCGCCTCGATGTCGGTTCGCTCCCCACAAGCCACCCGCGCGTAGCGCCGGCGGACCCGGCCGTCAAGGAGATCGGTGATGTCGGTCCACCGGCATCTCTCTTCTTCGGGCATGGAGGACAGCGCAATCGCGAAGATCGAATCAGCCGACTCGAACTCGCCGGCCGAATGTAGGGCGTAGCCATGCAGCGCGGTGCACCACCAGGCTGCGACGGCGCGACACGCGCGCGCCGCCTGAGACGCTTCACGATGGCGGCCGGCCTCGACCAGGTATCTAACGCGCTGCCCGGCAATCCACTCGTCGCCCGGTAGCGAGCGGGCGGCACCGTCGAGCTGCGCTACGAGCTCGTCTCGAGCCTCAGTGACTTCGGGGGGCTCCGGCTGTGGCTCCACCTCGTCGTCGCCGTGACGAAGACAATAACGGCCGATGATCTCGTCGCAGCGTCGCCCCGGGCTGCCCGCCCCCCGCTGCAGTCGACGGCGCCTCGACCGTTCGAATCGTGACTGGTGCGAGCGGACGGCCTCCAGCACTCGCTGCGAATCGACTTGCGTCTGGACGTGCGGGTCGTTCGTCACGGTTGAGTGCCGGCTGGGATGCCCTTTCTGGCCGGCGGGCAGATGAGGGACGCGCCATTCTCCTGCGGGTACTACCAGGAGGCGGATGGCGATCAGCGGTGACAGCAACAAGGCGATCCGAATCGGTCGCATCACGTCGTTAGGATAGCCGCGAGTGGACCGGCCAACCAGAGGCGCCAGGACTACACTGGACAACTTGTACTTGACAGCGGGACGCGGCGTTCCTATCATGGCGTCGTATACGATTCCCATCGGCGCTGGGAGCGCGCGGACGTGCAAGCGTCCGCATATATATAGATCCAGCTAGTCAAGCACTCGGACAAAGCAACGAAGGAGGTCGCTAGCAACACTTACTTGGTCTAGCCCATCGAAAAATCTGGTCTACGAGTCATTCCACGCTTGCTTCGGTGGCGACGTGGCGTGTTTACCACTGTCCAGTCGCCCCCTTGCCCAGGGTAAGCGGTAGCGGGCCGTCTTACGTGCGGCAAGAATGGGAGCGCGATCCAGCCGTGCGCGTTCCGTTCGTCAATCTTTCATTCGTCGACCTACTTGGACGAGTCCGAGAGCCTCGGGTTGTCGGGCAACGTCCGGCGGCAAATTTCGTATGGAGGTGGTAGCGAATGAATCCGAAGCAAGTAAGCAGTCGCAAGCTGTTCAGCGCAGCGGCAGTGGCGGCGATGCTCCTGGGCATCTTCGGGTCCGCCCACGCTCAGGAGGGTGCGATAAGGGGGCGTGTCATCGATCAGGCCACCCTCGACCCCGTGGCGATGGCCCAAGTCTTCGTCGCCGGCACGAACCGCAGCGCGCTGACGAATCAGGAAGGGGAGTACACGATCACCGGGATTAGCCCGGGGCAGCACACCGTCCGCGTGGCCATGATCGGCTACGCCGCCACCTCGGCAGCGGTTACGGTAGGGGTGGGAGAAACGGCGGTCGTGGATTTCCAGCTGACGGTCTCCGCCATCCCCTTGGAGGGACTCGTGGTGAACGCGGTGACGGGGCAGACCCAGCGGAGGCGCGAGATGGGCAACACGGTGGGCACGATCTCCGTGGCGGAGCTGGACAAGGGCCCCGTCACGAACGTTGCCGACGTCCTGACGAGCCGCGCCGCTGGAGTGAGCGTGGTCACCGGCAGCGGCACCACCGGTGCCGGGGCTCGGGTCCGCATCCGCGGCGGTGGTGTGAGTGTGTCACTCGACAATAGTCCGCTGGTCATTGTCGACGGGACGCGGATCAACAACGGGAGCGACTTCGATCTCTTCACGGGCGGGCAGAACTTCTCGCGGCTCAACGACATCAACCCTGAGGATATCGAGAACATCGAGGTCTTGAAGGGTCCGGCGGCTTCGGCGCTGTACGGCACGGCGGCGGCGAACGGCGTGATTCAGATCACGACCAAACGCGGCCGACCCGGGCCGGCGCGTTGGAACTTTTACGGTGAGCTCGGCGGCAACTTCGAGGTGACCGATTGGCCTGCCAATTACCGGGGTGTTGCGGCGGATGGGAGCACCTGCAACATCTTCGACCAGTCGGAAGGGCTGTGCACGCTGGACCAGCTCGAGTCGTTTAGTCCGCTGGAGGATGAACGGACGTCGCCTTTCCGCGACGGCGTGCTCCAGAAGTACGGGCTGAGCGTTGCCGGCGGAGGCAACGACGTGACCTATTTCTTGGCAGGCGAATTCTATGACGAGAAAGGGGTCTACGACGTCAACCGGCTGGAACGACAGACGTTGCGGGCGAACATCAGCGCGCAACTCACCGACGAGATCGACGCGAACGTCTCGATCGGGTACATCACCAGCGAGGGGCGACTCCCTGACAACGACAACAACCTGTTCAGCTACATCTTGAACGGCATGCTGGGCGGTTCCGAGTTCGATCCCGAGGACCCGGACGCCGTCTGGTTCTTCTTCCCGCCGAGCACGGTCGATAACAACATCCTCGAGCAGGAGATTGACCGCGTTATCGGCAGCGTGAACGCGAGCTGGCGGCCCCTGGACTGGTTGACGTTCAGTGGTGTCGCAGGCATCGACTACCTGCAGCGCCACGACAACAACCTCATCCTGCCGGAGAAGATCTTGTTCGGCGATGCGACCCGATCGGGCTATGTCGATTCGAATCGGTTCAAGATCGTCAACTGGACGGGGAACCTCTCGACGCAGGCTGTCTACCCGCTGACCGACAACATCACCGCCACCAGCACGGCCGGCTTGAGTTACGAGCGTGCACGCCTCACCACGACCGAGGGCTTTGGCGCCGGGCTGACACCGGGTACGTCATCGCTGGGCGCCACCAGCCGGTTGTTTGCGGTGGACGAGGACAACACCGATGTCGTGACGATGGGTGGCTTCGTGCGCCAGCAGGTCGGTTACAAGGACCGGGTGTTCCTGAGCGCCGCGCTGCGCGGCGACGACAACAGCGCCTTCGGCGCGGACTTCGGCCTGGTCACCTACCCGGCGCTTCAGGCTTCGTGGGTGATCGGTGAAGAGCCCTGGTTCCCGACAGGCGAGATACTCAGCTCGCTACGAGTGCGCGGCGCCTACGGGCGCTCCGGCCAGCGGCCGGATTTCCGTGACGCAGAGACGTTCTTCAACCCCGTGTCCGTGGCCGTCGACGGCGACGAGCTGTCGGCTCTGGTCGTGGGCGGTACCGGTAATGTCAATCTGGAGCCCGAGAAGACCGACGAGTTCGAGTTCGGCTTCGATGCGGGTCTGCTCAACGAGCGACTCTCGCTCCTCTTCACGTTCTACACCAAGAACACGCAGGACTTGCTGGTCGCCGTACCCCTCGCGCCGTCGCTCGGCGAAGCCGCTACCCGGTTCGCGAACCTCGGCGAGAGCAACAGCCGGGGCATCGAGCTCGGGATCGAGGCCGGTATCCTGGACTCCGAGCAGGTGAAGTGGGACGCTTCGCTCAACGTGTTCACCGTGAGGAGTGAGCTGAAGGAGCTAGGAGAGGGGATTGAGCCCATCGTCTTCGGGCTGGGCGGTGACAGCCAGCGTCACGAGGAAGGCTACCCACTGGGTGGCTACTGGCAGCGCCCGATCGAGAGCTTCGAGGACGCTAACAGCGACGGCATCATCACGCCGGACGAGGTCGTGGTCGGCGATGAGCCCGTGTTCCTGGACTACTCGTTCCCGCAGAGCGAGATCACGTTCTCCACTGAGGTGACGCTCTTCAAGTACATCCAGGCGCGGGCCCTGTTCGAACGCCGCGCCGGTTTCAGCCGGTTCAACGACACAGAGTTCTTCCGCTGCGCCCAGTCCACCGGATTCTTCCGTTGCCGGGAGGCCTTCGATCCCGACGCGCCTCTCGAGGATCAGGCGCGCATAGCCGCGAGGTTCACACCTTCGGCGACGCGAGCCGGCTACATAGAGGAGGCGGACTTTACGCGTTGGCGTGAGCTGTCGATTACGTTTACGGCGCCACCGCAGTGGGCGCGGATCTTCCGTGCGTCCGGTGTCAGCCTCACCATCTCGGGCCGCAACCTGGCTCTCTGGACGGACTACCGGGGGCAGGATCCGGAGGTGATCACCAATACAGGCGGGAGCACCGGGGAAGGTGGCACTGCCACCAACTGGTCGACCGCGGACTTCTTCACCCAGCCGCCCGTCCGGACCTGGACGCTGCGGCTCGACCTGTCGTACTAGGAGGGATCCACCATGAAACGATATAGAGCGATGGAACAGTCAATGAGTTTCCGCCGCCTGACTCGCGTGGTCGGCATCCTCCTGGTTTTGCCGTTGGCCTGGATCACGGTTTCCTGCGAGAATCTGCTCGAGGTGGAAGATCCCGACGTGGCTAAGGAGGGGGACGTGCTGGACCCGGAGGCGCTGGAAGCTCTGGTCTCCGGGGCGATCGGTGAGTTCCAGGTTGGCTATACCGGCGATAACGGGACCAACCAGGGGATCGCCCTCACGGGTGGCCTCATGGCCGATGAATACGAGCTATCGGGCACATTCCCCACCCGGTTGCAGATTGACATGCGTAGTGTCACGAACGATAACGCGACGGCCGAAACCGTCTTCCGCAACCTGCACCTGGCACGGCGCGCCGCCGAGCGGGCGGGCGAAGCGCTCGCGGCGGCGGATCCGAATGACCCACGTCTGGCACTGATGTACGCGCTGGCTGGGTTCAGCTACGTCTATTTCGGCGAGCACTACTGCTCCGGTGTCCCGTCCAGCCGTATCGAGTTCGGGACCGGTAACCTGGAGTTCGGTCCGCCTCTGACCACCGAGGAGATGTTCCAGATCGCCGACGATTTCTTCGACCAGGCGCTGGCTATCGCCGAGGCCGGGTCCCAAGAGGCGTATCTGGCAGCGGTGGGCAAGGGGCGAGCGCTTCTCAACCTCGACCAACCCGCCGCGGCGGCGACTGCGGTGGCGGGTGTGCCCACCGACTTCGCATACATGCTGGACCATTCCGAGAACACCGGTCGTCAGGCCAACGGGATTTGGGCGTTCGTGAACAGCGTGGAACGCTACCGCGTGGCGGATTCGGAGGGCGTGAACGGTCTGCCTTATCGTAGCGCCGCCGATCCGCGGGTGCTGTGGGAACTGGATCCGACCGATGGGCTCGGCTTCGACCAGGTGACGCCCCAGTTCAACCAGCTGAAGTTCCCGGCCCGCGCCTCCGACATGCCGGTAGCCGATGGCGTGGAGGCACGGCTCATCGAGGCGGAAGCCGCGCTCGGCGACCCGACGACCTTCCTGGGCGTGCTGAACACGCTGCGCGGCGATATTGGAATGGGCGACGTCACCGATCCGGGGACCGACGTGGGACGTGAAGACCTGCTGTTCGAGGAGCGGGCGTACTGGCTCTGGCAAACGGCGCATCGGCTCGGCGACCTGCGGCGGCTCGTCCGTCAGTACGGTCGCGCTACAGAATCGGTCTTCCCGACGGGTGCGTACTTCAAGGGAGGCACCTACGGGACCGACGTAAACTTGATTATCCCGCTGGATGAGCAGAACAACCCGAACTTCACGGAATGCCTCGATCGTAACCCATAAACGATCCCGATGTGCCTGACGGAACAAGGGGAGGGCGTTGTCAACAGCGCCCTCCCCTCTTCCGTATTCTAAATTCTAAGCGAGGTACGACTGATCCCGCGCTGTGTCGTCAGTCTACTACGACGCGGGACCGTGCCAGGTGACGATGCGGATGACCCCGTTACCGGCGTTGGTGCCGTACTCGGCCGTACCCTCGACGCCGGGCAGCCATTCCATACTCTGGAGCTGCGAGGCCGGGATAGCCTCGAGGACATCGATGGTCGAGATCTGCGCGCCGTCCACCAGCACCATGGGACCATTGCCGAGAAACAGGCTCGAGCGACCGCGGCTCGTCATCTCGGACGGCCTTCCGTCCGTCGTCTCGGTGAAGCTGAGGTGCCGGAAGTGATAACGAATCGCCTCCCACGCGTTCTTTACGCCCGAGGACGCAATCTCTTCCGCCGTGATAACCCGGCCGGTAGATGGCCCCGCGGGACGGGGATTGCGGGCGCCACATCCGGCGGCCGCGACCGACGCCGCAACCAAGATGAGGAAAATTCTGGCGTTCGGCATGGCCCATCTCCTTATCTCATATTCTGAAAGCTAAAGTCCAGGTTGATCGCTGGCAAGGAATCGCAATGACGCTGCCGACCGCGCCCGAGACGCGGGGCGGTCCTGGAGCGCGGTGGCGGCCGTAAGTGCTGGAAGGACGGCGCTGTGCTTGCTTGCCTGCAATAGGGGGCTAGGTTTGGGGGTCGAAAACGCTACGGATCACACTGCCTAGCAGGAGATCGCGGAGAACAACGTGCCGAGGTTCATACCGGTTCGGCAGCAGCTCGAGCAGATACGCGAGGGCGTCAGCGAGATCATCCCGCAGGACGGGCTGGCGCGTAAGCTCGAGCGCTCGCTGGAGACGGGTGTCGGGCTGGTGGTCAAGGAGGGTTTTGATCCGACGCGCCCCGACCTCCATCTGGGCCATGCCGTAAGTATAAGGAAACTAAGGACGTTCCAGAACCTAGGCCACCAGGTCGTCTTTGTGGTCGGCGACTTCACGGCGCTCGTAGGTGACCCGAGCGGTCAGGACGAGACGCGCCCGCGGCTCTCGGAGGCCGACATCCGTGCGAACATGAAGACCTACCAGGAGCAGGTCTTCAAGCTCCTCGACCCGAAGAAGACGAAGGTGGTTCGGAATAGCACGTGGCTCTCGAAGCTCAAGCTCACTGACATCCTCGAGCTGTCCTCTCGTTACACAGTCGCCCGGATGCTCGAACGGGACGACTTCGCTGCCCGTTACCAGGAGGGACGCCCCATCTCGCTCGTCGAGTTCGTCTACCCGCTCATGCAGGGCTACGACTCCATCGCTCTGGAAGCGGATGTCGAGCTGGGTGGCACGGACCAGAAGTTCAACCTGCTGGTCGGTCGAACACTGCAGGAGCGTTTTGGGCAGGAGCCGCAGGTATGCGTGACGCTGCCGCTGATGCGCGGCACCGACGGCGTGCGGAAGATGTCGAAGTCGTATGACAACTACGTCGGAATCACCGAGCCGCCCGAGGAGATCTACGGGAAGACCATGTCGATCCCGGATGAGCTGCTGGAGGAGTGGTACTACCTGGCGTCGTCGGTCCGTGGCCCGGAGCTGGAAGCTGCGCTGGCACAGATTTCCGAAGACCCGCTGGGGGCCAAGCGGGCGCTAGCCCGGGACATCACGCGTGCCTACCATGGCGACGAGGCGGCAGAGCGTGCGGAGGCCCAGTTCGATCATGTGGTCAGGCGCGGAGAGGAGCCGGAAGAGATTCCCGAGGTCGAGGTGACGCGCACAGCCGACGAGATATGGCTGCCGAAGCTAATGGTCGAGGCCGGCCTCGCCGACTCGAGCAGCGAGGCGGTTCGTCTCATTCGACAGGGAGCCATTCAGCTCGATGGCATGCCGGTTACCGACAAGGACCACCATGTGTCCACCTCGCAGCCGCTGCTGATCCGGCGGGGCAAGCGTCGTTTCGCGCGGGTTCGCTTCCGCTAGGGCCATCACTGCCCCTGAGGCCGTGTCCGGCTGTCGCGGCGGCTGGGCAGGGCCGCCAATCGGACGAGCGAAGGAAGGAGTCGCGGGTGCAGATCGAGGTCAAGAGGGTGGAGAAGCCGTGGGGCTATGAGTTGATCTGGGCCCACACCGACCGCTACGTAGGAAAGATCCTCCACATCAATGCCGGCGAGTCGTTATCGCTCCAGTACCACGAGCGCAAGGACGAGACGGTCCACGTTCTGCACGGGCGCATGGTGTTCCTGGTCGGGGGTAGCGAGGCGGAGTTGGAGCGCGTGGAACTGGAGGAAGGGATGAGCTTCCGAATTCAACCGGGGACTCGCCACCGGATGGAAGCGATCAGCGATTGCGATCTCTTGGAAGCCTCGACACCGGACTTGGACGACGTGGTCCGGATCGAGGATCGCTACGGGAGGGCTTGAGGGAGTGGAGCAGACTACTACGTGGGATGAGCCGCGTGTCGGCTACGTCTACCTGGGCCTCGGGTCGAACGAGGGCGATCGGGTCCGCTACCTGGAGCGTGGCCTGGAGGGCTTGAGGAGAGAGGTGCGGATCGACCGCATCTCATCGATATACGAGACGCAGCCGGTCGGCGTCCGCGATCAGCCGTGGTTTCTCAACCTAGTGTGTGCGGGGGCGACGCGCCTCAAGCCCGGCGCGTTACTCGAGTTCATCCACCAGGTGGAGGCCGAGTGCGAGCGTGTCCGAAGCGAGCAGCGGTTCGGGCCTCGGACTCTCGATATCGACATCCTCACCTATGATGACCGCGTGCTCGAGACTTACGAGCTGGTGATACCGCACCCCCGGATGCACGAGCGCAAGTTCGTGCTCCAGCCGCTGGCGGAGATCGACGACGAATGGCGCCACCCGGTCGAGGGTAGAACCGCGAAGGAACTGCTCGACGAGCTGGACGGTGACGTCGTTCGTCCGGTCGCCGAACCGCCGCCGGGCTCGGGACCGGCGCCGATCCTCTAACAGGCGATGGTCTACCGACTGGCGGTTCGCGCGTCATACGATTCGGCCCTTTTCATCCCGGGCGACCAGGGCGCGTCCGGACGGACGCACGGGCATCGCTACACGGTCGAGGCCGTACTTGAGGTGCAGCAACTCGATGAGTCGAGCTTCGTCGCCGATCTCGACGCCGTACAGCCGCGGTTGGCGGCGCTGGCCGGCGAGCTAGACCACTCCTTGCTGAACGAGCTCGAGCCGTTCCGCGGCGACACACCCAGCGCCGAGCGCCAGGCCGAGTTCTTCTACCGGCGGCTGAGTCTCGAGATCGAGAACGCATACGGCCCTGCGGTGCGGCTGGCCAAGATCAGGGTGATTCAGGAGCCGGAAGCATGGGTGGAATACGAGCCGTGAGTCGGTGCCGTGGGGTAGCAAGGTTGGCGCTGGCGGCGCTGGCGCTCTCGCAAGCCGCCGCCTGTGGCCGCGATTCGGAGGGTCAACAGGCAGTTCGAACCGATGCCGAGCTGGAGCGCAAGGTCGAGGAACTGCTGCCCCAGATCGAGGAGTTTGCACACCTGGAGGCCCGGGAGACGCCCGCGGTGCGGCGTTCGACCGGCGCGACTCTGGAGACCTATCTGTTGGAGCGGCTCGATGCCGAGTTCCCAGGGGACAGCTTGGATCGCGTGGCGTCGGCCTATAAGGCCTTCGGCCTCGTCCCCGACACCGTGGACCTCCGGGAACTGCTGGTCGACCTGCTGCTCGAGCAGGCGATCGGCTACTACGACCCAGTGCGCGACGTCCTCTTCGTCCGCGACGAGGCGCCGGACGAGATGCTCGAGTCGGTGCTTGTGCACGAGCTCGTCCACGCCCTCCAGGACCAACACGTCGACCTCGACTCGCTGCTCAACGCCGTCTCGAGAAATGACGCCCGCACGGCCATCCAGGCGGCGGTGGAAGGTCACGCCACCGTGGCCATGATGGCCTGGCAGTTCTCCCAGATGACGGGCTCCTCGGTCTCCGGCGAGCAACTCCCAGAGATCGGCCCGGAGATGGCGGCCGCGCTGGCCGACCCGTCCCAGTTCCCGCAACTCGCCGCCGCGCCTGCCATCGTTCGCGAGCCGATGCTGTTCGTCTACCTGGGCGGTGCGAGGCTCGTCCAGAGGCTCTGGCGCACGCAAGAAGGCCGACCGCTACCCTTCGGCGAATGGCTGCCCGCGTCCACCGAGCAGCTGCTGCACACCGAGCGCCTTCTCGAATGGCGCGACAGCCCCACCCCGTTGCAGCTGGCGGAACCTGGCGGTGGCTGGCGGGTCGTGTACGCCGACGATCTCGGGCAACTAGAGATTCAGGTCTACTTCCGCGAGCACCTGGGCAGCACCGCGCTGGCAGATCGGGCCGCTGACGGCTGGGACGGCGACGCTTACGCTTTGCTCGACAGGAACGGTGAGCGGGCGCTGGTCTGGTACACCGCCTGGGACAGCCCGCTGGATGCCGACGAGTTCGCGGACGCTTACAAGACCGCCTTCGCCGCCAGGTTCGGGGGTGAGGCCGCTGGCGGCGACCTGACCGCCCCGCAGCGCCGTGCGCGGGTTGAGCAGCTGACGGTCTCGGGGATACCGGTCGTGCGGGTCGTTGAAACGGCGCCGGACGCCTCCCTGGAGAACCCGCCGGGCGTCAGGGTTGGGAGTTAGGGATTCGGGGATTCGGGGAGTCAGGGGAGAATTAGAGGGGCACCACCTGAGCTTGGTCGGCGCCCCTCAGGTATACCTCTCCAAATCCCCGAATGAATGCAGGAGTCCCGCCCCTAGATTATCGATGCCAGGACAAGCTCCTTCGGCAGCGGGTAGCGGTACACCTCGCCGGCGTAATTCCGCAGCACGACCTCGTCATCGCTGATTTCCTCGACGTAGTTGGGGAGCAGCGGGATCTTGCCGCCGCCGCCGGGCGCGTCGATGCAGAAGTGCGGTACGGCGAGGCCGGATGTCCAGCCGCGTAGCGCCCTTATGATCTCCAGGCCCTTCTCGACTCCGGTGCGGAAATGCTCGGCGCCCGCCACCGGATCGGCCATGTACAGGTAGTATGGGCGGACGCGGTTCTTGAGGAGCTTCTGCATCAGCTCCTTCATGGTCTCCGGATCGTCGTTGACACCCTTGAGCAGGACCGTCTGCGAGCCCAGCGGGCACCCGGCGTTGGATAGCTTGGCCAGCGCCCGCTCCGTCGGGGGTGTCAGTTCGGCCGGGTGGTTGAAGTGGATGTTCACGTAAACCGGGTGGTATTTCGAGATCATCTTGCACAGCTCCCCTGTGACACGCTCCGGCAGGTGCAACGGGATTCTGGTGTGGATTCGGATGATCTCGATGTGCTCTATGGTCCGCAGCCTCTTCAAGAAGTACTCGAGCCGCCGGTCCGACAGCATGAAGGGATCACCGCCCGAGAGGATGACGTCTCGGACCTCGCTGTGCTCCTCGAGATAGTTGAAAGCCGACTCGAACTGGTTCAGCGGGATCTTCTCAGGGTCACCAACCTTGCGCCGGCGCGTGCAGAACCGGCAATAGCTGGCGCATACCGGACTGATCAGGAAGAGCACGCGATCCGGGTAGCGGTGCGTGATATTGGGGACGGGAGAGTCGTCGTCCTCGGCCAGCGAGTCGGCAATCCCGTCGAGGACCTCGCTCTCATCCGCGCTCGGCACGTACTGCTGCCAGAAGGCGTTCCCGTCTCTCCTGATTTGGGCGAGGACGGCGGGTGTGATCCGCAGGTTGAACTTCTCGATCGCGGCCTCCGCGGCCTCGCGATCGATTCTCTCCTCGCCGAACAGTTCGATGAGCTGGTCAACGGTCGTTATACTCTTCTTGAGTATCTGTTGCCAGTTCGCCATAGTCGCACACCTCGGTGAGTCATGAGTTAGAGACGTGAGCTGGGAACATCCCCCCCCGCGCCCCGCACCTTGTCCCTTCAGTCTCGCTACTCATTCTCCTTGCGAAGAGACAACGACTTCTCGAACTGCTTCGCGTATGTGACCCGGTCATCACCGGCGTCGTAGAAGTCGACGATCCGCGCGACTTCTTGGTAGCCACAGGCTAAATAGAACCGGCGCGTCGCCTCGTAGTCCTCGCGTGACGATGTCTCTATCGCGCACATCCGCGCCCCGGCTTCCCGCATCTGCGCTTCGGCCCGCTCGAGCAGGCCACGCCCCGCACCGCAACCCTGGGCCTGGGGATGCACGACGATCCAGTACAGGTCCCAGGTGCCCACCGTGCACGGCGTCGGGCCGAAAAATGCGAAGCCTGCCAGCTCGCCCGAGCCACCATAGGCTGCCAGGGCATGGTAGTCCTGTCCCGGAGCCCGGCAGTAGTCGTCGAAGACTTCCAGGGCGACATCGACCTCGTCCGGCCTGAACACCCCGGTCGCTTCCACGGCCTGCGCCACCTGAGGTCTGTCCGCCGGCTCGGGCGGCTGCCACTCGAAGGTCGGCGCCGACGTCCCCCGGGAGCCGGGCTTCTGAGTGACGGAGCTCATCTGCTAGGCTCCCCGGTCGTCTGTGCCTGCATGAAAGTCCAACCCTCATCCGCCGCGCAGTCTGTATCGGCCCGGGACAAGGCCTCCTCCATAACCCTTCCGATCAACTCGTCGTACGACCATCCGGCGACCCGCGCCTGCCGGGCCAGCCCGGCGTCGTATGAGAGGTCAGGGTTAGGATTGATGTCGATGACGTAGGGTACGCCGTCGTCGCCCAGGCGCACATCGACTCGCGCGTAGCCTCGACCGTTCATCACTTTCCAAGCTTGGACGGCCAATCGCTGCAAGTCCCTCGCTTGCTCGGGCGACAGCGGCGCCGGGCACATCGGTCGCGTCCCGACGTCCTCCGGACTGCCCGCGACCCACTTCGCCTCGAAGGAGACGATCGGCGGTGAGCCCTCCGGCAGAGTAGTGAAATCGATCTCGGCCGGTGGTAGCACAAAGCGACCGACGATGGCCAGATTGACCTCGCGTCCGGGGATGAACTCCTGCAGCAACGCGTCCCAACGCTCGTGTAACCGCTTAACTTCCGCGGCCAGCTCTGCCTGGGAGTTCACCACCGATTTCGCGTGAATGCCGTTGGATGCGTCGTCGGCTGCTGGCTTCACTATCGCCGGGAAGTGCGTCCAATCCTCGGGGATCGGATCTCCCCGCCGCACCGGTCTCCACTCGGGGACGGCGATGCCATGTGAGCGCAGGACGGCCGAGCAGCGGTCCTTATTGAGGCAGTAGAGCAGGGTCGCAGCGCTGGCGCCCGTCATCGGCAGCTCCAGCAACTCGACAGCCGCAGCCGTCAGGTGCTCGCCATCAGCCCGCCCCGCGAGCGTCTCGCAGAGGTTGAACGCGCCGCGGAAATCGCCCGCCAGCAGACCGGCTAGCCACTCGTCGGTCTTGCCGGCCCGCAACATCAGCTCGACCGGCTGGTAGCCGAGCGCGTCGAGTGCGGCGATGATGCGGAGCGTCGATTGGGCCGGCGCTATCTGCTCGCCGCCAATCGCCTCCAGCTCGGCGATCTCGTCCACCAGCACGGCAATCCGCCCGAAACCCGAACGCTTCGGTTCGGTGGCCGCCTGGCTTTGGTTCGCGACCTTTTCCTCAGTCCGGGACTCTAAGGCCATAGCGCGCGGCGGCAGCCCGTAGGACGGTCAGGATCACCTCATCGAATGAGAGACCTGCGGCCCGGGCCGCCTTTGGGTAGCACGAGTTCGCGGCCGGGTCCGGAATCACGCCAGGCAACGGGTTGACCTCCAGGATATGGGGATCCTCATTCCCGTCGCAGCGGATGTCGATCCGCGCCCAGTCGCGGCAGCGAAGAGTCCTATACGCTGCCATGGCGATCTCTTCAATCCGGTGCCGCAGCTGCGGCGAGCACCGCGCCGGACAGTGAAAGATGTCCAGCGGCTTCTCCGGACGGTCCCAGACCCACTTGGCTTCGAATCCGTAGATCGGGTGGGCGTCCGCAGGAAGCGTCTCAAAGTCCAGCTCAACGATCGGCAGGACCTGCCCGTCGCCATCGTTGCCGAGGACCGCAGCGGTGAACTCGCGTCCACCCAGGAACCTCTCGATGATGGCGGGCTCATTGTACCGCTCGACCACCTGGGTGACCTCGGCCTCCACGTCGGCCCAGGTGGCACAGAAGGATCGCTGGGAGATGCCCTTGCTCGAGCCCTCGTGAAGCGGCTTCACGATGACTGGCAGCTCGATCGTGCGACTCAGCTGCTCAGGGCAGTCCACAACTTGGAACTCGGGCGTGGGTATCCCATGGTGGGTGAGGGTCTCTTTCGTACGCGCCTTGTCGAGGCAGACCCCCAAAGTCAGGGGATCACTTCCTGTGTACGGGATACCCCAAAACTCGCAGAAGGCGGGCACGTGCGATTCACGACTCGCTCCACCAAAGCCTTCCGCGAAATTAAACACGATGTCGGGCTTGGCTTCCCGCAACTTGGTCGGGAAGTCGATGTCGGCTTCCAGCCGGATCACCTCGCCTATCTCCGATAGCGCGCTCTCGATCGCTGCTATCGTCTCTTCGTCGTCCCACTCGGCGTACGTATCATCGAAAATCCCGTAGCCGTTTCCGACTTCCATCACTTTCGCTTTGCTGGATGTCGAGTCGAAGAGAGTTCTGGAGGACGACTCAGCCTCTTCCGACGACGGTGCGCCGTCCGCCGGCTTGATGTTGAAGGCGAATCCGATGCGGAGCCTGTCTGCGCGACGGTCTTGCGTTAACGCGCGAGCCGTTCGTGCTCCAGTGCTTCCTATTGGAACCCCTCCTGTCGGAGTTCATCGAGCGCAGTCGTGGTGAAGGCGATCGATTTTCTCATCCGCACCCCCGCCCTAACCACACTGGATCACAACTCGCATCAAGATATGAACAAAATAAAAAAAAAGAAAGGTTTTTGTAAATCCTTTTTGAGGAGTCCGGACAACGGTCGCGGATGGAAACATATGTAGTCAAATCGGAAACTTCTCGACCGCTACCCTTTGATACTCGAAACACGCTCCACTACCTTAGTAAACTCGACTGAGAACGATGCATAACGACTCTTCTACAACCTGTGACGAGCGATGAACCGGCAAGAGCAGGATGAACGGCGCATAACGGTCGAGTTGGAGCACGATGCCACGGCGATGTCATACGAAGTGAGGGTCGGCGAGGGTCTGATCGACGATGCCGGCTCGCTAATTGCCGCTTCCTGCCCCGCGCATCGCTACTCTATCATCACCGACACCCAGGTCGCCGGGCTCTATGGAAAGCGACTACTCGACTCGCTGGCCGGCGAAGGGCTGAACGGGACGCTGCTAAAGTTTCCGGCGGGCGAGTGGAACAAGAATCGGGAGAACTGGAGCGACCTGATCGACGGAATGCTCAGGGCGGGGTTCGGCCGCGATTGTGCCGTAGTCGCCTTGGGAGGCGGCGTGGTCGGAGATCTGGGCGGTTTCGTTGCCGCCACATTCATGCGCGGTGTGCCCCTGGTACAGATACCCACCACACTGCTCGCGATGCTGGACAGCTCGGTCGGTGGCAAGACGGGTGTCGATACGGCCGCCGGGAAGAACCTCGTGGGTGCCTTCCACCAGCCGAGCCTCGTGCTGGCCGATCCCGGGGTTCTGAAGACGCTGCCCGGTCCGCAGTACACGTCGGGCCTGGCTGAGGCGCTCAAGCATGGTCTCATCCTCGATGCGGCATACTTCGAGTCGATCGCCGCCGGCCTCGAGGGCCTCTTTGCCCGGGAGCCCGACCGGCTGACCGACCTCATAGCGCGCTCGGTGGAGATTAAGGCCGATGTGGTTAGTCGCGACGAGCGCGAGAGCGGCTACCGCAAGGTCCTGAACTTCGGCCATACCGTGGCCCATGCCCAGGAGGCCATCTCCGGCTATGCCTGGCTGCACGGCGAGGCTGTCGCCGCCGGGATGGCGCTCGAGGCGGCGATCGGCGAGGCGGCAGGGGTCACCCAGGAGGGGGTCTCGAGAAGCATTCAGGAGGTTCTCGAGGCGGCCCGCCTACCCGTCGAACTGGACGACGAGGTCGACGCGACTCGGTTCTTCGAGGCGCTTGAAAGGGACAAGAAGCGGGCCGGAGGCCAGGTGCGGTATACGCTGATCGGCGAGATCGGCCGTGTGGCGGCCTCCGATGATGGGGACTGGACGCACGCTGTCCCGGAGGAGCTGGTCCGCTCGGTCCTGTTCGGCTAGGTGCCAGGCCGGTTTGACGGGCAGGTCCTTTCTAGACAGATTACTTGGTTTGGTAATTTCCGTTACGGAGGGGAGTTATTGCTGCGCAAGATCGTTTCGCGGGTCTGTCGGTGCAGGACCTGATCGACCGAATCGCCAACCAGGATCCTGACAGGCCTCTGGTGAGATTCGGGAAAGAGACGCTGTCCTACGAACGGACCCGGCAGCAGGCGCGCGCCCTCGCCGCGGCGCTGCACAACCTGGGTGTGGGGGCGGGGGACCGCGTGGCCATCGATTTGCCGAACGGTCCGGAGTTTGTGGTTTCGGTGCTTGCGGCAGCGCGTTTGGGTGCCACGATCGTCCCGCTGAACCCCGCCTACGCACCACACGAGCTCCAGTTCATGCTGAGGAACTCCGAGGCGTCGGTCGTGATCGTCGTCGAGGAGTACGAGGGGCAGGATAACTTGGAGCTGTTCGAGCGAATGCAGTTCGGCCTGCCCGACCTGCAGTACATGGTGACCGTGGGTGAGGAGGATTTGTGGTACGACGACCGGATCTTCCAGTTCGAGGATCTGCTCTCGAGTGGTGAAGGCAGGGACCTGCCGCCGGCTGAGGTGGACCCGGATGAGGATGTCTTCGCCGTGCTCTACACGGCCGGCACGACGGGGAAGCCGAAGGGCGTGATGCTGACGCACGCGAACCTGGTACAGGCGAACGGTGCGCTGGCGGAGGCGCTGGGGATGACGGCGGATGACGTTACGCTCTTGGCGGTCCCGATGTTCAATATCTTTGGACTGGGAGCGTTGGTCGCAGCGCTGAGTGTCGGCTCCGCGGTGGTACCGGTGGGCAGCTTCGACGCGGAGGCGACACTTCGACTGGCAGAGGAAACTAGAGCGACCGTGCTTCACGGTGTGCCCACGATGTTCGTCATGCAGTTGCGCAGTGGAGTGGCCGATGAGCTCGATCTCTCCAGCCTGCGCACAGGTATCATCGCGGGTGCGCCGGTGCTGGACAAGTTGGCCCGCGAGGTCCGCGAGCGATTGGTGCCAGAACTCCAGGTGGCTTACGGTCTGACGGAGACGTCGCCCTGGGTCTCGCTGACACAGAGTGACGACCCACCGGGCAAACGTGACTTCACGGTGGGCCGCATGCTCCAGGGAGTGGAAGCGCGAGTGCTCGGAGATGACGGCTCGGCGCTCCCCGTCGAGTCGGTGGGTGAGCTGGCGATCCGCGGCTTCAACGTGATGAAAGGTTATCTTAGGCAGCCGGATGAGACCAGCCGGTCGTTTACCGATGACGGCTACTTCCTCACCGGCGACCTCGGCATGGTGGACGAGGACGGCTACCTCCATATGGTTGGCCGTAAGAAAGACACCATCACGCGCGGCGGGTATTCGATATACCCGCGCGAGCTGGAGGACCTGCTGCGGCTGAACCCCGCGGTCCTCGAGGCTGTCGTAGTGGGTGTGGAGGATGATGTCCTCGGGGAGCTCATCTGCGCCTGCATCGTGCCGTTGGAGGGCGCCATCGTTACCGGCGATGAGATCAAAGACTTCTGTCGGGGACAGGTCGCCCAATACAAGGTCCCGGACCTCGTTCGGTTCGTGGACGCGTTCCCCATGACGGGGAGCGGAAAAGTCCGACGTGTAGAGCTCGCCCGCATGGTCCGGGCCGAACGCGCAGCGCGTCGGGAATAGCACCGTTGTTTGAGAGAGCAGAGACCGCCAACGTCGCCCGAGCGGTGTGCGAAGCGGAAGAGCAAGGCCGGTACGGCTGCTGGACTCGCGTGGGGTGATCTCCACCGGACCTCGGCGCCGTTGCCTACCACCAAGACGCTGCTTCCGATCCATCTTCGACGTTAACACCCCTCGCGCCATGACGGCGGAGCTGCCTCTCCTGTGGCTTTAATACGTTGTGCGACAAGGAGTTACGAGAGGCATGGAAATGCGACAGGACTCACCTGAGCGTCGGAGTGAGGCGCGCCCCGACGTTGACGAATCACATCAGGCTGCGCTGCTCATCGACTTCGACAACGTCACGATGGGCATTCGCTCGAATCTCGGCCAGGAGCTCCGCAACCTTCTGAATTCGGATGTCATACGTGGGAAGGTTGCGGTGCAGCGGGCGTACGCCGACTGGCGCCGCTACCCGCAGTACATCGTGCCGCTGTCGGAGGCATCGATCGACCTGATCTTCGCGCCGGCCTACGGCTCATCGAAGAAGAACGCGACGGACATCAGGCTGGCGATCGACGCGTTGGAGCTGGTGTTCGTGCGGCCGGAGATCAAGACGTTCATTCTGATGTCGGGCGACAGCGATTTCTCGAGCCTGGTCCTCAAGCTCAAGGAGTACGGCAGGTACGTGATCGGGGTGGGGATCCAGGAATCGAGTTCCGATCTCCTGGTGCAGAACTGCGACGAGTACTACAGCTATACTTCGCTCTCTGGATTGAGCAAGACCAGCGATCTGCAGATCGAGAGTCACGATCCCTGGGTGCTGGTCGGTAAGGCGATCGAGCGGATGGTCGAACGCGGCGATACGATGCGATCCGACCGCCTGAAGCAGGTCATGCTGGAGATCGATCCCTCCTTCGCCGAAAAAGAGCACGGCTTCAACAAGTTCAATCGTTTTGTCGTCGAAGCCGCCTCCCGGGGCCTGGTCTCGATCCAGAAGATGGAGAACGGGCAGTACGGGGTGGCACCGGGCGGTAAAGGAGCTGCGGAGAGCACAGCCGCGCCACAGAAGCGGGAAGCGAAGCCGGAAGGCCGGCAGAGCCGCAGTCCGCGCGCTAAAGAGCCGCAGCCGAGCGCCAAAGCCGAGAGCGAACGCAGCACGGGTCGGGCGCGGCCCAAGCTCACGATGAAGAGAGCGCTCGAGCTGCTGGATCGAGCGCTCGAGAGCCTGCTCGGTGCTGATACCGAGTCGGTCCGCGACAGCGATGTCAAGCGCCGCATCCTCGAGTTCGATCCGGCGTTCGATGAGGGCGAGCTGGGCTTCAGCAAGTTCAGCAAGTTCCTGCTGGCCGCCGAGGAGCAGGGGGCGATAGTGCTCAGTAGAGGCCCCGACGGGAACTACCATGCCGGGCGGCCGAAGCGCGGAGCACGGCGCGGCAAAGCCCGTCAGCCTGCGACTGTGGAACGGTCGGCTGAGGAAAAGGAGTCGACGGTGAAACGTCTGGCTCGTTTCCTATTCGGCGGCCCAGAGGATGCACCGCCGGAACAGGCGAAGGCGGAGCCGGAGCCGAAGCCACGAGCGCGAGAGGCAAAGGAGGCCAAGGCGGCGAAGGGTGCGAGAACTGGAACGCCAGAGTCAGGTGCACGCGCGCCGGACAGGCGCAGGGACGAACCTGGCAGGCCGAGGAAAGGCGCGCGTCAGCCGAGAGGCAGGGGGGCGGAAGCCGCGGGCGGCCCGCGTGGCAGGAAGGAGACCAGGGGGCGTGGCCGGTCGTCAAGAGCTGAGGAGGCCTCACCGCGTGGAGGGAAACGGCGCGAAGAGAGCCGACCGGCCGGACAGCGTGGTGGCCAGCGTCGCGGGCGCGGCGAAGCACGAGGCCCGCGTGAGCCGCGGCAGACAAGTCGCGCCCGGGAACCGTCCGCGGGTCCGACGGAGGCCGTGGCCCGCGATGCCGAGCCTGACATTGCCGCTGCGGCGGCACAGACGAGGCCTGAGCCGAGGCCCGAAGCGATGCCGACCCCCGAGCATGCCACGCCGGGCGCCGAGGTCAGCGGCTCTCAGGCGGCGCCGGCGCCTACGAGGTCGACTGACGAGTCGAAGACGCCGGGTGTAGCTGCGGCTCCCTTGCCTGGTGCGCCTCGGGCCACGATCCGCGGCCGCTGGGGTACTCGTGGGCGTTACCGTCCGCCTCAGGCACCACCGCCCGTCTTCGAGGGTCAGAGGAGCCCGGGTAGGGAGGCCCCCGGAGCGCTGGATGGTGCCGCCGCTGGGGGAGCCCCGGCCGCTGAGGGCGATCCACGTTCGATCGTGTCGCGTCTCACCGGCTATGCCGGCGTCGGTCAAAAGACCGCCGAAACCCTGGTCGACGCCTTTGGCGCAGATACGTTCCGGGTTCTCGACGAGGAGCCGGAGCGAGTGAAGGAAGTCCTGCCGGAGAGCCGCGCGGAGCGGGTCCTCGAGGCGCGCCGGGAGGAGCGGCGAGCCGGCGGCGCGTGAGAGGACGCTACCGGCCCCTAGAAACCTCCTTCTTCGACCGGGCCGCCGAAACGGTTGCTCGGGAGCTGCTCGGCGCGTACCTGGTCTCAGACTGCAGGGGATCGCGGTGTGTGGGACGGATAGTCGAGAGCGAAGCGTATCCGGGACCGCACGACCCGGCCTCCCACGCCGCGGCTTCGATCGGCCGCACCGCCCGCAACGACCCCATGTTTGGGCCGCCGGGCACGGCGTACATCCATCTCAACTTCGGGATCCACTGGTGCCTGAACGTGGTGGTAGGGCGCGAAGGCTATCCCGCCGCCGTACTGATCCGCGCGCTGGAGCCGGTTGAGGGACTCGAGACGATTCGCCGCCGGCGACCCGGCCGCTCGGATCGCGAGCTCACCTCCGGCCCCGCTAAACTGACTCAGGCGCTGGCCGTGCGTCCCAGCCTCCAGCGGCACCGGCTGACCGAACCACCGCTCTTCCTCGCCGCCGGCGAGCCGGTCCCGGCAGGCGCGTTGGCGCGCTCTAGCCGCGCTGGAGTCACAAAGGGCGCCGAAAAGAAATGGCGCTTCTACGATCGTAGAAGCGCCTGGGTCAGCCGCAAAGCGTGAGCGGCGATCTCATACCGGGCCCCGCCTAGTCGACAAGCGGCCGCGCTGCGGGACGCTCAGCGAGCCTGCGGACCGCGAAGGCCAGCACCAGGGCCAGCGCGAACGCGCAGACGACGGTGGGCCCTGTCGGGAGATCCGTTTTGTACGAAGCGTACAGGCCACCGATCGTGGCGAGCGTTCCCGCCGACCAAGCGATCGAGATCAACTTGCCCGGCTGCGCAGTGAAAAGAAACGCAATGACGGCTGGTATGACTAGGAAGCTGAACACCACCAGCACGCCGGCAATCGCCACCGAGGACGTCACCACCACTCCGAAGAGTGCGTAGAACAGAAAATCCCAGCCGGCTACCGACCACCCCTTTCGCCGCGCCTCCTCGGGCCTCATGGAAATCGTGATGAAGCGATCGCGAAGCGACCAATGAACCGCGCCGATGATCGCGTAGATCACCGCGGTCTTCACTATCTCCGGCCACGTCACCCATAGCAGGCTGCCCGAGAGAAGCTCCTCCACGTGCTCCGAGCCGCGAGGGGCCTGCGCCGCCAGGAGGATCGTTCCTGCCGACGCCACGACGTAGACGATCCCGATGATCGCCTCCTGCGGCACGTACTCATGCTCCGTTCGCGAGATGCTGAAGAGAGCAGCCGCGATTAACGTGGCAGCTAGGCCAATGGCGTATCCGGCCTCGGCGGGCGGGATTCCCAGCAACTTGCTGAGCGCGCCAGACAAACCTAGGCCGGCAGCGGCCCAGCCTAATGCCGCCACCTGCGCGAGGGCCAGGTCGACGAAGATCACCCCCCGCGCGATGATATGAATGCCGAGGTACCCGTGAATCCCCACGAGGATGAGTGAGACCACAAGGGCCGGCAGCATCAACTCGAGCATACTCACCACCTCTATGTAAGCTCAGTCCCGATGGTCACGTCGTGGATCGAGCGCCAGAAAGGCCTCCGCGAGGCCCGACACCCAGCTGTCGATCAGGTCGAAGTACGTGTCGACGCCTTCCGAGCCCGCGACGTGTTCGGGGACGATCACAGCCCGGGCGTCGGTGCGCGAGGCGACGCGCTCGACCTGCGTGCGGCTGAAGTAGTTGGCGGCGAAAAGGACCCCCACGAGTTCGTCGCGCATCAACTGGACGACATCTGCGAGGTGTCCCGGCGTCGGCGGGATGCCCGGCTTTGGCTCGACGTATATGGCGCACGCGACCCGAAAACGAGCGCTGAAATACGCCCAGTTCTTGTGGTAGCATGCTATGCGCCGGTCGCGGAACGGCGCCGCCTCCGCCAGCCAGCCGCCGACATATTCGGTAAGTGGTCGCCCCTGGTAGCTCTGGCTGGCGGCGAAGTTCCAGAACTCGTAGTTGCGTGCCAGCCGCAAGATGGTCTCGGCGCCCAGCATGTCGATCAACTGGTTCCCGAACAGCCTCCGCATCACCCGGTCCTCGAAGTCCCGAGCTTTGGCCTCGTATGTGGCAGCGTTTCCGGGGTCGAGGTTTCTCAGCGTCGCCAAAATGTTTCGGGCGATGATGATCGCGTTTACCGGGTCGGTGTGGATGTGGGGGTTGCCGAACACGTGGACGTCGCCCCCGGTTCGGGAGACGTCCTGGGGAACGTCCAGCAGGTTGATGCCGGAGTAGGCCACCACGTGGCCGGGACCGCCCTCGACGACGCGAGGGTTCCGCGCCCGGTCGATGACTGCGGGGACCCAGAGCTCGAGGTCGAGTCCGGTTACCACAAAGATGTCAGCGTCGCCGACTAGCGCCGCGAAGCTCGGACGCGGGTTGACGAAGTGAGGATCCTCGTCGCCTCGGGCGATCGCCCTCACGTCGGCGAGCTCTCCGGTCAACTCCGTGGCGATTGCCGCGTAGGTGGGCAGCGTCGTCACGATTTGCAGCCGCTCTTGAGCTTCTGCGTGCGTCGCCATCAGCGGCAGCAGGAGCGCCAGCCCGAGCTGTGCCGCCCGTAGCCCACATGTCGAGTGCTCCGCCTTGATTGTCATCATCGATCTCCTGCAGAACCTGCGGTCAATATGTTTCGTGCTTGTGCGGGCCCATCGCCCAGACGGTCTGCAACAAGACCGTATGGCTGCTACCGCCGTTCTCTGGCTTCACATAGTTGTACTGAAGGCGAAAGAAGACCCATTCGCTCTGCCACCACGTGATGCTTGGCACCAGCTGGTACAACTCCCCGCCTGCGCCGTAGTTGTCCAGGTAGTCGCCTCGCAGCCCGGCGAGCCAGCGACGGTTAAGCCGGAAGTTAGCCTGGAGGTACCCTCCGTTACCGCTGAGGTCACTGGGCCCGAAGTCTCGTCTGGCGAAATACCACTCGCCCTTCAAACTGAAATCCCGATAAAGAGTTCGGCCGGGCGGCCTCCAGCGTAATGAAACATCGAGGGCGAGCAGGCTGGCCTTGAACGGCTCTTCTGCATCGTTGTTCTCGCCGTATACCGCGGTGGCGCCGAACTGCACGTAGGTGCTGGGGCTGAGGTCCCAGAAGCTCCTGACGTTTCCCAGGAAGCTGACCTCGTTCGCACTCTCGAACAGCGCTTCGTTTTCGCTGCGCGCGATTTCCAGACTGGCGGTGTGAGTGCCGGGCCCCGTGACGAGAATGGGAAGGCCGAACGCCAGACCGGTTTGAATCAGGCCATCGTCACCTAAGAAGGCCACCGCCGGCAGCGGGCGGTCGACCTCGAAGAGCGCATGCGTGTGCCAGCGGTTATAGAGTCCGATCTCCTGCCGGAACTTCCCGATCTTCAGCCCGAGGTTGGCCGGAAGACCGACCCAGTACAGGTAGCCCTCTTCGATGGCAAAGCCGCTGTGTCCGTGCCCTTCGCCCTCTTCTTCCAGTTGCAGCCCGGCGATCTCCAGCTCCTCCTCGTAGCTAACGAAGATCTTGGTTCGGGTGTAAGGGTCGAGGGCGGACTCAAACCCGAACTCGAACTCCCTCGGGACCCCAGTGAACCTGTTTCGCTCGCCGGCGGACGCTCTGTAAGTTCCTACGAAATCGCCGGTTACGCTGATCTCCGGGTTCAAGATACTCAGGTCGCGCGTGCGGCTCGTCTGCGTCGTGTCGAGCGGTTCTTGCTCGGCGGCAGCGGCCAGCGCCGCAGCGCGCAAGGCTTCGAGCTCCGCCTCCGCCGCCGCAACCTCGGTCACCTCGCCGCGAGCCAATGCGGACATTAGACTATCGAGCCGGGCCTCGAGTTCCCGGATGCGGGCTTCGAGGCTGTCGATCTGCGCCTCCTGGGCCCGGGCGCCCAGCGGTGCCGCGGCCGTGAGGGTCATGGCCAGGGCGACGAGGGCAAAGGTTCGCTTCACTTGCATAGCCCGCTCCTGATCTCAATGGCGACTCGAGCGCAGCCGGCCCAATCGACCGGGCGCTCGGGTGCTGCCTAAGCGTCCTCTGTTCGAGATTGTGGTGGCCGGTGGCCGACCTACGTGTCAGGTTGAGGGGGGAGGGCCGCGCGCCCATAGGTGGCGAGTGGCCCCATCGTCATGCACGAAACTGGCTGCGCTGAGCGCGTGATCCACTGATGGCTGCCGGTGTGCGATCCGTGGCGTCGGAGCGGCCGGCGACCACACGGTCTGGTAGACCAGGGTGCAAAGCGTGTGGTCGTGAGCCGTCTCACAGCACCCGCAGTGCTCGACCTCGACGTGCGACCGCCCGTACTGTATCGGGCGGATATCCAGCGCCAGGCGCCCACCCACTGCCAGCGGTGTTGCGATCAGCAGCTGTAAGGCGACCAGTCGCCCGGTGGTTCCCCATGTGTGCATGATCGATGCACAGATTATCAGAGCGGCTTGGGGTGTCAAGCGGCTGCTTGGCGGTCGTCGCTGGACTCTGGTATCTTTGCGCGTGGAGACGAGCTGAGTCACTGGCTGCACGGAGCGACGCATGGCGCTCATCGCGACGGTCCACCTGGTTGCCGTGCTAAACGAATCGAACGGGGCCGCCCCGCCGGCGGCTGCCATCGGGTTCGCTCTGCTCACGGCCCTGGGAATGTTGGTCGGCGTTTGGACGGTTCGCCGCTTCGAGCCCTGGGCGGTCAGGCACACGGCCGAACTGATCGCTTTCGCCGCCGGCCTGCTGGTCTGTGGCGCACTGCTGCATCTTTTGCCGCGCGCGGCACATCTCGTTGGTGCAGAGATAGGTCTTGTCTGGGCTCTCGTCGCGTTCATCGTGTTCTATCTCGTCGAGGCCCACTTCATTCCGCACGTGCACGCACGTGGCGAGTCGCCGCTCGAAGAGCACCCGCACGATCATGACCTCCAGGCCGTGGGGCCGCTCGTCGTTGTCGGCCTCGCGATCCACTCGATCGTTGACGGTGTGTCTATCGGTGCCGGTCTGACTGCCGGCGCGCTCATCGGCTCTGTCACGGCCATGCTCGTGATCGCACACAAACTGCCGGTGGGGATCGCCGCCATGTCCGCACTCTACCACTCCGGCGTTCCCGGGCAGCGCGCCGCCCTGGTCACCACCGCTCTGGCCATGGTCACACCGCTCGCTGTCCTGGTCAGCTACTTCACGTTCAGAGGCATCTCCGCCGAGCTCCTAGGAATCCTCCTCTCGCTCGCCGGCGGTTCCTTCCTGTATATCGGAGCCGCGGACCTGCTGCCCGAAGGTCAGGCCCACGGACGACCGACTAACACCTTGATGTTCCTGCTCGGTGCTCTCGTCATGGTGGCGATCAAGTTTGCCGCGCACTGACCTCACTCTTCGGTATTTGTTCAATTGACGTTGTTTCGGCCCGGCATTACTATGGTCGTAAGCGAGTGCAGGGCCGCAGCGACCCATTCTTGAGCCAACACGAGAATGTGCGGGCCTTGCTTCTTCGGCCGACGTCATGCCCGTTCGGGAAGGCGAAAAGCTGGAGGGAAGGCACCACCGGTTGCAGTAGGGCTTCAATTGAATGCCCTGCGGTCCGACCTTCGCTGTGTCGGCCTCCGAAGTATCGGGGGCCGACTTTTTTGTACCGCGCCTTACGCCCGGGACCCGCGCCGGCGGGCGCAACTGGCAGTATCTCATGCGAGGTGGTAAGTTACCGCGATTTACCACGAGCGATCCTTTAATTGCCGGGTTCTAGCAACGTTTTTCCCCGGCCGGCTGTGAGCTAGCTAACCTATGCCCATCGTCCGTGTGACACGGCGGCTCCACTTCAGCGCCGGCCACCGTCTGCACAACCCCAAGCTGTCCGACGACGAGAACCGGGAGATATATGGGCTCTGCAACAACCCGAGCGGCCACGGCCACAACTATGGGCTCGAGGTTACGCTCAGAGGTGAGGTGGATCCGAAGACGGGGTATGTCTTCGACCTGAAACGGCTCCGGGAGCTGGTGGAACGAGTAGTGCTTGCGGATGTGGATCACGCGAATCTCAACGTGGACGTCCCCTGGATGGAGGGGATAATCCCGACGGCGGAGAACATTGCGGTGCAGGTTTGGCGTCGACTCGCTGATCAGCTGCCGGCTGGGATGCTGGAGCGAGTCGTCGTCTCGGAATCCGAGCGCAACTTGGTGGAGTACCGTGGGGAATAAGGACAGACATATGCCGAGCGATAGGCGTTCGAGAATAGAGCGAGGAGGCGCGATCGAGCTCGCGGGCGGTGAGCACCGTCTGCGGGAACTGATTCGCGCGCAGCTGGAGCTACTCGGCGAGGATCCGGGGCGCGAGGGCCTCGGCGACACGCCGGAGCGGGTTGAGCGGTCTCTGTTGTGGCTGACGCGTGGTTACGAGATGACTGTCGAGGAGGTCATCGGCGACGGTGTGTTCGAGGCTGATCACGACGAGATGGTGATCGTCAAAGACGTCGAGATCTATTCGATGTGCGAGCACCATATGCTGCCCTTCTTCGGCAAGGCGCACATCGCCTACATCCCCGACGGCAGAATCCTCGGCTTCAGTAAGCTTCCGCGAATCGTAGAGGTGTTCGCCCGGCGGCTACAGGTGCAGGAGCGCCTCACCGATCAAATAGCGCGGGCGATCCAGGAGATTGTCCGACCTAAGGGTGTCGGAGTCGTAATCGAGGCAGCCCACCTCTGCATGATGATGCGCGGCGTCGAAAAGCAGAACTCGCGGACGATCACCAGTTCGGTGCAAGGGATCTTCCGCAGCGACCAGCGGACTAGGGATGAGTTCCTGCGGCTGGTCGCCTCACACTCGTTCCAGTCGTGACGAGCATGGGAGCCGAATTGTCGCGTTTGAAGGTTGTGCTCACAGGGGCGACCGGCGGCGTTGGCCGCGCGGTGGCGGAGCGACTGGCGCAGGCCGGGGCGGAGATGTTGGTGATCGGCCGCAGATCAGAGCCGCTAAAGGAGCTGGCGTCGCGGCTCGGCGCTCGCACGTTGGTCGGTGATCTTGGCGACCGGCAGTTTATCGACCTATTCCCAGAACGGCTGAGCGAGTCTTGGGACGCCGGACCCGATATCCTGGTCAACAATGCGGGGCTGTTCGAGCTGGCGCCGTTCGGAGATACAGGCAGCGAGACTTTCGAGCGGCTGTTGGCGGTCAATCTGCGAGCGCCATTTGAGCTGATCCGCGCCTGCTTGCCGGGCATGTTGGCCCGCGGTTCCGGCCACATAGTGAACGTAGGTTCGGTAGCTGGCCGTAAGGCGTTCCCGGGCAACGCCGCCTACTCGGCCTCCAAGTTCGGCCTACGCGGTCTGCACGAGGTGTTGGTGGAGGAGCTACGCGGCACGGGGCTGAGGACGACCTGGATCGAGCCGTCCGCCGTGGATACACCCATGTGGGATCGTTTCGATCCCGACGGCCGGGCCGATCTCCCGTCGCGGGCCGAGATGCTCGAACCGGGTGCCGTCGCCGAGGCCGTCTTCTTCGCATTAGCACAACCCGAAGACGTCGCGGTAGAGGAGATCGTTATCAGAGCGAACCCGGCAGGCCGCCGGATTTGAGCGGCCAACCCCGGGTGCGGGATGGGGTGGAGGCGCGAGGGCGGCCTCCTGCGACCAGGTGAACGGACCATGATTCATCAGCACTTGAAGAAGTTCAGGGCGATCAGCGCCAGCAAAGAAGGGATCACGCGGCTCGGCCTCAGCGATTGGGAGGAGAAGGCGCATGCCGCTGCCGCGGCAGCGTTCTCGCGCTCGCGACGTATCAAGACCGTCCGCGACCAGGCCGGCAACACGTTCCTGGTGAACGGTGACGGCCCGGGGCCCTACGTGGTAATGGGGTCTCACCTGGACAGTGTCCCTAATGGGGGCTGGCTCGATGGCGCGCTGGGCGTCGCCGGCGCGTTGGTGGCGATGCAGAAGGTCGTGCAGAAGCATCGCAAGGCCCCGGTTGCGGTGGCGATCTGGGCCGATGAGGAGGGCTACCGCTTCGGCAACGGGCTTTGGGGTTCCCGTGCCTTCGCCGGTAAGGTGGCCCAGGAAGAGCCGTTACTGCGCGACCAGGACGGCGTGATGCTTGCCGAAGTCTTGGCGGAGCGCGGGCTGCAAAAGAAGCTGAGGCGCAGCCGCGAGACCGGTGAGCTGGTGCCGAAGTTCGTTTACAAGCCGCCGCTCGAGATCGCAGCTTACGCCGAGGCCCACATCGAGCAGGGGCGACAGTTGATCGATGCTGGCAAACGGGTCGGGCTTGTCACACATGTGTCGGGTATCAGGCGCTGGCGCTTGGAGAGCATGGGTGAGACCAACCATGCAGGCACAACGCCGATGCGAGAGCGTCGCGATGCTCTGGTTCCCATCGCCGGGATGGTCGGTCGTCTGCCGCAACTCGTTCGCGGTGTGAACAACGGGGTGATTACCTGCGGGGCGATGGGTGTCGATCCCGGCGTGGCGAACGTCATCCCGAGTCAAGCTTGGGCGATAGTCGAGCACCGGGCCCCTACCGACCGTGATCAAGACGAGGTCGCCCGACGCCTCAAGGAGCTGGTCGCCACGACGGGCCCACGCGCGCCCGGTGTCGGCCTCGAGATGCTCCCCATATCCCACGTGCGTCCAATGTCCATGTCGGAGGAAGTGACCTCGCGCATCGAGGAGATTTGCAAGAAGGCGGGCGCGGAATCGATGCGCATGGTCTCGATGGCGGCCCACGATGCAATGAGCGTTGCGCACGTCGCTCCCGCCGGCCTCTTCTTTATCCCGAGCTTGCGGGGAGTTAGCCACCGAGCGGACGAGGATTCGCGCAAAGAGGACATCAAGCTGGCTGGCGACATCCTCACCCGCTGGGCGTTGGCCGAAGTACAACGTGTATTTTGAGCTGACGGACCTGCTCACCTGTCCGGGCTGTGGACCTGGCTTCGGGCTCGTGCTGCTCGTGCATGAGGTCGAGGAACGCCGCGTCATACGCGGTTGGCTTGGCTGCCCCAATTGCCGCAACGACTTCCCTGTGGAGAATGGCGTCGCCGACCTGAGGCGCGAACCCGGGGCGTCGGGGGCTGCACGCCCCGCTTACGAGGAGGAGGAGCTCGCGCTCAAGGTCGTCGCGCTGAGCGGCCTGTCGGACGGGCATGATTATCTGCTGCTCGATGAGCGCCTGGCGCACGCGGCGGCTGCTGTCATCGAGATGGCGCCCGAGCTGGAAGTGATCATCGTTCGCACCACGTCGGATGATTCTGCCGAACGGCACGGCATCAGTCGTGTTCTCTCAGATGCGCCGTTCCCGCTCGTCGAGTACAGGTTGCGAGGCGTGGCGATCGCGCCTGGAGGGAACCGCGAGCTCGTCGCGGCCGCAGCTCGGCACGTGAGTACGGGCGGCCGCTTGGTGATGTTTGACGCAACCGATATCGACTTGGATGAGGTCGAGCGTGTAGGCCTCGCAGTCGTTGCCGCGGAAGGCGGCACGGTGGTTGCCGAACGAAAGAGCGATCCCGTCGTCGTGGTGAAGCTTGCTGGCAAGAGCTGAACCGGCAGCTGTAGAAGAGGTCGGCGGCGGCGCGTTGCGTCGCCGGTTGGCAGGCGCTACCATGTTTTCCACAGTGCGCCGTCATCTCCGAAGGAGGGTCCCATGAAACTGAATGCAAAGGCACTCGGCCTTGCATGTGGTGTGGTGTTGGGGTTGGCAGGCTTCGTGGCCACCCTGTTCTCGATGTGGTTCGGTGCCGGCTATACTATTACGACCCTGGCGGCCGTGTACTTCGGGTACAGCTGGAGCTTTGTCGGTGCGCTCCTCGCGCTCGTCTGGGGGCTCATCTATGGCTTTATCGGTGGCTGGATCCTCGCCGCTGTCTACAACGCCATGGCCGGCGGAGACACGGGCTGACCCGACAGGTGGAGCCGCCACGGCGGCCTGGGAATCAAGGGCATGGGATGGTGGCCATTCTCGCGCCGTGAGAGACGCCTCGGCGAGCCTCACGACTACTACCGAGAAGGGCTGAAGCTCGCGGGCCAGGAAAAGTACCACGAAGCGCTCACATCGTTTCGCCTGGCGTTGCGCAAGCGCCCGGATGATCCCGAGATAATGGAGCAGATGGCCGTTATCTATACGCACATCGGGATGCCCGACGAGGCGCTCAAATTCTATGAGCAAGCGATCGCCACCGGACACCACTCAGCAGCTGCTCACTACGGCCTAGCGTTCATATTCTTGCACCGCGGCGAGACAGCCGACGCTTCCTATCATCTGAAAGCCTTCCTCAGGCAACCCCCGGACGACCCGGGAGCCGCAGCGCACGTCGAGCACGCCCGGCGAACGCTCAGGGAACTGGAGGTCGGTCGGCCGGCCCCCGATCGAGACCCAGGCGCTGGAGAATAGCCATGCAAGGTGATACCAGCACGCCGGTCCTGCGAATCGCCGGCGCACCCGCCGACGACCCACAGGGTAACGTCGCTCAGTTGTTCCTCGAGGCGGTGGATACGCATTGTAAGCCCAATGCTCTGAGGTACAAAAAGGCAGGCAGCTGGTACGACATATCCCACCAGCAGATCTACGACGACGTCAAGCGTGTCGCTTTGGGGCTCGCGGCGCTCGGCGTCGAGCCGGGTGATCGGGTGGCCATAGTGTCGGAGAATCGACCGGAGTGGCTGCTTACCGACTTCGGCTGCGTGATGAGCGGGACGGTCAGCGTGCCGCTCTATCCAAGCCTACCCGTTGACCAAATCTGTTACATGCTTCGGGATAGCGAGGCGATGGTCGTCTTCGTCTCAACCGAGGAGCAGTTGGCAAAGGTGCGCGAGGCAAAGGCGGACGTGCCATCGCTCGAATACATAATCGTCTACGATGAGAGTGTGGGCCCCAGCTCGGGCGTGCGGACCTTCAGCCAGCTGCTCGAGCTAGGCGGTGAGCGGGTTGGCGAGCTTCCCGATGACGAGTACCGGGCGCGAGCGCGAGAAACTGATCCCCACGAGACGTTGACCATCCTCTATACCTCGGGCACTACGGGTCAGCCGAAAGGCGTCGTGCTGACTCACAATAACTTGTTCTCCAACGTCCGGTCGACACTGCAGGTACTGAAGATCGACTCGGCCGATACCTCGTTGAGTGTTCTGCCTCTCTGCCATGTCTTCGAGCGCATGGCAGGCAACTACACGATGTTCTACGCCGGTGCCACGATCTGCTACGCCGAGTCTTTTGCCACGGTGGGTGCCAACCTCCTCGAGATCCGGCCTACGGTGATGACGATGGTACCGCGCTTCTACGAGCGGACCTTCGCAGAGGTCGAGGAAGCGGCACGAACGGGTGGACCGGGCCACCAGAGCATTCTCAGTTGGGCGATCGACGTGGCAGGTGCGCGGCTGGATCGCAAGTTGGAGGGCAAGGGCGCAGGTCCGCTCCTCGCCTTGCAGTACGGGATAGCGGATCGATTGGTGTTCTCGAAGCTGCGTAAAGGAGTCGGTGGCCGGATCAGGTTCTTCGTCTCCGGCGGCGCGCCTCTGAGCCCGACCCTAGCTCGCTTCTTCCTCTCGGCCGACCTGCCGATAGTCGAGGGGTATGGCCTGACGGAGACCGCGCCGGTGATCTCGCTCAATCGGCTGGAGGCGATCAGGCCAGGGACGGTCGGCGAGCCGATACCGGGTGTGGAGGCTGCGGTAGCCGAGGATGGTGAGGTACTGACCCGGGGCCCGCATGTGATGAAGGGCTACTACAAGATGCCCGAGGCGACGGCTGCGGCCATCGACCCGGACGGTTGGTTCCACACGGGCGATATAGGAGAGCTGTCAGACGACGGCTACTTGAAGATCACCGATCGCAAGAAGGATTTGATCGTTACGGCCGGCGGTAAGAACATAGCCCCTCAGCCTATCGAGGGCCGGGCCAAGACCAACCCCTACGTGAGCCAGGTGGTCATGCTAGGCGACCGCCGCAGATTCCCGATTCTCGTGGTCGTGCCCGATTTCGGAGCGCTGGAGAGCTGGGCCGGCTCGCAGGGCTTTCAGTTCGACAGTCGCGAGGCGCTCGTCGGCGATCGGCGGGTCATCGACTTCATGGAGAGCGAGCTACTCGGCTCGTTGGCCGATCTCGCCAGGTTCGAACGGCCCAAGAAGATCGTTCTCTTGCCTCGCGAGCTCAGCATCGATGCCGGCGAGATAACGCCGACCCTCAAGGTGAGGAGACGGATTATCGAGGAGAAGTACTGGGAGCTCATCGAGCCGCTCTACGCCGAAGAGGCAGCTGATCGTTGAGCATTGAACCGTCTGCCGGCTAGCGCTCGCGACCGGCGACATCCGGTGGACAGCGAGTCGCGGCTCGGATAGATTGCCCTTCAGGTGTTTGGATCCCCCCGAAGTCCCACCGCGCCTTCTGGCGCCATGACTGGTGATGACCCTATCTGAGCATGCCTGATCGGAACAACTTCGTCCTCCTCTTTGTAACAGCTCCCGATGGCGAGTGCGCCGAGTTGCTCGCTCGGAAATTGCTGGACGAGCGTCTCGTGGCCTGCGTCAACATCGTGCCGGGCCTGCGCTCCCTCTACTGGTGGGAAGGGGAAGTGCAGGCATCGGACGAGGTGCTAATGCTTCTCAAGGCGCGCCGTTCGGACATCGAGGCCGTGACGGAATGCGTGAGCCGGTTGCACCCCTACGAGGTGCCGGAGGTCATAGCCGCTGATATCAGCGGTGGGTTGCAGGCCTACCTCGACTGGTTGGGCGCCGAGACGGAGCGCGGCTGATGCCTGAAGCCGACAGGGCGCGGGCTAGCGGCGAACAGCTCTATCGCCGGGCGAAGCAGCTGAGTAAAGACGGCGCTCTTGAGGAGGCCGTCGACGTCTACAGGGAGTTACTCGCTCTCGACCCGAAGCACCTCAGAGCGCACAACAACCTTGGCGTGCTGTACGACCGACTGGGTGACTTCGAGAGCGCGCTGGCCGAATATAGCGCGGCCGAGCAGCTGGATCCCGACGACGTTCGCCTACAGTGCAATATCGCCGCCGTCCTGGCTTCGCTGGGCAGGTACGATGAGGCCGAGGCCAAACTGGCCAGAGCGTTGCATAGCGATCCCCAAAACGCTGATGCGAGGGAGAATCTGGGGCTGGTCTATTTCAAGAAGGGGCTGTACGCGCAGGCGGCCGACGAGTTGCGCCGAGCGGCGGAGCTCGATCCCGAGCGCGCCAGCGCTTACCTCTATCTTGGGGAGGCATTGAATCGTATGAACGAGGTCGACGAGGCGATAGCGGCTCTCGAACGCTCGGTCGAGCTCAAGCCGAGCCCGCGGGCCTATTACACGCTCGGCATTCTTCACGACAGGAAGAAACAGCCGACGCTGGCGCAAGCCATGTACCGTAAAGCGGAAGAGCTGGGGGGCTGGTGAGCCGGCGGCGGCGGCGTCAGCTGATTGGCGGAGCGATCCTCGTGGCGTGGGTCGCTGTGCTGGCCTGGCACGTGCGGCGCGAGTACTTCCAGCCCGTTGAGGTCCGCCTCGCCGAGGCCTCGGCCAACCTTGTTCCGGGCGCCTCGTTCTATTCGATCAAGTTGGGCGGCGCGACCATCGGCTACGCGTCCTCCAGGATCGACACCTTGACCGACGGCTTCGTGCTCGAAGACGCGATGCGGTTGCGGATCACCGCGCTCGGTAGCCAGGCACCGGCCAGCGCCCGCACCGAGATCAAGCTGAATAGGATGCTGCAGCTCGAGGACTTCCAATTTAGCCTGCGTTCGAACTTCGGCGACTTCGAGGTCGTCGGCGCCATGAACGGTGACACGCTGCTCGAGCTGGAGGTCGATGCCGGCGGCGACCGTCAGAACCTCTCCCTACCCACGGATGGCCCGGTTGTCCTGCCGCAGGTCATGCCGATTCACTTCGCGCTCGGTCAGGAACCGCGGCCGGGCTCGAGATACGGCTTCGACGTGTTCGATCCCAGCATCATGGAACGGCAACGGGTGACGATCGAAGTTCTCGGCCAGGAGACGATGATCTTCCCCGACAGCGTCGAATTCGATGAGTCGGTTGGCGACTATGTCGTGCAGACGGAGGACACGGTCCCGACCTGGCATGTCCGCCAGGAATTCGGAGGTGTCGAGCTCGAGTCCTGGCTCGACCCGGATGGCATGGTCGTCAAGGCGACCAGCCCGATGGGCTACACCATAGAGCGAACGGCGTTCGAGTTCGCCTGGAACGCCTATCGCGAGCTCGAGGCGAGCGGTGCCGTACCCGCGGCACTCGAGACGACGGATATCATCGAGCAGACAGCCATCTCGGTCGGCGCGCAGTTGCCTCGCGGTGACCAGATCGCCGGACTCACGGTTCGGCTCGGGAACGTCGACCTCGAGGGCTTCGATCTGGAGGGGGAACGCCAGCGCCTGCGTGGAGACACGCTGGTGGTGGAGGCGGAGCAGATGCCGAACGGCGTGAGCTACGTGCTGCCGGCGCAGCGCGACGAATGGGACGAAGAGCTCAGGCCGACGCCGCTCATTCAGGTCGATGACCCGGAAATCCGGCGGACGGTCGAGCGTGTGTTGGCGGGTGAGAGTGACCCGCTGCGCGCAGCGGAACGCCTGACAGGCTGGGTGTATGACAGTCTGGAGAAGGAGATCACGCTGAGCGTGCCCAGCGCCAGGCAGGTGCTCGACATGCGGCGCGGTGACTGCAACGAGCACACCGTCCTCTACGTCGCCCTGGCACGCTCCGCCGGTCTCCCTGCCCGAACCGCCGCCGGTCTCGTATACGTCCGCGACCGGTTCTACTATCACGCGTGGCCTGAGGTGTGGCTTGATCGCTGGGTCCCCGTCGACCCGACGCTGGGCCAGTTCCCCGCCGATGCCTCTCACCTTCGCTTCGTGATCGGCGGTCTGGCTCGCCAGGTCGAGTTGGTGCGGCTGATCGGGCTGTTGCAGCTGGACGTGGTGTCTGTGGAGGAACGGTGATTCAGCTTGAAAACCTGACCAAGAAATACGGCGACTTCGCCGCGTTGACGGATCTCAACTTGACGATTCCCAGAGGCGTCCTCTATGGCCTGCTGGGGCCAAACGGAGCAGGCAAGACGACGGCGCTCCGGATCATCGCCGGCATTCTCCAGCCGACCGAGGGGGCGGTGCTCGTGGGAGGCCACGACGTGCAGCGGGATCCCGAGCGCGCCAAAAGTCAGCTCGGATTCATTCCCGATCGTCCCTTCATCTACGAGAAGCTAACCGGCAGCGAGTTCCTGAGGTTCGTGGCCGGCCTCTACGGCCAGAACGGGACCGAGGTCGAGCGAAGGATCGATGAGTTGCTCAACTTCTGGGGGCTCACAACCTGGGGCGACGAGCTGCTCGAGGCTTACAGCCACGGGATGCGGCAGAAGCTCATAATCTCTTCCGCGCTGATCCACCGGCCCGACGTGATCGTGGTCGACGAGCCGCTCGTCGGCCTCGACCCCAAGGCGGCGCGCCTGCTGAAGGATATCTTCCGAGGCTTCGTCGAGCGGGGCGGTACCGTATTGATGTCGACCCACACGCTCGAAGTCGCCGAGGCACTTTGCGACCGCATAGCCATAATCCAGAACGGCCAGATCTGCGCCGAAGGGACGATGGACGATCTGCGCCGCGATGCCCGGGCTGGTGACGCCGGCCTCGAGGAGATCTTCCTCAAGCTTACCGGCGGACACGAGGTCCAGGAGCTGCTGGAGGTGCTGGGCTCGTGAGTGCGAGGCCGGGCGGGTTCTGGCACATCTTGAGCCCGAAGCGCGTCACGGCGCGGCGGCGTCTCAAGACCCGGGGTGCGAGCGGCGGTCAGGCGGCGACCTTCGCCGTCGTTGGCGCCATCTTCTGGCTCCTCGCCTACGGCGTCATCTACCGTATCCTACGTTACTTCCAGGGCGTCGAGGACATCGGTGACCTGCTAGCGGCGAAGCTGCTCGGACTCATCCTGCTAACGTTCCTGGGCATCTTGATCCTTTCCAACATCATCACGGCGCTCTCGACGTTCTTCCTCTCAAAAGATCTCGAGTTGTTAATGGCCGCACCGTCTGAGTGGGAACAGCTCTACCTGACGAAGCTGGCTGAGACGACCGTCCACTCGAGCTGGATGGTCGCCCTGATGTGCGTGCCGATTCTTTTCGCCTATGCCCGGGTCTACGGCGGTGGATTGGCTCTGTTCTCGGTCTCGCTCGCTTCCTTGGTACCGTTCTTCCTCATCGTTGCGGCGGTGGGATCTTTCGTGACACTTGTGCTCGTCAGGGTGTTCCCGGCGCGTCGGGCGAAAGACATCTTTGGCGTGATCACCATCGCCGCCGCTGGCGGTGTGGTGCTCCTGATCAGACTGCTGCGGCCGGAGAGCCTGGCACGGCCCGAGGGCTTCCGTAACCTGGGCCAGTTCATGGCCGAGCTGAGAGGGCCGACGTCGCCCTGGCTGCCCAGCGAGTGGGTGACGGAAGCCATCATAGGAATCGTGCAGCAGCGGTTCGACGCCTTCAGCCTAGTGCTGCTGTGGAGCACCGCCCTGGCGGTGGTTGTCCTCGGTGCCGCCTTTCACCATCGCTTCTACCCCCAAGCATTCACCCGCTCGCAGGAAGGCGCGCAGAAGCACACCGCCGGCCACCGCTTCGGCAGAAGGGCCCGCTTCCTGTTCCGCCGCTTCGGCAGTAGTCGAGCCGAGCTCATGCTGAAGGACATTCGCATCTTCTTCCGAGACACCACCCAGTGGTCGCAGCTCATTTTGCTCGCCGTCCTCGTCGTGGTGTACATCTACAACATCAGAGCGCTGCCCATCTATTCCGAAGGTGTGAGCTACTTCTTCGCTCACATGGTCTCGTACGTGAACGTGGGACTGGCAGGCTTCGTCCTGTCCGCCATCGCCGCTCGTTTCGTGCTACCCGGCCTCAGCCTCGAAGGACGGACGCTCTGGTTGCTGCGCTCCAGTCCGCTCAGGGCACGGGACCTCTTGTGGAGTAAGTACTGGGTGGGAACGGCGCCACTGCTGCTGATGGCGATCGCTCTTACGGTCGGCACGAACCTGCTGCTCAAGGTCGGTCCGGCGATGATGGCGCTGTCGGTGGTGACGATCAGCGGCATCAGCTTCGCGCTCGCCGCCATGGCGTTGGCATACGGCACGGTGTTTCCTCAGTTCGAGACCGAGAACATGGCGCAGATCCCCACCAGTATCGGTGGGCTTCTCTTCATGATGTCCTCGATCACGCTGGTCGCGGCGGTGCTCGTACTGGAGTCCTGGCCGGTCTTCACGATCTTCCGTCACCGGATGCCCGGTGCGACCCTGTCGGCTGACGCGATGCTCGTCTCGGTGGGGGGTGGTGCTGCGGCGCTGCTGATTTGTCTGTTGGGGACTCTGGTGCCGCTGAAAATCGCGCTGAAGCGGATCGAGGCCTTCGAGGCCTAAGCCCTGCTATACTTCGCCCCGCTCGAGTAACCCCTCCACATTGCGACGCTCGCCGGCGAACTCGATCCAGCCTCTGACCCAGTAGAGCGCGTGGTAAGGCTTCGGCCCCACTTCCGCCGGTAGCTCATTGAAAGTGCGCTCCGCGGCGGTGAGCTCGCATCTGATGTCGGGCTCGGGAATCCGGAACCAGGTGCGGATGGGTACGTTACGTCGCAACTGCGAGGAGTTGGCGACCTCGACGGTTCGGGTCTCGAGAGCGGTCCAACGCCGGGTCAGTCCGTCGGCGTACATCCAGGCGTAGTCGTTGCCGAACACATCGGGACTGCGGGTGTGGAAGAAGACGATGATCGCACCGTCTTCTGATCGCAGGATGACCCGCTCGTACGGTCCGAAGCGCGCCGGTTGGCTGGGCTCCGGTATAGCGAAGCGGTGCTGGACCGTAACTCCACTGACCCGGTCACCCCGGCGCGTCAGCGTCGCCTCGCGGACCTCGTGCCGGGTCCCCGCGCGGTCCTCCCACCCATCGAGGTGCCCTTCCAGATCGAGCATGTAGTCGGCGGACCCGACGCTCAGGATGAGCACGTCGGGATCCCCGTCGGAGTTCACCGTCAGGCGAACGGCATCGGCGGGGAACAGCCTCCAGGGCGCCTGCGTCGGGGGGGCCTGGAAGTCGGCCTCCAGGATGCTGCGCCAGCCAGAGCGGCCGAGCTCCCAGCCGAGATAGCTGTGACCGAGCCCGCCAGACGTCGCCGTGTTGGCGAACTCGAGCGTTATTCCCCGCGTCGCTGTCCCTTCGAGCGGCAGGAACTGTAAGCTCGTGGTATACTCGGTCGCCGTCACGCTGGTTGTTCCGGAACCGCTGCCGGCCGGACCTGCAGGCCCGCCAGTCGGGGCGTCTGAGTCGGGCTCCGAGCGGCAGGCGCTGGTGCAGAGCAAGACGACTATCGCGAGGATGGCTGTCCTGTCCATGTCGGAAAGCTACTCCGGCCGCTCGCCGAGGACTAGGTGCCGGTTGCGGGCGCGTAACGCTTGCCTATCTTGCCACGGTCCTAACGTAGACGGAGTGGGAATTACAACCGGACTGCTGTGACGATGGCACTTCTCGGTAGAATCTGGCCCATGAAGCTCCACACGCAGATACTGCTCGGCCTCATACTTGGGGCTATCCTCGGTCCGTTGCTTGGCGACTTTGCGATCGCGATCAAGCCGATCGGCGACGCGTTCATCAATCTCCTGGTGATGATCGTAGTGCCGCTGGTTATGGCCTCGCTGATTGTGGGGACCGCCAGCTTGGGCGATCTGCGCAAGCTGGGCCGCATCGGACTCAAGACCGTGGGGTTTTACCTGGTCGCAACGGCGATTGCGGTCGCCCTCGGACTGGCCGCCGCGCAAACGCTGAACCCGGGCGCGGGCCTCGACGAGGCTACCAAGGCGAGCATGCTCGAGGATTACGCCGGCGTCACGGCGGAGCAGCTCGAGCGGGTCAGGGAGAGGCCGTCGATAGCCGATTTGCTCGTTAGGATCATCCCGAGGAACCCGTTCCAGGCGATGACCGAGACGAACTTCCTGCAGATCATCTTCTTCTCGATCCTCTTCGGGGTATCGCTGACTCTGCTGCCGGAGGGGCGTCGCAAACCGGTTCTCGATTTTCTTAATGGCGTCAACGACGCCATGATCGTGCTGGTGAAGCTTGTGATGAAGGTGGCGCCGTACGGTGTGTTCGCTCTGATCGCCGCTGTGGCGGCGCAGTTCGGGTACGGGGTCCTGCTGACACTGCTCAAGTACGTGCTGATCGCGATCGGTACGATGGCCGTCTTTACGGTCACCTTCTACCCCATCTGCCTCCGCGTCTCCGGCATGTCGCCCCTCTTCTTCCTCAAGCACTACTACGAGGTGTTCGTATTCGCCTTTTCCACCTCGTCGAGCAATGCGACGCTGCCGCTGAACCTACAAGTCTCCGAGGAAGAGCTGGGCGTTTCCAACGAGGTGGCATCCTTCGTCCTGCCGCTGGGCGCGACCGTCAACATGAATGGGACGGCGATCTACCAGGGTGTAAGCACCGTCTTCATCGCCCAGGTGTTCGGAATCGACCTGGGCGCGGCCGATCTGCTGACGGTTGTCCTCACCGCCACGCTGGCCTCCATAGGCGCCGCGGGCGTACCAGGCATCGGCATGGTGACTCTGACCATCGTGCTCACCCAGCTCGGCATACCGCTGCAGGGAATCGCACTGGTCGTCGGCGTCGAGCGGATACTCGACATGAGTCGCACGGCGGTGAACGTTACCGGCGACACCGTCTGCGCGATCTGGGTCGCAAAGACCGAGGGAGAGCTGGATATGCCGGTCGAAGCGGCGATCGCTACGACGTGATCGAAAACAGGGGGCTCCTCATCCGTCTAGCCCCAGCCGGCGGTCCAATTGACGATAGAAATGGGCGATCCGGCGCTTATTGGCGCCGAGGTCGCCTTTCCCACGGCGCGAGGCCGACCACATGTCGACCCGCGTGAGTGCGTTGCGGTCGAGCTTCAACTTGAACCGAACGTCACCGACGAAGCGAAAGATCCGGGTGGTGGCCTCGGCGCGGATCAGCCCCGCACCTTCATCGGCGCGAATCAGCTTCCAGCGCGGATTCGTTTCGATCATGGCGATGATCTCATCCCAGACGGCCGCGAAGGGCACCAGGTAGGTACGCCCGCGCAACCTCGGATCCGCCGCCTTCTCACTGGTCTGGGCGGAGTTCTCGCTGAGTGCCTTCCACAAGCGGCTGTTCGCCATAGGCGGTCTCGATTTGTCAGTACACTGGCGTGACTGATCTTAAAGCGACAGGGCGGATCTGCAAGGCTGGCCAGGCGCCCGCGCGGCTGTTTCCCTGGCGCCTGATAACCTTAGAATTATGAGTGTGAGCAGGTCCTGCAGAGCGAGAGGCGAGGAGGTGCACGGTGAAGGTGGTGATCCCGCTGGCCGGCAAGGGGACGCGGCTTCGACCTCAGACGCACACTGTGCCGAAGCCACTGCTCCAGGTGGCGGGCAAGGCGGTTCTCGACTACGTGATTGAGGATGTGCTACGGCGGCTCGATGTCGAGCAACTCGTATTCATCACGGGTCATCTCAAGGAGCAGGTCGAGGCCCACGTCAAAACGCACTACACCGTACCCTCGGTGTTCGTCGAACAGATTGTCCAGAATGGGACGGCGGGCGCGGTGAAATTGGCAGAGCCGTACGTCGAAGGGCCCTTGCTTGTGATATTCGTCGATACGCTCTTCGATGCTGACCTCTCGGTCGTTGCGGCCGACCCCGACGTGGACGGGTTCATCTGGGCGAAAGAGGTGGAGGACTACCAGCGCTTTGGCGTGATCGTAACCGGTGACGATGGGCTCATGCAGCGCATCGTCGAGAAGCCGAAGGAGCCTATCTCGCGCCTGGCCAACATTGGGCTCTACATGATTCGCGACCACCGTACGCTGTTCGAAGGGATCGATCATACACTGGCCGCCGATCCCTATCTTGGCGAGTACTTCCTGACCGATGCGCTTCAGTACATGATCGATCAGGGCTCCCGGATCAAGGTACAAGAGGTCGAAGGCTGGTACGACTGCGGCAAACCCGAGACGTTGCTGGCCACGAACCGCCACCTGCTGGAGACTGGGCGTGCGCTGCGACCTGCCGATCCTGGCGACACGATCATTGTGGACCCGGTGAGGATCGAGAAAGACGTTGAGCTGTCCAGTTCGCGGGTCGGCCCGAACGTGTCGGTCGGACGCGGCAGCCGCATTCTGCGGACGACGCTCAGCAACTGTATCGTGGGAGATAACGTAGTGTTGGAGGATAGCGAGCTGTCCGAGTCGTTGATCGGCTCGCAGGTAGAGGTGCGCGGGCTGCGCGGCACGGTCCTGCTGGGCGATCATAGCGCCAGCTGGAGTGCGCCGTCCGGCGGTTAGAGTAGGGTCAGAAGCCCGCGACTGCAGAAAGGACGTAGAGCAGGCGGAGCGCGCCGGCAGCACCGTCAGTGTCCTCGAACCACTCGTTGACGGTGTGCGTGTCGCCCGAGCGGCCGCCAGCGCCGAGCGCGATGGCCGGGATGCCCAGCGCTTGAGGAACGTTGGCGTCGGTAGACGAAATGCCGAGTTCGGGTTCAACCCCGATCTCTCGAGTCGCTTCGTCGGCAGCCTGTACGAGGGGGTGTTCGGCTGGCAGCTTGCCGGCCGGGCGTTCGCCGATGAGCTCGACTGCAGCGGTCAGCGAGCCTTCTGCCCCGTCCTCCTGCTCGGTGATACTGGTCGCCAGGGCCTCGCGGATCTGGAGCTCGATATCCCGAAGCGTCTCGTTGGCCTCGGACCGGACATCCAGCTCCACCCAGCTCTCTGCCGGAATGGCGTTGATGCTGGTGCCTCCGCCGAGCCTGGCGACCGTGAGTGTCGTTCGCGGGTCGAGAGGCAGGTCGAACTCCAGGAGCCGGTGGATAAACTCGGCGATGGCGTTGGCCGGGTTAACTCGCCCCCAGTCGGTCCAGGAATGGCCGCCGGGGCCGCTGACGGTGATCCGGAAGCGGCGGCTGCCCAGGGCATTGTGGACGATGCGGCGCAGACCGCTGCAGTCGACGGCAATGAAGGCCGCGGCATCTGTCAGTGGACTGCCGTCGCGTAGCAGGTGCTTCACGCCGCGTAGGTCGCCTCGGCCCTCTTCGCCGACCGTGAAAGCGAAGAGGATTGGGTGATGCGTCGTGGCTCTGGCGTGGACGAGCGCACGGAAGACCGCCAGCGTCACGGCGAGACCCCTGGCGTTGTCTGCGACACCCGGTCCAGTCCAGACATCGCGTTCGCCGTGGATCTCGATGGGCACCTCGGGTCCGAACACACTGTCCAGGTGCGCAGCGACGATCACCGGGCCACCTGTTGCCGAGTCGCCACGTGGTGGGTACCAGGCGGTTACGTTGCCGATCTCGTCCAGGTCGGGATCGGCGCCGAGTTCTCGGAGCTTCGTGGCGACGGCCTCGGCGCGGTCAAACTCGCCGAACGGTGGGGAGGGGATACGGGCCAGTTCGACCTGCTCGGCGACGATTGATTCGCCGTTTTCGCTGAGCCAGGCGCGGGCGATCGCGACTCCTTCGCCCTTGCCCGGTGAAATCGAAGGCCCTTCGGTAGACATGGGCCGAAACATGACCGCGGCTTGCAGGTAAGTCAACGCGATTTCGAGGTTGGTGTGTCCGAATTACTGGCCGTCGATTGGGTAGTGTTTGTTGGAATCGGAATCGCTGCCGGTCTGCTGACCAACGCGGTAGCGATCTGGATGCTCTTCCATCCTCATGAGTCGGTTCGCTTGAGTCGCCTCAGGGTTTTCCCCCAAGGAGCTATCCCGAAGGAGATCGACCGCATAGCGCACCGCATTGGCCTGACCGTCGGTACCCACTTGCTGCGCCACGAGGATATAGTGCGGACCCTGGCGCAGCCGGAGTTTCGGGAGCGGTTCGACCAGACCTTGCGTAATGCACTTCAACGCATGCTCGATCGTGAGCTCGGCAATCTGCGCTCGGAGATCCCCCAAAAACGGCTGGACGAGGTGACCGGGACGGTGACCGAGTTTGGAGAACGGCTGCTGGAGGGGCTCTCCGAGTACCTGGACGGCGAAGCGTTCGAGAGGCGAGTCCGGGAGTTTGTCGACCGCCTGAATCGCGAGTTTGGCGATGAACCACTGGAGCGTGTGCTCACGCCCGAGGCACGCCAGCAGGTGGTCGTGATGCTGCATGATGTGGGAGAGGGAATCGTAAGAGGCCCCGGATTCCGAAGCGCGGTCGGTGAGTTCTTCGAGCGTAATCTGCGTGACTTCGTCAAGTCCGAAGAACCCCTCGGCAGGTTCGTGCCCACGGGCGCGATCAACTTCGGCGAAGCCGTAGTGCGTAACTACTTGCCGCTCGTCCTCGACCGCTTCGGTCAGGTGCTCGAGTCGCCGGCCGCCCAGGAACGCGTGCGTCGCGCGCTCAGAAACTTCATCGATGGTTACTTGAGCCAGCAGGGGATGTTCCAGCAGATCGTCGGCCGGCTGATAATCACCGAGCGGACGCTGAGCCAGACGGTCCAGGCTCTGGAGCGCGGCGGTGCGGAGGAGGTCGCCGCTCTGCTTCGCGAGCCGCTCATCCAGGATCGTGCCGCCGCCGCGGTCAACGATGCGATCGACGATATGTTGGCGCGACCAGTGAGGGAGATCTTCGGCGACATGGCTGACGACGAGCTTGGCCGGGTCGGCGGGGTGCTCACCGACCGCATCGTCGAGTTCGCCGGGCACGAGACAACCGAAGAGTTTGTCATCACTCGGACCGATCAGCTACTCAAGGCGTCTGAGGGCAAGAAACTGGGCGACGTACTGGAGTACCTCGGGCCCGAGGCTGCGAGCCGGCTTACCGATCGCCTCGCCGATTGGATAGTGGAGATCGCCCGCGGCGATAGAGTCAGGGACCTGCTGGAGGCAGCGCTGGTTCGACAGACCGAATGGCTGCTGACCGTACCGATCGGGCGGATAGGCGACTACCTGCCTGCCGACGCACTCGACCGGGCCGAGCAGATCATGTTCGACCCCTTGTGGGAATTCCTGCAGGCGCGGGTGCCCGCCCTCGTATCGGAGTTGCCTATTGCTGAAATGGTCGAGAATAGGATCCGTGCTTATCCCATCGAGGAACTCGAGCGACTGATCTGGACGGTAACGCGCCGCGAGCTCAGGCTGATCATCTATCTTGGCGGCTTTCTCGGTGCGGTTGTCGGCTCGCTCATGGTCGTTGCCCAGGCTCCGACCGTTGGCCTCGCCTACTTGGGTGCGATCGTGCTTGCTTCGTATCTGTTCCTCAACTTCCGTTGACGTGGCGGTTCGGACTGTTAGCTGGATCGCGATAGGCCTGGTGTTCGTCGCCCAGGGTCTCTCGGCACAGCCCGTCGCCCTTCGTGTCAGTGCCGTCGACATGTTTGGCGGGGCGGTCTTTCCTTCCCAAGCTGACCCGGGGGTCGTTTTCGGGGCTCGCGTGGGCCTGTTCGATCTCTTCGAGCGGTCCGTTCAGGCGGGTCTTGAGCTGGAGTGGTGGACGGCGGAACGGCCGGATGTCGAACTGGAAGTCCGCGACATCGTGTTCGGGCTCGCGTTAACGAGGCAGTTATCCCGTACAGGGTTGCTGCGACCCTATCTCGGCTTGAGCGCCGCACTGCACTCGGTCGACACCTCGCGCTTGGGCGGCGACAGGTTCCTCGAAGGCGAGTCGCTGGCGGCGCAGCGGATCTCGGGCTACCGGGCCGGCGCAGGCGCTTTCGCCGGCCTGGGTCTCCGCCTGACGCGGACGGGGGCAATCTGGCTGCTGGTCGAGTACCGCTACGCGGCCGTTTCCCGGGTATCCCATCACGAGGTGCGCGGTGGTGCGCGCCTACTGGCGTCACGTCCCTAGACTGCCCCCGCCGTCGCTCGCTGGGGTTGCCAGATTCTCTGTTGCTCGCTTCCCGCTCCACGCGCTATCATGGAACGGCAGCGCCGGTCACAGCCCACGACTCGACAGGTAGGCCACTCCGGTGAATCCAGGGGATCTCGACGACAGGGATGACATGAAAGGCGCACCTGAGGGGGCGGGTCGCGCCGTCGAAGCTCTTCTCGAGGAACTCGGCGAAAAAACGCAACCGCAGCCCGCTGCCCACTTCGGCGGCCTGCGCGGTCGCACCGTTGTAGTCAGCGGCGGAGCTACGGGCATCGGCCGCCACGTCGCGATCGAGTTCGGCCGTTGCGGCACCAACGTCGCCTTCAACTGGCACGACCTTCCGGACCGCTCGATCGCAGAAGAGGCGGCGGAGGTCGAGCAGGAGCTCCAGCAGCTGGAAGTCAAGGTCGTGGCTGAGCGAGTCGATGTGCGCGACCCCCGAGCGGTGGGTGCTTTCATCGAACGTGTGCGGCAGCAGCTCGGCGGTGTGCACTATCTCGTGAACGCAGCCGGCATCCATCGCTCGGCGCCGTTGTGGAAGATGACCGATGAGCAGTGGTTCGATGTGTTGGATGTGAACTTGACGGGAGCGTTCAACATGATCCGGGCCGTGGCACCGCTTCTCAAGTCTCAACGCTATGGCAAGATCGTTAATATCGCCTCCGTCCATGCGTTCACTGGCAGCTTCGGTGTGGCGAACTACGCCGCCTCCAAATCGGGCCTCGTGGGACTGACGCGCTCTGCCGCCGCCGAGCTGGGACCGTCGAACGTGAACGTCAACGGGGTCGCACCGGGCTATGTACGCACCGGCATGCTTGAGGGCGTGCCGGAAGACGTAGTGGCCGATGCGATCGAGGGATCCGCGCTCAGACGACTACCAGAGGCACGTGATATCGCTCATGTCGTTCTCTTCCTCTGCTCGGAGATGGCGCGGCAGATCACCGGACAGGTCATCCGGGTAGATGCCGGGATGTCTGGCTGAGCAGAGGCGATGGGAGTGAGGAGGAGGAATCGTGAGGCGCTTTCAGATTGGTGGCCGCTGGCTGGTTTTCGGCACGGGCACGCTGCTGGCCGCTACGGTCGCGTGTGGAGGTGGCGGCAATGAGCCGGTGCCTACACCTGGTTTCGGAGTTCTCAGCGGCCAGACGGTACTCGTGCTGCCCGTCCAATACGTGCAACGGGTGCCCGGTGGCTGGCTCGGCGGTGCCGCGAACGCACAGGAAGCTGCTCGCAGCGCTGATACGGAGATCACCTTCGCATTGCATGAGGTGAGTGGCCGCGCGATTTGGGTGACCCCGGACCAGCAGATGGATGAGCTGAGTCGGAGGCCCAGCGTTGACGTGGTTCCGTACTTGCTGTCGGCGGACGAGGCCCGTCGACAAGGGGGGAGCCTGCGTCACGTTCGCGATCCGCTGTACGGCGAAATACGTATACTGGCGGCGTTGTTCGATGCCCGCTACGCGGTTTTTCCGATGGAGTTCTTCTACGAACGGGGTCGGGAGGGGGAAGGCGGCCACCTAGCCATACGCACCTTCGTCCTCGACACACGCGCCGGAACGGTGATCTGGTACGGTATAGTCCGAGGAGACGGGACCCAGCTGCCAGTGTCGCCGGGCGCGCTCGCCGCTGCGGCGCAGAAGTTCGCCGTTCAGGTCAGCCCCTAGCTAGCGCGCCACCTGGACGGCACGAGGAAGGCCACGACCCAGGAGTTTACCGACAGGATCATCGAGGAGTCGAAGTAGTGCGATTTGGAGCGAGCGAAACGAATTGCCGGAGCTGCCAGCAGCTTTATCCCGCCAGCGACCTCGATCGCTACCTTTGGTGCCCGGCGTGCCAGAAGGCCGTACGGAAGAGGGGGGCGATTTGGGGGGTGGTCGTCGGTCTGTTGGCGAGCCTCGGCGTGGCCACGTACGTGTGGCTGAACTTGACGTTACAGTCGCGATTCTTAGCGTTCTACTTGCTGATGCTGGCGATGACCTACTTGCTCACCAGCCGGATAGCGCATGCCATCGTGCATGGCTACTACCGATCCCGCGGTGGCATGATCGAGCCGTCGTCCCCGCAGGAGCCCAAGTGAGGCCGCTGTATTGACCCGGCCAACTGGCCGTCTGCTGAGTTTTCACTGCCATTAAGGTTTGGGAGAAGATGACCAAGTTCGAGGGCGTCGATTACTACAATGTCGACTCGCTATTGTCGGAAGAAGAGCGTGCGGTCCGCGATACCGTGCGGGAATGGGTGGATGAAAATCTCCTGCCGCTGATCGGCCGCTGTTACGTCGAGCGCCGGTTCCCGCGCGAGCTGGTACCGGAGATGGCCGAGCTGGGATTCTTTGGCGCCAATATGCCGGAGAAGTATGGGTGCGCCGGTCTCAACAACGTGGCCTACGGACTGATCATGCAGGAGCTCGAGCGGGGCGACTCGGGTGTCCGGTCGTTCGCCAGCGTGCAGGCCTCTCTGGTCATGTACCCGATCCTCGAGTTCGGCAGCGAGGAACAGCGAGATTACTGGCTGCCGAAGCTGGCCAAGGCGGAGGCCATCGGCTGCTACGGGCTCACCGAGCCGGACTACGGGTCGGATCCCGGCGGCCTCACGACCCGAGCCGTGAAGGACGGTGAAGAATGGGTGATCACGGGCACCAAGATGTGGATAACCAACGCCTCGATCGCCGACGTGGCCATTATATGGGCGAAGACCGGGGAACTCGATGACCCAGAGTCGATTCGCGGCTTCATCGTCGAGACGGACCGCGAAGGCTACGTGGCCAGCGACCAAAAAGGAAAGCTGTCGCTGCTCGCCTCGGACACCAGCGAGATATCGCTCCAGGAAGTGCGGGTGCCGGCTGCGAACCTGTTGCCCGGCTCATCCGGCCTCAGGAGCCCACTCATGTGCCTGAACCAGGCCCGTTACGGTATCGCCTGGGGCGCCGTTGGTGCGGCTATGGCCTGCTACGCCGAGGCGCTGAGCTACGCACAGAACCGGCTCCAGTTCGACCGAGCCATTGCCGGCTACCAGATCCAGCAGATCCGTCTGGTCGAGATGCTCACAGAGATCACCAAGGGCCAGCTCCTTGCCCTACAGCTAGGCCGCCTGAAGGATAGTGGCCAGCTTCGTCACGCTCAGGTGTCGATGGCGAAGCGCAACAACGTCAACGTGGCGTGCGATGTAGCGCGCGAGGCAAGGCGGCTGCTGGGTGCCAATGGCATCTTGGTGGAGTACCAGTCGATGCGTCACATGGCCAACCTGGAGTCGGTCTACACCTACGAGGGAACCCACGACATCCACGGCCTGATCGTAGGGGAGGATATCACGGGTCTCAGCGCCGTCACCTGAGCGGGCTGCGCTGCTTGCCGGCAGCGGCGATTAGCTAGAGATTTGTGGAACAGATCATTCGGAGCGCGCGCCCGTAGCTCAATTGGACAGAGCACTGGGCTTCGGACCCAGGTGTTGGGGGTTCGAATCCTCCCGGGCGCGCCTTTTATTGGGAATTCGGGAATCAGGGAATCTGCGATTCAGGGAGTTGGGGAATTCTGGGAGGTGGGATATGGGAAGGGGAATCCGTGGAATCCGTGGAATCGGGGATTCCGGGATCCCCGATTCCCTCAATCTCTAGTCGTCTCGTCCGATCTCGAGCATGCGGGCGAGCGCCTGGTGGGCGCGTTGGCGGATATCGGGTGGTACGTCTACCTCGTAGCGGCCAAGCCGCAACGAAGCCAGCGTGTTCTCCAGCGTGATCTTCTTCATGTGCGGGCAGAGCGTGCAGGGGCGCACCATTTCCTTTTCGGGGTGCGCTTCCTGAACGTTGTCGGACATCGAGCACTCGGTGACTAACAGGATGCGCTGCGCGTCGGTATCGTCGACATACCTCACCATCGACGTCGTCGAACCGACGAAGTCGGCCTCCGCGCATACCTCCGGCGAACATTCCGGATGCGCCAGGATCACCAGCCCAGGGAATTGCCGCCGGTAACCGCGCAGCTCGTCGACGGTGAACTGTTCGTGCACGATACAGCGGCCCTTCCAGGCGATCACCTCGACATCGGTCTCCTTCTGTACGTTGCGTGCCAAGTACTCGTCGGGCAGGAAGATGACGCGGTCCACTCCCAGCGACTCTACCACGGCCCTGGCGTTGGCCGACGTGCAGCAGATATCAGACTCGGCCTTTATGTCGGCCGGCGTGTTCACGTAGGTTACGACCGGCACGCCCGGGTAGCGCTCCTTCAGCAACTGGACGTCCGTCGCGGAGATGCTCTCGCTCAACGAGCAACCGGCGTCGAGGTCCGGTATCAGGACCCGCTTCTCCGGGTTCAGGATCTTCGCGGTCTCCGCCATGAAGTGGACCCCGCAGAAGACGATCGTCTCCTCCTCGACGTCCATCGCCGCCTGGGCCAGCCCCAGCGAGTCGCCCTGGAAGTCGGCGATCCCGTAAAAGATCTGGGGTACCTGGTAGTTGTGGGCCAGGATGACCGCGCCGACCTCCTGCTTCAGGCGCAGGATCTCATGGATCAGCGGCGCCTGTAGCCGCCACTCGGCCTCCGGGACGAGATCGCAGATCTTGTCGTATATGTGCGCGGTGGCCGCCGCCACTTGCGGCGTGTATTCGATCCGCTCGATGTCTTTCGTCGTCGTCATTTATCCCACAAACGCCTGCTGGGCAGCCGGGGCTGCGTTGGGACACGAGGTCCGCATGCTGCTGACGAGGTGCCAGAAGATTCGACATAGACGGGTCGAAAATCAAGCCATCGCCAGGGCACCTTGACCGCGGCAGATGGCCCCGGTGATATTCCGGTGGCCGCGAGGGGGGCGAGGGGCCGCGGGTCGGCGTCCCTAAAGGGCGTGCGATTCGAGGAAAGTCCGAGCTCCAAAGGGCAAGGTGCCGGGTAACGCCCGGGCGGCGAAAGCCGACGGAAAGTGCCACAGAGAACAGACCGCCTGCGGCTAGCGCGCTAGCGCGGCTGCCGGTAAGGGTGAAACGGTGGAGTAAGAGCCCACCGCCCGCGCGGGTAACCGCCGGGGCACGGCAAACCCCACCTGGAGCAAGGCCAAGCAGGGGACAGTGGTGGCCCGCCGCGTGATGATCCCCGGGTAGGCCGCGTGAGGCGCCGGGCGACCGGCGTCCCAGATGAATGGCCCGCTGAACAGAACTCGGCTTACGGCTCCCCTCCGCGGCTTCTGTTTAGAGTGCAAACCAAGACGAGGACCTTACACTTGCCTGAGAACGGCGTCGTCCACTTCAAGCTGCAGGAGCGAAGCCTTGACAACGGGCTGCGGGTGATCGTCCAGGAGGACAACACCGCGCCTGTCGTCTCGGTCCATATCATGTATCACGTCGGATCGAAGCACGAGCCGCGCGGCCGAACCGGCTTCGCTCATCTCTTCGAGCACCTGATGTTCCAGGGCTCCGAGCATGTGCCTGACGAAGCTCACTTCAGGCTCATCCAGGATGCCGGCGGTACATTGAACGGAAGCACCTGGTTCGACCGGACGAACTACTTCGAGACGTTGCCGGCAAATGAGATCGAGCTGGGATTGTGGCTCGAATCGGACAGGCTCGGTTGGTTGGAGTCGGCGATCACGCAAGAGAAACTGGACAACCAGCGCGACGTCGTGAAGAACGAGCGTCGCCAGGCGTACGAGAACCGACCCTACGGCCTGGCGGTCGAGACCATCCTGCGGATGGCCTACCCCGAGGGACATCCCTACCACCACCCGACGATTGGGTACATGGAGGATCTCGACACAGCCAGCCTGGACGATGTCAGGGATTTCTTCAGGACTTTCTATACGCCGGATAACGCAGTGCTCGTGTTGGCCGGAGCGCTGCAGGCCGAGCGCGGTTACGAGCTGGCTGACAGGTATTTCGGCGAGATCCCGCGCGGCCCGGCCACGCCCCAGGTAACGGCGCCGGCTGTGCCGCCGGGCTCCGAAGTCCGCGAGACGATCCACGACAACGTACAGTTCCCGCGCGTCTACATCTTCCACCACTCACCGGCTTTCGGGCAGCCGGGGTTCGAGGCTGCAGACGTGCTGTGCAGCGTCCTGTCGGACGGCAAGTCCTCCCGTCTGTACCGCAAGCTCGTCTATGAGGATCGCATCGCTCAGGACGTCTCAGCCCAGGTGTGGCCCACCGAGGATTGCGGCCTGTCATTCATTGTGGCTACCGCGCGTCCTGGGGTCGAAGCCGAGACGCTGGAATCGGCGATCCTCGGAATGCTCGACGATGTTAGAGGGGGAACGATCACGCAGCGCGAAGCCGAGGGTGGTGTCAACCGGGCGACGCGTGAGCTGGTGAACGCCTTCGATGGTGTCGGCAGTCGTTCCGACGCCATAGCCACGTCGGCGACATTCCTGGGGCGCCCCGAATATGTCAATGAACTGTTTCCCCGCGTGCGTGCCGTGACCAGCGAGGCGATGGTCGAGGTGGCCAATGAGTGGCTGATCCCCGAGCGGCGGGCCACGCTTTACATTCTGCCCGAGAGCTCTGGGGAGGGGGGCAAGTGATGGCGCCGCGCGTTCCGGTGGATCGCAGCCGACGCCCGAAGGCCGGACCGCTGCCGAAGATCGTTCTTCCTGCGTTCAAGAGGTTCCGTCTCAGCAACGGTTTGACCGTGCTGACGGTCCGACACGACGACATGCCAGAGGTATCGGCACGGCTCGTCCTACCCTTCGGTGCCTATGAGGACGCGCGGGAGCACGCCGGAACCGGATTGCTCACGGCGCGCGCGCTGACGGAAGGCACTAGAGAGCGCTCGGCTCGCGAGGTCGCCGAGTGGCTGGACTACCTGGGCGCTCGCTTCAGCCTCGACGTCGATCATGACGCTACCGTGGTCAGCCTGCACTTCCTGACCCAGGTGATGGACGGGGCCTTCGGTCTGTTGGGAGAGGTCGTAGCTCGCCCCGCCTTCGATCCCGCTGAGGTTGGACGGCTTCGGGACGAGCGCCTGGACGAGATCGCCAGTGGCTTGGATGAGCCGCGAATCGTGGCGAGTCTGCGCCTGGGAGAGGCAACCTTCGGCTCACACCCGTACGGGATGAGGGCTGGCGGCGTGGAGGAGACGGTGCGTGAGATCGACGCTGAGGTCCTGAGCGACTTCCACTCGCGTTTCTACCGCCCATCCGGTGCGACGCTGGTCCTCGTGGGCGATCTGCCGGAGCTGGACGGGCTTGAGGACCGGTTGGAGGACGCTTTCGGCGCTTGGCAGGGAGATCCTGACCCGGCCACAGCGGTCGCGGAGCCGGAACCGATAGAGGAGCGTCGGCTGTGGGCCGTGCCGTGGCCCGGACCCCAGTCGGAAATCCGATTGGGCGGAATCGGTATCGCACGCCTCGACCCAGACTACTACGCGACACTCATCATGAACGCCATCTTCGGAGGCCTCTTCAGCTCTCGCATCAACATGAATCTGCGCGAGGACAAGGGTTGGACTTATGGGGTGTCTTCGCGCTTCGATGCCCGTAGGCGGAGCGGCCCGTTCTTTGTGGCTACGGCGGTCGATGCGGCGGTCAGCGCCGACGCGGTCGATGAGATCGTCGGCGAGATGCAGCGCATGGAGTCGGAACCGCCCGGTGACGAAGAGATGGAGCTCGCTGTCAACGCCGTTACCCTCTCGCTACCTCGTCTGTTCGAGACCGTCGACCAGGTCTCCGGTCGCATCGCTCACCAGGTCGTCTACGGGTTGCCCGACGACTATTGGGAAACGTACGTGGACCGCTTCCGCGCTGTGACCGCCGCCGATGTTCAACGGGTGGCCGGCCGGTTTCTCGACAGTGAGCGTTCTGCGGTTGTTGTCGTCGGTCCCGTTGAGGGCTTCCGACCTCAGCTGGAAGCTTTGGGTCTGCTCCAGATCCGTGACATTCACGGACGTCCGGCCGAGTCCTAGGACCGAAGACCTGCCCCTCGGATACCCGCCACCGTTCCGCTCCAGCCAGAGGCCCACCTCGTCTGTAAGCTGTTTGTGTCTATCGAGATGCGTGGTCGGAGCTGCGGCGGCCAGGAAACAGATGTGTCCCGAAGGAAACCCTCGGAGCCGCTGGCGCGTCTATATTAAGTAGAGAGGCGAGGCAGAGCCCCTCCGACGATAACGTATCGGAGGTTACGGTACCGCAGCCGGCCGCCGCCCTGGGTCGGAAGATGCGGGCAGAAGTACATACAGAAATCAGACACAAGTACTGAAAAACTTGCAGGATGTGCGGCGCAACAGCGCAAGAAGGGAGGACGCAAGCGACACTGTAATTGGTTAGTCTATTAACACTTAGGCCACTGACCCGGGTCTGCGGGACGGCCTTCTGGGCCGGGGAATGGAACCTGCACGCGTGTTGGGGTGGGAGAAAAAGGGAGACCCGGCGAATGATCGATGACGGAGTAAAGGGCGGCGTTGTTGTATTGCAGCCGCAGACGAGCCCAGCGACGGAAACGTCGCCGGAGATAGAGGGCGGAAGTCAAGAGATGGTACAGGTAGCGAAGAAAGAGGCCAAGGAGCGCGAGCTATCGCTCACCGAGCTTCAGGACAACGAGCTGGTGGCGCGGTTTCTCGCCGGCAACGGGCTGGCGTTTCCAGAGCTGGTCCGCCGCTACCAGTCACGTCTGCTCAACTTCATCTACCGGACGATTGGGGATCGAGATCGGGCGGAGGACCTGGTGCAGGAGACGTTCATCCGGGTCTACCGGCATTTGCACCGGTTTGACCAGGCGAAGAAGTTCTCGACCTGGATCTACACGATCGCCAGCAACCTAGCGAAGAACGAGCTGCGCAACCGGTCGAGAAACCCGCTGGTCCTCTTCCAGACGATCAAGAAGAACTGGGAGGCGGACCATCGGCCGCTCCAATGGGAGGATCCGCACTACCGTCCGGATGATCTGTTCAGGAAGCGTCACCTGCGTGACACGGTGGAGAAAGCGGTCGAGCAGTTGCCGGAACACCATCGCATCGTCTTCGTGCTCAGGGAGATGGAGGGCAAGACATACGAGGAAATCTCCGAGATCACCGGTGTTAACCTGGGCACGGTTAAGTCGAGGCTGAATAGGGCCCGTAACAACTTCGCGCAGATCATTGCACCGATGCTGCGCTAGCCGCAGGCAGGGTCGATTCCGAGGCGCTGCAGGTTCAAGGCGCCGGCCATAGGCCGGCGCCTTTCATATTGCCAAATCGGGAAATCGGGATATCGGGAATTCGGGAATCCGGAATTCGGGCATTGGGGACCGAGGAAGGGGAGTCCGTGGAATCCGTGGTATCCGTGGTATCGGGGAATCGGGGAGTTGGGGGAATCGGGAACTCCCGAATTCCCGGATGCCACGGATTCTTGAATTCCGAGTCCGCGGCTTCCAGATTCCCGGATTCCCGGCTCCCAAGATCGATATTCGTTATTCCCTCACCGGAGGTGGAACTCAGCGGTGCCTCAGGCGTAGAAGGGTTCAATCACCGATTCTCAGCCAAGCAGTGTGGAGATCGGCCTCGGGACGCGCGATCATGGAATGTGAAGAGTTTCTAACGGACTATTCCGACTTCCTCGACCGCCAGTTTGAGGAGCACCCCATAGTAAGCTACTGCGATCACCTGCTCAGCTGCTCGGACTGCGCCGCCTACGACCGGGTGATGCGACGCGGTCTCAAGCTGGTGAGAGGGCTCGAGCAGCCGGAGGCACAGCCGGATCTGGTACCTCGGGTAGGTGAGAGGGTCCTCAGCCGAGGCGTGAGCGGGAGCGGGGGCGCGGAAAGCACCAGGACCGCCTTGGTCGCCGCGGCGGCCATCCTGGCGCTCTGCGTGGTGGGGTCGCTGGCGGTGCTGCGCTCGGGAGGGACGACGGAGCTTCCGCCGCTGGTCGTGGAACCGGCGGTGGCCGATGAGCTGCCCTCGCTGTGGGGTCCGGCACCCAAGCTCACCCCGGCGGTGAGTCTCCTTCGAGTCCCCGAACTGACTGACGACCGCCTCTTCAGACCACCACCGGAGCGGTTCTCGGCGTTTCGCGCTCCGCTCAGGGCGTCGCGCCGGCCGTCGTCGCTTGACGCTTTACAGACGGCAGCGCCGGAGTAGAGTCCGAGGGGCCGCAGCCGAGTTGACACCTCTTGATTCTCCGTCCAATACTGTGACATGGGCGAGCTGACATACGACCAGCTCAGCGATAGGATGGAGAGAGGGGAGCTGGGCGGGAGCTTCTTTCTCGAGACAGAGGACCCGTTCCTTCGCGACGAAGCGATATCTCTCCTTACGGAGGCCCACCTGGCGGGTGGTTCCGCCGATTTCGATCTCGACCAAGCGAGCGGAGACGACCTGGACGCGGCGAGTCTGGCGGCGATGCTTGGGACCCCTCCCATGCTATCGCCGTACCGGGTGGTAGTGGTTCGCAAGGCCCAGGGGCTGACGCCGAAGTCGCGGTCTGTGGTTGAGGAAGCCGTGCGCAGGGAAGTACCGAATCGAGTGCTTATCCTGGCGGCGGAAGTCCCGCGTGGTTCTAAGGCAAAGTTCTACGACGTGCTGCGCCGCCGCTGCATGACGACTGCGCTGCGGGCTCCCGGCACCTCAGAGCTGCCCGGCTGGCTGGCCAGGCGCGCGAGATCGGTTCATGGCGTGGAACTGGAGATGCCGGCGGCGCAGTTGCTCGCCGCGGGCATCGGCGCCCGTCTGGGGGTCTTGGCGCAGGAGCTTGAAAAGCTCGTCAGCTACGTCGAGCCGGCGAAGAAGATCGGGCTGGCGGAGGTCCGGGCTGCAGTCGGCGCGCTACCCCAGGTCGATCGTTGGAGTTGGATCGACAAGGTAGCGGAGCGGCGGATCGCGTCGGCTCTGGAGGAGCTGCCGGCGCTGCTCGACTCGGGAGAGAGCGCGGTGGCGCTGATCGGCTGGCTGTCCGAGTCGCTGATCCGTGTTGGCCTGGCGCGTGCGGGCGAAGGCGCGCTCGTGCAGGTGCTCAAGCGGGACGGGAGCTACGGCAACCTCGCCTGGAAGGTGCGCACCTATGTGCGGCAGGCACGTCACTGGAGCGAGGTGCAGATCGCAGCAGCTCTTGCAGAGCTCTTGCGCGCCGATCGGTTAATCAAAGCAGGTGGGCTCTCCGAGCGTGCCGCGCTGGAGGAGGCGCTTCTGAGGATCGGGGCTGGGGATGGCTCCCAGAGACAACAGGTCGCGGGTGTGGGAGGCAGAGGTGGGAGATCGAGGAGGATCTAAGCTGAGGAGCGTGCGCTTGGTGTTGACGTGCGCGGCGCTCATGGGATACGCCGTCTTGGCGTCCGCCGGCTTGGCGCTGGCGCAGCAGGACTCACTGCTCGACCAGGCCGAGCGCCTGGCGAATCGCGGCGAGGTCCGAGAAGCGCGCCAGGCGTTGGCCCGCTGGGAGAGCGACTTCGGAGAGTCGGCGCCTCTCGACCAACGGGCCCGGGCCTGGTTTCTGGCGGGCCGGCTGGCCGAGAAAGGCGACGAGGCGGAGCTCAGTTACCTGCGCGTGATCGTCGAGGGATCGACGACCCCGTACGCCGACGACGCGCTCCTCCGACTGGCTCAGTATAAGCACGCTGAGGGCGAGTTCGCGAAGGTCGTCGATTACCTGGGGCGGCTGCGGCGCGATTATCCGACGAGTGAGCACGGGCCCGAGGCGCTGCTCTGGATCAGCCGCGCGGCGCGGGAAATGGGCGATGTGCACCGAGCCTGCGCAGCGGCCGAGCAGGGAATGGCTGAGCTGGCTCCAGGCGACACGCTGCTGGAGCGCTCCTTCCGTGAGGTGCAATCAGCTTGCGGTTCAGCCGAGCGTACGTTTACCGTGCAGGTCGCCGCGTTCAGGGGTGAGGCGGCGGCGCAGAACCTGGCCCGCGAGCTACTCATCGCCGGCTACGATGCTTGGGTGCTCAGCTCCAACGGGGACGACCCCATCTATCGGGTGCGCGTCGGACGTGGGCTGCTCGAGGCGGAGGCCCAGGCGCTCATTGAGCGGCTGGTCGGGGAGGGGCACTCACCGTTCCTGGTCTCCCAGCCGGAGCGGATCGGAGGATAGAACGGCAGTGCAGCCAGACCGCGGTCCCAACACGCCATTGATGCGGCAGTACCTGGAGATGAAGGGTCGCTATCCCGACGCGATCCTCTTCTTTCAGGTCGGAGACTTCTACGAGATGTTCTTCGAGGATGCCGAGGAGGCCTCTCGGCTCCTCAACCTGACTCTCACGTCCCGCAACAACGGCGAGGCGGCACGCGTCCCGCTCGCCGGTGTGCCCATCAAAGCTGCCCAGGAGTACGTGCAGAGGCTCATCCGATTGGGACGCCGCGTGGCAATATGCCAGCAGGTCGAGGACGCCTCGCAGGCACGGGGCGTGGTTCGCCGCGAGGTCGTCGAGACAGTAACCCCGGGCGCCGTATTCTCCGAGGCCCTGTTGGAAGCCGGCCAGAACAACTTCCTCGCCGCCGTCGCCGGTGCGAGCTCAGCCGAGGACGTCGGGCTGGCATGGGCGGACATCTCGACGGGTGAGTTCTTCTGTGCCGGGATCGCTCGCTCGGAACTCGCCTCCGAGCTCGACCGGATAGACGCACGGGAGATCTTGTTTCCCAGCTCTTGGGAACCGGACCGCAGGGCACGGACGGGAGACGCGTCCGAGAGGCCCGCGACATATCGTGAGGACTGGAACTTCGATGCGGAGATCGCCGGTGAGAAGATCTGCCGGCACTTCGGGATCACCAGCCTCGCCAGCCTCGGCTTGAGCGAGCCGGGTGACGAGTGAGCCTGCAGTCCAAGCGGCGGGTGGGTTGCTCGGCTACGTGCTCGAGGTGCAGCCTGGCGGCGGCAGCCAGCTGCGGCCCCCACGCGCCGAGCGCGGTGACAAGGCGCTGCACATGGACGAGATGACGCGGCGCAACCTAGAGGTTGTTCGCCCGCTACGCCCCGAGCTCGGTGGTACGACACTGTTCGATGTGATCGATGCGACGCTCACTCCGATGGGCACTCGTCTCTTGCGGTCTTGGCTGTTGCGGCCACTGGTCGATCCGGAGGCAATCGGCCATCGCCAAGACGCGGTCGAAGAGATGCTTGACGATGGGCCGCGACGTAAGCGCCTACGCGAATCTCTGGGGGCGGTGCGCGACCTGGCCAGGCTGGCGGGGAAGGCGGGCGCCCAGCGCGCCGCGCCCCGCGATCTGCTCGCCCTCGCCGACTCCCTGCGTCAGATACCCTGCGTCTTGGAGGCGCTGGTTGAGCCGTGTAGCCGCGAGCTGGCTGAGGCCTGCGATGGGTTCGATCGGGCCGATGACGTCGTCGAGCTGATCGAGCGTGCGATCGACCCCGAGGCGCCGGCCAACCTCGCTGATGGGGGCGTGGTGCGGGCCGGTTACTCGGTCGAGCTGGATGAGTTGCGTTCGATCCGTGATGGCGCGGTCAACTGGATTGCGGAGCTGCAGGGCCGCGAGCGGCAGCGGACAGGTATCGGTTCGCTCAAGGTTGGATACAACCGCGTGTTCGGCTACTACATAGAGGTGACCAAGCCGAATCTCGGCAGAGTCCCCGACGACTACGAACGGCGACAGACGCTCACCAACGCCGAGCGCTTTATTACGCCCGAGCTCAAGGAATGGGAGTCGAAGGTGCTGGGCGCCGAGGAGCGGATCGGCGATCTCGAGCAGCGGCTGTTCCGCGAGGTGAGGGAGTCGGTGGGTGGTGCGGTTGAGCGTCTGCTAGACGGTGCGCGGCGGATCGCCCTCATCGACGTATATGCTTCGCTGGCCTACGTGGCCGACCGGAACGGCTACAGACGACCGCGTATCGATACCGAGGATCGCATCGACATACGGGCTGGTCGGCACCCGGTCGTCGAGTGCATGATGCCGCGCGAGCAGTTCGTCCCCAACGATATCAGGCTCGATGGGAACCAGCGTGTGATCATCCTTACGGGGCCGAACATGGCGGGTAAGTCGACGATCCTTCGGCAGGTTGGTCTCATAGCGCTGATGGCACAGGCCGGTTCCTTCGTGCCGGCGGATTCAGCTGAGATCGGAGTTACCGATCGGATCTTTACCCGGGTCGGCGCCTCCGACAATCTGGCGCAGGGACAGAGCACCTTCATGGTCGAGATGATCGAGACGGCCGCTATCCTGAACGGTGCGACGGACCGCAGCCTGGTGCTTTTGGACGAGATCGGGCGCGGCACATCAACGTATGACGGAGTGTCGATCGCCTGGTCGGTGACCGAGCACATTCACGAGCGCATCGGCGCCAAGACGGTCTTCGCCACCCACTACCACGAGTTGACCCAGATCGCGGATCTCCTACCGGCGGCTGCGGCTTACAACGTAGCCGTCAAGGAGGTGGGAGACGATATCGTCTTCCTGCGACGCCTCGAGCCGGGCGGAACCGATCGGTCCTATGGTGTGCAGGTGGCACGGCTCGCCGGACTGCCAGCCGAGGTCATCGAGCGGGCGCGGCAGATTCTGCACGATCTGGAGGGCGTGGAGGTCGGCTCGGGCCCCGGGTTCGGCCGCCGCGGGCGGCTGCCGGAATCGCTGGACCGCTCGCAGCTGAGCCTCTTCCAAGAGCCCGAAAGTCCGGTACTCGAGAGACTGCGGAACATCATGCCTGAGGAGATGACCCCAATAGAAGCGCTCGCGCTGCTAGCCGAGCTAAAGCGTGAGGCAGAGAGCTCGTGAGGCGGATTCTGGCGGTCGGGATGGTGGTGGCGCTGGTCGCCGTAGGATTCGCGATGGCCAGTCAGCTGCCGGGGATCGGCGGTCTGCTGGGCTTCATGCGAGGCGGACAGTCGCTGCCGGTGCTGCAGACCGGTGAGATGCCTTTCCGCTACCCGCTACGATTGTGGCGCGAGGGGGTCGAAGGCGAGGTGCTGCTCAGAATACATGTCACGGCGGTGGGCACGGTGGATTCCGTGGAGCTCGAGCGCTCGAGCGGCCATGCCGAACTCGATTCCATCGCCCTGCGCGGGGCTAGGCAGCTGAGGTACGACCCGGCCGTCGAGGGTGAGCGGCCTGTTGCTACATGGGCTATGTTGCCGGTTCGCTTCACGCGTAACACAGACGCAGGTTCAACGGAGGGCCAGTGAACGGGCGGGGCGTGAGTCACGACTGCGATCTCTCAAGGATCTGCGACGGCGAGTGGATGCAAGCAGGGCGGGTGCTGGAGGCGCGTCCGTGAAGGTGGCAGTGCTGATGGGAGGTACGAGCGCGGAGCGCGATGTGTCGCTGGCGACGGGCCACGAGATCGCAAAGGCGCTCCAGGCGCAGGCGCACCAGGTCGTGGCGATCGACGCGGCCGGCGGCCGCCTCATCCCTCTGGCTGGGTCAGCAGGGCGTTCCGTTTCGGGTATTGGCACTGAGCCCCCTAATCAAGGCGAGCTTGTGCGCCTGGAGAGCGGTTCGCTCGTGCGCCGCTTGGAAGACGCGCCAGAGTTGGAGGATACCGAGGTCGTGTTCGTCGCCCTGCACGGCGGCGCCGGCGAAGATGGCCGGGTACAGGCGCTACTCGACCTCGTCGGTATCCCTTACACGGGTAGCGGGCCGCTGGGTAGCGCCCTGGCGATGGACAAGCTTGCAACCAAGGATCTCTTTATCGCTGCGGGCATCCCGACTCCGCCCTGGCTCGTGGGACCGGTGACCGAGTCGCAGGTGGAGCAGGCGCTCGGCGGCTTTCCGGTGGTGGTAAAACCTTCGCACGAAGGCTCCACAGTTGGCGTTAGCGTCGTCAGGGATCCGGGTGATCTGGGTGCGGCGATCGAGAGAGCCGGCCGCTTCCAGGGGCCGGTGCTGGTCGAGCGCTTCATCCCTGGGCGCGAGCTGGCGGTGGGGGTTCTGGGGGACGAGGCGCTGCCCATAGTCGAGATTCGCCCCAAGCACGAGATCTACGACTACGAGTGCAAGTACACGAAAGGTATGTCAGAGTACGAGGTCCCGGCGCCCATCGACGATACCCTTACCAAGAAAGTGCAAGACCTGGCGGTACGCGCACACCGTGTGCTCCGCCTGTCGGCATACAGCCGGGTGGACTTCCGCCTCGACGAGGACGGCGCTCCTTGGTGCTTCGAGGCCAACTCGCTTCCCGGGATGACCGCTACGAGCCTCTTGCCCAAGGCGGCGCGGGCCATCGGCGTCTCTTTCGGGGAGCTTTGCGACCGGATCGTGCGGCTAGCGCTGGAGAAGGAGGACGCCGTTGGAACCCGGCCCGGCGGTCCGGGTTAGGGTAGATGAGATGTCTATGAGCGCGGGACAGAGCCAGTGAGCAGGTACGGGTCGATGAGCCCGGGCGGCATGAGGTTCGCCTATCGGATGACACCGTGGGTGAAGCGCCTGATCATAGCCAACGCTGTGTTATGGCTCTTGACCTGGTTGCGCCTGATCCCGCCCCAGCTGGCCTACGACTATCTCGGTTTCACCGCGACGGAGGTCCTCAGAGAGCCCTGGACGATCATCACCTACATGTTCGTCCACGGCGGCTTCTTCCACGTCTTCATCAACATGCTGATGCTCTTCTTCTTCGGGCCGCCGCTCGAGGAGCGTTGGGGCGGGAAGGAGTTCTTGAAATACTACGCGATCTGCGGTGTCGCCGGTGCGCTGTTCAGTGTCGGCGCGCTGGCGTTCCCCAGCCTGGGGACCGGGACCATCCCGATCGTAGGCGCCTCCGGTGCGGTCTACGGTGTCATGCTAGCGTACGCGCTGAACTGGCCGAACAGTCTCGTCTGGATCTACGCCATATTTCCCATCAAGGTGAAGTACCTGGTCATGATCCTGGGAGCGATGACCTTCTTCTCGGCCTTCGGCGGGGCGACCGACGGGATCGCCCACTTCGCCCACCTGGGCGGCCTCGTCGTGGGCTACATCTACCTCAAGAAGGGCTGGCAGTTGGGGGCGCACCTGGAGGCCTGGAAGAAGCGGTTGCGCAAGCGGAGACTCAGGGTGGTGCAGGGCGGTACGGGCAAGCCGGCCCGCCCCACGCCGGCCGATGAGGAAGCCCGCATCCTGGAGGTCGTCGACAAGTTGCTCGACAAGATTGCCGCCAGCGGCCTCGAATCGCTGACTCCCGAGGAACGCCGCTTCCTCGACGAGGTCTCGCGCCGCCGCCAGGCGCAGCACGAAGTCCGACACTAGAAATTCGGCGATTCCGGCATTCCGGGATTCGGGGAGCAAGGGAAACTCGTCCCCAATTCCCCAATTCCCCGATTCCACGGACTCCACGGATTCCACGGATTCCCGGTTCCGCAGCCCCAAAAACCTCATTCCCCGACTCCCCGACTCCCCGACTCCCCGAATCCCCAACTCCCGAACTCTCTTGACTCTCCGCTCCGCCGAAAATACGATTCCGGCCCGATCCACAATCCAGATCACCTAGGGAGGCGGCAGTTGTCAGCCAAGAGCTTCACTACCGATGCGATCCGCAACGTCGTGTTCCTCGGCCACGGCGGGACGGGGAAGACGACGCTGGTCGACGCGATGTGTTTCTCAGCCGGAGCGACGACCAGAAAGGGCTTGGTCGCCGACGGTACCGCGGTCACCGACTTCACTGCCGAGGAGAAGGATCACACCATCTCGGTCAATACGGCGGTCGCGCACGCCGTTTGGCAGGACGTCAAGATCAATCTCATCGACACTCCGGGTTACCTTGATTTCGCGGGCGACGCCAAGGCGGGCGTCCGCGTCGCGGACGGTGCAGTGATCCTCGTCGATGCCACGGCCGGCGTTTTGGTCGGGACGGAGAACAGCTGGGAATACTGCGAGGAGCGTGGGATCCCCCGGATCCTGGTTGTCTCGATGATGGACAAGGAGAATGCAAATTTCGACTCGGTAATGAGCGAACTCCACGAGGAATTCTCCAAAGATGTCGTTCCCCTCGAGATCCCCATCGGGTCGGGTGAGGGATTCAGGGGTGTCGTCGATCTTCTGTCGAGCCGCGCCCGTATCTTCGATCCGAAATCGAAAAAGGGCGAGTACAAGGAAGAGAATATCCCAGCCGAACTGCAGGATGCGTGCAGCGCCGCCTATCAGGAGCTCGTCGAAGCCATCGCCGCCACCGACGACGCTCTCATGGAAGAGTACTTCGAGAAGGAGACGATCGAGCCGGCCCGAGCGGCGGAGGTGTTGAAGGCGGCGATGAAGGCCGGCCTGATCTATCCTGTCGTCTGTGCGGCCCCGGAAAGAGGGTATGGAGCCCGCGGCCTGCTAGAGCGCGTCGTCGACATCATGCCGAGCCCGGCGGAAGCCGTGCACGAGACAGCCAAGGACGGCGAGGCCGAAGTCGAGCTCAGCGCCGCCGACGACGGCCCCCTCGCCGCGCTCATCTTCAAGACCACATCGGAACCCCACGTCGGCGAGCTCTCTTACTTCCGGGTCTTCTCCGGTTCGGTCGATGCCGGTGCCTCGGCCAAGAACACCACGCGGGGCGGCTCCGAGAAGCTCGGCCATCCTGGTGTGCCACAAGGGAAGGATAGAGCCGAGGTCGCTAAGATCCATGCCGGCGACATAGGGGTGGTCGCGAAGCTGCGGGACACGCATACAGGAGACACGTTGTCGGCGGACGGAGAACCGGTCGCTCGTGCTCGAAGGGATAGCCTTCCCCGATTCAGACATCTCCGTCGCGGTAAGGCCCGCCAAGCGTGGTGACGAAGACAAAGTCTCGACCGGCCTACACAAGATCCACGAGGAAGACCCGACATTCACTGCAGCCTACGACCCGGAGCTCGGCCAGACGATCGCCCGGGGACTCGGCGAGATGCATTTGGAACTGGCGATCGAACGGGTCAATCGTCGCTTCGGCGTCGAAGTCCAGACGGAAGCACCTCGCATTCCGTACCGCGAAACGTTCACGAAGACGGCCGAGGGGCAGGGCCGCTACAAGAAACAGACGGGTGGCCGTGGCCAGTATGGCGACTGCTGGGTCCGCCTCAGCCCCTTGCCGCCGGGCAGCGGGTACGAGTTCAAGAACGCTATCGTGGGCGGCGTCATCCCGGGCAAGTTCGTACCCTCGGTAGACAAGGGCGTTCAGGAGGCGGCACAGAAGGGCGTGGTAGCGGGCTATCACGTGGTCGACTTCCAAGCTGAGGTCTACGACGGCTCGCACCATTCTGTCGACTCCTCCGACATCGCCTTCAAGGTCGCTGGCTCGCTGGCCTTCAAGAACGTGGCACCCCAGGCAGGCCCGATCCTGCTCGAACCGATCTACGAGGTGGAGGTCACGGTTCCCGACGAGTACATGGGTGACGTAATGGGCGACCTGAACCAACGGCGTGGCAAGATCCTCGGGATGGAGCCGAAGGGGAAAAAGCAGGTCGTCAGAGCGCAGGTGCCGCTGAACGAAATGCACCGCTATTCGTCGACCCTCCGCTCTATTACCCAGGGACGCGGAAGCTACAAGATGAAGTTCTTCGCCTACGAGCAGGCACCGCCGAACGTCGTCGAGAAGGTGAAGGAGGAGGCCGCCGCTCGGGAGGAGGAGGAGAAGAAGTAGGCGGTAGACAGTATGCGGTGTGCTGTGTGCAGTGATGGGCCGACGGCGAACTCCGCACACCGCATACCGCATATCGCACACCGAATTGATCAGCCCTCCCTGCACCCCTATCTTTCCGGGTGTTGAAGGTCCAGCAACAAAAGGAAGGAGAGAATGGCCGGCCACAGCAAGTGGTCGCAGATCAAGCGCAAGAAAGCGGCCGAGGACAGCAAGCGCGGCAAGCTTTTTGGCAGACTGATCCGCGAGATCACGGTGGCTGCCCGCGAAGGCGGCGGCGATCCCGACGGCAACCCTTGGCTGCGGACGGCGATAGAAAACGCCAAGGCGGCCAACATGCCGAAGGACAACATCGAGAAGGCGATTCTGCGCGGGACGGGAGCGCTGCCGGGGGCGTCGTTCGAGGAGGTCAGCTACGAGGCCTACGGGCCGGGCGGTGTGGCTATCCTCGTGCAAGCCGTGACCGACAACACCAACCGGACGGTGGCCGCGGTTCGCCATGTGCTGGAACGGTATGGCGGCAGCATGGGCAGCTCCGGGTCGGTGGCTTGGAACTTCGACCGCGTGGGCCAGCTATTGGTCGACGCAAACCGTTACGACGAGGAGACGGCGCTGGAGGCCGCGCTCAACGCCGGGGCCGAAGACATGGAGTCTGAGGTAGACAGCTACGTGGTGACGACCAGTCCCTCCGACTTCCACGCCGTACAGGAAGCGCTGCGCGGCAGCGGGATCGAGATCGCCGAAGCGCGCCTCGTCATGAATCCCAAGACCACGGTCCGGGTGGAGGGTCGTGAGGCTGAGAAACTGATCGCCCTGCTGGAAGCGCTTGAGGACCAGGACGACGTGCAGCAGGTCTACTCGAACCTCGATATCGACGAAGCTCTGCTCGCGGAGCTTGCCGGCGCCGGTCAGTAGCCGGACCGTCAGATGATAGTCTTGGGCGTTGACCCCGGCACCCAGATCACCGGGTACGGTGTCGTTGCTCGGGGGGAAGATCGCTGCCACACGCTGGTCGAGTGCGGCGCCGTTCGACCGACTGCGGACACACCGCTGGCCGAGCGGTTGCTCGAGATCTTTGAAGGTGTCGCGGAGGTGATCGAGCGCACGCGCCCCGACGTCTTGTGCGTCGAGGGCGTTTTCTATGGGCGAAATGTCCGGACCACGGTGATCCTCGGGCACGCACGCAGCGCCGTCATGCTGGCGGCGGCCGTCCGGGGCGTGCCGGTGGTCGAATACGCGCCGGCCGAGGTGAAGAACGCGGTCGTGGGCAGCGGCAGGGCGAGGAAGGATCAGGTAGCCTTCATGGTGCAGAAGCACCTCTCACTTGCCGAGGCGCCGACGCCCGCCGATGCGGCCGACGGCGTCGCTCTCGCCCTCTGCCACCTGTTCCGAGACAGTTCGGGGGCGGGAGACGCCTGGGTTCACAAAGGAGTGGGAAAGAAACGCGGTGATTAGCCGAGTACGCGGGACCCTGGTCCGCAAGGAGATCGATCGCGTGGAGATCGCCACAGCCGGTGGCGTGACCTACGAGCTGCTCATCCCGACTTCGTTGTTCGAGTCGCTTCCGCGGGTCGGACGCGAGGTGGAGCTCCAGGCAGCGCTGGTGAGCCGCGAGGACGGCATCGACCTCTTCGGTTTCCCCGGTGAGCTGGAACGGGCGCTCTTCGCGAGGCTGACCTCGGCCTCGGGGGTCGGGCCGCGCCTGGCGCTGACCATGCTCGGCGCGATGAGCGCGACCCAGCTGGTCGAGGCGATAAGGGGCAAGGACCTGGACCGGTTGCAGACGGTCAACGGTGTGGGTCGGAAGAAGGCGGAAAGGATAGCACTGGAGTTGGGCGACAAGCTGGAAGAGATAATCCCGGCGGCAGTAGAAGCCGAGCCCGATCGGGCCCGGGTCGAGCCGGCTATATCGGCGCTAATGGCGCTTGGGTATTCGCGGGCCGAGGCGGAAGGTGCAGTCCGCAATGTACTGAAGGCTGGTGACGGTGCCGATCTAGATGTCGAGGGCTTGGTGAGGGAGGCGCTGGCGGGGCTGTCATGACTACAGAAATAACTACGCCGAAGCAGCTGGACGGCGAGGGCGTGAGCGAGGCGGCGCTGCGGCCACAGCGTATGGCCGAATTCGTCGGGCAGGAAAAGGTCAAGGAGAGCCTGTCCATTTACGTCGAGGCCGCGCTCAAGCGTGGGGAGCCGCTCGATCATACGCTGTTCTACGGGCCGCCGGGGCTCGGCAAAACGACGCTGGCGCTGCTAATCGCCAACGAGTTGGGTGTGGACATCAAGACCACATCCGGGCCGGCTCTCGAGAGACCGGGCGACCTCGTCTCCTCTCTCACCAATCTCAAGGAAGGCGACGTCCTGTTCATCGATGAGATCCATCGCCTGCGCCCGGTCATCGAGGAATTTCTCTATCCGGGCATGGAGGACTTCCGTATCGAGATCCGCTTGGGCGAAGGTCCCAGAGCGCAGACGATCACGATGAAACTTGAGCGCTTCACGCTGATCGGAGCGACGACGCGGTTCGGCCTTCTGACACCGCCGATGCGTGCACGCTTCGGCGTCGTCGAACGCCTGGGCTACTATCCGACCGATGATCTGAAGCAGATCGTCCGTCGCTCTGCGGGAATCATCGGGATCTCCATCGATGATGAGGGTTCGCAGGAGATCGCGCGCCGCTCCCGTGGCACGCCGCGAATCGCGAACCGCCTGTTGCGACGCGTCCGCGACTACGCCGAGGTCAAAGCCGATGGCGCGATAACGCGGCCGGTCGCCGAGGCGGCGCTCCAAATGCTGAATGTGGATGAGTACGGGCTCGAACAGATGGACGCGCGAATGCTGCGGCTGATTATCGAGGACTTCGACGGTGGGCCTGTGGGGCTCTCGAGCCTGGCCGTGGCGCTCGGCGAAGAGGCCGACACCCTGGAAGAGGTCTACGAGCCCTACCTGATCCAGAACGGTCTATTACAGCGGACGGCGCGCGGCCGTGTGGCGACGCCCAAGGCGTATCGGCGTTTCGGGTATGATGTGCCGCCGGGCACGAGCGGCGAGCAGGGCCAACTGTTCGCCGATGGCTGAACACACATCGGTCGATAATGCGGGGCAAGTAATGCCCGCTGGCGGCGGCGCCGAGTCGCTCTGCACGCGTGACTTCGAATACCCACTCGATGAGCGGCTCATCGCCCAGCGCCCGCTTCCCGATCGCGACGCGAGCCGCCTCCTGCACGTTCGACGGGGGGAGGGGAACTTCGTCGACCGCACGTTCAGGGACCTCGCTGCGCTGATTTCTCCCGGCGATGTGTTGGTGCTCAACGACACCCGCGTCTTCCCGGCCCGCCTTATCGGGCAGAAGCCGAGCGGTGCGGCGGCCGAGGTCTTGCTGATCGAGCGACTCGACGTCGCCGGCACCTGCTGGCGCGCCCTGGTTCGGCCCGGCGGCAAGCTGAAACCGGGTCGGGTCGTCGAGATCGCCTCCGATCTCAGAGTGGTCATCGAGGAGACCGTCGAGGGAGGAGGACGCCTGGTGCGCCTCGAGTCCGGACTCCCTCCTGACCAGGCAATCGCCCGGTACGGGCATGTCCCGCTACCCCCCTATATCCGGCGCCCGGACGACGAGGCCGACCGCAGCCGCTATCAGACGGTCTACGCACGCGAGCGCGGCAGCGTGGCGGCACCGACCGCAGGGTTGCACTTCAGCGCTGACCTGCTGTCGGCGATCGAGGAGCGAGGGGTAGGGATAGCCACAGTCACCTTGCACGTGGGTCCCGGGACCTTTCGGCCTGTGGAGGTCGAGGACCCCCGCCGGCACTACCTGGATGCCGAGTGGTACCGGGTCACGCCGCAAGCGGCCGAGACGGTGAATCGGGCCCGGGCACGGGGGGGCGCCGTCTGGGCGGTGGGGACGACTACTGTGCGTACTCTCGAGACAGTCGTCGGCCCCGAGGGACGCCTGTCGCCCGGCGCTGGCACGACCGATCTGTTCATCCGGCCCGGCTTCCGTTTTAGAGCTGTGGATCGGCTCGTTACGAATTTCCACTTGCCCCGCTCGACGCTGCTCATGCTGGTCGCCGGCTTCGCCGGCCACGACCTTACCATGGCTGCCTACCGGCACGCGGCCGAGGCGGGTTACCGGTTCTACTCGTACGGCGATGCGATGGCTGTAACATGAGTGCAACGGCGACGCGAGAGCGGGGTAAGTTCGAGCTGGAGGCACACGACGGTGCGGCCCGGGCGGGCCTGCTACACCTGGCGCACGGGTCGGTGCAGACACCGGCCTTCATGCCGGTGGGTACCCAGGGCACGGTGAAGGCCGTGTCGGCGGAGGAGCTGGAGGCGCTGGGCGCCGAGATCGTGCTGGCGAACGCCTACCACCTCTATCTGAGACCGGGGCACGAAACCGTGCGTCGGCAGGGCGGCCTGCACAAGTTCATGAACTGGCCGCGGCCGATCCTGACCGACTCGGGCGGCTATCAGGTGTTCTCGCTGGCCAAGATCAACGAGGTGACCGACGAGGGCGTTTGGTTCCAGAGCCACATAGACGGCTCGCGTCACTTCATCACCCCCGAGTTGGTGATGGATGTCGAGTTTGCTCTCGGTGCCGACGTAATCATGGCCTTCGACGAGTGCCCCCCGGGTCGCGCCGACCGCGAGACCGCTGCCCGTGCGGTGGAACGCACCCAGGGTTGGCTTGAGCGCTGCGCCCGCCGGTTCGACCAGCTCTCGACCGGCGGAGGCTCTCAACTGCTGCTGCCGGTCGTGCAGGGCGGTACATTCCTAGATCTGCGGCTCGAGTCGCTGCAGCGGGCTCGCGACCTCGGCGATTGGGGTGGGTTCGGGGTCGGCGGCCTGTCGGTCGGCGAGCCCAAGCAGCTGATGTACGAGATCCTTGAAGGGATGTCGCCCGAGTTGCCCAAGCACGGCGTTCGTTATCTCATGGGTGTGGGCTACCCGGCCGACCTGCTCGAGGCGGTCCGCCTCGGCTACGACCTGTTCGATTGCGTTGCACCGACCCGCAACGGCAGGAACGGGACGGCGTTCACGTCGGCGGGGCCCGTCAACGTCAAGCTGGCAGCCTGGCGCGACGACGGATCGCCGATCGAAGCGGGCTGCGGGTGCTGGACGTGCCGCAGCTACAGCCGCGCCTACATCCGTCACCTGTTCGTCGCCGAGGAGCTGCTGGGGTTGCGCGCGCTGTCGATTCATAACCTTTATTTCCTCACCAAGCTCATGCGTCAGGCCCGGGCGGCGATCTGTGAGGGGCGGCTCTCGGGGTGGGTGGACGGCTGGATGGAGCGGTACGTATCGTGAGGCGGTATCTCAGTATCCATTAGCCATATCCTAGTGTCGAATTACTGGGATTGGTCCAACAACTGATGAGGTAGAACATTGTTAGCACTCGCATTCGTACCGTCCGATCAGGGCGGTGGCAGCGCAGCCGGTACCCTGATCATGCTCGCGATGTTCGTCGCGATCTTCTACCTGCTGCTGATCCGACCGCAGCGGCAGCAGCAGAAGCGGCACCGGCAGATGGTGAGCGAACTGCGGCGCGGCGATGAGGTGGCGACGATCGGGGGTATCGTCGGCAAGATCATCCACGTCAAGGATGACCGCCTCACGATCAAGACGGCTGACGATACGCGGCTGGTGATCGAGCGCGATAAAGTGGCGCGGAAGTTTGCAGCAGGGCCGGAGGAGGAGCCGTAGGTATGCTGGACGTCCGGTTGCTGGGCGATCCGATCCTGCGTCAGCGCGCCGACGAGGTCGAGGAGATCGACGACGAACTTCGCGAACTCGCCGAGGAGATGTTCGAGACGATGTACACTGAGGAGGGCATCGGATTAGCCGCGCCGCAGGTCGGCGTGTCAAAGCGCCTCTTCGTCATGGACATACGCGAGGACGAGGCTCAGCCGCAGGCCGTGGTCAACCCGGTCATCATCGAGCATTCGGGCTCGGAGCGTGGTGAGGAAGGGTGTCTCAGCCTGCCCGGACTGATAGGAGCTGTCGAGCGACCGGCGCACATCGTTATGGAAGGTCTCGATCTCGGGGGTAGGCCCCTTCGGATAGAGGCGTCGGATCTGCTGGCGCGCTGTATCCAGCACGAGATCGATCACTTGGACGGTGTCCTGTTCATCGATCATCTCTCGCCGATCAAGCGCAAGATGTTGTTGAGCAAGTGGAAGAAGCGTCTGAAGGAGGAAAGCAGGCGGTGAGGGTCGTGTTCTGGGGAACGCCCCAGCTCGCAGATACCACGCTAAGCGCGCTGATCGCTGCCGGTCATGATCTCGTGGGGGTGGTGACCCAGCCCGACCGTCCGGCCGGGCGTGGTCGGAAGATGCAGCCGCCGCCCGTGAAGCTGAGGGCCCAGCAGGCGGGCATCCCGGTGCTGCAGCCGGAGAAGCCGTGGGGTGATGAGTTCATGACCGCCTTCCGTGCCCTCGAGCCCGACATAACGGTGGTCGCTGCCTACGGTCACATACTTAAACCGGAGGTCCTCGAGCTACCACCACTCGGTTCGTTCAACGTACACGCATCACTTCTGCCGAAGCTGCGTGGTGCGGCGCCGGTGAACTGGGCGATCATCCGGGGCCACGCCGAGACAGGCGTGACGATCATGCGGATGGTCGAGAAGCTCGACGCCGGCCCGATGATCCTGCAGGCGGGCGTCGAGATCGCCGCCCGGACGACGGCGGGCGCGCTGTACGCTGAGCTGGCAGAGCTGGGCGCCCGGACCTTGCTGGACGCCCTGCCGTTGATCGAGGCGGGCGAGGTAACGGAAGAGGCGCAGGATGAGGCGGAGGCCACCTACGCGCCGAAACTGACTGCGGACGACGTCAGGCTCGACTGGTCGCTGACCGGACAGGAACTCGATCGCTGGATCCGCGGCTGCGATCCCGTACCCGGTTGTTGGACCGAGTTGGACGGCGCCCGGGTCCGCGTCTTTTCGCCCTGTACCACTGACGAGACCGCCAAGGCGGAGCCAGGCGTCGTCGTATCCGCCGACCCGCGTGCCGGGCTCGTGGTGGCTACGGGGTCGGAACTGCTTCGCGTGGGAGAGGTACAGCCGGCGGGAAAGCGCCGGATGGAGGCGGTAGAATGGATACGCGGCCGCGGCGTGATGCAGGGCGCGCGGTTCGGCTGAGCCGGCCTCTCCCGCGGCTCTTCCTGGTGACGAATGATGATGTCATTGAGGACTCCGCTTTCGTCGAGCGGGCGGCGTCGGCAGTCGTTGCGGGAGGTCGGGACTGCGCGCTACAGCTGCGCGCACACCGAGCCACGGGCGGTCGACTGTGGCAGCTCGCCCGGCAGCTGAAGGCTGCCGCCGAGGGCGCCGGCGCCACGCTGTGGCTCAACGATCGCCTCGACGTGGCGCTGGCCGTCGGGGCACACGGTGTCCAGCTGGGCATGCGGAGCTTAGAGGTCACTCTGGCGCGCCGCCTGTTGGGGTCGTCCGGTTGGATCGGCGCGTCGGTTCATAGTCCGGCGGAAGCGGACGAGGCGCTGGGGCGCGGAGCGGACGTGGCCGTGCTGGGCAACGTCTACGCGACGCCGTCGCATCCCGGGCGCCCGGCGCTCGGGCTGGAGGCGCTGCGGCAGGTTGCGTTGGGTCGACCGATCGTGGCGATCGGGGGTATCACTCCGGAAAGGGTAGCAGAGGTAATAGAAATGGGCGCCTGGGGCGTGGCCGTACTAAGTGGAGTCTGGCAAGTGCAGGACACCGCGGCAGCGGTGCGGCGCTACCGGCAGGCGCTGGCGGATGCGTTGCGTAGGACCCACTCGGACTAGGCGGTCGAGACTGTGACTGAAGCATCGAGTAGTGAGACCATCGTCATAACTTTGAACGGCGACGAGCGGGATGTCCCGGCGGGACTCACGGTGAGTGGCCTGCTGGTGCATCTCGGCCTACACGAGCGGCTGGTCGTAGTGGAGCTCAATCGGGACATCCTGCGGCGCAGTCGCTACGGAGAAGTCTCCGTCAGTGCCGGCGACACGATCGAGCTGGTGCAATTCGTGGGTGGCGGGTGACGAGGGGGCTGAGAATCGAGGGAGGAAGGTCTGGATGACGGTTGCTGAGATGCTCGAGAAGATTGACGAGCCGTTGGAGCTCGCTGGTCGGAAATTCCGGTCGCGGCTGATCCTCGGTACCGGCAAGTACAAGGACAACGAGACGATGGTCAGGGCGATAGAGGCCTCTGGCACCGAGATAATCACGGTGGCGGTTCGTCGTGTAGACCTCGACCGGACCAAGGAGGAGGGAATCCTCTATTACCTCGATCCGGACAAGTGGGCGCTGTTACCCAATACCGCCGGCTGCTATAGCGCCGAGGACGCTGTCCGTTACGCCGGGCTGGGGCGCGCGGCGGGGTTCGGCGACTGGATCAAGCTGGAGGTCATCGGTGATCAGGAGACGCTTCTGCCCGACGTGGAGGGCTTATTGGAGGCGGCACGCACGCTGGTGGCCGATGGGTTCAAGGTCTTGGCCTATACGAACGAGGATCTGATCACGGCGCTGAAGCTCGAGCAAGCGGGCGTCGCCGCGGTAATGCCTCTTGCTTCGCCGATCGGCAGCGGGCTCGGACTGCTCAATCCCTTCAACGTCCGGCTGATCAAGAGCCGGGTGAGCGTGCCGGTCATCGTCGATGCCGGCGTGGGGACGGCCTCCGACGCCTGCGTGACCATGGAGCAGGGTGTCGACGGGATTCTCATGAATACCGCCGTTGCGGAAGCGAAGGACCCCGTCCGTATGGCCGTAGCGATGAGGTATGCGACCGAGTCGGGGAGACTGGCTTACCTGGCGGGTCGAATGCCTAAGCGCGAGCAGGCCACGCCGTCCAGCCCCGCGGCGGGTATGCTAGACTGAGGACTGAAACTGACCAGCACGGCGAGAGTGGCTCCGGCGCGCTCGGCAGCTCTGGAAGTCCTGCGTGCCGTGCGCCGGGGCGTCTTGGCTGATCGCGCTTTCGAACGGTGCGTCGACAGCTTGGCGGAGGCGGACCGCCGCCTGACCCAGGAGCTGGCCTACGGCGTTCTGCGTTTGCGTGGGCGCCTCGATTATCTGCTCGCCCCGCTCGTCGAGGGCGGCCTGGGGCGACTGGACAGCGATGTCATAGACATCCTCAGGTTGGGCGCATACCAGCTGGTGGAGCTCGATCGCGTGCCGGCATACGCCGCCGTCTCGGACTCGGTCGAGTTGGCAAAGGCCAGCGCCGGTCGGGGTGTGGGCTCGCTGACGAATGCGGTACTGCGCCGCGTTAACCGACAGTATGCCGACGCGCTCCGTTTTCCCGGGCGGGAAAGCGATCCTGTCGGCTACTTATCGACCTGGGGCTCGCACCCCCGCTGGTTGGTGGAGCGCTGGTTGGCGCGAGCGCCGCTCGATGAGGTCGAGCAGCTGGTGGAGTACAACAACACTCGGCCGGCGGTTCACCTGTCGGTAGTCGATCGGCCGGAGGAAGCGCTCCGCCGGCTGCGGGGGGCTGGGATTCGGGCCGACCCGGTGCCGCAGGCCCCAAACTCGCTACGAATTGACTCGAGCGAGCTGCGGCGGGCCCTGGGTCTGGTACGGGCAATCGTGCAGGATCCTGGAGCGGCGGCGGTACTCGAGTATATGGCACTGGACCCGGGTGGTCGTGTCGTCGATCTTTGTGCGGCACCCGGCGGCAAGGCGGCGCTGCTGGCGGCGCGAGGCCATCAGGTCTTGGCCTTCGACGTCGCCGCTCCCCGGCTCGCCCGGATCTTGGAGACGCGATCCCGTCTCGGGCTGTCGCAGCTGCACGTTGCGCGGGCGGACTCGACTCGCCCACCGCTTTCCGGCGCGGAGGTCCTCCTACTCGACGCGCCGTGTACGGGGACCGGTACGCTCGCCCGGCACCCCGATGGGCGGTGGCGGCTGGAGGTTGGAGACCTCGAGAGTCTAACCGGCCTGCAACAGCGCCTACTGGAGGCTGCCGCAAAGGCGCTGGCACCCGGTGGGTTGCTGGTTTATGCGACCTGTTCGCTGGAACCGGAGGAGAATGAGGGGCAGGTTGAGGCGTTCTTGAATAGGCACGTGGACTTTGGATTGGAGGCGCCGGCAGGGGGCCGTCTGAGCACGGATTTCATAGGCGCTGAGGGTGAGTTGCGGATACTGCCGCAACGACACGGTATGGATGGAACGTATGCGGCACGACTCCGACATCGACTGGGCTGAAACTCACCCTGCCGAGCGCGGTAGGCCAGGATGGCGGCTGTGGGTGACGTCTCCGCGTCACCTCATCGTGACTATCGCAGGTGTGGCGATGTTCGGTCTGTTGCTCGGGTATCTCGTGGCGGTGCTCTTCGTCTTCCCGCCGCACAACGTGGCCGCGGATCTGAGGCGCGTGCCCGATCTCGTTGGGCGGACCGTCGAGGAGGCACGCCGGCGGACCGAGCGAGAGGATCTCGCTTTGGAGGAGGCTCTCGCCATTCATCATGCCCAGCCGTTGGGAACGGTGGTCGCCCAAGAGCCGCTGGCCGGTCAGATGGCGCGACCGGGATCAGTTCTGCGGGTCACGACCAGCCTCGGACCACCGGAGCGACCCGTGCCCGACGTCGTGGGGTTGAGCCGCGAGCAGGCGGAGATGATCCTGCTGCAGGCGGGTTTCGAGGTCGAGGTGACGCGGCTGGACGCCAGTGCCGATGTGGGGCAGGTGGTCGGCGTGCGGCCCGCGCCCGGTACGCCAGTCGTACTTCCGGGTGAGGTGCGTCTCCTGGTAAGTGCCGGGGCGAGCAGCGTGCAGATACCCGACCTGGCGATGCAGTCGGTGACGGAAGCCGAAGCCACGCTGCGGCGGCTGGGGCTGCGGCTCGGCGAGGTGTTGGAGGACTCGGCCAGCCTGGCGGCGCCGGGCACGGTCTTGGGCCAATCGCCGGTCGCCGGCGAGAGCGCGGCGCGAGGTGCGAGCGTTTCTGTCACCGTGGCCGTCGCCCCGCTGCCGGCAGTGGACTCGACGACGCTGCCCGACACGGGCGGTGTCGAGCCCGACACAGCGAGAGCATGAGCTGACACGGCGATGACGAGCGGGAGCAACGAATGAGCGATCCTAGCCTTGGTTCGGGTTTCAGATCGGCGGCTGGTATAGCGCTGTGTGCTGCCACACTCGGCGGCCTGGTGGCGCTAGGCTGCAGCGGCGACGCCCGCGGCGTCGAGGTCGGTGACCAGGTCCCGGACTACAGCGCGCCGAGCTTGACCGGCGAAGAGGTCGCGTTTGCTGACCATCTGGGCGAAGTCGTGCTGATCAACGTCTGGGCAACGTGGTGCGGACCTTGCCGGGTGGAGATGCCCCCGATCAAGAACATTTACAGCCGGTTTAGGGACCAGGGCTTCACGGTTCTCGCTGTCTCAATCGACACCGGGCCGGGTTATAGAGAGAAAGTGGCCGAGTTCGTTGGCGAGTTCGAGCTCGATTTCCCGGTGCTCCTCGACCCCGAGAGCCGGATCGGCCGTGTCCTGCAGACCATCGGCGTTCCGGAGACTTTCGTCCTCGATCGCCAAGGTCGGATCGTCAAGCGCTTGATCGGGGCCACCGACTGGGACTCCGAGGCGAATCAAGCCTTGATCAAAGAGCTACTCAGGATGTGACGATGGCAGACTGGCGTACAAACCTGAAGCGGAACTGGCTGTACATGCTCACAGCCGCGCTCCTCTCGCTCTTCCTCTGGGTTGCTGTGAGCGCCGACCGGGTGGATGAGCGGCCCTATTCCGCCGATCTCCTGATCGTCAACAGCGACCGGCGCTATGTGGAAACGAGCCGCGAGCCGGACACTGAGGAGGTGACGGTCGATTTCACCGGTCGTGTCGGCGAACTGGCTCGGTTGGCGGTCGCTCGTCCCCAGCTTCTCGTCACGATCGATAGTATTGACTCCAATGTGCTGGAGGTCCGACTCACCTCGGACATGGTGACGGGAAGAGGTGGCGCGCCGCTGGATGGAGTAAGCGCGATCCGCGTGCGGCCCGATCGGTTCCAGATCCACTTCCAGCTGAGGGGCACCAAGACTGTACCTGTCGTGCCGGACATGTCGCGCCTCAGCCTTGAGGACGGCTACGTGATGTCCGACTCTGTGCGCGTCGAGCCGGACATGGTTGCGCTCGACGGGCCGGAGGACATCGTGACTGCCACCGAGTCGGTAACCACCGCGCCGGTCCCCGGCACCGTGCTGCGCGAATCGACCAGCGTGGAGGTGCCGCTCGTGGTGCCAGATCCCATCATGCGGCTCTCTGTCACCAGCGTAGAGGTGACGGTTTCGGTCCAGCCTCTGGAGGAACGGGTCTTTCCGGGTATCCCGCTGGCCGTCAGCGGCGCTGACTTGGAGGGCTTGAGGGTTGAACCATCGCTAGTCGATGTCCGGCTCTCGGGGCCGCGGAGCGCCATTTCGGCGGTACGGCCCGAGGCATTGTCGCCGCACGTCGAACTGCGTAGCCGCGCCGCCTTGGGTCGGCCCCTGCCGATTCTACTCCCCGCGCCCGCCCCGTTCATCACCGTCATCGTCGACCCGGACTCGGCTCGTGTCGTGGTGGAGTCCGGTGGCTGATCGCGAGAGCGCCGGGATCGGCGGTAGGGCAGACGCGTGAGTGGGCGGACTATCCTCGCGGTCGAGACTTCGTGTGACGACACATCCGCTGCCGTACTCCGCGGTGAGCGCGAATTACTGAGTCACGTAATCGCGACGCAGGACATGCACGGCGGCTTCGGCGGCGTCGTCCCCGAGGTCGCATCACGGGCTCAGTTGGCCGTGATCGACAGGATCGTGGACCAGGCTGTCGACCAGGCTGCCATCCGGATGGACGAGCTGGATGCCCTGGCGGTCACGGCGGGGCCGGGCCTCATCGGTTCACTCCTGGTGGGCCTCAACTGGGTTAAGGCTGCCGCGTACGCACTGGCCAGACCGTTCATCGGCATCCACCACATGGAGGCGCATCTATTCGCCTCCGCTTTGGAGGACGAGAGAGCGCAACCGCCGTTTGTCGCGCTGCTCGTATCCGGCGGCCACACCCTGTTGCTACACGCCGAGAGCTGGGGACGGTACCATATGCTGGGTGGTACGCGGGACGACGCCGCCGGCGAAGCGTTCGACAAGGTGGCGCGACTGCTGGGACTGGGCTATCCTGGCGGCCCGGCGATCGAGCGGCTGGCCAAAGAGGGCGAGCCGGCGCGGCACGCGCTTCCTGTGCCGATGGTCCGTCCCGGCCAGCGCGAGGGTAGCGAGGACTACTTCGATATGTCATTCAGCGGCCTGAAGACTGCCGTGCTGCTGCGGGTACGCGAGCTCGAGAAGACAGGTGGCCTCAAGGACGAGGTGCCGCACCTGGCGGCTGCCTTTCAGCAGGCGGCCGTCCAGCAGCTCACCGAGAAGACGCTGCGCGCGGTGCGGGCTACAGGCTGCCAGCGGGTGGTCCTCGGAGGAGGTGTCGCCAGGAACGCGGCGCTGGCCGATAGCATTCGCTCCCGGATGGGCCCTGACGCTCTCGTCTTTGTACCTTCGTCGAGGCTCGCGACCGACAACGCAGCGATGGTGGCACGGGCGGCCGCATTCCGATTGGGACGTGGCGAGCAGGACGGATATGACCTCAACGCGCGGGCGGACCTGCCGATGCCGGGCGTCGTCTGAGCGTGACGCGCTGGACTGAGAGGAAACGGTAAATGTACCCGATACTCTTCGAGTTCAAGGGAATAGAGATCACGACTTTTGGCCTGATGCTCGGGCTCGGTTTCTTGGCTGCCGGTTGGATCGGCACCTTCCAGTTCGATGACAGGGGCTATGAGAAGGACGCTTCTTGGACCGTCCTGATGGGCGCTCTGATCGGAGGCATCGTCGGCGCGAAGCTCTATTACGCTTTCCTTAATTGGCCGCTCCTGGTCCGCGACCCGCTCGGCACGCTCTTCTCGCGCGCCGGCCTCGTCTGGTACGGTGGCCTGATCGGTGGCGCGATCGGCGTAATACTCGTAGCGCGCCGGGCGAAATTCCCGATCCCCATCGTCGCCGACGCTGCCGCGCTTATGCTGTCCATCGGGTACGCGGTCGGGCGTATCGGTTGCTTCTTGGTCGGTGACGACTACGGTCGGCCTACCGATAGCTGGATCGGTGTCGCGTTCCCCAAGGGTTCGCCGCCGAGCACGGCAGGAAATCTGCGCGACAGTTTCGGCGTGAGCGTGCCGGATACGGTTCCGGATTGGGAAGTGATGCGCGTGCACCCGACCCAGCTGTATGAGACGACCATCATGTTGATCGTCCTCGCGCTGCTCTGGCGGCTGCGTCGCCACCCGCACCGCGCCGGCTGGTTGTTTATGCTCTACCTGGTGCTGGCGGGCCTCGAACGGGCGTTCGTCGAGATCTTCCGCGCCAAAGACGATCGATTCTTCGGGCCGCTCACCCTTGCTCAGGTGATTAGCCTGGCCATAATCGCGGGGGGCGCCTATGGGCTCGTCGCGCTGAGGCGCGGCCGGGGCGAGGCAGCGCCAGCGTCGTCGTAGGCTGCTCGGAGGTAGGAACGCTTGGCAACGCTGCTGCACCTCTCGGATCTGCATTTCGGCAAGGCCTTCCGACCGGACGTGGCCGAGGTGGTTGTCGAATATGCCCGCGACCTCGTGCCTGATGTCGTGGTGGTTTCGGGCGACCTGACGCAGCGCGCCAAGGCGACCGAGTTCGAGGCGGCCGCGGAATATCTGGAACGCTTCGCCGCGCCCGTGGTGGTTACGCCGGGCAATCACGACGTTCCGTTCTACCGCTTCTGGGAAAGGGTTCTGTTCCCATACGCCAACTACCACCGCTACATTTGCGACGAACTCAATACGGTCACCGACGTAGCCGGGCTCAGGATCGTGGCGCTTAATTCGAGCAGGCGCGCGACGCTCACCAACGGGCGAATCCGTCGCTCGCAGCTCGCCTTCGCCAGCCGTGCGTTCGACGGTGGTAACGATTCGCTAGCCCGGATCGTCGTTACCCATCATCATCTGGCGCCGCCGCCTGACTTCGTAGGTGGCAACGTGATGCCATTCGCGCGGCGCGCGCTGCGGCGTTTCACCGAACACGACGTCGATCTGATTCTCGCCGGCCATATGCACCGCTCCTACATCGGTAGCTCGCTCGATTTCTTTCCGGGCGATCTGCAACATCGCGGGATTGTCATCGTCCAATGCGGCACGACTACGTCGAGCCGCGGCCGCGGCCGCGAACGGTTCAAGAATACTCTCAACTTGATCCAGATCGATGACCGCGAGATCCGCGTCGCGCATCACGCATGGGTCGGCGACCGCGCTCGATTCATGCCGATGAGCAAACATGTCTTCCCGCGCGGAACCAAAGGTTACTTCGATGTCGCCAGCGGACCGGGCATCGACTCCGAGCACAGCTCGGTCGCCTGACACTATCCGGCTGGGCGTTCGCCTCGCAGCCCTCCTCGCTGCCGCCGCCGGCTTGCTGACCGCGGTACCTGCCTCGGCCCAGGTGACCGCCCGCGACACGCTTCCCATCGTTCGCAAGGTCCGCTTCAGCGGCAACGCTGCTTTCAGCGATAGTGAGATCGAACGGGCGATAGCGACTCGCGATAGTGGCTGCAAGTCGGTGCTGCTCAGCCCTCTCTGCTGGATCGGGTGGGACGCGTTCATCCGGACGGAGCAGCTGGACCGGCGTGAGTTGAGGACCGACATCGCCCGCATAAGGGTCTTTTACTACCGGCGCGGCTTCCGGAACGCCCAGGTAGACACGACGGTTATCCGCCACAACAGCTTCGTCGATGTCACCTTCCGAATTGATGAGGGTCAGCCCGTGATAGTGCGCGATCTACAGGTTAGCGGGCTCGATGGTGTAGACGAAGCCGATGCCATTATCTCGAATCTGGATTTGAAGCCGGAGCGGCCATTCAGCGAAGTGGACCTTACGGCGTCGCGGGAGCGAATCGAGCGAGAACTGCGAAGGCGCGGATACGCTGATGCAGTGGTCCTCGTCGAAGCGTCCATTCCCAGCACAGATACTCTAGGGGCGTTCGTCGTGTTGCAGGCCGTACCGGGACCGCGGTCGCGGATCGGTGCGATCGAGGTAATCGGGACCGTGGAGATCGATCCCGAGGACGTGAAACGGCTGCTGACCTTTCGGACCGGCGACCTGTACGACGAATACGAGATTGTTCGTAGCCAGCGGACACTCTACTCGCTAGTGCTGTTCGATTATGTGGACATAACCCAGCGTCCGACGAACCCTGACTCGACGATAGACATCCAGGTACAGGTCAACGAGGCGCGGATGCGTGGGGTGCAGTTCGGTGTCGGATTGTCGACGACCGAGTGTTTCCAGGTCGAAGCTGGCTGGAGCCATCGAAATCTCTTTGGCGGGACACGCACGCTCGAGCTGAGTGGTGTCCTCTCGAACCTGGGTGCCGCAACCCTGGCCCGGCGATTTCCTTGCACGCAGGCCGGCGTCGAGCGCGGCAGCGAACTCGAGACCAATCCTTACAACAAGGTCAACTGGAGACTGCGCGCTGATTTCCGGCAACCGTGGTTCCTCGGTACGGAGAACTGGTTGCACCTCGGCGTCTTCGGCGAAAGACAGAGCCTGCCGGGGATCTACGCGCGTGTCAGTTACGGGGGCGACGTGAGGCTGAGCCGGGAGATCTCTCCCGGGACCGCTCTGGTAGGCACGTATCGTGCCGGACGCGACAGCTTGGAGGAGGGGAGTGCCGACTTCCTGTTTTGCGCCAACTTCCTAGTCTGTCGTCCCGAGGACATCGCGGTGCTCGAGCAACCGCGCTGGCTCTCCTGGGTCGCCGTCACCTTCGCCCAGAGCAGAACCGACGTCGTCCTCAACCCGACGCGCGGCTACCGGTTCACGATCGAAGGAGAGACGGCATCCCGGCTCACGGGGTCGGAGTGGGCCTATTACAGGGCGCAGAGCGAATTTAGCTGGTTCCAGAGTCTCGGCCGCAATGTCCTGGCGCTGCGGGTGCGAGGCGGTCTGGTGCGTCCCATCGGCTCGGGTCTGGAGGGTGTAGAGCTCGGCACGGCTACCGACACGTCAACGGCCGAGCCGGTAACGCAACCGTTGAAGCGACAGTACGCGGGAGGGGCTTTTAGCGTCCGTGGTTTTGGGCAGAACCTGCTGGGGCCGCTGGTCTTGCTTGCGCGTGCCGAGGATCTGGAGGCCTGCAACCCCGTCAACCCGCAGGTCACAGATCGGAACACATGGGTCTGCGACCCCGAAGAAGCGGGTCTGACCTCGGGTCAGGTCTTTCCGCGGCCGGTGGGGGGTGAGAACTCAATCGTGGCGAACTTGGAGCTTCGCTTTCCCTTCGCGGCTGGTCGCTGGATCTGGGTGGCGTTCGTCGACGTGGGGAAGGTTTGGAGCCCGGGTGCGGAGGTCAGTGGTGGAGATCGGTTGGCCTGGTCGCCTGGCATCGGGATCCGCTATCAAAGCCCCGTGGGACCTCTGCGCCTGGATATAGGTTACAATACGAGTGGCGCTGCACGGTTCCCGGTGATCAGCGAGTTAAAGGACGAGAACGGACAGCCGTTTATCGTGCAATTGGGCCGCGAGACCGACGAACCGCGACTGTTCACCTACGACCCGTTTGAGGGTACGGGCCTGCGGGGGTTCCTGAACCGCCTGCAGCTGCACTTCTCGATAGGACACGCGTTCTAGTGACCTGGAAAGAGCGACTGATCGGTATCCCGCTGGCCTTGGCCGGAGCGGTTCTGCTCGTGGCGACGGCCTCGGGCATGATGTTCACGCGTACCGACTGGGGTCGTGAACGTGTGCGCCACTTCGCGCTCGAGAAACTCAATGAAGCGATCGCCGGTCGCGTGGAGATTGACGAGGTACTTGAAGGCGATTTGTTGCGGACGGTGCGGATGGCAGGGGTGAGAATCTTCGAGCCCGACGGTAGCGAGTTCGCCCGCATTGATACCATCGCGGTCCACTACCGCTGGTCCGACTTCCTCTTCGGCAACGTCACGGTTCCGAAAGTCACTCTCATCGGTCCGGTCGCCAACCTGAGGACGACCCGCGGAGCAGGCTGGAACTTCGAGAGGGTTTTCAGCGGGCGCGGTGCCGGTTCGGCCGACAGCACGGCCGCTCCCAGTGGGAGCGGCCGCGGGCGCGGGGTGGTATTGCGCGAAGTAGACATTAGGTCCGGCGATGTAACGCTCAGGTTCCCTTGGGATCCCCAGCCGGGCAGCGATCCCGACTCTTCCGCCTGGCACATCGAAGAGGTGGATGGCGGGTGGGAGCGCGTCGTCAGGGTCGAGCGGCTCAATGCAAACCTGCCTACGGCGCGCGTCGCTGCGCCAGGGGGGCAGAGCCGACTCTTCCAAGTCTCTGTGTTCAGCGGTGCGGCGACGGTCATCAGAGAGTCGTTCGAGGTAGAGCAACTGCGCGCCGACCTAGAGGTGGTGGGCGATACCTTGTTCTTCGATGTTTGGGAGGCCGATCTGCCGGACTCGCGCATCTTCGGTGAGGGCTGGGTCACGCTCGCCGGTGAACTCCAATATGACCTCGCGCTGCGGGGCGATTCTGTGACCACGGCCGACCTCTGGTGGCTGATCCCGCGACTGCCGCCTGGCGTTGCGAATCTCGACTTCCGTTACACCAGTCTGCCTGATGGCATCTTCCTGGAAGCGCAGAACGCTCGCTGGCAGTCGCCCGACGCCACGGTATCCGGGAGGTTCGCGATGACACTTCGCGAGCGGCCGGACGGCCTCGTGTTCGACGAGGTGGACCTGGAGGTGGAGCGGGTGCACAGCACGCTCATCGCTTCCCTTACCGGCTGGGAGCCGCCCCTACATGGCGACCTGGCCGGCCGCGTTCGGCTCGACGGCCCGCTCTCAGAACTCCAGGTCGACGGCGACCTGAGGATCACCCCCGACCAGACGGATAGCGGGTCCCACGTCATGGCTCTTGGTACGGTCCGCGCTAACGGTGGGGCTCTGGGCGCCAGAGATCTGGAAGTGCATTTCGATACCCTGCAGCTCGATCTGGTACGTGCATTCGTGCCTGGGCTGGCGGTGAGAGGACAAGTCGCCGGCAGCGCCTCGGCGGATGGGCGACTCGCCGAAGGGATGGCCGTCTCATTCGACATCGAGCAAGCAGACGGCGAGCTGACCTCGAATCGCCTCACGGGGGGTGGGACGATCACCGCGGCTGGCGACAAGCCGCTGCAGCTCGACGTGCGGGTGGACGGCGAACGGGTCTCGCTAACCACGCTGGCCGAGTACTACCCGGCTATCCCGTTCCGCGGTGACTACGGCGGTGCTTTCAGCGCCGTCGGTGCGCTCGACGACCTCCGCGTCGAGGTCCACCTTGGTGGTGCGGGAGATTCGCTGGCCGCCGTCGCGGACCTGCAGCTGGTGGGGGGGGCGCCGCGCTATCGCGGTTCGCTGCAGGGCTGGCACGTGGGGCTCCCCGAATTCCGGCGCGGCCTGCAGCAGTCGGATCTCGACTTCCAGGTCGAGTTTGAGGGCGAGGGCATCGAACTGGCGGAGCTCGTGGCGCGCGCTCGCGCCGATGTCTCTGCCTCGTTCGTCGGCGGCGTGCGCCTCGAGTCGGCCACTGCGGAGCTTCGCGTTGCCGGTGGGCGCCTGCAGGTCGATACGTCAATCGTCGCGGCGGAGTTCGGCGAGCTTCACGCCTCGGGCGCACTGAGCCTGTCGCGCGGGTTGAGCGACAGCCTGCGGTTCGAGCTGCGGGCCGACAGTCTCGCCGCCCTCGACCCCTTGCTGTTCCCCGCCTTCGACCGGCTGCCGCTACCGACGCTGGCGACGGGCGTACCAGGGCCAGTAGCGCGGCCCGACGAGTTGCTGGGGCTCAAGGGTTCGGCTCGCGTGGTCGGTTGGCTCGTGCGCGGCTCGGGTTACTTCGCAGTGCGCGGTAACGCGGATGCCGCGCGAGTCATGTATCGTGACTTGCAGGCCGACAGCTTGCGCGTCGACGAGTTCAATATCGGCGAAAACGCTGGACATTTCATCGCCGCCGGCACCGTCTCGGCAGGCGGCGCCAGCTTCGGCGAGATACGGTTCGACTCGCTGCAGGCGCGCGGCGGCCTCAACGACTCGCTGCTGAATGTCGAGTTCGAGATTGCCAAACCCAGCGCTACCGCTGCGGGCCGCGGTTGGGCCCGTCTCGGGACGCTGCAGCAGACGCTAGGGGTTGACTCCCTTTCGATGGTTCTGAGGGGCACTCGCTGGGACCTCGTCGAACCGGCGGAGTTCTACTTCGAGGATTCGGGGGCCCTCGCTGTCCGCGACTTCGAGCTGACGGGCCCCGCGCGCAGTGTTTCGCTGGAAGGCTCGGTGGGGGTGTCCGGTCCGGTCTCCTTGGGCGCCCACGTCTCGGGTCTCGATCTGGTGAACTTGGCGGTGTTGTGGCCGGACAGCCTCGACGTTGCCGGTCAGGTCGAAGTGCATCTGGAGCTCTCCGGAACCGTTGGCGATCCCAGGTTACAGGGCAGCGTAGAGGTGGCGGACGGTGATCTATTCGGGATTGCCTTCTCCGGCCTGCTCGGCACGTTCGACTACGAGAGCGGGGTGCTGTCCAGCGATGCCGCGATGTGGCAGGACACGAGGCAGCAAGTCCGGCTATACGGCAGTTTGCCACTCGACCTGGAGCTTCCCAGCTTCCGCATCGATACGCCCGAACAGCCCATCGACCTTACCTTCGAGGGCGACAGCGTTCCGCTGACCCTTATAACACTGCTTACCGATCAGCTGACCGATATCCACGGCCACGCCAGGGCGGCGATTCACATCGGCGGGACACCGGAGGATGTCGACCTTCAGGGTCCGATGAGAGTGGTGAACGGCGGCTTCCGGATCCCCAGGACCGGGATCACCTACGAAGGGCTGGAGGGTGATCTGCAGTTCAACGGCGTCCGGATGGAACTCGACAGTGTTGCGGTGCGTGCCGTGCAAGGGGGGCGCGGTACTCTCACGGGGTCGGTCAGCTTCGCCGACCTTGGCAACCCCGAGTTCGCGCTCCAGTTAGTCGCGGTGGAGCTCACGGGCTACGATCAGTTCGACGCCCGGATCGTGGCATCGGGCACCGTTGAGCTGGAAGGTCCGTATGACATGCCGCACATCGCGGGCGACCTGTCAGTGGTGAGCGGTGTTTTGTTTATCGAGGAGATTGGACGCCAGGCCGAGATCATCGACCCGTTCGAGGAGCTCAGGGGGAATCTGGCGATGTTCGACACGATATTCGTGTTCGAAAGGACGTTGGGACCTCGAACGGGCAACCGATTCCTTGACAACCTGGTAATCGATCTGAGTCTCAACCTGGAGCGCGATACCTGGTTGCGGTCCAAGGAGATGAATGTCGAGATCGCTGGCAGACTGACGCTTCATCAGGATCGGGCGCGAGATATCCTGAGGATGAACGGGATGCTTCAGGCGGTGCGCGGCGAGTACTGGTTCTTCAACAAGCGGTTCGCTGTCCTCGAGGGTACCATCGAGTTCGTCGGCGAGCCGGCCATGAACCCGAACTTGAGAATCGTCGCGCTCTACACCGTGCGAACACAGAAGCAGCCAGTCAACATACGCCTCGTTATAGGCGGAACCCTCGAGGAGATGACGCTTGCCCTGGAGAGCGATGCACAGCCCCCGATCCCCGAATCGGACCTGCTCTCCTACCTCTTGTTCGGTAGGCCTTCCTACGAGCTTACCCGGACCAGCGAGGAGAGTAACCTGCTGCAAGATGCCACGCGGGGCGTACCTCAGGCATTCGTCGGCTACGCGCTCGGTTCGTTGTTGGTCGGCGAATCGTTCATTTCCTACGTCGAGGTGAGTCGCAACCCGATCACCCCGGAAGCCGAGGGTGAGTACCGTAGCGGTGCTGGCCCGGCGCTGGCCGCGACCCAGGTGGAAGTGGGCTGGTACCTGGCGCCTACTGTCTTCGTAAGCGTTGCCCAGCACTTGGTCGGCGCCGTGCGGCCGACCGTCCGGCTCGAGTGGAGGCTGGACGAGAGGTTCACGCTGCGCGGCGTCACGGAGCCGCGCTTCGGGCGCGAGGGTACACTCTTCTACGGCGGACCGGCTACCGATCTCGAGCAGTCGATAGGCCTCTTCCTCTTCTACGGCTGGGGTTACTGACGGGGAGCAGTGGGCAGTGGGCAGTGAGTGGTGAGCGGTAGCCCGTGCTGCTCACCGCTCACCTCTTACTGGAACCGCGCCTGGCTTTCGCTTAACTTGGCAAGACCAACAAAGGAATACGGGTGCAGCAAGGGCGGGCCGCTAACCCTGCCCAGGAGAGAAGTATGGGGAACTACGCAAAGATCTTCGGCCTCATGGCGGCGCTTACCGCTCTGGTTCTCGGCATCGCCTATTCAGCCGGCGGACCGGGTGCATTGGTGCCGGCCCTGGTCTTGGTGGGACTGTTCAACTTCGGGATGTATTGGTTCAGTGACTCGGCAGTGCTACGCATGTATCGGGCGCGGGTGATCGAGCCGGGTGACCAGCCGGCGCTCTACGAGATGGTCGACCAGCTGCGCCAGCGTGCGGGGTTGCCGATGCCAAGAGTCGCCATCGCGCCCAGCCGGCAGCCCAACGCGTTCGCCACGGGACGAAACCCGCAGCGCGCTGTCGTCTGCTTCACCGAGGGCATCCTAGCGGGGCTGAGCCGGGAAGAACTGGAGGGGGTCGCAGCGCATGAGCTGGCCCATATCAAGAACCGCGACATGCTTACGAACACCGTGGCAGCGACTATGGCGGGCGCCGTGATGATCCTGGCGCGGTTCGCTTTCTTCTTCGGCGGACGGGACCGCAACGCAATCGCTGGCCTTGCCATGCTGATCTTGGCACCGCTCGCTGCGTTCCTCGTGCAGATGGCGATCAGCCGCCAGATGGAATTCCGCGCCGACCGTGTCGGCGCCCAGATCGCCGGCACGCCGCGCGGTCTGGCGCAGGCTCTGCTGAGATTGGAGAACCTGGCACGTCGTATCCCGATGGACGTCAGCCCTTCCGCAGCGCATGTCTGCATCGTTAACCCCCTCCGTCGAGGTGGCCTGACGCGGCTTTTCACGACCCACCCCCCGGTGGGAGAGCGGGTCGCGCGATTGGATGAGCTGGCGGGTGCCCCTGCGTAGAGAACCCATGGACGGATCCGCGACGGGCGGTCTCTTTGTCATCCACAACCCGGCGGCGGGGCCGACACAGGCCGAGCGCCTGCAGCGCCGAGTCGAGACCGCGCTTTCCCAGCGCCAGGTGCCCTATGAGTACGCGCGCACCGAAGCGCCGGGTCACGCTCGCGAGCTTGCCGCGGCGGCGCTGGCCAGCGGTTACGGCCGCGTGCTCGTTGCCGGTGGTGACGGAACGGTGCTCGAAGCGGTGTCAGTCCTCGTGGACCGCGAGTCCGCTCTGGCGCTATTGCCTGTCGGCACGGGCAACCAGCTGGCAGCGAATCTTGGCGTCCCGACTAGAATGGGGGCGGCGCTCGACGTCGCTCTGGCGGGGCAGGTGCGGGAGATCGATGTCGGGATGATGGACGAGCAACCGTTCACAATCATCGCCGGTGCGGGGTTCGACGCCGAGGTCGTGCGTCCGCGGTCGGAGATCAAGAAGCGACTGGGCTATCTGGCATACCTACATGCGGCGACGGCAGCCGCCTTCGCGCCGCGCCCATCGACTCTGCGTATCATCGTCGACGGCGAGGAACACGTCATCGACGGCATCGGAGTCGAGGTGGCCAACATGCCCGGGCTGACGGCACCGCTGCTGAGGCGACCCGTGGATCTCGTCCCGGACGGGCGGCCCGACGATGGACTGCTCGACGTCTGCGTGCTGGCGGTCACGACGACTGCTGACTTTCTGTCGGCGATGGGTTCGATCATCGCACGGCGCTATCGGCGGAATCCGCGGCTGCGCTACTTCCGCGGGCGTGAGGTCATGGTCGAAGCCGATCCTCCACTTCCCGTACAGATCGATGGCGAACGGCTGGAGAGGACGACACCGTTCGCCTCCTACATTCGTCCCCGAGCACTGAGAGTTTTGGTTCCCGTCGAATAGAGAGGTGTGGGTGTAGTTCTGATGCACGGCGAGTTCCTGATCGTCCGCGGCGCGCGAGAACATAACCTCAAGAACATCGATGTCCGGGTCCCCCGAAACGAGCTCACGGTCATCACCGGGCTCTCGGGGTCCGGGAAGTCGAGTCTCGCGTTCGATACGATCTACGCGGAGGGCCAGCGTCGATACGTCGAGTCTCTGTCCGCTTATGCCCGCCAGTTCCTGGGGCTCATGGAGAAGCCGGATGTCGACTCGATCGAGGGCCTGTCGCCGGCAATCTCTATCGAGCAGAAAACGGCGGGTCGGAACCCCCGCTCCACGGTCGGGACGATCACCGAGATCTACGACTACCTGCGATTGTTGTGGGCACGCTGCGGAACACCTCATTGCCCATCCTGCTCGAAACCAATCCGCCGGCAGACACCGGAGCAGGTGGCCGATGCCGTCCTGAGCTGGCCGGAGAAGACTCGAATCGAAGTGCTTGCCCCGCTCGTCAGGGGCAGGAAGGGCGAGTTCAGAGATCTGTTCGAGCGGGCACGCAAAGACGGTTTCGTGCGTGTCCGCGTGGACGGCGACACCTACGATCTGAACGAGCCGCCGAAGCTGAACCGCCGGGTGAACCACGACATCGCGATCGTCGTCGACCGGTTGAGTGTGCGGGCTGCTGACAGAGCCCGCTTGACCGACTCGATCGAGCTCGCGCTACGTTCTGCCGACGGGGTAGTGCAGATCGATCGCTATGCCGATGGTGGAGAGCGTGAGAGCCAGCTCTTCAGCGAACGCTACGCATGCCCCGACTGCGGCATAAACCTGCCCGAGCTCGAGCCGCGCCAGTTCTCGTTCAACTCGCCGTACGGCGCCTGCCCGGCCTGCGGTGGCCTCGGCGTGCGGAAGGTGGCGAACCCCGATCTGATGCTTGCCGACTCACGGCTCTCGCTGCTCGAGGGTGTCCTCATACCCTGGGGCTCACCGGTCGGGTTCCTGCGCAAGCGTGTCATCGAACCACTGGCTCGCAAGCACGGTATTGGGTCGAACACGCCGTGGTCCGATCTGCCGGAGGCCATGCGGAAAGAGGTGCTGTTCGGGTCCGACGACCTCGAGTGGGAGGGTGCGTTGGCTCGGCTCGAGCGTCGTTACCACGAGACGGCCAGTGACCGGCTCCGGGCGCGGCTCTCGGAGTTCATGTCCGACGCACTCTGTTCCGACTGCGGCGGTGCCCGACTTCGTGGCGCGGCGCTGGCGGTCACCTTCGAGGGCGTGTCGATTGGTCAGATCGTCGGTATGACGGCGGCCCGCGTGTGGGAATTCTTCGCCACCAGGCGCTCTCACTCCGATGACCCGGTCGCCGGACCCATCCTCAAACAGATCGTCGAGCGACTGCAGTTCCTTCACGATGTGGGAGTCAGCTACCTGACGCTAGGCCGCAGCGCAGAGAGCCTGTCGGGCGGGGAGGCCCAGCGCATTCGGTTGGCCACGCAGATCGGCTCCAGGCTGGTGGGTGTGCTCTATATCCTCGACGAGCCCTCGATCGGCCTCCACCAGCGCGACAACGCGAAGCTGCTGAGTACCCTTGAGTCGCTCCGCGATCTTGGCAATACGGTGATCGTTGTAGAGCACGACGAGGCGACAATTCGACGTGCCGACCACGTGGTCGACCTGGGGCCCGGCGCTGGTCGCAGCGGCGGAGAGGTGGTCGCGCAGGGAAAGCTCGACGATGTGTTGACCTGCCAGGACTCGTTGACCGGTGCGTACCTGCGCGGCGAGCGGAAGATAGATGTGCCGAAAACGCGAAGGCCGGGTTCCGGCGAACAGCTGGTCGTGCGCGGCGCTCGCCAGTACAACCTAAAGAACATCGACGTAGGATTCCCGATCGGTTGCTTCATCTGCGTCACAGGCGTGTCGGGCTCGGGAAAGTCGACGCTTGTCGAAGAGATCCTCTATCGTGAACTGGCTCGCAGACTTTACCGCTCACGACTCATCCCTGGCGACCACGAGGGTTTTGAGGGTTTGGAGCATATCGAAAAGGTCATCGATGTCGATCAGTCACCGATCGGGAGAACACCGCGATCCAATCCGGCAACCTATGCCGGAGTCTTCACACCCATACGCCAGCTTTTCGCCCAGTTACCCGAGTCACGAATGCGCGGCTACGAGCCGGGGCGTTTCAGCTTCAATGTGAAGGGCGGCCGCTGTGAGGCTTGCCAGGGTGACGGCTTGGTGAAGATCGAAATGCATTTCCTGCCCGATGTCTATGTGTCGTGCGAAGTGTGTCGCGGTCGACGATACAACCGCGAGACGCTCGAGGTCTTCTACAAAGGCAAGAATGTCGCCGATGTCCTGGCGATGACGGTGGACGAGGCGCTCGAGTTTTTTCAACCGATACCCACGGTACGGCGCAAGCTGCAAACACTGCGCGATGTCGGTCTGGGTTATCTGACGCTGGGTCAGAGTTCTACCACCCTATCCGGCGGAGAGGCTCAGCGCGTCAAATTGGCCACCGAGCTCTCAAAGGTACAGACCGGCCGGACGCTCTACATACTGGATGAGCCGACCACCGGTCTGCACTTCGAGGACATCCGCATGTTGCTCGATGTGTTGCACCGACTGGTGGACCACGGTAACACGGTGGTCGTCATCGAGCATCAGCTCGACGTCATCAAGACGGCGGACTGGGTAGTCGATCTGGGACCGGAGGGCGGCGATGAGGGCGGAGAGATCGTGGCGACTGGTACGCCGGAAGAGGTGGCGCGTGTGAAGGGAAGCTTCACGGGCCAGTTCTTGAGGCCTTTGCTCGATCGCAGGAAGAGGAAGCGCCGGGAGGCCGAACATGTCGGAAGTTGAACATCGCCGCGAACCGAAATATATCTTCCGCTCCTTCGAGGCCTATACTCTCCCGCGCATGGCGGCGGCGTTGCCGAAGTGGGTGGTGCCCGATCACATGACCGCCCTCGGAGCTATCTCGGCAGCCGCGATAGGCGTATGCTACGCTCTGTCCGGCCGCAGCCCGAACTACCTCTGGGCCGCCAACTTCCTTTGGCTGGTGAACTGGGTCGGCGACAGCATGGACGGAACGTTGGCACGGGTCCGTCGTATCGAGCGGCCGCGTTACGGCTATTACCTGGACCATACGGTCGACATGTTCTCCGTCGCCTTCGTTTGCCTGGGGCTGGGTTTTTCGCCCTACTTGCTGCTGTCCGTGGCGTTGATGATGCTGATCGCCTACTACCTGATGTCGATAAACGTCTACCTCGAGACGTTCGTGATGGGCTCATTCCAGTTCGGTTACGAGTACATCGGGCCTACCGAGGTCCGCGTGATCCTCATCCTAGCCGGTAGCGCCCTGGCTCTCGGTTTCGAACCGGTGCTCGAGCTTCGCAACGTGCCCTTCGGCACACTCGACTTCCTGACCCTGATCGGTATAGCCGTAATGCTGTTGATGCTGCTTCGCCGCATAGTAGCGAATCTGGGCAGCCTGGCGAAGCTGGAGCCGGCCAACGTCGTGAAGGAGCCGTCTGCGACGGGCGGTCGGCAGCAGGGTTGATGTCAGGGGCGCAACAGAGTACCTGTCCGGGATGGAGGCTAAAGGAGCCGGTCCGCGATGGTGCTGTCTATCACGGATACTACAACGCTTCGCCGGAGTGCTGGGCCGTCTACACCGAGGTGATCGGCGCAGAATTCTGCAATGCAGAGCTGTTCAGGCTTGTCCATCAGTTGACCGTCGACACCTACGCGGTTCAGCACGCAGGCGGTGCACATCCGGACAAGTCGATAATCATCCACCTCTCGGGATTACACCTGATGCTGGGTCGAGGCATCGTTCCAACAAAGGTGCCTGGATATCTTCAGCGTCTCGGGCCGTAATGGTCGTGGGGAAGTCTGTTGTACGGTCCCTCAAAGAGCGGGAAGGGTGAGAGTATGAGGAAACGGGTAGTTGCTTCGGCATTGGCGCTCGTTGTCGCAGTTTCGACGCTGTATGCGCACGAGCTGTTCATCAAGTTCGACACATACTTCCTCGAGCCGGACTCGGAAGTCCGGGTCCTGATTCTGAACGGAACGTTTGCGCTCAGCGAGAACTCGGTCACGGTGGACCGCGTGGTCGACATGGCACTGCTGGGTCCGGACGGAGTATCGCCGCTCGAGCCTGAAGCTTGGAACGCTACGACCGATACGACCTACGTGACTTTGCATACAGGGTCACCGGGCACATACGTGCTCGGAATCTCGACCGCCTCGCGGCTGATCGAGCTCGATGCGGAGTCTTTCAACGAGTATCTGGAGCATGACGGCATTCCTGACATCCTCGAAGCACGTCGGGCGACGGGTAAGCTGGGCGAAGATGCGGTCGAACGTTATTCGAAGCACGTAAAGGCGGTGTACCAGGTTGGGGGCACACGGACGAGCGGCTGGTCTCGTGCGTTGGGATACGCGGCGGAAATCGTGCCGCTGGAAAACCCGTACCGACTTGGCGCAGGTCAGGAGTTTGCCGTTCGGTGCCTGGTACGCGGCGAGCCCGTGGCCAACCAGTTGGTGGTCGTCGGGGGTGAGCTGGACGGCAATGCGATTGAGGAACGCGAGTCGCGGACCGACGACGAGGGTGTCGTGCGATTCACGGTCGACCGAGCCGGAAAGTGGTACATCAAGTTCATCCACATGGCGGAGAGCGAAGAGGAAGGTGTAGACTACGAGTCCAATTGGGCCACGCTCACCTTCGAAGTGAGGTAGGTGGCTAGGCCTGGGGTGTGGCGACGATCAAAGCGAGCCCATCGTCTCCGAGCTAAGGGCGACATACGGTGGAGGGAGTCATGGCAGCAAAAGGCAAAGCGGTGGTCTTCGGTGTCCTGGTCTGGCTGATCCCTTTCATCACAGCTCTTTTGATCTCCCCACTCCGGGAATCTGCCCGGCCGCTGTTCGAGTCGATCATGCCCGTCGTTGTGACGGTCGCGACGGCTACCTTCGCGCTGCTCTACTTCCGCCGGGTGAGCACGAATCACTTGAGGGAGGGGGTGTTGCTGGGTGCGCTGTGGTACGCCATCAGCGTGGTGATCGATCTCCCACTGATGCTCACGGGTCCGATCGGTATGAGCTTTGGGGAGTACATGGCGGACATAGGGCTCACGTACCTCATCATCCCCACCGTTACCATTGGTCTCGGTTTGGCCTGTGGGCAGGTAGCGGCCTCTGCCGGCGCTCCTGTGACTACGGACTAGGCGGGGTGCACTATTGTGATGACGTCATACAAATCCGTGCTCGAGGAGACGCTCGAGGGCTGGCGCGACGTACGACAGGGACTGATCGAAGAGGTCGAGAATGTCCCCGCTGATCGCTTCGACTTCCGGCCGACGGCGGACGTAATGAGCGTGACGGAGCTGGTGCAGCATATCCTAGAGGTGGCTCTGATGATGACGGGTGAACTGACCCGTACGGACACCGACTTCCGGCGCGCCCCATGGCCCGAGTTGCTCGATCTCTACGCCGGTCCGGTGAAAGCGGCCACCAGCAAGGCGGAGCTTCTGGATCTACTACGGACCACGATCGGCGAGGCGGAGCAGCGGTTTCTGGATGTGGGCGAGCTGCACATGCTGCAGTTCATCACGCGCTTCGACGGCGAGCAGGGCACTCGCTTGGCCTGGCTGCAGCACGGAATCGCTCAGGAGATGTACCACCGCGGGCAACTGGTGCTCTACGAACGGTTGCTGGGGATCGAGCCAGCGCTTACCCGCAGAATCCGCTCAGCCTTGTGATAGGTGGCGCCATGCCCAGATCAGTGCCCTGTGATGTGGGGGTCGTGCCGTGGGTCCGGACGAAGTGAACGAGGTGCCGGAGAAACTGAGCTCGGCGCTGCCCGAGCGATACCGGCTGCAGCGCGTGCTGGGCAGGGGCGGTATGGCCACCGTCTACCTGGCTGAGGATCTGAGACATGAGCGGAAGGTAGCGGTCAAGGTTCTGCATCCGGAGCTCGCCGCCTCGATCGCTGGCGAGCGCTTCCTGAAGGAGATCGCGATCTCGGCTCGGCTCAACCATCCGCACATCCTGACGCTTATTGACTCCGCCGAAGCTGGCGGGTTTCTCTACTACGTCATGCCGTTCGTTGAGGGTGGGTCGCTGCGCGCGCTGCTGGAACGCGAGGGACGACTGATACCGAGGCGTGCGCTAGAGGTCGTCGGGGAAGTGGCGGACGCTCTGAGCTATGCGCATCGGACAAAGATCGTACATCGCGATATCAAGCCCGAGAACATCCTGCTCGCCGAAGGACACGCCGTAGTCGCCGACTTCGGCGTCGCCAAAGCGATAAGCACGGCGGGTGGGGCACAGCTGAGCCGAACCGGCTTCCCAGTCGGAACGCTGGGCTACATGAGCCCCGAACAGGCGGCTGGACGCGCTGACCTCGATGAGAGAACCGACATCTACAGCTTGGCATGCGTCTTCTACGAAGCGGTCGTCGGTGAGGTCCCGGGGATGTGGATCGGGGATGAGGCTGGAAAGCTGGGCAGGTTCGTGGACGCGCCGCCGGACCACCGGCGCGAGCTCGATTCATTGCCCGGCGCAGTCGAGTTCGCGCTGGTTCGTGCCATGCGCCTGCGACCGGAACTGCGCTTCATGACGGCGGGTGAGTTCGTATGGGCGCTGGAACAGGGCTTTTCTGGCGAGGGGCGCAGGTACAGCGACCGGGAAGCCGGCGAGATCGTTAGGCGCGCGGCAGAGATCGAAGCATTGCCAACACGAAACGGGGCGATGTCGCTGGGCGGCATCCAGCAGATCGCCGCCGAGGTGGGGATCGCGCCGGAGCACGTGAGGCAAGCTGCCGGCGCGCTGGAGGGGTTCCAGGAGCCGGAGCTGGAGTCCGGCGGTTTCTTCGGGATCACCGGGAAGATCGAGATGGAGCGCGTCGTCGGCCTGGAGGTTTCGCAGGAGCAGTACGGCGTGTTGCTCGAGGAGATCCGCGATACGATCGGCCAGTCGGGGACCGTCGACGAGACCTTCAACAGGTCGCTCTCCTGGGAGCACAAGCCGTCCGGCTGGGGGGACCCCAGCCCGATACGCATCACCGTGAGCTCGGGGGAAGGGCAGACGAGGATCCGCATCAGGGCGTACAAGGGCCAGGACGAAGATGTGATGGGCATCGTGGCTGTTACTTTCGGCCTCACGTTTGGGATTATCTCTGTTGCTGTGACGGGCGAACTCGGTGCCGGCGTCGCCGGCGGGATCGCGGTCGGCGGCGCCGTCGCCAGTACCTGGTACGCCGTAATCCGTGGCATCTTCCGCCGGAAGGTAAGAGCGCGGCTTCGTACGCTGTCCGGCCTGCTCGACCGCCTGGCCGAGCACGTCGCCGCTGCCCGTGGGCCCGCTTTACCCAGATCGGGGTCTGAAGAGAACAAACCGGCGCTCGAGTAGGGCGGCACTAGGAGAGACGCAGAATGGAACAGACGAACTCGAGGCTTACCGTGGAGGAGAAAATGCTTCTGGAGCGCTGCTCCGACCTCGAGATCACCCGGCGAAGGGTTCGTATCGTGGTGATCAGCGGCCTGCTGCTCGCCGCCGCCCTCGTCGTCACGGCCCCGCTCATGGCCTCGTGGGAGTTCCTTCTCTTCTTCGCCGTGGCCTATATCCTGGTCACTACCTGGGAGCGGGTCGGATATGCGCGCACTATCATGGCCTACAAGGGCTTGGCCCTGAAGCTCGCCGCCCGGGCCGCCGCGATAGAGGATGGTGGCGGCGAAGGTCCCACGGTCTCTTGACACACACCGGGCAGGGTCCATAGGTTAGGGTCCCTTTCAGCTTCAGACATTCGAGGTCTTTGATCGCAGGGGTGAGGGAACTGCCGGCGTGGGGCTGGACTGTCGTGAGGTGGTGGGGTGGTGCCTGGATCACCGCACAAGAATCGTGGATATGCATCAAAGTAAGCCAATTAACGAAAAGACGGGTGAAAACGCCGACTCTGGCCTGGCCCACCAGGGCGGCACAGTAGTAGCGTTAGAAGGTAAGCGGAGGGGCTCGAAGGCTTGGCTGTTCGGTGCCTATACCTTCCTAATCTTATGGGGGATGGCCTATTTGGTCCTGTTCTTCACGGACCGACTCCCCTTCTGATACCGCAATCCCTGTGATCTCTGAGGAGGGATCTTGGGCGTAGGCTGGATCATCGTGGTCGTGGTGGCGGTGGTTCTGTTCGCCGTGTTGCTGCTGAGCCGTGGCCGTAAGAAGAGGGTGGCGCCGGAAGCAGTGGTGGAGGGCGGGGAGCCGGCCGAGGAGGAGGAAACGGCGGAGGTCCCAGAGGTCCGCGCCCAAGTCGTGGCGCGTGATGCGGAGTCGGAAGCGGCTGCTGTAGCGGAGCCGGTGGTGCCTGAGCGGGTGGTGAAGCCTGAGCCAACGGCGAAAGAGCTGCGCTCCCGCGTGGAGGAGCGGCTTTCGGAGTCGGAGCGTATGCTGGCCGAGCTTCGCAAGGCTGTTGAGCACGACGACGAGGTGGCACAGCACGTGGGCGCCGGGACGATGGAGATAGTGGAAGAGGGGCTACAAGAGGTCCGGTCGCTGGCCGAGCGCAAGAAATGGAGCCAGGCGAAGGACAAGGGCGAGGCCCTCCATGCGCAGCTCTCGCTGATGCTGCAGAGCACCCGCCGCGAGAAGGCTTCCTGACCTGGCCAATCAGCCGCAGCAGCCTAATATTCCCATAATGGCAGGACGATGCCTCGTGGGCTCAGGACGGCCTGCGGGGCGGAAACCCTCGGGTCGCCGGGGTCGTAGTCTGTGATGATGCCCTTGGTATACCTCGCGGCGCTGCTCTTAGCGGCTATGCTGGCAAAGATCGTGCTGGTTGATTCGCCGCTCGGCAAGGCACTAGGTGAAGCGGTGCGGAACCTGGTGCCACCGAGGGCGCCCAAGGGAGCGGTCTCGCAGGGCGAGCTCGACAGTCTGAAGCGTGATGTGGATGGGCTTCGCGATCAGCTGGAGCGGGTGGTCGAGGAGCAGGCCTTTCTGACAAGGCTGCTAGCGGAGCCCGAACAGATGAAGTTGGGTCCGGGCGAGGCCGAGGACTCTGACACGTGAACCTAGGCGGAGGCCGGGAATGGTCACGCGCGAGGATGTAGAAGGCTACCTACTCCGGTTGGAGCTGCCGTTCCAGGAGATCGAGGAGGGTCTCTGGGTCATCGGAGACGCCCAAGACGCGGCGCCGGTATTCCTGAACTACACGCCGCCGCTGCTCCTGGTGCGGGTCGAGGTTATGGATGCTCCGGAGGACGAGGAGCTGCGGAACGGACTTTTCCGCGAGCTGCTCGAACTGAATGCCACCGACATGGTGCACGGTGCCTACGGCCTGGATGGGAACGAGATCGTGATGACCGACACACTGCAGCTGGCAGACCTGGACTTCAGCGAGGTCCAGGCTTCGCTGGAGAGCATCATGCTGGCTTTGCGGGGACACTACGAGACGTTGCTGCGTTACAGAAAGCCATAGAGAGAGAGCTATGAGTATCTGGAGCAGACTGTCCACGATGGTCCGGTCGAACCTGAACGACCTGATCGCTCGGGCCGAGAACCCCGAGAAGATGCTCAACCAGATCATCGACGATATGCGTTCGCAGCTTGCGCAGGCGAAGCAGGAAGTCGCCGTCGCAATCGCCGACGAGCGGAAACTGCGGCGCCAGGTGCAGGACGAGCGCGACCAAACCGCCGATTGGGAACGGCGAGCGAAGCTGGCCCTGCGGGAGGGGAGAGACGACTTGGCGCGACAGGCCCTGCTGCGCAGCAAGGAGCACGGCGAGCACGCCGGCACGCTGGAGGAGCAGTGGCGAGGCCACGCTTCCGAGACGGAGAAACTGAAGGACACGCTGCGTCAGTTGAGCAGCAAGATTGAGGAAGCGAAGCGCAAGCGTAACCTGCTGATCGCTCGTCAGAAACGCGCCGCGGCGCAAAAGCGCATTCACGAGACCCTGACCGGGCTCGCCGATCGCAGCTCGTTCGAGGCCTTCGACCGGATGGCCGAGCGCATCGAGGAGGCTGAAGTGCGGGCGTTGGCCGCCGCCGAGGTGGACGAGGAGTTGGGCGGTGACGACCTGGAGCGGCAGTTCAAGCGCCTCGAGGGCGGCGACATCGATGTGGAACGCCAGCTCGAGGCTCTAAAGGAAGAGATGGGCCTGCTACCGGCAGCGGCCGAAGAAGCCCACTCGGAGGGCGAAGTCCGCGAAGCCGAGATCATCGAGGAAGAGCCCGAGCCTGAGGAGGAACAAGCTGGCTGATTCGAACTCCGGTTTCAGCCCCCGTCAAGCCTACGGCGTACTGGCGACGACCGTCTTCGTCGTCCTCCTCCTCCTGTTCGTCAACAGTGTCGCCGACTTACTCCTGCTTCTCTTCGTCGCAGCGCTGTTCGCTGTCTACCTTGGCGCGTTCACCGATCTGGTAACTGGGCGTTTCGCCGTAGCTCGCGGGTTCGGCGTCGTCCTCGCTCTGCTCGGTACGCTTCTCTTGATCGGACTCGTAGGACTGCTGATCGTACCTCCAGTCGTCAATCAGTTCCAGGCCCTGCTCGGCGAGCTGCCGGGCCGGTTGGACGAAGTCCAGGAGCAGCTCACACAGCTCGCTCAAGAGGAGGACAGCCTGCTGGGCCGCCTGCTCGGTCCGCTAGGCGGGGGTGCCGAAGGCGGTGGTGATATCGGCGAGCGGGTGTTCGAAGAAGCCAGGGCCTTCTTCGGCGACGTCGTGCCTTACATCTTTTCGGGGATCGGCGTTGCTATTCATCTGGTGTCCGTGCTGATCATGGGCATCTACATGGCGGTCAAGCCGTCGGTCTATCGTGAAGGCCTCATCGCCATCACGCCGCCTGCCTACCGCGAGTTGGCCCGTGACATCCTCGCCGACCTGGGTCACACGATCAGGTCTTGGTTGGTGGGCTTGGGGATCTCGATGGTGGTCCTGGGGTCGCTGACCTGGGTGGGCCTTGTCCTCCTCGACGTTCCTTATTCCCTCGCCTTCGGTGTCTTCACCGGGATTGCAGTGATCGTCCCGTTCTTCGGCACGATCGTCTCGACGATACTGCCGGCCCTCTTCGTGATCGGCACGGGTGGCGTCACCAAAGCCCTGCTGGTGATCCTGCTGGGTGTGGTCGTCCATATTTTCGAGGCCAATGTCGTCGCGCCGATGGTGTTCGAGAAGCAGGTAGAGCTGCCGCCGGTGCTCACGATCCTGTCGGTTCTGGTTATGGCCAAGCTGTTGGGCGTCGTTGGCCTGCTGGTAGCGGTCCCGGTGCTGGCCAGCGCGATGGTGCTGGTGCGGCGGATCTTCGTGCACCGTATTTTGGAGGGGAAGGGCTTCCATCGGATTGTGAAGGACGCCCCCGCCATCATCAGCCTGCCCACGGGAGACGGCGTACTCGTACACCCGTCCGCGTCTGAAGTGAGCATCCCGGCCTTTCTGGAAGGTTGATCGTCGGAATCGGAATGGACCTGGTCGAAACGCAGCGCGTACGACAGGCTCTTGCGCGTCACGGCGAGCGTGCGCGCCGGCGGCTGTTCAGCCCGCGTGAGCTTGCCGATTGCGACGGACGGGCGGATCCCGGCGAGTGCCTTGCAGCCCGCTTTGCTGCCAAGGAAGCGGCACTGAAGGCGCTGGGAACGGGGAAGCTCCCGACTATTGCCTGGACCGACCTCGAGGTGCTGCGCGCCGGGTCCGAGCGGCCGCAGCTCGAGCTCGCCGGGGAAGCACGGGCGCAGGCGGAGCGCTTGGGTGTCACGAGCGTGTGGGTCAGCATGAGCCACGAAGCCGGACTTGCCTGCGCTTTTGTGGTGCTGGAAAGCGGCGCCTGAAGGTCGAAGTCCTCAGCTCCTGAGTAGTTTCCCGCCGTCAACGATGATCGTCTCACCCGTGATGTAGTCGGACCCTACCAGGAAGAGCACTGCCTGGACGACGTCGTCCGGTTCGCCCAACCGCTTTAGCGCGGTCAACTCCGCGAGTCGCTCTCGTTCGTCGGGGGAGACGTCCTCCGGTGGCAGCACGGGCCCCGGCGCGACCGCGTTCACTCGCACCTCCGGCGCCAGCGCCCGCGCCAACACGCGCGTCAGCGCTACGAGCCCCGCTTTCGATACGCAGTAGTGCGCGTATCCTGGCCAGGCCTGGAATGCCGCGACGTCGGCGATATTAACGATCGATCCCGCTCCTGCACGCTGCATCAAACGTGCCGCCTGCTGACAGCAGAAGAATGGCGCCCGCAGGTTCAGGTCCATTACGCGGTCCCATTCCTCCGGTGTGATCTGCGCTGCAGGGCCGCCGGCGAAGATCGCCGCGTTGTTAACCAGTATGTCGAGCTGGCCGAAGCTGCTCTCGAGTTCCGCGAATAGTCGGTCTATCTGTCGCGGATCTTCGAGGTCCGCTTGGAAGGCCGCCGCTTCCACCTCAAGCGCCCGGCACTCGTGGACGGCGTCAGCTGCTTCGGCGGGCGAACAGTGGTGGTGAATCGCGATAGCACATCCGGCCTGCGCTAGGGCGCCGGCGATCGAGCGCCCCAGCCGGCGCGCCGAGCCGGTCACGAGCGCCACTCTTCCGTTCAACTCCATCTATCGCTCTCCTGCCGTTGACAATCGTTGACCTGAAGTCAGTCAAGCTAGCCGAGCGGCAATGTTGCGGCCAGGAGGTCGGCTTGACGGATCCAGCGCGGGGGCCCATCTTGGCGGCCTTATGTGCGGGCGAGCGTACTATCTGGGCGTCTATTGCTACGGCGGCTATCCCAAGTGGGAGCGGCGCCCGGGGGTTGTGTCCAGATAGCCCGTGGTCACAGAAGTCGTTGAGGCGCGGCTCCCAGGTTGGGAGCCGTTTTTCTTGGCTGTGCAACTAACGGCGGTGAACGATGATAGCGATACGCGGTGCCATATGTGCTCGGGGGAACAGTCGAGAAGCGATCTCTCAAGCCACCCGGTACCTGCTAGCCGAGCTGATGGCGCGCAACGACCTGCGGAGTGACGACGTGCTGGCGGCGTTCTTTACGATGACGCCCGACCTGAACGCCGATTTCCCAGCTTACGCCGCGCGCGACGCGGGCTGGACGGACGTGCCGATGCTGGGTGCACAAGAGTCGTTGGTCCCCGGCGCACCCGAGCGCGTGATCCGCATCTTGGCGCTGGTGAGAAGCGAACGGCCTGCCAGGCATGTGTATCTAGGACGTGCCGCGGCAATGCGAGCCGACCTCGCCGAACCGGGCGACGCCGAGGCGTGGGACGGTTCGACGGACGCCGCCGCGCGGGTTGGTGTCGAGGGCGGCGCACTCGGCCAGTTGCTTGTAGTTGGGCTGGGGCTGATCGGGGGCTCGGTGGCTGCAGGCGCTCGAGCCAGCGGCCTGTTCACTGCGGTACGGGGGTATGACCGGGACGGTGCTCAGGCAACTGTAGCTGCCCAGCGTCGACTCGTTGATGTGGTGGTCGATGATCTGGGAGCAGAGCTCGCTCGTGCCGACATGGTCGTCCTCGCCATTCCGGTGGATGAGGTGGTGAAGGTCATCGATTCGCTCGCAGAGGCGCTCAAATCTGGAACGGTGGTGACCGACGTCGGCAGTACGAAGCGCAGAATTGTCGCTGCCATGGATCGATTGCCGGAGGGGGTACGTGCGGTCGGTGGGCACCCGATGACTGGGAGTACCGTATCCGGTGCGTCCGCAGCCGCCGCCGGACTCTTCCGCGGCGCACGTTGGGCGCTGACCCGATGTGACCGGACGGACGAAGAGGCAGTGCGCCGTGTCGAGATGCTCGTACGGGGTTTCGGTGCCGAGCCTGTCCACATCGACGCCGTCAGTCACGATGAGATGGTCGCCGTAACATCGCATCTGCCGGCCGTTCTGGCGGTTGGGCTCGTGGAGCAAGCGGCCGAAGCGGGTGCCGCGGAAGAAGAGCTGCTGGCTGGCCCGGGGTTCGTCAGCGCAAGTCGCCTTGCCGACGGCGACCCGCTGATGACGGCGCAGATGCTCACCGACAATGCCGATAACCTGGCGCGAGCGATTGAGTCGGTCATCGGGCGGCTGCACGATCTACAAAGAGCGCTCGCCGACGATGCCAATCGACTCCGAGAGCGACTCGCAGAGGCACGACTCGCCCGCTCCTCACTGTTGCGGATGCTTGCGGATTAGTTTGAGAACCGTTCTCCCACGGTCTGGGGTGGCCACTCCTGCCACCGGAACTTGCCTTCTGGCGGACCCGCCCCGCGCCTCGGTACTATTCGGTGGTGAGTGGGGTACGGGCCCGGCGCCCGGAGACGGGTGCGAAACCGACTCGTTGACTATTGCGTCTGGAGAGCCTGAGAGCACTAGCTGCTGGCGCCCTGGCCGTCGCTCTGTGCCCGGGGTGTGAACGCGCCGGGCGGGAGCCGCCGGCGCAGGCAGACGAGCCGCCGGCCGCCGTCCTCGACCGGGTCGGGCCCTACGCCATTGCGGGTGGTGCCCTCTACCGCCGGGAGGGGGAATCAGTCGTGGCGGTGGCGGTGCTTCCCGACGCGGGCGAATCTGCGCCGGACACCCTGGAGCAGTGCGCGGCGGAGATTCCAGAGCTCGGCAGGGCTCGTTTCGAGAATCTCGACCTCGCTGCGGACACGGCGTGGGCGGCCTGGTCGACGAGCGGACCTGGCGCTTGTGTGGGTGTGGTGGGGCTTGGTGAACCGGCCGTTCGCGTTCTGGGGCGCTGGTCGGGGGCGGTAGCGAACGCGCTGCTCTGGGCGCCGGCTGGTCGTTATCTCGCGGTCTGGCTTGGCTGGGCTGTCGGTCGACGCAGCCTCGAGGTCTTCGATGTCGTTGCGGGCGTTCGGTTGGAGATGCCGTGGGAAGTTGAGTGCGGTTATGCCGAGGCGTGCGATGTCGCGCAGGCGGAATGGTTGGGAGGCACGCTGTTGGATGTAGAGATCCGTCTGGGGCCGGCCGAGCTACCGGTACCGTTCGAGGTTAACGTAGCGGATGTGGCTCCCATGGGATCGGAAGAGGAGATATGAGGATGTCGGATGTATTCCTGCGCCGCCGTGTTTGGCGAAAGCTGGAGTCATTGCCGGACGAGCAGCTGTATCAAGTTCTGGACTATGTCGAGTTTCTCGAGCGGAAATACTCCGAGGAGGTGCCCGAGGAGCCGGACCGGATGCAGAAGTTCGCAGAGGGGATCCAAGACAAACTGCGCGCTCGACGGGCCGCCCCCTGGGCGCTGAAGGGTGTAATGGGCGCGCTCAGTGTGGTAGATCGTGCCGTGGGCACGGCGGCGAAGACCGCCCGCGGGCTGGCTGACGAGCTCGAGAAGGTCGGGCGCAAACAAGATACTGAGGGGCCGGACGACGACTCCGACGAACGGCCCACCAAGATCGTCGTCGACTAAGCGATGGCGACCAGGGCCAGGATTCGAGACCTGCTCGCCGGGATACCACGGTTCCTGCTGCTGCTCACTCGGCTGCTCCGCGACCCGAGGGTCTCGGGCGCCGACAAAGGGCTGCTAGCGGCGGCCATCGCCTACACGCTGACACCCATCGACCTGGTCCCGGATTTCTTGCCGATCATCGGCCAGCTGGACGACCTGTTCATTCTGGCACTGGCGATCGACCGGTTGATCACGAACGCGGGCGCGGAGTTGGTGCTGGATCATTGGGACGGACCGGAGGATGTCATCGTCGATCTTTGCGGTAGCTTGGAGGACCTGGCTCGCCGGCTTCCTGCTCCAGTTCGTGAGCGGCTCGCCGAAGGTGTGGAAGCCCGTTGACACTCCGTTGAGAGGCCGCGTATCTTCAGCTATGGAGCGTGCTGAAGAGAATACACCGCCCGGGTGCGCACAATGTAGCGCCGCCCGGGCTCGTTCTTAGGTCAGGTTCGTGCGCCGATGAAGAAAGACAAAGGGCTACCAGAGGCTTTGACGTTCGACGACGTCCTGTTACTGCCACGCCATTCGGTGGTCCATCCTCGGGAAGTCGATGTCTCGACGCGGCTCACCCGGAACCTCCAGCTCAATATCCCGCTGCTGTCCGCTGCCATGGACACGGTCACCGAGGCGGAGATGGCGATTGCCATGGCTCGCCAGGGTGGGATCGGGATCGTGCACAAGAACATGGTCATCGACTTGCAAGCCGCGCAGGTCGATCGGGTGAAGCGCTCTGAGAGCGGCATGATTCGCGACCCCATCACCTTGGCCCCTGAGGGATCGCTGCGCGACGCGCATAGGCTGATGAGGCAGTTCTCGATCAGTGGTGTGCCGATCGTTCAAGATGACGGACGGTTGGTGGGAATCATCACGAATCGGGACCTCCAATTCGAGATGGACCTCGATCGGCCGATCGCCGACGTCATGACCCGCGACCGGTTGATCACAGCACCTGTGGGTACCTCGCTAGACCAGGCGGAGCAGATGCTACACGAGCACAAGATCGAGAAGCTGCCGGTGGTCGACGAGAAGGGGTACCTAAAGGGGTTGATTACCGTCAAGGACATCTTCAAGCGGCGCCAGTTCCCGAATGCTGCCAAGGACGAACACGGACGCCTCAGGGTCGGCGCCGCCGTCGGCACGAGCGGTAGTGACCTGGAGCGAGCCGCCGAGCTGATCGGCGCCGGCGTCGACGTGTTGGTCATCGATAGCGCTCACGGACACTCGGCGGGTGTCATCGACGCGGTTGCCAGCCTGAAGGAGCGGTTTCCGGAAGTCGAGTTGATTGCTGGCAACGTTGCCACCCGTGAGGGCGCGGAGGTACTGATCGAGCATGGCGCCGACGGGGTCAAGGTGGGCGTGGGGCCCGGCTCGATCTGCACGACTCGTGTCGTCACCGGTGTCGGTGTGCCGCAATGGACGGCGATCATGGCTGCCGTCGAGGGCTGCGCTGGAGAGGTGCCGGTCATCGCCGACGGCGGAGTCAAGTACTCCGGCGACATAGTCAAAGCGATAGGCGCCGGTGCGGCGGCGGTGATGATGGGTTCGATGCTCGCCGGTACTGAAGAGAGCCCCGGCGAGTCGTTCCTGCTCGAGGGCAGGCGCTTCAAAGTGATCCGTGGCATGGGCTCGCTTTCGGCGATGCAGGAGGGTTCGGCCGATCGCTATTTTCAGGATGGCGAGCTCGACGGCTTGAAGCTCGTGCCCGAGGGGATAGAGGGTCGTGTGCCCTATAAGGGACCTGTCGCCGATGTCCTGTACCAGCTCGTCGGTGGGTTGCGTAGCGGCATGGGCTACTGCGGCGCTGCCTCGATCGATGATTTGCAGGAAAACGCACGCTTCATTCGGATAACGCCCGGCGGCTTGCGGGAATCGCACCCGCACGACGTTACGATCACGCGCGAGGCACCCAACTACAACCTTTGAGCGGCCGGTCAGATACGTTGACCGGCGCAGGTAGCGCTTCTATCTTCTGTCAGCCAGCTAACCTGTGTGGCCGGCTGATCTTCCCGCCATAGCATGGGGTTCGCGGGCATCATAGCCCTTGCGGAGCGTTCATGAGCACATCCTGGCAAGAAGGTCGTCAACGAGAGCGTGTCAGGCTGGTCGATGCGCAGCTGGCGCACGGCGCGGATACGCGGGCGCATGCCGAGATCGCTCTGGAGTGGAAGGCCGTCGAGTATCGCGGCAGGGCGGACGCCCATGGGCGCGGGGCGGTCGACCTACGGGTCTGTGCGGAGGCGACACTCGATGCGCTGCACAAGCTGCTGGGTGGCCAGATGAACTTCCGCCTCATAGGGGTGAAGTCGGTGAAGGCGTTCGACGACTCTGTGGCGATCGTCGCGCTGGGTGTGGTTGATCCAGAGACCGGAGGAGACCGGCGCCTGATCGGTACGGCGCCGTCCCAAGAGGGTGGTGTACCTCAGGGTGTGGCCCGTGCGGTCCTCAACGCGACAAACCGCGTCCTGGGGAACTTCCTGTCAACTGGCGAATAGAACACCTTGGAGCGTCAGAGTCTTGGCGTGTCTTCTCCCCGACCAGTGATGCAATGAGGGGGTATGACTGCTCAGTATTCGCCGTTTGAGCCGCCACGCCGGGTCCTAATGGGCCCGGGGCCGTCGAACGTTAGCCCGCGTGTGCTTCTAGCGATGGCGCGGCCGACCGTCGGTCACCTCGATCCGTCGTTCCTGGGGCTGATGGATGAGCTGGCGGCCCAACTCAGGCAGCTGTTTGGCACCGCCAATCGCATGACGATTCCGATCTCCGGCACCGGTTCGGCCGGAATGGAGACGGCGTTCGATAACCTGCTGGAACCTGGCGATACCGCGATTATCGGTGTGAACGGGGTGTTCGGCCAGCGAATGGTGGCCAACGCCGAGCGCGCAGGTGCGCGGGCCGTGACGGTTGAAGCGCCGTGGGGTGAGCCCCTCGACGTGGGGCAGCTGATCGAGGCTCACGGCTCGAGCCCGGACGCCCGCTTATTGGCGGTGGTTCACGCGGAAACCTCTACCGGTGTGCTGCAGCCGCTGGAGGAACTGGGCGCATACCTGCGGGATACGGAGACCCTGTTCGTGGTCGATATGGTGACGAGCCTGGGCGGTGTGCCGGTCGAGGTCGATCAACGGGGTATCGACGTGGCATACTCGGGCACGCAGAAGTGTCTGAGCGTGCCGCCGGGCCTGGCACCGATCACTCTCTCGGAGCGGGCGCTGGCTCGGATTCGGGCGAGAAAACACGAGGTGCACTCCTGGTACCTTGACCTCACGTTGATCGGCTCCTACTGGGGCGGCGAACGTGCGTACCACCACACGGCACCGATAAACGCGCTCTACGGGCTGCACGAGGGGCTGCGCATCATCCTGGAGGAGGGGCTGCCGGAACGCTTCGAGCGACATCGCCGCTTCGGTGCAGCCCTGCAGAGCGGGTTGCTGAAGCGCGGCCTGGAGCTGCTTGTCGACGAACGCTATCGGCTGCCGCAGCTAACCTCGGTGCGTGTGCCGGGCGGCGTGGACGACGTAGCGTTCCGGCGGCAGCTTCTGGAGCGGTTCGGCATAGAGATAGGCGGTGGACTGGGCCCGCTGGCGGGGGCGATCTGGCGGGTCGGGCTGATGGGTGAGACATGCAGGGAAGAGTACGTCACACTGTTCCTGAGCGCGCTGGACGAGCTAATGGGGGATAGGGCTTGAGACGATCATTCTGGCGGGCCTTGAAGATCGCTGCGCTGGCGGCGCTGGTAGCGGCGTGCGCGACGCTGCCCGTAGGGTCAGCCGAGCCGGAGCCGGCGGTCCCCGAGGCAGAGGCCAGTCCAGCGGCCGTCGAGGACAGCCTGGGCCTATTGATCGAGCAAGTGGAGGAGAGCGCTACAACGGCGGGACAGCCTGAGGCAGCAGCTGGAGTGAGGGAGCCGGGCGCAGACGACGGCGGCGCGGCGAGATCCGGGATCCCGACCTGGGACATCCCGATCACCATGAACAACGACGTCGAGCGTTGGTTGGAGTTCTTCCGCGGCGATGGTCGCGAGAACTTCACGATCTACTTGCGGCGCGCCGGCCGCTACGAACCGATGATGCGAGCGATCTTGAGAGACGCGGGCTTGCCGGAAGACCTGGTCTTCATATCGCTGATCGAGAGCGGGTTCAGCCCACGTGCCTACAGCCGCGCTCGGGCCGTCGGTCTCTGGCAGTTCATCGCCAGCACCGGCCGGCTCTACGATCTGCAGATCTCTTATTGGGTGGACGAGCGCCGTGATCCGATCCTCGCCACCAAGGCGGCAGCAGCCCACCTGGCGGACCTGTATGCCGAGTTCGGCTCCTGGTACCTGGCTGCCGCCGCCTACAATGGCGGCCCCGGCCGTGTCCGTCGCTCGGTCCAGCGCTCCGGAAGCGATGATTTCTGGACGCTCTCACGCCGCCGTTATCTACGACGGGAGACGCGCAACTACGTACCCAAGCTTATCGCAGCCGCGCTCATCGCGAAACAGCCGGAACACTACGGGTTCTTCGGCATCGAGACGGCGGAGCCCATGGCCTATGATGTCGTGCAGGTGCCTGATGCTACGAGCCTCGACGTGATCGCCGACGCCGCTGGAGTGCCGGTAGCCCAAGTCATGGAGTTGAACCCCCAAATCCTGCGCGGTGTCACCCCACCGGGCCAGCGCTACTCTGTTCGCGTTCCGCCCGGTACGGGCCACGACTTCGCGTTGCACTACGCTCAGGTCGCGCCTTCCGAGCGAGTTACCTGGGTACAGCATGTCGTCAGACGTGGGGATACGCTGAGCGAGATCGCAGGGCTCTACGGCGTCAGCGTCTCGGCCATCCGCGCTGCGAATCCGGGCGTCAGGGCAAGGCAGCTCCGCATTGGCCAGCGCTTGATAATTCCAAGGGCCGGACGGCTGCCGCGCTATGCCTCGGCGACCACGGTTAGGAGGAGTGTGCCGGTAAGAATGGAGCCACGCCCGCCTCAAGGCCCGTACGTCACCTACCGAGTACAGACGGGTGACAGTCTCTGGGCCATCGCCAAGCGCTACGAGGTGACCGCGCGGGATCTGATGCTGTGGAATGGACTGACGACCAGTCGAATCTACCCAGGCGATGAAGTTCGAATATACGTAGACTCAAATTAGAATTCCCAAACGACCTCGGGGACTGATCCTTCGAACTTCTACTCTCCCAAGACGGCCTTGGCGTATCCGTTCGCCGGGTCGATACCGCTGCGCAGCAGGCCGCCGACCCGTCCCGGACCGCGGTTGTAGGCGAGCAGCGCCAGACGGGTATCGCCATTGTACTCGTCGAGCAGGTAGCGGAAGTAGCGGAACCCCAGATGTAGGTTGATCTCCGGGTCGAAGAGATCCCGCGTCTCAACCGTAGGGTCGAGCCAGCGAGCCGTGCTCGGCCGGACCTGCGTGTAACCAATCGCACCCGCCGAACTCACTGCCGTTCGCCGGAACCCGCTCTCCACCCGCACCAGATTGAACGCCAACTCGGGGTTCACATCCTCCGCCAAAGCGATGTCGTAGACCAGCATCGCCCGATCTGCCGGAATCCGGAACTCGCCCGAGAACGCCTGGATCTGTCCGAGACGCTCGACCTCAAGCGTCTTCAGCTCGATCTCGCTTCGCAGGTCGTGGTTCTCCGCTGCCAAGGTCGCCAGCTCCGAACCCAGTTGCTCCGCTGCCGGGTTGCTGGCCTGCGGTACGCCGCCGACCACGCTCGCCGTCGCGATGGCCACAGCCACCACGAACAGCGCCCAGGCCGTCGCTGGCACCTCCGCCAGCTTCGCCCGAATCTGCGGCCACCGGAAGGGAACCGGCTGCGCCTGCGTTTGCCACATCGATGTATAGTCTCGCATTATTTTTCCATCCTAACCTTACGATCTCCCCCTCGCCTCTTCGCCCAACGCTCGGAGCTGCCCGAGCCCTTAGCTGGGCCCTCTTCCCTGAACGGCCACACCACGAATGTTGTTTCCGCGTGGGATTCAGTCGGCCGACCGGCTATCCAACAGGCGCTGCCGCCTGGGCCGCCGTTAGCCAGGCCAAAGGCGGGCACTAGGATCGTAGGGGATCCTACGGTTTTGGCCCACACCTCACCCACCACCACACATGCCATCGCGCTGTTAACCTCGCATCAGCTAGTCACAACTAACTACGATTTGCGCCGCTGCCAGGTTCCACTTCGGCCGCCGCTCTTCTCGACCAATCGGACGCTGAGTTCCATTCCGCGGTCGAGTGCCTTGCACATGTCGTAGACGGTGAGCAAGGCGGCGCTGGCGGCCACCAGCGCTTCCATCTCGGCTCCGGTCCGGCCGGTCAGCCCGGCCCGAGCCATGACCTTCACACCGGGAAGCTCTTTCTCGAGTGTCAAAGATACATCAATTACGTCGATCTGTAACGGGTGGCATAACGGGATCCAGTCGGCAGCTCGTTTTCCGGCATTGATGCCAGCGACCTTGGCGACTGTGAGGACGTCGCCCTTTTCCACGGTGTTCTGGCGGATCGCGTCGAGCGTCGCGGGCTGCATGGAAATCGCGCCCTCAGCGATGGCCGTCCTGCGTGACTCCCCCTTGTCCCCGACGTCGACCATGCGGGCGGCCCCCTGTTCGTCCACGTGAGACATCTTACTCTTTTTCGGGGCCATCAAGCGCCTCCGGTCCCGGGCGGCGGCGGTACGGGGGCGAGGGTCAGCTTCCCGGTCGCAAGCCGCGTGAGGTTGGCGACAATGAGCTGGGGGTTCACGTTGCGGTCAGCGAGCTCGCGGGCCTCCTCCACCGCGTCCAGCAAGTGGACCAAGCGGTTGAGATTCGGCGGAGAGGCGCCGGCCAGGGTGGCGACCGCGTCGGGGTCGGAAGCGGTCGCCCCCGCCGAAGCGGCGAGGAGGTCGCGGAGAAGGCCGCGGACTTCGCTGAGGGTTCGGCCGAAGGCGCCACGTGCCCCGAAGGAGCGGAAGCGATGGGCGACGGCGAGCTGGGCGGCGGGCCGGCCGTCGAGAAGTGCCTGCACGATTTCAGCGGCGCTCTCGCGCAGGTTCTCCTGCTCCTCGTCGCGGAGCTCGATGGCTCTGCCGATCGATCCGCCGCTGCGGCTGGCGAGGCGGCGCGCGTCGGCCTTGCTAATATCGGCCTGCTCGACCAGGAACTCGACGATCCGCTCATCGGGCAGAGGCGCGATGCGGACGGCCTGCACCCGTGAGCGTATGGTGGGGAGCAGGGCGCCCGGCACGTCGCTGGTGAGGATGAGGGTGGTATCGGCGGGCGGCTCCTCCAGCAACTTGAGCAGAGCGTTGGCGGCTTCGGGGCTTCCCAGCCCTGGAGTTAGCGCTTCTGCGCGGCCGATGATCAGCACCTTGGCCGGTCCCATGGCGGGCGACTTCTGCGCCAGGCTGCGCATAGTGTGGACGGCGGCCACATAGATGCCGGTGGCGCCCTCCTCCTCGTCGAGGTAGAGCGGATTCGCGCGGCGTTCTTCGAGGGCTGCCGCCCGCAGATCCTCCAGCTTCTGCCGTAGCTGTTGGGCGCCGGAGGCACGCTTGGGGCGCGGTAGCGGGAAGAACCAGTTGATGTCCGGGTGCTCGAGCCGCGCGCTCAGCCTGCAGGCGCGGCACGTGCCGCACGGCCGGTCGCTCTCAGCGCCACAGTTGAGCGCGGCAGCTGTCCAAAGTGCCAGCCGCTGCTTGCCGACCCCGCGGGGTCCGTGCAGGAGGAGCGATTGCGGTAGCCGGCCGAGCGACGCGGCTTGAGCGAACCGCTCGCGGATCTCCTCGTGACCGAAGACGGCCAGGTAACCGGGCTCAGCCACCTGGACCTCTCAACCAGGGACGCGGATCCACAGCTTCGCGGTTGACCCGGATCTGGAATTCGAGGTGGGGGCCCTCGGGCGTGTCGGCACCTCCCACGCGGCCCAGGACCTGCCCAGTCGCCACCAGCTCGCCTTCGCGTACAAGGATCTCCGACAGATACAGATAGACCGTGTAGTAGCCCCCGCCGTGACTGAGGATCACTGACGGCCCATAGCTGAGGTAGGGTTGTGCGAAAGCAACCGTGCCAGTGGCCACCGCCTTGACTTCAGTCTGTTCGGCAGCGGCGATCCCCATGCCTTGCCGGATGATCCTCGTGCCGTCCGGGTTCCTTTGCTGTCCGAAACCGTAGATCACTCTGCCCTGAACCGGCCAGCTCAGCGTGCCGCGGTCCTCCGGCGCAAGAGTGCTCGCCGTCGGCGAGGCGGCGGCGAGGGCCTCGGCCGCTTCACGCTCGCGCTCCAGGCGGCCGACCAGCCCGGTAAGCTCGGTCTCGGCCAGCTCCAGTTCCTCTAGCTGGCGCGCCGTAGTCGCTTGCTGCCCTCTTACGGTCCGGAGCCGGCGCCCGCGCTCCCGCTCCAAGAGGTAGAGGTCTTGGATCTCGCGGACCTTCTCTGAGCGTGTCTCGCGCAGTCCTTGGACCTCGCGGCGCAGCATATCGTATTGCTCCTCCAGCAGGTCCTTGAGATTTTCGATCTGTTTAACCAGCAGCCGGTCGTACAACGCAACTAGGTAGAGATACTGGTAGCGGTTGATCAGGTCGGAGAAGTTCTCCGCTGCCAGCAGAACCTGCCAGTTCGCCAGCGGTCCCCGCACATACAGGTCGCGGGCACGGCGTGCGAAGAGGACTTCTTTCTCCACCAGTTGGTCTTGCGTTCGCAACAGATCGGACGTGGTCGCCACGACCTGCTGATCGCGAAGCGCCAACTGGTGGTCCATCTCGCGTAGCAGCGCCTCCTGATTCCTGGCTTGTTGGTTGAGATTCTCCAGTTCGGCGCTCACGTCGTGGATCTGGGCCGAGAGCGCGTCCATTTCGTTGCGTAGCCGCCGCTGCTCATCGCGGATCGCTGCAAGCTGCTGGCGGCTCAGCCGGATCTGCTCTTCCAGCGGCGCGATGGGGTCCTCCTGACCCATCGCAGGGCCCGCGAGGGCGAGTGCGGCGAGCGCCGCATGCGAGCAGGCGCGTAGTGGGGCGAGCGCCGATCTACGCATAGGTGACAAGGTGCCGTCTCAATGCCGTGTCGCTGGCTGCCAGACCCAGGATGCCACCGGCCAGCACACCGAGCGCTGCCCAAAGCGGCGGCAGCCACTCCAGGTCGATGAGTGAGCCGTTCACCGCCAGGTACGCACCGTAGGTAAGGAGCAGGGCGAATGCGCCACCCGCCAGCCCCGTTATGAACCCCTCGAGCAGGAACGGCCGCCGCACGAATCCGTCTGTGGCACCGACCAGCTGCATGATCACGATCTCCTCGCGACGGGCCAGCACGGCCATGCGGACTGTCGTGCCAATGATCAGGATGGCGACGACGGCGAAGGCCATCCCCAGGATGGCAGCTACGGCGCCGCCCAGTCGCCGCAGCTGGTAGATCTTCTCTACCCACTCGCGCCCGTATTGCACGTCCTCGACGAATGGGTAGAGCGAGATAAGCTCGGCGACACGCTGGACCGACTCGGGGTCGCGATAGTCCGGTCGCAGCTGCACTTCGAGCGAAGCGGGAAGCGGGTTCACCTCCAGATCGGTGAACACCTCGCGGAACTCTTCCAGTTGCTGCATGGCGTTCCGCATCGCCTCGAACTTCGAGACGTGGGTGACGTTCTCCACCTCCGGGAACGAACTGACGTCGTTCTGCAGCACCTCCAGCTGTTCTGCGGAGACGTTGTCACTGAGATAGGCGACGACCTCGACGCGACGCTCGATCGTTCGCAGCGTGACCTCGACGTTGTAGGTGACGAGTCCAAACGTCCCCAGCACGAAGAGGCTCAATCCGATGCTCATGGCCGATAAGACCGCCAGGCCGGGCGCGCGCCGGAAGGCAGCGATCGCCTCGCGAACGCTATGACTCGCCACCGGACTCGCCTACCTCACCCGCCGAGTCATAAACGACTGCTCCATCGGCGAGCTCGATCACGCGGTACTGGGGGTAGCGGCGCACGAGGTCCAGGTTGTGTGTCGCCATGAGGACGGCTGTACCGGCGGAGTTTATGTCCCGCGTCAACTCGAAGATGCCGCGCGAAGCACGCTCGTCCAGATTACCGGTCGGTTCGTCGGCGAGTAGGACTACCGGGTCGTGGATCAGGGCGCGGGCGAGAGCGATCCGCTGCTGCTCGCCACCGGAAAGCTCGTCCGGGTAGGCGCCGGCGCGAGGCGCCAGCCCGACCTGTGCCAGCAATCGCTGGACCTTCCCCTTGATCTCGCTGCGCCGGCCACCGGTGACCTCGAGGGCGAAGGCTAGGTTCTCGGCCGCCGTACGGTCACGCAGTAGTCGGAAGGTCTGGAATACCATACCGACGCGACGCCGGAGCCTCGGGATGTCGCGGCGTTTCATCCGCATGGACGAGTACCCGGATACGCGGACCTCGCCGTCCGTCGGACTCTCCACCATGTGAATGAGACGCAGAATGGTCGTCTTGCCCGCACCCGATGGTCCGATGAGAAACGCGAACTCGCCCTTCCTCAAGTGGAACGAAACGTTCTTCAGGGCGAGCCCGGAGCGCGGGTACTCCTTGTAGACGTTGATGAGCTTGATCACGAGACCCGGTCGCCGGGGGCGGTGCAGTAGGCAGGGGTGGCTGCCTTCATACGTCGGCCAATCTACTGGACTTATCGGGGGACGTCAAAGCGCGCCGCGCGAACCTGATGGCGGCTTCCAGCGCCGCCCGCATCGACGAAGGATCGGCGCTCCCGCGCCCCGCGATATCGAATGCAGTGCCATGGTCGGGCGACGTGCGCGGGAAGGGCAGGCCGAGTGTCACGTTTACGGCTGACCCGAATGCCGCCGTCTTGATCACTGCCATCCCCACGTCGTGGTAGGGAGCCAGCACCGCATCGGCCGCGCCGCGCATCGCCCGTAGGAACACGGTGTCGGCAGGGAAGGGGCCATCGACATCGATCCCCTCGCGCCGCAGTCCGGTGATGGCGGGCTCGCATACTCGCTCTTCCTCGTCGCCGAACAGGCCATCATCCGAAGCGTGAGGGTTGAGCGAGCAAACAGCGAGCCGCGGTCGCTCGAGCCCCCACCAGCGCCTCAGATCGTCGTGGGTCAGGCGGGCCATCAGCGACAGTCGTTCCGCCGTGTAGGCATCCGGTACGAGGCGCAGAGCCATGTGACCTGTGACCAGGACCACCCGGAGCGGCGAACCGAGGGCAGTCTTCTCGGCGGCCAGACAGAGTGCCGTCTCGGGAACGCCGGTCAAGTCGCGGAGCATCTCCGTATGTCCGGGCCAAGCGTATCCGGCCGCGGCCAGCGCCGACTTGCTGATCGGCGCCGTGACGATCGCATCCACCTCGCCGCCGCCAGCCAGCGATACCGCCGTCTCGATGGCCTTGGCAGAGAGGTGACCGGCCTCTTCGGCGCCGTCAGCGGCGCTCCAATGGCCGATCGAGATCAACTCTAGCCCCCGGGTTTCCTCGAGCCCTGCGGGCCCAATCAGCACGAAGTCGGCCTCGGGTGCTGGAGGACCTCGCAGAGCGCGGACCGCGACCTCGGGGCCGATACCCCGCGGGTCGCCGAGTGTGACCGCGATCTTCGGCCGTCGCATGACAGGGCTACCTTGGGGCTGGTAGTGGGAATTGGTCGAGTCGCGTCTCGATGTGCGTCGCTTCCCGCAGATCGCCAATGATCTTCTGCAGCGTCTTATCCTGCTGGATCTGTTGTCTGTAGGTCTCGCGTACGTCGTCGAGCGTCCACTCGCCGGACGTCCGCAGCCCCGAGATGCGCGCCACGACCCATTTGCCGCTGCCGCCAGTCGCCGAGGCGAGGAGAATAGGGCCTATGACGTCCCCGGCGGCAGCTCCGACGAGCGCGTTCTGGTAGTTCGCGGGCAGCCGGTCCTGTGGGTAGGTGGTGAGGGTGCTCTCTTCCGATGGATCGCCGTGGGCGTCGATCAGCGAATCGATGTCGGCACCGCCGCGAAGCGCGGTAGCCACCTCCTCAGCCAGCAGGCGCGTGGCTTCCGAGTCTGCTTCCGTCACCTCCAGGCGAATGAGGATGTGGCGCGCCAGCCGTTCGGCGCCCCGCACCCGCTCGAGTTTGATTATGTGATAGCCGATGTCCGTCTCGACGAGGCCGCTCACCTGGCCGGGCCGCATCCGGAACAGGGTCTCTTCGAACCCCGGCAGCAGCTGGCCCTGCCTTATCCAACCCAGATCACCGCCGCGCTCCCGCGTCGCGAGGTCATCGGAAAGCTCGGCGGCGATCAGGGCGAAGTCTTCGCCCGCCCGCAGCCGCGACAGCGCTTGCTCGGCCCGTTCCCGCGCTTCCAACTCCGCTGCTTCAGAAGGGTGTGGCGTAATCAGGACCTGCTTCAGGTCGACGGTGGCCGGTCTGGGCCCTAAGGCTCGGCGCTGTTGCTCGAAAGCCTGACGGATCTCAGCCTCGCTCACCGGGACCGGCGTCATCTCGCTGAACTGCTGCTGCAGAAACTGCTGCGACATGAGCTCGACCCGTGTACGTTGGGTAATCCGGATGCGGAACTCGGCGGAGGTCGTACCCATCGCGAGCAGGGCCCGCTGGAACTCGGCCTCGGTAGGAAAATTCCGTCGTATCTGGGTCAGCCGCTCGTCGACCAACTCATTGACGTCGCGGTCCGACACCGTGATACCGGCACGCTCCGCGTTGATATAGACCACGACCTCATTCACCTTCTGGTCCAGCGCTTCCTCGAGGAACAGCCTGAGCGCCTGGGGCTCCTGAGGCACCTGCATGCCTTGGGCTTGAACCTCGATGAGGTACTCCTGGAGCTCGGTCCACATGATGGCGGTGTCGCCGACAACGGCGACCACGCCTTCCACTAGCACGCCCGGGTCCTGGGCCGCGGCAGTAGCGGGATCCGGCAACGTGCCGGGTCCGGCGAGCCACAGCACCAAGGCCAGCGGCAGGCCGCGCCTCATTCACCCACCTCCCGTAGCGCGCTGTCCAACTGGGCAGCTTGTTCGCCGGTCGCCGCTTGCTGCCTCTGCCCGTCGCTGAGCTCGAGCACACGAGCGATGACCGCCGGATAGCGATCACGGTGGACCCGGATGACGTGACCGGCCCTGAGGGCGGGTGTCAGATGATCGAGTGACGAACCCCCGGGCGGGGTCAGGCCGTTCGAGCCCAGCGCCTCATCGACCGCTGCCTCGATCGTGGCCTCGCCGGCTGCGAAGGCGGTGTGCGAGAAGTTTGCCTCTGACATCGCCCCTATCAGTTCCTGTTGCGCCCGGGACTGTAGGCTTTCGAGCTTTGCCTCCGACACTGTGTAACCGGCCTCCTGTGCGGCTCTGGTTATCAGTTCGTTCTTTGCCATCTGCAGAATCGACTCGTGTAACGTTGCCGAGTCGCCGTCGGCGAAGTAGAGCCTTGCTTCCGGCGGAGCCAAGAGAATGAAATCGGCCCACTCACCTAGGGTGACGGTGCCGCCCCGATAACGCGCTAGGTCAGCCTGGCGCTGGGCATTGCTGAGTCCGAGCGGCGAAGCCGATGCGGCGTGCTCCTGCACTAGGTTTACCGCTCCTGGGACGATCCGGACGTCAGCCGCTGCAACGACCGAGCCGACGTACTCCTCTTCCAGATCTTTCACCTGTTGTTGAAGGATATCGCCCCGGTAGCGCTGGCGAACGGACTCGTACTCCGGGTTCCTGCGGTCTGTGATTTTGAAGATGTGGTACCCCACGCGTGACCTGACGGTTTCGCTGATCTCGCCGAGCTCGAGCGCGAACACGCTCGGCTCCAGCTCCGAGAGCAGACGACCGCGGTGTGCCCACCCTATTCGGCCGCCCACGGCCGCCGTCGGCGGATGTTGGGAGTAGGCACGTGCCAACTCCGCAAAATCCTCACCGGCCAGCGCGCGATCGCGGATATCGTCGGCGAAGCGCTTCAGGCTGTCAATCTCAGCCTGCGTCGCCTCCGCGGGGAGGCGAATTAGTATTTGATGGGTCTCGACACTCGCATACGGTCGTCGACGCTCGTAGGACTCTCGCAGCACGCTGTCGGTCGGTTCCTCCAAGCGAGCGACTACGGTTTCCCGGTACCACTGGTCGACGATGTCACGGGCCACTTCGGTCCCGATCAGCGGTGTCGGGTCGAAATCGGCAAAAGAGTCCGGGCTTGCGACTTGTTCGGCAAGTAGGGTGTATCCGATCCAGAGGTCGGTCAGGCGCTCGACTTGCGCCGGCCCTGGCTCCACATTGCGCCTCCTGGCGGCAACGAGTAGTTCCGCTGCGTGGTCGACGGTGAGTGAGTAACCATCGACGCGGGCGACGGTCGTCTTGTGACCCTCCATACCCTCCCGCATTGGAGAGCAACCGGCGAAGATGGCGCCGAGCAGGCCGCAGAATACGGTTGTGAGTAAACGTCGGCTCATTTTCGTCCTTTCTTTAGCAGTCGTTTCGACTCGAGCTGTTCTCCCCAAGCGCCTTGCTGGCTGTAAATGTGTGCGTCTTCAAATTCGCCTAGTTTCTGACAAGTCCACGCTGCTCTTCGAACATGCGTTCTAGCGCTTCCACGACGATCGGAGCTATGTCCTCCGTTCCGGCAACCCGGAATACGATCGAGAGCGGCTGCAACCTGCGGACGTCCACTTCGACCTCGCGTCCGGTCATGGCGTCTCGCAGCGACGTCATCCGCGGCACGACGCCGCGCCGGAAGTTAACGCGGGCGGTGCCGGGCGTCACGAGCACGCGCTCTATACCTAGCCGGCCGCCCAGTGTCCGGATCCGCGAAGCGGCGATCAACCGCCGGGTCTCTGGCGGCAGGCGGCCGAAGCGATCGCGGAGTTCCGACGTCAGAGAGTCCAGCTCATCGAGGTCCGAGACCTTCGAGAGCCGGCGGTAGAGGTCCAGCTTCTGCCGCTCGTCCGGGATGAAGCTTTCGGGAACATAAGTTGATCCGGTGATCGAGACCTCCGGCACCTTCGGACGGCCCTCCGCTGAATCTTCGCCGCTCCGCAGCGCCGCCACGGTGTCCTCAAGGAGGCGGAGGTACGTGTCGAACCCCACCGCGTGGGCGAAGCCCGATTGTTCGGTGCCCAGCAGGTTGCCGGCGCCCCGCAACTCGAGATCCTTTAGCGCGAGCCGGTAGCCGGCGCCGAGCTCGGTGTGTTTCTCGAGCAGGTTCAGCCGCCGCTCGGTCTCGTGCGGCAGATTCGGCGGCACGATCAAATAGCAGAAGGCCCGTTGGTGCGATCGGCCGACGCGACCGCGGAGCTGGTAGAGCTGTGCCAGTCCGAAGTAGTCGGCTCGGTGGACGATCATCGTGTTGGCGTTTGGTACATCGAGGCCGTTCTCGATGATGGCGGTGGCGACCAGCACCTGGATCTTGCCGCGTACGAAATCGGTCATCACCCTCTCGAGCTTGCGCTCCGACATCTGGCCGTGTGCGACCTCGACGCGTAGGTCGGGTAGCAGGCGGCGGACTCGGGTGGCGACCTCATCGATTGACTCGACCCGATTGTGGACGAAGAAGGCCTGGCCACCACGGTCGACCTCGAGCCGGATGGCGTCCTCGATCGTCTGGTCATCCCAGGTCATCATGTGAGTGATGATCGGACGACGATCCCGAGGTGGCGTGCGAATCACGGCCAGGTCACGCAGTCCGCTAAGCGACAAGTGGAGCGTGCGCGGGATCGGTGTGGCCGTCATCGTCATCACGTGGACGTCCCGCTTGAGGGCCTTCAGCCTCTCTTTCTGGGTCACTCCGAACTGCTGTTCCTCGTCGACGACCAGTAGTCCCAGATTCTTGAATCTGACGTCGGGTGAGATCAGCCGGTGCGTCCCGATGACGATGTCGATGGCACCTTCTGCCAGGCGGCGAACGACGTTTTCCTGTTCCTTGGCGGTGCGGAAGCGCGAGAGCGATTCGACCACGACTGGATAATCGGCGAGCCGGGCACGGAACGTTTGCAGGTGCTGCTCGACGAGTACGGTCGTGGGGGCGAGGACCCCGACTTGCACACCGTCCTGCACGGCCTTGAAGGCGGCGCGGATGGCGATCTCGGTCTTACCGTATCCCACGTCGCCGCATATGAGCAGGTCCATGGGTCGTGGCTGCTGCATGGCCTGCTTGACCTGTTCGGCGGCGCGCTCTTGGTCCGGGGTCTCTTCGTAGATGAAGGCGGACTCCATCTCGCGCTGCCAACGCGTGTCGGAACCGAAGGCGTGGGCCTCGGCGACGCGGCGCGCCGCGTACAGCTCCAGGAGCTCGGCCGCCATGGTCTGGATCGCATCGCGCGCCCGCTTCTTGAGCTTCTGCCAGCTCTTGCTTCCGAGGCGATGGAGCTTCGGGGCCGCCACACCGTCATCTCCTTCATCTGAAATCCAGCGTTCGACCAACTCGGCCCGGTAGTGGGGCACGCGCAGGATATCGCCGCCCGCGTACTCGACGACCAGTGTCTCCAGCTCTTCGCCGGCGATCTCGACTCGTTCGAGTCCGCGGTAGCGGCCAATCCCGTGGTCCAGATGTACGACATAGTCGCCGGCGGACAGGGCAGACAGCGTGTCGAGGGCGGCGCGGCTGGTTGCCTGTGGGCGGCGACGCGGGCGGCGTTGCCGTCGGAAGATCTCGTGGTCGGTGAAGATCCAAAGCGGCGGCTCGGCGCTGCTGATGACGAAGCCGGCCGCCAGCGGGCCCAGGCCGAGCCCGATTCTGCGAAGCGTCGACGCGCCCGCCGTATCCTCGAGTATCTCCTCCAGCCGCTCCAGCTGTCCCTCGTTGTCGCAGAGGATCAGCACTCGGGCATCAGCCTCGAGGGCCTCGTGCAGAGCGGCGACCAGGCGATCGATGTGACGATCGATGGCCGGGGGGGCCTGGATTCCAAAATCGAGATCGGCTCCGACCGGCGAGTCGACGACACGCAGCTGGCCGAAGCGGCCGAACCGCGAGTGCACCGATCCCGGCGGATCCTGGTAGCGCTCGGGCGTCTCGCTACGCCGTCGCAACTCGTCCCAGCTCTTCTGTCGCTCGACCTCTTCCGCTTCCGCATCGAGGCGCAAGATCGAGGTCGACTCTGGGAGCAGCTCCAGCAGACTACCGGTGGTGGTGGCGCTACCGTCGTCCTCCGGCGACGCGTGGTCGTGGACCGGGAAGCTGACCGGCAGCAGGCGGGCCGAGTCGAGGTCTGAGATCGACCGCTGGTCCAGGATATCGAACGAGCGCATCGATTCGATCGTATCGCCCCAGAACTCGAGGCGAATCGGGTCGAGCGTAGTGATCGGGTAGACGTCCACGATTCCGCCACGGACCGAATACTCGCCGACGGCCTCGACCATTGGGACCTTTCGGTAGCTTGCCTTCTCGAGGTCCCCGACCAGCGAATCGCGGTCGATCTCCTGTCCCTTCTGCAGTCGGAGCTCGAGATCACTCCAGCTAGCTGGGACGGGGAACCGCTCGGCCAGCGCTCTGGCAGTCGTCACCAATATGCGGGCACGGCCCGTGATTATCGCCTGTAGTGAGTCGACCCGACGGGCGGAGATTTCGATGTGGGGATCGGTGAGATCCGGGTGAACAGACTCGCGTTGCGGGAACACGCGGGGCTGACCTGGAATCAAGGCCTCGAGATCTGTCTCGATCTCCTCCGCATCCGATGCCGTCGGTGTCACGAGTAGAAGGCTGCGTACCGCGCCTGATTCCACGAGGGCGGCGGCAAGAACCGCGGGAGCGGAACCGCCCAGCCCGCCCAGGGCCCGCTCTTCACCCGGAGCCGGCATCCGGTCGGTTAACCGTTTGAATTCTGGCGTGCTGCGGAGGCTATCTATGATCACGAAGTCTCGAGCTGCATTCTTGTTCTTCCAGTTCACCCATCAGGCGACGCGACCCACGTCGGCACGGCTGCCGGCGGCAGCCAGAGCCGCCTCGAAAATAGAAACGAGTATCAGCAGCACAACAAGGGGCCGCCTGGCGAGTTTGCCGCGGCGCGCCTTGAAGATGCTGTCTCTCCAGCCGGCCGGGTCCATTCCCCTGACCCATGACCAGCTCGCAGCGGGTAGTGCCGCCTCCAGCTGTTCCTCTCTCGCGGCGGCCAGGTCCGATTCGCGGAGTGGCGCATTGACGGAGACGCCCAGGACCCGGCCTTCTTCCTCGAAGACCGCGTAATTCCCGGGCTCTGCGGCATTGAAGGGCGCTCCACCCTCTACCGGCACCTCGGAACCGCTGGGCAGCAGTGCCGCTCGGGCCCGATCGGGTAGCCGAAGGGTAGCTTCGCCCTCCAGGACCGTCGCCTCGGCGCCTGCCAGCCGCGCCCAGTTGCCTACCAGGGCGTCCATGAAAGGGACCATCGCTGCACTCACCGGCAGGTCCGAGGCCTCCGGCGTCATCGGCGAGCCGAGGAGCAGATAGGTGGCACCGTCGCTCGTCGTGCCACGCACCAGCCAGGCCGAGCCGTCCTCAAGCCTGAGCAGCGCGGTGTCCTGTGCCGCTGCCCCGCGGAGCATCAGGCGGTAGGCCTGCCGTACGGCAACGCCGGTCAAACCCTCCACCCCTGAGCCGGGGCCGAATCTGCGAGAACCGGGCCGCTCGTCGGTCTCGTAGCGCCGCGGTATCCGTACCTGCTCCAGGCGACTGTTTAGGCGCGGTAGATCGAGCGGGCTTGCCGGAGGAACGACGACCGTCGCGTGGCGGCCAGCCAGCCCTTCGGCAATCCGTTCTCCGCCTGCTGCCAGCCAGACCTCGGATGTATTCGGTTGGCCTCTTCGCAAGCGGCCGCCGCTCTCCAAAGCCTCTAGCGCGCGCGCCACGAATCGGCCGGGCTCACCTAGCACCGCTACCGTGGAGGGTGACCGAACGAGCCAGGTGAAGTAGCGTCGGTCGTCCGCCGCCAGGCCGTGATGGTCGATCTCGACGTGGCCCTGAGCCCAGCCGCTATCCTGTGGCGGCAGCGCCAGCAGGGCCCGCTCGCCGAAACGTGCCTCGCTGGCTGAGACGACGTTCTCGCCTACGACAAGTCTGAGGATCACCGGTGCCGCGGGTGCATCAGGGCCGAACCAATGCAGTGGAACGGAGACCCGCGTCCCTTGGCCTGCGGTCAGCGGGACGATCTCCGGCCTGGGGACGCCGGGTGTGCCGTTGGCCTGGGGCGGCAGCTCGGGCGCCTGTACGATCACCGAGACGCCGTCGCCCGCCTGCACGTGCGGCCGAGTCTCCGCCCCCGCTTCAAGCGAGACGCTCTGCAAGTCTGTGAAGAGGTGTAGCTCGCGCTCGTGGCCGGCGCGGGTTTCGAGCCAGACTTCCGCCTGAGCGATCGCACCCCGCAGATCGGCCACTCCCGCGGCGGGACGTACACCGCGAAGGTACTCGCGCGCGCCACTCCGCTCGAGAGCCACGGCGCCCACTTCGGCACGCGTGGCGCTGAACACAGCAATGCGGTCGTTCGAGGTTGCCAGATCGAGGCTGAGGCCGGCACTCTGCAGGTGGAGATCGAGGATGCGCCGTTCGCCGACGATCCTTGTCGAGCTCAGCGATGCGTCGATCACGATTGCGAGGGCGGTAGGTCGGTGATCCGACGGGCCGCCGCGGCCGACGAGCGGGCCTGCTGCAGCTGCGGCGAGCAGTAGTACGAGGAGCACGCGCGCCGCCAGGAGCGCTAAGTGCCGCAGCCGTAGCCGCTGCGCCTGTCGCTGCTCGGCTCGCCGGATGTAGCGAATTGCGGGGAACGTCAGGTGTCGAACCTCGCGCCGGCGCATGAGGTGTAGGACGATCGGTATCGCGGCTGCCAGGGCCGCCAGGCCGAAGACGGGGTAGAGGAAGCCGATCACCCGAGGCGCGCACGTGTGTGTAGGTACTCGCTGAGGCAGAGCGCCAGCGGCCGGTCGGTGGCGATCGGGTGGTAGTCGATCCGCTGAGACCCGCAGACGCGCCGCCACTCGTCGATAGCGCTCGTCACCGCCTCGCGGTAATCGCTCCGCAGCTCTGCCGTGCGAACGCCGACCTCATCACCGCTCTCCGGATCAACGAACACCGCGTCACCTACGCTTGGCAACTCCAGCTCGCCCGGGTCGAGGATGTGAAAGACCAGCACCTCACTACCCTGGTGCCTGAGCTTCTTCAACGTCCTGCGTGTCGCCGCCTCGTCGACCAGCAAATCCGAGACGAGGATCACCAGCCCTCGCCGCTGGCCGCGTGCCGCGACCTCCTCCAGTGCACCTTCCGCCGCCGTTCTTCCCCCCGGCGACTGGTTGGCGAGCTGACGCACTAGCTCCGTCCAGTGGGTGAGGGTGCCGCGGGCCGGCGTTCGGCCAAGCACCCGCTCGGCGAAACAGATGGTACCCGCCAGGTCGCCCTGTCGTATCAGCAGCAATGTGAGGCTGGCCGCCAGACGCTTCGCGTACTCGAGCTTGGTCAATAACCCGACGTCGCGGCTCCGCCAGTCCATCGAACTGCTCACGTCCAGACATACATGTGCCGACAGGTTCGTTTCCTCTTCGTACTGCTTGAGGAAGAAGCGATCAGAGCGGCCGTATTTTTTCCAATCGACGAACCTCAGATCGTCGCCGGGCCGGTAGGCGCGGTGCTCGGCGAACTCGACCGAGAAGCCGCGGCTGGGTGAGCTGTGCAAGCCCGCGATGAAGCCCGTTACCACGGCCCGCGCCACGAGTTCGAGGCCGCCTAGCGCGTCGAGTTCCGCCGGGTCGAGGAGATGGGCCCTATTCCGCTTTTCGGCTATCGTTGTCATCGCGGTTCGTAGTAGATCTCCGAACAAACATTATCGGCTTGACGCCCGAATATCCAATATCGGACACTCGACAGCCAATGATCGGGTGGTTCCCGGGTTACAACGATCAACTGGCAACCACCGACGATCAGGGCACGCTGCTACGTGATGTGGTGGTCCTTGATCATCGAGCCTTTTGACTGGATCGTCGAGATCCTCGCTGGACACACGATACCCGAGTGTGGGATATTGGTTATTGAAAAGACCGTGACGAAGGGCGGTGCAGATGAAGCGTAGGGTAATGGTGTGGGCGATTCTTGCGGCGACGCTCGGCCTGGGCTGCCGCGGCGCGCCGGGGACTGAGCTGGCTGATCACGACATCACGCCGGGTGACATGCGAGCCCGCGTCTCGTTCCTCGCCGCCGACCGGCTGCGGGGCCGCGGCACGCCCAGCGAAGGTTTGGACATCGCAGCCGCCTACGTGGAGTCCGAGTTCCGCCGCATGGGCCTCAGACCCTCGAAGAGTGGCTATACCCGGCGCTACCAGCTGGTGATGAGCGACATGGGCGACGGCTGGTCGCTGGCGCTGCGGCGCGGAAGTCGCCGGGCGGCGCTGCGTAATAGGACCGACTTCTGGGGGCTGCCCTGGGCGGCGGGCACGGTGGAGGGAAGACTGCGCTTCGTCGGGACCGCCAGTACGGGGGGGCCGGCTGAGGAGGACGAGCCGACGATCTGGATTGCGCGTTTGAGTCCCAGTACGGTGCCGCGTGACTGGCAGCGCGCGGCGAGTGCCGCCGGCGCGGTCGGCCTGCTGCTCGTGACACCGTCCGAGGGGCTGGAGCCACAGGTCCGACACTGGCTCAGCGAAGGACGGACCGCGTACGAGTTGGGCGACATCGAGGTTAGTGTGCCCGCGGCCATGGTCTCGGAAGAGTCACTGACCGGCGCGATGGGGGAGCTCGGCCTCGTCGCGCCGCCCGCAGACGTGCAGGATGACGGCCTGGCGCCGGGTGGGCAGCTGAGCCTGGCCGCGGACCTGACGGTCGAGACGCTCTCGGCCCCCAACGTGCTGGGGATCGTCCGTGGCAGAGATCGTCGGCTCCGCAACGAGTACGTACTAGTGAGTGCACACATGGACGGGCTCGGTGTGGGCCTTCCGGTGGATGGCGACTCGATTTACAACGGCGCCGACGACAACGCGTCGGGGACGGCGGCGATCCTGGAAATCGCCGAGGCGATGGCGGAGCTGAAAGGCGACGGGCCGAGGCGCTCGGTGGCGTTCCTCGCCGTCAGCGGGGAGGAGCGGGGGCTGTTGGGCTCGGCCTATTTCGTGGAGCATCCTCCTATCCCGCTGGAACGAATCGTGGCCAACGTGAACATCGACATGATCGGCCGCAACTGGGAGGATACGATCGCGGTAATCGGCAAGCCCTATTCTTCGTTGGGTGCGCTGGTCGACAGCGTGGCGTTGGCGCACCCCGAGTTGCGGTTGGCGACGGTCGACGACCAGTGGCCGGCCGACGGATTCTTCTTCCGCTCCGATCACTTCAACTTCGCTCGCAAGGGCATTCCGGCGGTCTTCTTCTTCAACGGCGTGCATGCTGACTACCACCGGCCGTCGGACGAAGTGGCCAAGATCAAGTTCGAGAAGGCTTCGCGCATCGCCAGGCTGATCTACGAGGTGACGCTGGCGATTGCGGACGCCGACGATCGTCCCACCTGGGATCCCGAGGCGCGGCGTCGCATCGTCGACGGTGAACAGTGATCAGGTTCGGACCCGCAGGCTGGAGTTATAAAGATTGGCAGGGCGTGGTCTATCCCGAGGAACCGCCTAAGGGGTTCGATCCGCTCGCCTTCCTGGCACGATACTTCGACACGATCGAGATCAACTCGACATTCTACCGCCCCCCGCGGTCCGACGTCACGCCGCGCTGGGCCCGTCGCGTCGCCGAGAATCCCGACTTCAAGTTCACCGCCAAGCTGTGGCAACGCTTTACTCACGTGCGCGATTCCGCCTGGACGCCGGAGGAAGTGGCTGCCGTACGCGCCGGCCTCGATCCGCTCGCCGATCGCGGCCGACTGGGCAGTCTGCTCATCCAGTTCCCCTGGTCCTTCAAGGCGGGGGACGAGTCGCTGGACTGGCTCGATGACGTCACGTCGACCTTCGCCGACTACCCGTGCGTGGTCGAGGTGCGTCACGCATCGTGGAACGAACCGGCGTTCTATCGCTGGTTGAGTGAACGCGGGGTCGGATTCGTCAACATAGACCAGCCGCTCTTCCACCGATCGATCGGCCCTTCCGCTGAGGCGAGTGGCCGCGTGGGATACGTTCGCCTGCACGGCCGCAACTACGACGACTGGTTCCGCGAGGGCGCGGGCCGTGACGCGCGCTACGACTACCTTTACAACCGCGAGGAGCTGGAGCCATGGGTCGAGCGCATCCGCGAGCTCGCTGAAGGCGGCACGGTCGAGGATGTCTACGTAGTCACTAACAACCACTACCGCGGCCAGGCGGCGGCCAACGCCATCATGCTGGCCGGGATGTTCCGGGGAAAGAAACAGCGTGCGCCCGAGACTCTGGTCGACGCCTTCGCGGATGCGTTGGCCGGGTTCGCTGAGCCCGACTCCGGACCTCAGGCCCGGCTACTGTGAGCAAGGCCTGCGGCGCTCAGGCACCGCAGGCCGTCCCTACGAGTTTGGCAGGAGGTTCTAGTAGCCCGTGCCGGGCCAGAGGCTGAAGGAGATGGCGGCGACCAGGCCGTCACCGCCCACTACGCCCCAACGTCCGATCGACATGTCGAGGTGCACGGGACCCGTGTAGATCCCCAGACCGCCGGTGTAGGCGAAGTGCGAAAAGTCGGTGGCTAGGCCGATGCGTAGCGGTATCGCGCTCAGCAGCCGCAGCTCTCCGCCGGTCGACAATGTGCGCTCCCAGCGTGAGCGCAGTGTGCCTCCGATGAGCTCGACGTAGTCGGCTGATACGGTAAGTGCGGGGATCGCCTCGAAGACCAGGCCGAGCCGCAACTTCTTGGGCACGGTCCTGTCTTCTAGGAACGCGATGATCTCGTCCTGTTTGTCGGCCGGCAGCTCGCTGAACGCGATCGTCGTGTCACTCGAGATTGTCGCGTCGAAGTCGGCTAGCGCTATGACCTGCAGGAGCTCGAAATCTTCCTCATTCCAGGTGATGCTCGAGAAAGCATTGGACAGTGAGATCCCCGCGACCAATAGCCCATCCCAATCGACCGCCACACCGAGGTCAGCCGCCCAGAGCCTGCCGGCGTCCGCGTCGGTCGACTTAAGTACTTCGGCGTCCACGGTGACCACGAGCGGGTCGTTGATGACACTCGAACCGGTGTCCTTCAGGTGGACCAACCCATGCGTAACGCCATACTTGAGCGTCGCGCCGACCGAGAACTTTAGACCGAGATAGTTAAGCGCCGGTATCGTGAACGGTTGAGCGTAGGACACGTAGCCGCCGCTGATCGCCCATCCCTGACCGTGTGAACCGTCCAGAAGGAAGTCCTTGCCGGTGCCGTCTTCGCCGACGTTACCGAAGAGGACCAGTTCGGCTGCGTCGGGCGACACCTCCAGGTTCCCTGCTCCCATAGCGCCGGCCCCGAAGGCGAAGCGCCAGATCGAGAATCCCAGAACGCTGGCGCTTGCGTCGACGCTGAGCGTCATCATCTTGGTCGGGTCATCCTCACGTATCGAGGCGAGTAGCTCCGACTTGGTCTCGTTGTCGATGTACTCGCCGTAGAGGTCGGAGATCTGCCCGTAACTCAGCGAGTTGTTGTTCAGGTAAGCGCTCGCACTCACGAGACCCACCGACCAGCCCGGCCGGTCCGGTAGACCCAGGTTGGCCGGGTTCCAAAAAGCCGACTCGTACCCGCGAGCCCGCGCCATGAACGAGTTGGCCAGAGCGAAGCCGCGGGCGCTGGGCGTCGCCAGCTGGGCGCCTGCGTCACAAACACAGACGAGCAGCAGCGCAAGAGCGATCGGGGCAATCCGATTGCTTTTCATGATCATCCTCCTACTGCTCGCCGATTCTTATTTGAGCGGTGACCTTGAGCTGCGCCTGCAAAGTCTGGTCGGGCGCGAAGCGACTCTGGTTGCCAGGTCGCGAGCCTGAGGCGACTCCGTTGTATCCGATGTAGATGTCCGGGAAGGCGGCGATGAGTTCGAGTTCCTGTGCCGTCAGCTCGCCGGGCTGCGCCACATCCGACGTGAAGACGAGGTCGATAAGCCGTACCTCGGCCAGCGGGTCCCCCGAGAAGAGATCGGCCTCTGACCCGGCGATCGAGACCGCCAGCGTGCCGTCCAACTCGAGGTTGTGGATCAGCTTGAGCTCGTAGGCCCCGCTGATCACGCGATTCATGATTTCGTCTCGCGTGTTCTGATCGATGTCGGCTACGAAGCTCGTGTCCATCGACATGTTGTCCACGATGACCGTGGCAGCGGCGACCTCGATCCCGTCGAGCGAAGCGGCGAGACTCAGCCATGCCGATGCCGGATCGATCGTGATCGGCTGGCCGTCGTCGGGTGAGAAGAGGTGGAAGAATATCACGAAACCATCCGTCAATTGCGCAGCGGAGACGTTCAGCGTGACATCGTACGCCGAGTTGATCGCCGTGTCCGCAGCGCTCAAGAACAGGCTGTCGATCGTCGTTCCGCTACCGAGGTCACGCACCGCCAGCGCGATGTAGCCGTCGGACGTCGCGTCCGACCTCAGAGGCTCGAAGCCCAGGTTGTTAATGACCTGCAGCGACATGGTGCCGCTAACTCCCTCGACCGACACCAAGGACGCGTCGGAGAAAAGCACCACCAGCGAGTCGGTGTACGAGAACTCCGGAACTGGGGCACTGAACCCACCGGCGCACGTCCAAAGCGCGCACATGTCGGAGTAGCTGAAGACGACGTTGCTCTCCTGCCGGTCGATAGTGAAGACCCACGGGTCACCCGCGCTGTCGATCTGAACGACCCCCGGCAGAAAATCGGCGATCCCGATGGGATCGGAGCTGAAGGGAGCGACGACCCCCACGTCCCACTCCGGGGCCTCCGGCAGCTCGCAGGCGGCCAGAGCCGAGCAGCGCGATTCCGGCGCCCAGGGCCAGGGTGGGGCGCAGGCGCGCTCCAGGGTGTCCAACGATAGAATGCACCGCATTTCCTCCGTTCTTGCTCGGGGAGAGGGCGAACGCCCAGGCAGGTAGCCAGCCGGCGGCCCGCTGGCTTCAGGCGCGCGCTCCGGGGGGGATCCGGAGCCCGGTGGCGGCGATGTCTATCCCGCTCGAGTAGCCTACACCGGGGAAGGCCTCAAAGTTTCGAGCCGCTGGCGTACTGCCACGGGCAGCCCGGGCCGTCTATATTGAAAACTCGATTGAAAGCTCGCAACCGCTTGGCGGCTGAGGAGAGGCATAACGGGTGGAAACGGCGCGGATCAGAAATTTCTGTATCATCGCTCACATAGACCACGGGAAGTCGACGTTGGCCGACCGGTTCCTCGAGCTTACCGGTGCCGTGGATCCCCGACGGATGCGGGAGCAGGTCCTGGACTCGATGGACCTGGAGCGGGAGCGCGGGATCACGATCAAGGCACACGCGATCCGGCTGAGCTACCGGGCGTCCGACGGTGAGGCTTACGAGCTCAACCTGATAGACACGCCGGGGCATGTGGATTTCACGTACGAGGTGAGCCGTAGCCTGGCGGCGTGCGAGGGAGCGATCCTGGTGGTGGATGCGAGCCAGGGTATCGAAGCGCAAACGCTGTCGAATTTGCTTCTGGCCGTGGAGGCGGGGCTGGCGATCGTGCCGGTGATCAACAAGATCGACCTGCCGGCGGCGGAACCGCAGCGCCGGCGCGCCGAGTTGGCCGAGCTGTTGGGCTGCGAGGTCGATGAGATCTTGCTGGCCAGCGCTAAGGAAGGGACGGGCGTGGAAGAGGTGCTGGAGACGGTTGTTCGGCGCGTGCCACCGCCGGGTGGTGATGCCGAGGCGCCGCTGCGGGCGCTGATATTCGATTCTCAGTACGACAACTACCAGGGTGCCGTTCCGCTGGTGCGGGTGGTGGACGGTCGGGTCCGTGGCGGGATGACAATTGCCTTCGGGTCGAACGGCGCGGTCTACGAGGTCGGCCAGGTGGGCTACCTGCAGCTGGGCGCCGTCCCGACCTCTGAGCTGGCGGCGGGCGAAGTCGGCTACATCACCGCGCAGATCAAATCGATCGCCGACACGAAGGTGGGCGACACGGTGTTGGACGCAAAGCGGCGCGCTGCTGAGTTGTTGCCCGGTTACCGGGAAGTGAAGCCGATGGTCTTCGCGGGCCTTTATCCGGCGGACTCGGACCAGTATGAGCGTGTGCGGGGCGCGTTGGAGAAGTTGAGGCTGAACGATGCGGCGATCCAGTACGAGTTCGAGACGAGTGAGGCGCTGGGGTTCGGCTTTCGTTGCGGATTTTTGGGCCTCCTCCATATGGAGATCGTGCGGGAGCGGTTGGAGCGTGAGTTCGACCTCGATCTCGTCAGCACGGTACCGAACGTGGAGTATCGGGTGGTCCTGCGTGACGGTTCGGTCGTGGCGCTGGAGAATCCGGCGAAGATGCCGCCGCCGGCGACGACCGACCGCATCGAAGAACCGTACGTGCGGCTGCGGATCCTGTGCCCGGCAGAGTATATCGGCAGCGTACAGAAGCTCTGTCACGAGCGGCGCGGCGAGTTCGGCCACATGCACTACATCGATGGTAAGCGCGTGGAGGTGACCTATGACCTCCCGCTCGCCGAGATGGTCCTCGACTTCTACGAGAGACTGAAGACTTTGACCCGCGGCACTGGCGGCCTCGATTATGATCTCGTCGGTTACCGGAGCAGCGACCTAGTGCGTCTCGACGTCATGCTGAATGGCGAGCCCGTCGATGCGCTCAGCATGATCGCGCACAAGGACAAGGCCTACTTCTACGGGCGCACGGTCGTGCAGCGTCTGAGGGAGTTGATCCCGCGACAGCTTTTTGCCGTGGCGATCCAGGCGGCTGTCGGCAGTCGCGTCATCGCGCGTGAGACGGTGCGGCCACTGCGCAAGAACGTGACGGCCAAGTGCTACGGTGGTGATGTGACCCGCAAGCGCAAGCTCCTGGAGAAGCAGAAGGAAGGGAAAAAGCGGATGAAACGGGTTGGCCGGGTTGAAGTGCCGAGGGAGGCCTTCCTGGCGTTGCTGCAGGTGGGTGACGGGTGAGCGCGCCGCGCGGCGGACCGATCTACGCCCGCGCCCCGGATCATCTGGGCGACGTGGTCATGGCCATACCGGCACTGCATCGTCTGGCCGAGCGCTACCAGGGGCGTGGTGTCGACGTCTGGTGTCACTCGGCCTTGGCGCCGGTCCTCGAGACCGCCGCGCTTCCGGTGGATGTGATGGCCTTCCGGCGGAGCGCCGCGGTCTGGAAGGAGGCGGCGCGGATCCGCGACGTGGGCTATGAGGCATCGTATCTATTCACGCCGTCATTCTCCACGGCAGCCGTCGCCTGCATGGCGGGCATACCGATTCGGAGGGGGACGCGCGCCGGCATTCGAGGCCTGCTGCTGAACGATCGCTCGGTGCGCCCGGAGGTTCCCGGCGAGCACCGGGTGAGCTCGTACATGCGCCTCGTCGATCCGGAGTGGAAGGGCGGGTCACCGCCGCCGCCGCGCCTGCCGATACGCGAGCGAGCGCTCGAGCAGTTCCGCCAACTCGTGGCGGGCCGCTTCGAGAGGCCGGCCGTGGGGATCTTCCCGGGCGCGAACGCGCCGGCGAGTCGCTGGCCCGAGGGCAAGTTCACGGCGCTTGCCGGCATCCTGGGGCAGGAGGTCGGGACCGTGGTGGTGTTCGGCGGCCCGAAGCAAGAGGTGCTGGCCGCCCGGGTAGCAGCCGGGGCCAAAGAGCGGGGGATCGACCTTGGCGGTCGGACCAATCTCGGGGTGCTCGCCGCCGGATTCAGCGAGTGCGACCTCGTGATCACGAACGACGGTGGACCCATGCATCTGGCGGCGGCGGTGGGCGCATCTATCATTGCGATCTTCGGCGCGGGCGACCCGGTGCGCACGGGCCCGCTGAACCTGCGGGCGCGGGTGATCCGGCAGTCTGGTTTGCCATGCTCCCCTTGCGGCAGAAGCCGCTGCCCGCGTCGGGGCCGGGGCACCTTGCTGCCGGAGGCGCAAGGAGAGTGTCTGGAGCTCATTCCTGTCGAGGCCGTCGTGGAGGCGGCCCGCCAGCAGCTGAAAGGAACGGGGGCGTCAAGCGATGTCTAAAGTGCCGGAAGGTGACTGGGTCGTCGGAGTGGACATCGGGGGCACCAACCTGAACGTGGGTGTCGTGTCGTTCGAGGGTGGGCTGCCACTCGCGGTGCGCCGCGAGCGGACCGAGGTCATACGAGGCGCGAAGTTCATCGTCGATCGAGTTATCAGGATGATCAAGGAATCGATGGGCGAGGTGATGGACGAGAAAGGCGTCGGTCGCGAGGCGTTCGCTGGAGTCGGCATCGGTTCACCGGGGCCGCTGGACCGAAAGACCGGCACGGTGATCAACACACCCAACCTCGGCTGGCGCAACTTCCCGCTCCGCGATCTGGTCCAGAACGCCATCGGATTACCCGCAACGCTCGACAACGATGCAAACGCGGCCACCTACGGCGAGTGGTGGATGGGCGCTGGACGCGGCGTCGACACGCTGGTCGGTGTTACGCTGGGCACCGGGATCGGTGGCGGCATTGTACTCAACGGCGAGCTCTACCACGGTGCCAACGACGCCGCCGCCGAGATCGGGCATATGACCATCGACTCGACCGGGCGAAAGTGCAACTGTGGCAACTACGGCTGCCTGGAAGCCTACGCGTCGGGCCAGGCCATCGCGGCGCGCGCCATCGAGGATCTCGATTCAGGTGTTGGCTCGATCCTCCCCGAGCTGGCCGGCGACGTCCAAAGCATCACCGCCGAGACCGTGTACGAGGCCGTCGTCCAGGGCGACCCGTACGCGACCGAAGTCATGCACGACACGGCGAAATTCCTGGGTGTCGGCCTGGCCAACGTCATCAACATCCTCAACCCGGAGGTACTGGTGATCTCCGGTGGCGTGACCCGGGCGGGTGATCATCTGTTCGTGCCGCTGCGTGCCGAGATCAGGCGCCGTGCCTTCCAGGTTGCCGAGCAAGCGTGCCGCATCGTTCCCTCCGATCTCAGGGGGCTGGCGGGGATCATCGGCGCCGTCGCCTGTTTCAAGCGCGAGCAATGCGGCGAGGTCTAGACGCCGAGTCAAAGACTCGCGCCGGCGTGAGGAACTGATTAGCTTGGGCCACAGTACCCTCCACGATCCGCTCGTTGCGCGCAGACCGCCGCGCAGCCGGGCCGTCGGGCGCTACAACGGGAGTACCGGCTTAACGAAAACCGATGTGACCCCAGAATCGGACTGCCGCACGGCATGAGAATCGTCGGCGTGCTTGGCACGATGGTATGGGACACGATCTGGCGCGGTTCGGACGTCGGATCGCCGGTGGAGGAGTGGGGAGGGATAAGCTACGCGCTCGCTGCGGCCGACGCACTCAGCCCGGGGAAGACCAAAATCCGGCCGCTCGTCAAGCTGGGCCGTGACCTGGCGGAGCGGGGGTATCGATTCCTCAGGGAGCTGTCCGCCCTCGAAACGGACGAGTCGATAGTGGTTGCCGATTCGCCCAATCCGCGGGTGGAGCTGCACTATACGGGTCCGGAGCGACGTACGGAGCGACTGACGGGCGGCGTGCCGGAGTGGACCTGGGAGGAGCTTGAGCCGAGAATCGCCGGCTGCGATGCGCTGTACGTGAACTTCATCACCGGTTGCGAACTCGGCCTGGAGGTCGCCCGGCAGGTCCGGGACGGATTCGACGGACCGATATACGTCGATGTCCACTCGCTGACGCTAACCACCGGCCCGCGTGGCGAGCGGCTACGGTGTTCGCTGGACCGCTGGTCGGAATGGCTATCGTGCTTCGATGTCGTGCAGGTCAACCAGGACGAGCTTGCGGCCCTCGCCGCCTACCGGGGGGACCCCTGGGCTTTCGCCGCGGACGTCGTCGGCCGGGAGACCCGACTGCTTTTCGTGACGCTGGGAGCCGAAGGTGCGGCCTACGTGATGGTTCCTGAAGCTCTGCCCCTGGAGCGAGGGAAGCGGGGACGACTGGAGAAGCTGGCCGCGGTTCGGACGGGTCGGGTGGCGGTGGAGCCAGTAGAGGGTGGCGATCCAACTGGCTGCGGTGATGTCTGGGGGATGACGGTTTACCGGTCTCTGCTCGACGGCATCGAGGTGGAGGAGGCGATGCAGCGAGCCAACGCAGCGGCTAGCCGCAGCGCCGCTCACTGTGGCGCCTCGGGACTCAACCGTTTCTTGAGGGGGGAGATCGACTGTGGCTAAGCGTGTTTGGCGCGAGGTGAACGTCCGGTGACGGTCGTGATCCCGGTGCCCGAGACGCTCGATAGTCGAGGCTTCGAAGGGCTGGTGGCCGGCTGGGCGGCTGCAGAGGGGGGCCGCGCCTTGTTTGACTCCCGGCATGTCCGCTGGGTGAGCCCCTATGGGATCGTGGGGTTGCTGGCCGCCGGTGCAGCGTGGCAGGAGCGATTCGGCGAGCGGCCCCTGCTGCAACCGCCGGAGAGCAAGGAGGTGGCCAGCTACCTGAGCCGTATCCACTTCTTCGAGCACGCGCACGAAATCTTCGAGTTCGAGGGTCATGCTAGGCGGCGGTCGGCCACCGAGTCGGACGCCCTGCTCGAGATTACACCGATCCGCTCGCACCAGGATGTGCACGATGTCGTGGATCGTGTGCGTGAGCGCGCCGCCGCGATTCTCGGTCGGCGGCTGGGCTACCCGCCACCGGCCGTACTTCATTTCAGTGTCATCCTCTCGGAAGTCTGCCAGAACATAGTGGAGCACGCTGGGACCGACGGTTGGGTCTCGGCTCAGACGTACAACTGGAAACAGAGATTGGGCCGCCAGGTCGTGGTCATCGCCGTGATGGACGTGGGCATGGGCTTCCGGGGCTCGTTGGCCCGGGAGCATGCCCAGCGCTACGGTGACCGGTGGTCGGATGAGACCGCGCTCGAGGCGGCTTTCCTGCACGGCGTTTCCCGCTACCGCGACCCAGGTCGCGGCCAGGGATTGCAGGGGATTCGCAAGCAGGTGACGCGTTGGAACGGGCTGTTCACGATTCGGAGCGGGACGGCGCGGATCGCCGAAGTCCCGGATTGGATCGAGCGGGAGCCCATTAGTAGCGGACTACCGGACTTTCCGGGGGCGCAGATACAGGTTGTACTCCCGCAGGTCGTCGCACCGGGCGGCGGTGGCTGAGGAGGATGGGAATGGGGGATCCGGCGATGGGCATGACGGGCGACCTGGTGAAAACCGTGGTTCACACCTCGGTGGCGACCTTATACAACAACCTGGTGACGAGACCCACCGGTCAAGCGGTGCGCTCGGCGATCGAGGCGCAACTGCAGGGCGGTCGCGGCTGCTGCGTGTCGGTACTCGACTTCTCAAAGGTCGGCGTTCTCGACTTCAGTTGCGCCGACGAGGTAATCGCGAAGCTCCTGATGAAGTACCTGCGCGCAGACCGTCCGTCCGAGGCCTTCTTCGTCGTGCAGGACGCCTCGGAACATCATAGGGACTCAATAGACACCGTTTTGCGGAGGCACAAGCTGCTGCTGGTGGCGGTCGAGTCTGGTCGCCCCGCGCTGTGGGGGCCGGCGCCTAGTCGGTTGCGTGCCGCGTGGGACTGCCTCGATCGGATGGGACGCGTCGATACTTCTCAGTTCGCTTCCGCTCACGGCGTGAACGAAGCTACTGCCGGCTCTTGGCTGCGCCGGTTGGTGAACCTGCGCGTGGCCGTGCCCGATGGTCATGGCAGCTTTTCGAGCCTGCCCGCGGCGCTCGGCGACCGCGCCGCCGCAGCGGCGCGAACCTACCGGGCCGCTGCTGAAGAGATGGCGCCCTATGGGCCCGACCCTTCCGACGGCGATGGCGGACCGCCGCCGCACGCTCCACCGGAGCTATGACCTGGCGTAGTAGTAGTCGAGGTAGTAGCGGTCGGACGTGAGCTGCGGGTCGACCTCGTTCAACACGGCGCCGACGATACGTGCGTCGACCCGCCGCAACTGCTGGATCGCCTGCCAACCCGCCCGCCGATCCGTCTCTCCCGCCCGTAACACGAGCACCGCTCCGTCGGTCAGCGCCGCCAGGACCACGGAATCCGTCACGGCGAGCACGGGAGGTGCGTCGAGCAGCACCCAGCGGTAGACGTCGCGCCAACCCGCCAGTAGGCCTGCCATCGCTTGCGAGCCCAACAGCTCGGACGGATTGGGTGGTCGCTTGCCCGCCGGAAGCAGGTCGAGACCGGGCCGCACAGCGGGCCGGATCACCTCCCGCGGGTCGAGCTCACCGGCCAGCAGATCGCTGAGGCCTGGTGAGCGGAGTAGGTCGAAGGCGTCGTGCAGCTCGCCGCGGCGCAGGTCGGCGTCGATGAGCAGCGCCCGGTCGCCGCGTGCGGCGAGCACCGCGGCGAGGTTGGCCACCGTGGTCGACTTGCCTTCGCCGGGGCCGGGGCTGGTAAAGACGAGGCTGTGAAGCGGGTGCTCGCGTGCGGTCGAGAAGGCGAGGTTCGTGCGAAGTACACGGTATGCCTCGGCTGCGACGCCCTCGGTCTCGATATCCGCGAGCAGCGGGATCGGACGTCCGTCGCCGGCGGTCTCTACCCTCGGGATCCAACCGAGCACCGCGAGCCCCAGCTTCGTCTCCACGTCGGAGGTCGACTGCACCGAGCGATCCAGATACTCCAAGAAGAAAGCAGCTGCCAGCCCGAGCAGCAGTCCCAGAAGGCCACCGAAGATGGTGTTGACCTGTTGCCCCCTGCGAACCGGCCACACACTGAGCGCCGGGTCCATTACATCCACGTAGGGGGAGATCTCCGCCTCGGCGATCTGCGACTCTTGGTAGCGCGACAGCAGATACTTGTACATGTCCGAGTGGATCTCCACCTCGTTCTGCAACTGGGCCAACTCGGTCTCCACCGCCGGCAGGGCGCGCAGTTCGGCCTGCAGGTCGTCCAACGAGCGTGTGAGCGTCGCGATGCGGATATCAGCGGCCGCGATCGCGTTCTCCGCAGCGTCGAGCAGGTGCTGCTGGGTTTCGGCGATCCGCCCGTCGATGGCGACGATCGCTGGGTGCGAGGGGTCCTTGCCCAGTGGGCCCAGCTGGCCGGCACGCTCCTCGAGCAGTCGCAGTAGCTCGTCGTAGTAGTAGAGCACGGTTCGGTTCACACCTTCACCGGATAGCACCGCGAACTGCTGGATGCTCGCGCGCCGCACGCCCTCGGCGCCGACCTGGTCGAGTAGGGCGGAGTAGATGCTCTTCTCGATGACCAGGCCTTCCAGCTCGGTTTGCAGCGTCGCCATCCGGGCCAGGACGCGGTCCTCCTCGCTCTCGAGGCTGGTGAGCCCCCGTCGCTCCTTGTAGGTCTCAACGGCCTCCAGGGCCTGTCTGAGCGAGAGCCCCGATTCGGTCAGACGGTCACGGATGAACCCGGTTCGGGACCGGGCCCACTCGCTGGCGCGGCGAACTCCGATGTGGCGCATTGCCGCCGCGACCTGGTTGAGGACTTGCGGGACCAGGTGCTGATCGCGACCGGTGTAGGTCACGTCTATCAGGTTGGTTTCCGGCCGGGTGCTCGACGCCAGGCCGCCGGTGACGGTCCCCTCGGCCTCCGCCTGGGTCACGACGCGCAGCGTGTATTCGCCGGCCTGAGCCCGCGGGCTCACCACGAGGTACCCTGCGGCGAAACGGACCGGCTCGCCGACCCTGCCCTGGACCGCGGCAATCCCTGCGCCGCCCTCGATGCTCAGCGACCCGGCGTCGCCGATGCGGATGCGGTAGTCCCCCCCTGAGGCGGTGGAGTCGATCGATACTTCTGCGAGCAGTAACGGCCTGGAGAGGTCGGGCGATTGAGCGCGCAGCTGCAGCGAGTCGACGACGAATTTTGCCACGGCCTGCGTGGTCAGCTGCTGGACCTCCGACTCGATCGGATCGGTCCAGATCATCTGTGGCGTGACGTCGATGTCGCCCAGCTGGCCTGTGCGACCGCGCGGATCGCCGACCTGGAGCGTGAGCGAACTTCTGTAGTACTGGGGTTGCCGCGAGGCCACCCACAGGGCGGCTGCGAGCGCGACTACGGTGGTGAGTAGGATGAGCCAGGCGCGTCGGCGGATAACGCGCCAATAGTCCTCCAAGTGGACGCGCTCATAAGCGGGCCCAACCTTCGGGTCGTCACTTGTGACGGAAGAAATCACCGGACGATCCTCAGCGCCTCCCCCGCACCCCAACGTTGAGTATGGTTCCGTTCAGCCAATGGCGGCAAGGATCTCCCACCGGAGTCAGATTAACGCGCTTGTCGATAGGACGCAACACTTTGCGGCCTGCCATCTTGGCGGTGTCTCAAGTTGACCGAGTTGGGGCTCTCAAGTAGATTTTGAGAACCATACTCAACTACGGTGGCGCCGTTGCCGAGGAGGAATTCTGTTGTGACGACGACGATGGAGAAGATCGAGGCGGTCATAGACGAGATCCGGCCAGCGGTCCGGGCTGATGGAGGGGATGTCGAGCTGGTCAGCTACGATCCCGAGGAAGGGCGGGTCGAGTTGCGTCTCGTCGGCGCCTGTCACAGCTGTCCTTACTCGCTACTGACGCTGAAGGGTGGCATCGAACACCGGCTGCGGAACGTGCTACCGGAGGTCAAGACGGTCGTCGCCGTCTGAGCATGCGGGTAGTCTGGAAACGTGCCGGCATGGGTGCGTCCCTGCCGGCTTTTTGTTAGTGATCGCTGGGCGGAGAGAACTCTAACCAACCTGGAAGACATGGCGGACGAACGAGAACTGGTGAGACAGGTGGCGATGGCGCTCAGGTCTATCGTCGACCCTGGGACAGGTAAAGACATCGTGGCGTCGGGATCGGTCACGGAGCTTAAGGCTGGCGGTCCCGGAGAGGTGGGTTTCGTCCTCCTGACCGGACCCGATGATCCTGCCGGGCTGGTCGAGCAGGCTCGGGCGGCGGCCGAGTCGGTGGAGGGTGTCGAGATGGTGAGGATGGAGGTGCGTGGCGGCGGCTCGCGGGGCGGACGCAAGCTGCCGGTGATGGGCCAGGCCGCGGGAGGTGGAAGGGAGCCGGCATCGACGCCGGCTCCGCCGACGCCCGATACGGTGCCCGGCGTGGCGCGTGTCGTGGCGGTGAGCTCGGGCAAGGGTGGTGTTGGCAAGTCGACCGTTGCCGCGAACCTGGCTGTGGCGCTCGCCAAGCGTGGGGCACGGGTCGGCCTCATGGATGCTGATGTCTACGGCCCGAACATTCCGATCATGTTCGGTGTCTACAGCCGGCCCGGCATAACCGCTGATGAGAAGGTAGTCCCGATCGAGTCGCACGGCGTCAAGTTGATGAGTATCGGCTTCCTGCTGGACGAAGATACGCCGGCGATCTGGCGCGGCCCGATAGTGATGGGGATCATCCGACAATTCTTGCGGCAGGTAGAGTGGGGTGAGCTCGACTACTTGATCGTCGACATGCCGCCAGGCACCGGCGACGCACAGCTCTCCCTCGTCCAGCTCGCCAGGGTCGATGGTGCCTTGCTAGTAACAACGCCGCAGGGAGTAGCGACCGCCGATGTGCTCAAAGGGATCAAGATGTTCGAGCGCGTCGAGGTGCCGGTGCTCGGCCTGGTCGAGAACATGAGCGGCTTCATTTGCCCGCACTGTGGTGAGCGGACCGACGTGTTTGGCCGTGGTGGGGGCCGCAAATTGGCGGCCAGCGCCGGCGTCGCATTCCTCGGCGAGATTCCGCTGGGCGCCGCCGTCGTTGAAGCGGGCGACAGCGGCCGGCCGACCGTGGCTAGCGCCCCCGATTCGCCGGAGGCGCAGGCGTTCTTGACGTTAGCGGATAATCTGGCTGGGGTGCTGCAGGAAGCGGAGACGAAGGGAAGCTGATTTTAGTATCCAATATCCGATATTCAATGACCGGTTGCCAATGACTATTCGTGACCCAACACCCGAGGTCCAGTGATCATAGACATTCTTGACCACTTGGACGTTGGATCACGAGCCTTGATAGCTGAGACCCACTTGATCACCTGGCAAGCGAGTGTCGGATATTGGGTATCGGTATGAACATGTCTGTGGTCACGCTGCTATCCGACTTCGGCACAGCCGACGGCTTCGCCGCCGCAATGAAGGGTGTGATCCTCGGCATCGCACCCGATGCACGGTTGGTCGATGCGACGCACGACATTGCGCCCGGTGACGTCGAGGCGGCTGCCTGGGCCCTCTCACAGTACTGGGCCCTCTATGCGCCTGGCACGGTCCATCTTGCCATCGTCGATCCCGGGGTAGGTAGTGCGCGCAGGGCGATCGCCGTCGCGGCAGATGACCGTTACGTGGTGGCACCGGACAATGGGCTCGTTACACGGGTCATGCAGGCCGCGGCGAGCTGGCGCTGTGTGGAGGTGACGGAGCCGACCGTCATTCGGCCGCAACCGTCCTCGACCTTCCATGGGCGTGATGTTTTCGCGCCCGCGGCGGCGCACCTGGCGAGCGGTCTCGCGCTCGAACGACTCGGGCCACCGGTCGAGGAGCTGTGCTTGCTGTCGATCGATCCGCCGCTGAGGGGCGAGGATGAGATCGAGGGGCGCGTCGTCCATGTCGACCGGTTCGGTAATCTGATCACGGACATACCCGGCGAGTGGGTCGATTCATCCTGGCTGTTCGAGGTGAACGGTCGGGAACTTGGGAACCTGCGCCGGACCTACTCGGATGTGGGAGTGGGTGAAGCGGCCGTCGTCATTGGGTCGGCAGGGACGGTGGAGGTATCGGCGCGTGAGGATTCGGCGGCAGAAAAGTACGGGGCCGCCAGAGGCGACCCCGTTAGGGCGAGGCGTTGAATCGCCGGCCGCTAGATACGATCGACCTCGACGCTGCCCAACACACCGCTCACGGATAGCGTTAGACGATTCTCTGCGGTGTCCCAGTTACGGCTGACCCAGACCCCGCCGTCCTGTTTGACGAAGCCGGGCGCGTCGAACGACATGAGGAAAGTGCTCTTTTCTATCCGGACCCCGAGCTCGGCTGGTACGCGAATCTCGACCGTCCCCAGCCCCACATTGATGTCGCCGGTCGCGTCGTAGTCCCACTCACCCGAGAAATCTAGGGTCAAGGTGCCCACGCCGCCGGAGACCGACATCCTCCGGCAGCCGGAGTTCCCTAGCTCTTCTACCCTAAAGGAGGCGGCACCGGCCTTGAACGTGCAGAACTCGGCAGCTTCGCGGTTCGGCTCGCTGAAGCTTACGCGGGTGTCGCTGGCGCCGGTCTGCAACGAGATACGCTGCAACTGCAGGCCACCCAGAGCGAGCTCCGCTTCGACTGCACCCATCTCGAGGTCGAGGACGATCGGGATCGCGCCGGAGAGGTCGAGGGTCAGATTACCACCCTCGTAGTCGTAGTCTTTGAGGTCCCGGAAGTCGACCTCACCCAAGTCATCGATCTCGATCCGCAGGTCGCCGCGGCTCTCGGATTCCAAGTAGTTGCTGCGCAGGATGAAGACTTCCTCGTCGTAGCGGGAGTCGAGCCGGTAGAGCAGGCGATCGGGCCCTCTCCTCAGCTCGAACTTGCCGACCGCGTAGGTAACCTTGACGTCGAGAAACTCCTGGCCGCGATGCTGCCGCGCCTTGGCCTCGGTCCGCCACGTCTGGCCCGCGGCCTGAGGAGCCGTGGAGGCGGCCAGCGCGACCGCCAGCGCGAGTACTGCGCTAAATCTCATCGCTCTCCTCCCGGGGGCGGCTTCGAGCTCGGGCTGCGCCCTGCGCGGGCGCCATCGACTCCGCCAGCGTGTCGGACGGGATCTCGGGCAGCTCGTGGGGGCGCGCGTAGGTCCGCCGCGTGCCGGCTCGGGAGAGCACCGCCGCGCCCAGGCCGGAGGTCGCTGCGATCCAGGTGAGGATCCACGCCGATGCGATCAACAGGTCGTGTGCCCAGCCGAGAAGCGGGTAGGCCATCTGAGTGATGGCGGCGCCAACGAACAGGGCGAGCAAGACACCGAGTCCGTTCAGCACGTAGTAGTAGGAGTTGGCTCGCCGCATGCGGTCGGTCCAGGAGAAACGGCGGCGCGTCAGGTTCTCGCCGGCGGCGTGCGCCACCGACACATAACCCAATAGTGAGAGGAGCGCGAACGCGATGATGTAGAACGGCACGGCGATCGCCGTAACGACGAGCACGGTCATCACGAGCCCGATCGGGAGAAACAGCACCTCGGCGGCGAGTCCGGCCAGGAACGAGCGCCCGAAGCTGTAGGAGACCGTATCGGACACCGTCTCCAGGTGCCCGCGGAACAGGTAGACGATGAGGGCGCCCAAGAACCCGAAGAGCAGATACATGGCTACCGTCTTGGCCAGCGATCCCAGGCCGGCGGTGACACGGCTGAGCGCCGAAGGCGCGTGGCGCCCGATGCGGAGACGCGGAACAGCCGGCGCCACCACCACAGGTGCCCGGTGGAGCGACTCGCGTATCGCGCCGGCGATGGTGCCGCCCTGGTTCGTCACGGTGGCGTCAATGGCGATGACGTCGCCTTCGATTTCCGCCGTGGGCAGGATGAGCAGAGAACCGTCGGCTACCAGCACGTTCGACCGGATCTTGCCGGCCAGCACACCGTTGGATTCCACCAGCAGAAGCATCTTGTCCAGCTCCGCTCCCTCGGCCAGGCGGTACTCATCGGCATCGATCACGATGCGGACCGGCATCTTGAGGTCCCCGTTGAGCAGGCGCTCGAGCTCGGGCGCGAGCCCGATCCGCACGAGCTGGCGAGCCAAACCCTCAACCTCAGTGAGCTCTACGACCAGCCCCCCAGCGACCACCTCGTCCTGGGCACCGCTCTCCGCCGTCTCCACCCGCGCCTGGACAGCTGCCGCCACCGCCGCCGCCTCGGCTACCTCCTCGACCCGGGCCTCGGCAGCCAGTTCCGCCGCCATACCGGCCACGAGCGGCGCCAGCGCAGCCCGGATGGTCTCCGCCGCCGTAGCGTCGGCGGTCCGGTACTCGGCAGCGGAGAACCGCTCCCAGCCGCTGCCCAGCTCGCCGAGGCTCGCCCCGCGCAGCAGATCACGCCAGGCCGATTCCAGCGCGCCGCCCGGAGCGTAACGGCCCACCTCGTCCCCGTCGATCAGGACGAGCCCGTCGCTGAACCGGATCTGTAGCGAGCCGCCGCTGGCCAGCTCGAGGTCGAGGATCGCTTCGTCCCCCGTCAGCGCTACCGACGTCTGGACGATCTCCTCCACCGCCTGCGCCGACTGGCCGCTCAGCGCTGTCGGCAGAGCCAGCGTGGAGACGAGGAGAACCATTCCGATGTGTCGCAGGTGCTTAAGCATGTGCGTTGGCCTCTGGAGGTTCGTAGCCGGTCACGCGGTAGAGCGTCCAGATCGCGAGTCCGGACAGCACTGTGATAAGGGTACCGGCGATCACCACGCCGGACCCGGGAACCGTCTCGACTAGCTCGGTCCACGCATCGGCGAGCCCACTCAGGTGCAGGATCGCGCCTAGCTTGAGGACCGCCGCCACCAATAGTTCTCTAGCGTTCGAGAAGAAGCGGGCGAGGAGCACCGAGCCCGGAACGTCGACCGTTTGCTGCAGCCAGACTGCGCCACCGACCACGGCGACGGTCCAAATCGCCGCCGCCGCCACGGCGACCGGACGCAGCCGGCGGAGCAGCGCCGGTAGCCGGGCCGCCCCCGTGGCCTCGGCCGGCTCCGGCAGCCGCAGCTGTGCCATCACTCCGTCGTCAAACGAAACCGACGGCTCGACTGCCTGCAGCTTGGCCAGGGTGTGATAGAGCCGGCGCCACCTGGCGTGCTCGGCCCGACAGGCCGCGCAGCCTTCTAGGTGGCTGTCGATCGGCTGGAGCTCGTTCGCCGATAGTTCGTCGGCTGCCCGCTGCTCCAGGGCCAGCTCGGAGAGATGTCCCTCGGAAGTCCAGATTGTCATTTTTACCTGCCCGCTGCTCTCCATTACGGAAGAACCCCCCTTCAGGTTTCAGCGGGAGATAGGGAATTCGGGAATGGTCGATTCAAGACTGTAAGTTGTTGGGAATTAGATACTTGCAACGACCGAGCATCCGTGGAATCCGTGGGGTCCGTGGGATGCGGGATTCCGGGAGGGACTCCCCGAGTCCCCGATTCCACGGATTCCACGGATGCCTCGGATCCTCGGCTCCCAGAACCCCGAATCCCGGAATCCTCGAATCCCGGAATCCCCGAATCCCTGAATCCCGAACTCCCATCTATTCTTCCCTCCGCAGATGTTCGAGTTGGGCCCGCAGCTCTGCCCGGGCCCGGTGCAGAAACGTCTTCACCGTCCCGATGGGTACGTCCATGATCTCGGCGATTTCCTCGTACGGCCTGTTCTCGACGTGGCGCAGGATGACCGCGGTTCTGTACTCGGGTCGCAGCTTGGTGATAGCTTGCTCGATCTCGCTTCCCAGCTCGAGGGCGATGAACTCCTGCTCCGGCGACTCGTCCTGTGCCTCGAGGACGATGCGGGTCTCCTCCTCGCGCTCGGCGTCGGCGGCGTGCGGCGAGCCATGGATCGAGACGGTGGGGAGTCGCGCGCGCCGCAGGTGATCGATGGCGTGGTTGTTGGCGATCTTGAACAGCCAGGAGGAGAAGCGGTAGTTCGGATTGTAGCTGTCGAGGTTGTCGAAGGCCTTGACGAAGGATTCCTGTGCGAGGTCTTCGGCCTGCTCGCGGTCCCCGATCATCCGGTAGATCAGAGAGAAGACGGGGCGCCGGAAGCGTTCGAGCAGCTCTCGATACGCCGCCTCATCCCCTTTCAGAGCCCGGGCGACCAGCTCCTTGTCGTCGGGTGGCTCAGCGCCGGACGGAGAAGGGGCGTGCGCAGGGTCCGACGCCCTACGGCTGGGTGGGCGGTCCCGTTTCACCAGGTTGCAGGGGCTGAACCCCTCCTGTAAGTTCGCCGCGGATCATGGCCAGTTCGCCGAGGCACAACCTCGCCCCGCTGGAGGCCGAGTCTCGAGGTGAGCGAGCGCAGGCGGTCCGCGAGCTGTTCTCGGCGATCGCGCCCCGCTACGATCTGCTCAACCATCTTCTCAGCCTCAACATCGATCGATCCTGGCGGCGACGCGCCGTCGACCAGCTGGGTTGGGAATCCCGGCCTGACGGGCGCTATCTGGACGTGTGCGCCGGGACGCTCGATCTGGCGGTCGAGCTTGCCCAGCGTCCGGAATTTGCCGGCCATGTCCTTGCGGTCGACTTCTCGCAGCCGATGCTCCGCGAAGGACTCCCCAAGGTCGCCCGGATGGCCGTCGCGCCGGCCTGCGCCGACGCTCTGAGGCTGCCTGCCAGCTCGGACAGCTTCGACGGCGCGATGGCCGCCTTCGGCGTCCGCAACCTGGCGGACGTCAACGCTGGCCTGCGGGAGCTGAAGCGGGCCCTGCGCCCGGGCGCCCGGCTGGTGATCCTCGACTTCGCCATGCCGCAGCGTGGGCCGCTCAGGTGGCTCTACCGCTTCTACTTCACCCGCTTGCTGCCGTTCGCCGGGCGAATGATCTCAAAACATAGCTACGCGTACACTTACCTACCAGAGTCGGTGATCCATTTTGCACAGCCCCAAGAGCTTGCCGCGCTGTTGAGGGGTGCGGGCTTCGATGACGTCCAGTGGAAGGTGCTGACGGGTGGGATCGCGTGTGTCTGGTGGGCGACCGCAACTGAACGCTGAAACATTGAACATCGAACATCCCGGTCGAGGTCCGCTGCGCACTTGACTAGTAGCGCTTGACGCGCCAAACTGTTGTCGGCGAAGTTCTTACCAACTCCCCCCCTTGGTACCCCCGGCCTGACTAGAATCAAGCCTCGTTGGAGGAAGCAGTGCCTGAGACTACCGGTTGGAAAGCTGTCGACCTGCAGCGGCTGCTCTCCGGAATCGTCGGCGCCGTCCTGGTGATCATCATCGTCACGTTCTTCTCCTTGGCCTGGGGCGGCGCGCGGCAGCTGACAGAGCCCGAGGTGGAGCGGCAGCTTCGTGAGCGGGCCAGCGCGGTCGCTGCGGTGACGGATGCCACGGTGCAGGGTGCCGTGAGGGAACTCGAGATGCTGGTGATCTCCCCGGCAGTGATCGATGCGGCCGTCCGTGGTGCTGCCCGGGCGCGACAGCTAGGGCTGGACCGCGTTTCCCTGGGTGAGGCGGAGCGCCGGGTCGCCGAGACGAGGTCGATACAGATCGACCCGGAAGTCGATCGCCATCTTGAGGGCGTCGTCGAGCGTTCGCTGTACGCCGAATTGATCGTCACCGATCGGAACGGTTTCGTGGTCGCCGGCAGTGGTGTCACGACGGACTTCGTGCAGAGCGACGAGGTCTGGTGGCAGGAGGCGTACTCTGGGCTGGCGCACGTTTCTGGTGTGGAGCTGGACGAGTCGACGAGCACGGTCTCGGTGTCGATATCATGGCCGGTGGCGGGCAGCGGCGGTGCACTGGTAGGGGTGGTGAAAGGCGTTCTGGATCTCGGACGCTTGCGTCCGAACCTCAACCAGCTAGCCCACGGGTGGGGCTACGTTCAGGTCGTCGACGAAGGTGGGCGCCTGATCAGTGACCCCGATCCGGGCAACCTGCTGGAACCGCATCCCGATCCCACGGTACTGGCCGAGAACGGCGTCCTCCGGTCGAGGTCGAGCGCTGGCGAGCCGATCGTCGGGATGGCCAAGCGTGCATTCGACAATCGCTGGCAGGTCATCTACTGGGTGCAGGAGGAACAGGCCTTCGCGATTCTGAGGTCGGTCAGGCGGGCGATCTTGATCGGCGGCTTCCTGGCACTGCTGACCGCGCTGGTGGGAATCATCGTAGCCGGCTTCTGGATCTCGCGGCAGGTCGGCCGACCCGTCAAGAACGTGGTCGGTGCGGCCGACAAAGTCGGCGGCGGCGACCTGCGGGTGCGCATCGTCGAGATGGGCAGAGGTGAGGTGAGGAGGCTGTGCATAGCTGTCCAGCAGATGATCGACCGACTCAGCGAGCTGGTTGGGTCGCTGCACGAGGCGAGCTACCACACGCGAACGCGCAGCGAGGAGATCGCCACGGCTGTGGAGCAGCTCTCCGCCGGCGCCGAGGAGATGACCAGTACGTTGGCCCGCCTGACCGGTGAAGCGTCCGAGCACTCCGAGACCATCCAGGAGGTTAACGCGCAGATGGATGCGCTGGGCTCGGCGGCCCGGGATCTGGCTCAGGGAGCCGAGACGGCGACCGAGCGCAGCCGTGAGCTGCTCGGCGTCGCGCAGCGCAACCGCGAGCGCTTGCGAGAGGGCCATGCACAGGTGGAGCAGATGGCCGAACGCTCAGATATGGCGACCACGCGGCTGCTCGAGTTCGTCGAGGCGTCGCGGCAGTTCGGCGATTTCGTCGACCTGATCAAGCAGTTCGCGCGCCGCACCAATTTGCTGGCGCTGAACGCGGCGATCGAGGCCGCCCGTGCCGGAGCGGAGGCTCGCGGGTTCGGCGTGCTGGCCGATGAGATCCGCAAGCTGGCGAACCAGGCCGGCGAGGCGGCCGATACCGCGCAGCAGACGACCGACAACGTGCTGGGTGAAGTCGAATCGACGCGTCAGGCGCTGGAAGAGACACGGGAGACTACGCGTGCGATAGGCACTGTCGTGGAATCGATGGAAAGAGGGTTCGATACGGTTACAGAGGTCATGAGCGAGGCGGAAGGTTGGGCGGATCGTGTGGCGGCGATCAGCTCCGAGGTCGACGCCAGTGTTGGTGCCACGGCAAGTCGCCTCGGGTCAGTGGCTACCGGATTCACCGACTTTGCCGCGGCGATGGAAGAGCTCGCCGCGGGCATGGAAGAACAGAACGCGTCCACCGAAGAGATCGCAGCGGCGGTGAACGCACTCAGCTCTTCGGCGCAGGAGCTGGCCGAGGTGGCCGGCGTATTCACCGTCGAGGGGCACGCGAGCCCGGATGTCGAAGAAGTCCACACAAAACCGGAAGAAAAAGCCGAGCCGGAAGACGTCCCAGCCGCCGTCGCCTGAGGGCTCAAAGGACGCAGCCGATCAGGCGTGGCGCGACCACGTGAGGGGTCGCCGGCAGCAGACCGCCCGGGAGCCGTTCGCCCGGGCGCTTGCCTGGGGCACGATCGTGGCGCTGGTAGGCGCCGTGCTGACCGGCGTCCTGCGGATCTGGATCTGGATCCTGGCTCTCGAGGCGCTCGCCCTCGGTGTGGTGATCGGCGAGGCGGCGGCAATACCGTCTTCCGTTCGCCACCGGCGACCGCCGCGCTGGAGTTACGCCTACGTCTTCGGGGCGGCGTGCTTCGCCTACATGCTTGTCCACGTCGTCTTTTGGCTCGCTAGCGGCGGCTTCACACCTGACCAATCCCTCTTCGCATTCCTGCGCTCGGCACCATCCGCCACGGCCACACCGTTCTTCCAGAGCGTCGACCTGGCCCGCCAGATCTCGCTGGCCACCGGCGGCTCGACGGGTCTCAAGTACTGGCTGTGGGTCTTTGAAGGTCTGCTGATGGGTTCGGCCGCTATGCTGGCCTATCGCGGCGGCTCGGTTCGGAAGCTGAAGCACTAACGGGTTGGCAGGGCCGGCGTGGTGAGGTAGACTCTGCGGCTGAGGCGTCCCGGTATGCGGTGTGCGGTGTGCCGTAGGTCTGAGGTGCACACCTACCACACCGCGAACCGCAAACTGCAAACCGCATACTGATGATCCGCATCGGCCTCATAGCCGACACTCACGGACTACTTCGCAACGAGGTGTACGCCGCGTTCGAGGGGGTCGATGAGATTCTGCACGCGGGGGACGTTGGCGATCCCTCCATCCTCACCGAGCTCGAAGTCATAGCACCGGTGCATGCCGTCTGTGGCAACGTGGATGGGTGGGAGTTGCGGCAACAACTGGGCGAGGCGGTGAAACTCGAGCGGCTCGGCCACCGAATCGTCGTGGTCCACGGCCACCAGTGGGGCTCGCCGAAGGTGCGCGACCTCGTCCAGGCCTACCCCGGATTCTCAGCCGTCGTTTACGGCCACACCCACCAACCGCTCATCGAGAAGACCGCCGGCCCACTCGTCGTGAACCCGGGCAGCGCTGGCCATCGGCGGTTCGGTAATCCAGTGACGGCCGCCATCCTCACGCTCGAACGTCAGCTCGAACCGTCCGCACGACTCATCGACCTCACGACCCGCGGCTGAAGCTTGGAAGCACGCGGCCGGCTCGTCATGGAGTACAACCGATTCCGCCGCGACCTGACCTATCCTTGGCAGTCGGGGCAAAGAAAGGCCGAGCGCCCAGCCAACACGACGCGCTCGATCTCACCGCCGCAACGACGGCAGCGCTCGCCCTCACGACCGTAGGCTCTGAGCACATTCTGGAAGGTGCCGCCCGTGCCTAGCACGTCGCGATAGTCGCTGAACGTCGTACCGCCCTGTTCAACGGCCTCGCCGAGCACCTTGCGGATGGCGTTGTGGAGACGGCGGACCTCGTTCCGTGCCAGACTGCCTGCCGGTCGACGGGGATCGATACGAGCCATGTAGCAGGCTTCGATGGCGTAGATGTTACCGACGCCCGCTACGCGGGTCTGGTCGAGCAGCCAGTTGCGGATCGGTGCGCGCGAGTTGCCGAGGAGTTTCGCCAGCAAGGTCGGCGTGAACATCTCGGATAGCGGTTCGACGCCGAGCCGCGCATCGAGCTGCGCCCATTCGTGCTCATCGAGCACCCACATGCGGCCGAAGCGACGCGTGTCGTAGAAGCGGAGCACGCCGGCTGCATTGCCGTCGTCCATGACGAAGCTGGCGGAGAGGTGCGGCTCGGCGCGGATCGGGGTAGGCGATCCCCAGGTGAATCGGCCGGTCATGCGCAGCTGGGTCACCCAACTATAGCCATCGTCGAGTTCCGCCGCGATCCATTTACCGCGCCGACCGACACTCTGCACGCGGCGGCCGCGCAGCGCGCGGCGAAATGCTGCCGGCCTCATCGGCTCGACGACTTCGTCGCGATGGATCTTGATGCGCTCGATATGACGATCTGCGATGGCGGCGTTGAGGCCGCGGGCGATCGTCTCCGCTTCGGGGAGCTCGGGCATGCGCTAACTGACGCCCTGGCGCTCGATCTCCCGGTAGCCGATGTCGCCGCGGAAGTACTTGCCGCTGAACTTGATGGCGGTAGCGGCCTCCCTCGACTTCGCGGCGGCGCCGCGCACGTCGTCGCCGAGGCCGACGACGCCGAGCACACGGCCGCCGTCGGTCACCAGCTTGCCCTCGGTGTCGCGGCGCGTCCCGGCGTGCAACACGATCATGTCGGGGTCGTCGGTTAACGGGTCCGGTATTGTGATCGGCTTGCCCTTCTCGTACTTGCCGGGATAGCCCTTCGAGGCGAGCACTGTGCAAACTGCCGCCCGGCGGCTGAAGCGGAAGTCGCCCCCGGCCAGCGATTCGCCGCGCGCCACCTTCAGGAAGGCATCGAGCAGCGAGCTCTCCAGCAGCGGCAGGATAGCCTGTGTCTCCGGGTCGCCGAACCGACAGTTGAACTCGATGAGGTAGGGGTCGCCATCGACGATCATCAGGCCGCAGTAGAGGACGCCGCGGAAGGTGCGGTCCTCGGCGCGCATCCGGCCCAGCGTCGGCATGACGATCGTATCGGTGACCCGGCCGACCAGCGCAGCGTCGGCGATGGAGACCGGTGCGTAGGCGCCCATGCCGCCGGTGTTGAGTCCGGTGTCGCCTTCGCCGATGGGCTTGTGGTCCTGCGAGGGGATGAGCGGTAGAGCGTGCTCGCCGTCGGTGAGGTAGAGGATCGATAGTTCTTCGCCGACCAGGCAGTCCTCGACGACGACCGTCGTTCCCGCATCGCCGAAGCTCTTGTCGACCATCATCGAGCGGGCGGCTGCCACGGCGTCGTCCACGGTCTGGCAGACGATAGCGCCCTTGCCGGCGGCCAGGCCTGAGGCCTTGACGACGATAGGAGCGCCGCGCTCGCGGATGTAGCGCTCGGTCTCTTCGAAATCGAGCAGCGTTCGGTGCGCGGCGGTGGGTACACCCGCCTCTTCCATCAGCGACTTGGCGAAAGCCTTCGAGCCCTCGATCTTGGCGGCCGCCTGCGAGGGTCCGAAGATCTCAAGGCCTCGCTCTTCGAAGCAGTCGACGATCCCTTCAACCAGCGGCGCCTCGGGGCCCACCACTGTCAACTCGATCTCACGCGAGTCGGCGAAGTCGGCCAGTTCCTCGATTTCACCCGGCTTGAGCGGCACCGACTCAGCCAGCGCCTTCGTGCCGCCGTTGCCCGGCGCCGCGTAGATCTGCGCGTCCGGCTGCTCGCGCTTCAGCTGCCAGATGAGCGTGTGTTCTCTTCCGCCGGATCCTACAACCAAGATTCTCATCGTATATGACCTGTCATTCGTTCTGGACTTTTTCTTGCTCTTGTTCCGTGGTTTCGGTAGGCGGTAGACGGTGCGGCAGTAGGCGGTAGTGGTCAATCGCGAGATCCGAACTGGGAATTACCGCCCACCGCCTACTGTCTACCGCCCACTGGCTACCGTGGCAACGCCTGATCTAGGTCCTCGATCAGGTCCTCCACATCCTCAATCCCCACCGAAAGCCTGACCAGCCCCTCGGTGATCCCCATCTCTTCGCGCAGTTGCTTCGGCACTGCGCCGTGGGTCATGGCGGCGGGAACGGATATCAGGCTCTCGACGCCGCCCAAGCTCTCTGCCAGCGTAAAGACGCGGGTCGCGCGGCAGAAGGCGTCGGCACGCTCGCGGCTCCCGAGCTCGAGCGAGATCATGCCGCCGAAGCCGTTCATCTGGCGTTTCGCCAGCTCGTGCTGCGGGTGCGACGGCAGGCCGGCGAAGAAGACCTGCTGGACCCTGTCGTCGCCTTCGAGCCACTCGGCGATCTGCCGACCGTTCCGGTCGTGTGCCTGCATGCGCACGTGCAGCGTCTTGGTCCCGCGCAGGACGAGCCAGCAGTCCATGGGGCCGGGCACGGCGCCGGCCGACTTTTGCATGAAGCGCAGCCCCTCGATCAGCTCATCGTCCGACGTGAGGATCAGGCCGCCGACGACGTCGCTGTGCCCGTTTAAGTACTTGGTGCTCGAGTGAACGACGGCGTCAGCGCCCAGCGTGAGTGGGCGCTGGAAGTAGGGCGTCGCGAACGTGTTATCGACGACCAGCCAGGCGCCTCGCGCGTGGGCGATCTCGGCGGCGGCCGCGATATCGGTTATGTGCATGAGCGGATTGGTCGGCGTTTCGATCAGGATCAGCCGCGTCTCCTCCTTGATCGCCGCCTCGATAGCCTGCGGCTCGCGTGTATCGACGAACGAAAACTCCAGCCCCAGCCTAGTCAGGACCTGGCGGAACAAGCGGTCGGTCCCGCCGTAGACGTTGGAGCCACAGATGATGTGATCGCCGGCGGAACGGAGCTTGGTCACCGCCTCTATGGCGGCGACGCCGGACGAAAAGGCGGCACCGTGCGCGGCGCCCTCCAGGGCCGCGACGTTCAGTTCCAGAGCCGTGCGGGTTGGGTTCGAGACGCGGGCGTACTCGAAGCCCTTGTGGACGCCGATCCCCTCCTGGGCGAAGGTGGACGTCTGGTAGATCGGCGTCATGATGGCGCCAGTGGCCGGGTCGGGTCGCTGACCCGCCCGGATGGCGCGCGTGGCGAAGCGAAGCTCTCNNTATCCCTTCTTGGGCATAGGTAGACGTCTGGTAGATAGGCGTCATTATCGCGCCGGTCGTGGGGTCGGGTCCCTGGCCGGCGTGGACAGCCCGAGTGCCGAAACGTCGCTCTTGGTCAGCCACCGAAGTCTCCGTCGATATCAGTTATCGTGTTGGTCCAAGCATGACTGGGAATTGGAGTAGACAGTCTAGTTGCCGGGCGCGGCCCCGTCCAGCGACACCTGCCTTGAGTAGTGGGGAACCTCGGCTTAATTACACGAACCATGGAATTTCCGGAGACCCTGATCGTCAGCGTGTCGGGTATCCGCGGCCGAGTCGGGATCGACCTGACCCCGGATGTGGTCAGCGGTTTCGCCGCGGCGTTCGGGGCGTTCGTCCGCGGCCAGGGCTGGGGAGACCACCTGGCTATCGCCCGCGATTCGCGGCCCAGCGGGCCCGAATTCGTCAAGGTGGCGACCGCGGCCCTGCAGACGGCCGGCTGCCGGGTGAGTGACCTGGGGCTGGTCCCGACGCCCACCGCGCTGCTTGCCATCGAGGAGCTGGGGCTGGCCGGGGGCGTCGTTGTGACGGCCAGCCATAACCCGAAGGAGTGGAACGCGCTGAAGCTGGCGAGTCCGGAGGGAGCATTCCTCACCCCCGAACAGGGGATGGAGTTCCTGGCCGGGCTTCGTGGGGCTGCACCACCGCCGGCCGCTTCGGGGGAACCGGGCGAGGCGGCGGAGGCGCCCGGTGCGGTCGAACGGCACATCGAGCGCGTCATTGGGCTCGATCTCGTCGATCCGGTGCTGATAGCCGCCCGCGGCCTCAAGATCGTCCTCGACTGCGCGAGGGGCGCCGGTGGTGTAATCCTGCCGGCGTTGCTCGAGCGGCTGGGGGTCGAGGTCGTCGGCATCGAGCTCGAGCCCGACGGTCGATTCACTCGGGAACCGGAGCCCATCCCGGCGAACATGGGCGCGTTATGCGAGCGAGTCTCGCAGGAGAGTGCTGATCTGGGGATGGCGGTGGACCCGGACGTGGACCGGCTGGCGCTGGTCGACGGATCGGGCCGCGCCATCGGCGAGGACTATACACTGGCGCTTGCCGCCAAGCTGGTCCTCTCGTACCGGCGCGGCCCTGTCGTGGCCAACCTATCGACCAGTCAGATCGTCGAAACGGTGTGCAGGGAAGCGGGCGCGGAGTACCGGCAATCGCCGGTGGGTGAAGCCCACGTGGCCGCGGCGATGCGGGAGGCCGGCGCCGTGGTGGGCGGGGAAGGCAATGGGGGCGTCATTCTGCCGGCCCTTCACCTGACCCGCGACGCTCCGCTGGCAGTGGCCCTGATCCTACAGCTGCTGGCGGAGATGAAGACGACTCTGAGCGCGATTGTGGCGGATTATCCACAATTCGTTATCGTCAAGAATCGCTTCCCACGGGGCCGCATCGAGCTCGATGCGCTGGCCGGCGAGCTGGAGAGCGCCTTTCCCGGCGCGGTGACTGACCGCCGGGACGGACTCCACCTGCGCTGGCCGCAACGCCAGATGTGGCTTCACTGCAGGGCTTCAGGCACGGAACCAATCTTGCGGGTTATCGCCGAGGGGCCCCAGGATAGCCGGGGCGCAGTGCGGGAGCTGGTCGACGCGGCCGGGGCCATAGTGGCTCGGGCCGGCAACTAAGGAACGCGGACCCTTACATGTGCGGGATCGTCGGGTACATAGGTACGGCTGAGGCGGCGCCGCTACTCCTCGAGGGGCTACGACGGCTCGAGTACCGGGGCTACGACTCGGCGGGCGTCACGGTCTGTGCCAACGGCAGCCTCGATACCCGCAAGATGGCGGGCAAGATAGTCGATCTAGAGCAGGCGATCGGCGGGGACCTACCGCAGGGCACCTTGGGGATCGCTCACACGCGCTGGGCCACGCACGGCGCACCCACTGCGACCAACGCCCACCCCCATCACAATGGTGCGGATGACATCGCCGTCGTCCATAACGGCATCATCGAAAACGCCGGGGTGCTCCGTCAGAAACTCGAAGAGCTGGGCCACGAGCTGCGCAGCGAAACGGACACCGAGGTGCTGGCGCACCTCATCGATGAAGCTTACGACGACAACCTGGAAGAGGCGGTTGCCGCGGCGCTCCAGCAGGTCGAGGGGACCTATGGTATTGCCGTAGTATCGAGCCGCGACCCGGAGAAGCTGGTCGCGGCGCGGAACGGATCGCCGCTGTTACTGGGGATCGGTGATCATTCTCTCTTCGTCGCCTCCGATGCGGCGGCCGTAGTCGAGCACACCCGCGACGTGGTCTACCTGGACGACGGCGAGCTGGCCGTGTTGGATCGAGAGGGTTACCGGACGTCCGACCTGAGGGGCAGCCCGCTCACCAAGGAGGTGAGTCGCGTCTCGTGGGACCTGGGGACGATCGAACGCGGCGGCTTCCCCCACTACATGCTAAAGGAAATCTTCGAGCAGCCCGATTCGGTGCGTGACACGATGCGCGGCCGGCTGCTCGTCGAGCAGGGGACCGCGCGTCTGGGCGGCCTGTCGAGCTGCCTGCCCTCCCAGGATATTGCCAAATACAACAGGATCGTACTCACCGCCTGCGGCACTTCATGGCATGCCGCCCTGATCGGCGAGTACATGCTGGAGGAGTTCGCTCGCATACCGGTTGAGACCGAGTACGCCTCCGAGTTCCGTTATCGTGACCCGGTGCTCGACGAGCGATCTCTGGTCATCGCCCTCTCCCAATCCGGCGAAACCGCTGACACGTTGGCCGCGATCCGTGAGGCGAAGGAAAAGGGTGCCAGAGTCGTCAGCATCGTCAACGTCGTCGGCTCGAGCATCGCCCGCGCCGCCGACTGCGGCGTATACATCCACGCGGGCCCCGAGATCGGTGTCGCCTCGACCAAGGCGTTCACCTCCCAGGTCGTCGCCCTGGCCCTGATCACCCTCTACCTGAGCACCCAATCGGAGCCGCTTCAGGAGCAGGCCACCGTCGCGAAGGCGCTCCAGCAGCTGCCCGATCAGATCGGCCAGATCCTCGCTCGCAACGAAGAGATCCGTGGGATGGCCGAGCGCTACCACCTGAACAAGAACTTCCTCTACCTGGGACGCGGTTACAACTTCCCCGTCGCGTTGGAGGGTGCGCTCAAGCTGAAGGAGATCAGCTACATCCACGCCGAGGGCTACCCGGCGGCCGAGATGAAGCACGGCCCCATCGCCCTGATCGATGAGAACATGCCCGTTGTCTTCATCGCGCCGCAGGGGCGCGTCTATCAGAAGATCCTCTCGAACGTCGAAGAGGTGAAAGCGCGGGGTGGCCGGGTCATCGCCATCACCACCGAGGGGAACGGCGAGCTGGACCGTCTGGCCGACCATATCGTGACGGTCCCGACGACCCACGAAATGCTGCAGCCGGTACTCACGGTCATCCCGCTACAGCTGCTCGCCTACCACATAGCCGTGCTCCGCGGCTGCCACGTCGATCAACCCCGCAACCTCGCCAAGAGCGTCACGGTTGAGTGAGCCGGTGCGCCGGTGGATCGGTGCGCCGGTAACCGTTACGCCGGTACGTCGGTGCGTCGGTAATCGGGCGGCAACCGACGCACTGAGGCACCTACGTACCGGCTTGCCGACTGTTCGCTTCTGACACCGACCTTCCCAGAGGTGGACACTGCATTCGCGGTTGACCCTTATACTGCCTGTCGGCAAGCCATCCGCGTCGGCATGGCGCTTGCCTCAGCCTGAGATGCCCCGGCCGGCTCATGCCCGGGGAGGAGGTTTGATCGATGGTGGGTATTTGGCAGGACATCCGACACGGCGGCCGCTCGCTGATCAAGGCGAGTGGGCTGAGCGCCGTGATCGTAGTCGTTCTGACGATCGGGATCGGGGCCAACGTGGCCGTGTTCAGCGTGATCGACGCGGCTTTGCTCCGGTCGCTGCCCTACGCGGAGGCCGAGCGGCTGGTGTACGGCCAATCGACGTTCGAAGGTAGGGAGCGTGCGTGGGTCTCAGCCCTCGACTACTGGGACTTCCGGGACCGCACCACGTCGTTCGAGCAGCTCGCCGCCTTTTCCGGTTTCCCGCGTTCCGTAGTGGTCAGCGGCGTCGAAAGACCGGAGCGGGTGCCTGGCCTCGTCGTCAGCCATGACCTGTTCCCGGCGCTGCGGGTCGCTCCCCGGATCGGTCGCGGCTTCGGTGCTGAGGATGAGCTGCAGACCGCGCCGCTCGTGGCGATCGTCAGCTACGGTTACTGGCAGCAGCAGTTGGGTGGGGAGACGGATGTGGTCGGCCGGACGGTGCGGGTCGACGGGTTCACGGCGGAGATCGTCGGCGTGATGCCGAGGGGGTTCCATTTCAGGTTCGATGTGGACCTCTGGGTCCCGATGCGGCGCGACGACCCATTCATCGCCGAGCGTGGCAAGACCAACTGGAGTGTGGTCGGTCGGCTGGCGCCGGGCGTGTCCCTGGCTCAGGCACAGAGCGAGGTAGACGTCATCTCCGCGCAGCTGGCTGCGCAGTACCCTGATACCAACCGGGGTATCGGCCTCAAGCTCACGAACCTGCAGGAGGCCTGGACTGAGAACTACCGCGAGAGCCTGTTCATGCTCCAGGTCGCGGTGGGGCTGGTCCTGCTGATCGCCTGCGGTAATGTGGCGAGCCTGCTTCTGGCTCGCGGCTCGGCGCGGCGCACCGAGCTCTCCGTGCGAGGTGCGCTCGGCGCCTCGGGCGCCCGCATCGCACGGCAGCTGCTTACCGAGAGTCTGCTGCTGGCCGGCGTAGCCGGTGCGCTGGGAATCCTGCTTGCCGAGTGGCTGCAGCCGCTATTGTTGCAGCTTACGGCGGTGGGGGGTTCGGCAATCTGGGAGCGGGGCCTTTCCACCAAGGTCCTGTCCTTCGTGGTGTGCGTGTCGCTGCTGACGGGTTTAGCCTTCGGCACCTTCCCGGCTCTGCAAGCGTCGCGCGGTGACCTGGCCCAGGATCTCAGGTCGGGCGTTCGGACCACCGACCGTGGCGGCGTTCGGTTCCGTCGCGGGCTCGTCGTCTTTCAGGTGGCGGTCTCGATCGTGCTGCTCATCGGGGCCGGATTGCTGATCCGGAGTCTGGCGAGCCTGATGAGCGTCGATCTCGGTTTCGCGGCGACGAATCTGATTACCGGGGAGATCCAGCTACCGCGGGACACGTACGGCGAGTCCGAGCGGCGGGTCCAGTTCTACACCGATCTGACCCGACGGCTCGAGGCGGTCCCCGGGGTGGAGGGCGTCGGCCTGATCAGCCAGATCCCGATCAGGCAGCCGGGTAACAACGAGCCAGTCTACGACGCGGAGGACCCACCGGTCGGTCTGGTCGATGCACGATCGGCGTACTACAGAGCCGTACGGCCGGGCTACTTCGAGGCGATGGGCGTTCCTCTGTACGCGGGTCGCGACATCGAACCGACGGACGGCATCGGCTCGCCGCTGGTTTTCGTCGTGAACCAGGCGTTCGTCGACTCGATCCTCAGAGGTCGCGATCCCATCGGCCGGCAGGTCGTGCTCGACTACGAGACCACGTTTGAAGTCGTCGGTGTCGTGGGTGATGTCGTCAGCGGTGGCCTGGGCGATGAGCGGTTCCCCGCCATGTACGGTTCCTACGCCCAGATCCCCTACTTCGACATGGGGCTGGTGGTCCGGGCCTCCGCTAGGCCGGAGTCGTTAGCCGGAGCGCTGCGGGCCGCGATCTGGAGCTTGGAACCGGAGGTCCCAGATCCCGAGCTGGTTACGATGGATGGGCTCCTATCGCGTTCTCAGCTCATGCGGCGGGTTCGGACCGTCGCCTTGGCGATCTTCGCCGGCATCGCCGTGCTCCTCGCGGCCGTCGGCCTCTACGGGGTGCTCGCGCAATCCGTCGTGGAGCGGCACCGCGAAATCGGTTTGCGCATGGCACTCGGTGCCGGGCCGGGCGACATCACGGAGATGGTACTGAAGAGCGGCCTGCTGCTGGTAGCCGTCGGGATCGGCGTCGGGTTGACCGGCGCGGTCGGCGCCTCGCGACTGCTGGAGCGGATGCTCTTTCGGGTTGCGCCAACCGACCCCGCGACCTTCGTGGCTGTCAGCGTCCTGTTTACGGCCGTCGCCGCCGTCGCCTGCCTGCTCCCGGTCTGGCGCGCGGTGCGGGTCGACCCGGTAGCGGTTCTGCAGTCCGAGTAGCGGCCGGTATCCGGTGCGTCGGTGCGTCGGTAAGGCGGTAACCTGATTGTCGCCTCATTACCGACGTACCGTCTCCCACAGTGCCTCCCGACCCAACCCGCCACTGCGGTTGCGCGAAGCCCGGGCACCCGCCCAACTTCCACCCCCATGCGAGTTGTCCTACAGCGTGTCGCGCGGGCAGCAGTGCGTGTCGACGGAGAAACCTTAGGCGGCATAGGACGCGGCTTCCTGCTGCTGGTCGGCTTCCGGCATGGGGACTCCGATGAGCAGCTGCGCTGGATGGCCGACAAGATACGCGGGCTGCGCCTTTTCCCCGATGGGGAGGGGAAGATGAACTTGCCGATCGACGAGATCGGCGGCGAGCTGCTCGTCGTGTCACAGTTCACTCTGTACGGTGATGTCCGGAAAGGGCGTCGCCCCTCCTTCGTCGACGCAGCCGAGCCCGATGAGGCGGAACGGCTATACGACCGTTTCGTCGACATTCTGCGGCAGGGGACTATCCCGGTTGCCACGGGATCGTTCGGTGCCCTGATGGAGGTCGACCTAATAAACGACGGACCCGTGACACTGATCATCGAGAGGGATTGAGCCCGTGAACAGAGCCTCATCGCCATCGCCATCGCCATCGCCGGCGATGATCGTTGGAGCAGTCGCCGTTTTCTTCGCCTCGCTCGGAGCCCTGGCCCAGGTAACTTGGGACCCCAACGCCGTTGGCTACGAGGGGCCGTCCAGTTGGCAACTGGCGGCGGTGGCCGCACTCAACCGCCACCTGCCTACCGATTCTGGTTTCTTCGTTTTGGGGCCGATCGACCTTGGCGCCGACCTGCCCGATACCACCGACCTGGTTCGCTCGACGCTGCGGATCATCGCTCCTGACCCACGCAGCTCCGCCGGCGTGAGCCGCCGCCTCTGGTTCCCCACTGGCGGCGTGGCCCTGGAGGAGTTGCAGCCTTCGGATACGCTGGCCCACGAGCTGCCCCCCGGCTATGCCGGTCGGTTCCTCGAGGGCACGATCGTCGGCGAGCGAGTATTCGTGCAGGTCTTCACAGTCCGGGAGCACCGCTGGCTGCTGTGGGCGCAGCGCGCCCAGGTCGCCGGGATAACCGAACTGGTCGAGGGCCCCGTGGCGCGATACTCCGCTGCCGTAGCCACGTACCTGGCGATGACGGATAGCGGGCTCGCCACGGAGGGGCCGCCGCGTGCGATCGAGTACGGTCTCGACCCCACGTACGAGCTCTACGACCAGCCGCCGGAACCGGTGATCCGCGACCGCGAGGGGTACACCCGGCTGCTCGACGAGAACCGCACCTTTAGCCTCGGCGACGCCGTCCGTGACGTCCACGGATTCGTGCCCGGCCCGGCGCTCAGCGGCTGGGTCGAGGAGCAGGCAGACCCCGTGCTCTTCGTCAACAAGGACACCGAGGTGGCACTCCAACACCGCTACCGCGATTACGAAACGTCGGGTGGCAGCTGGCTCGGGTACCCCGTCCTCGCGCCGGCTAAGCTCTCGAGCCTGCGGCCGGGGCGCTACATCTACGTGGCCGATCGCTATGGCGCTATCCGGGTCGCACGCACTTCGATGTCCGGCTTCGACATGGGCGGCGCCGCCGTAACGCACGCGCTGCTCGCCCACGGCGAGCCGCTGCGCGCCGCCGGCGAGCTGGTTCTGTCCATGGAGCCCGGCGGACCGCTTGGGGTCACTGAGCTGAATATTCGCTCGGAGGAGTACTTCTTCAGCAACCGCTCCCTCACGCTTTACGACGATGTGGAGCAACGGTCGGACCGTTACGTCGCCGCCGTCGGTCACGTGTTGAGAGGATTGGAGCTCGCTCGCCTGCCACGCGACAATATGCTGATACGGAAGTTCTAGCGGTCGCACCGTCCGGCGTCCGGGCCAGCGGAACGCGACAGCTGAAGACATGAGTTCCGAGGAGAACAGGCCGCAGGCGCTCTGGTGGGTCGCCGCGATCGCGACCGTCGGGACCCTTGTGGCCGACCTGGTCGTCGAGCGTGGCGCGAACAGCGGCCTCCGCATAGCCGGAATGATCCTTCTCTTCCTCGCACCGCTGTTCTTCGTCCCGCCGTTCTTCCTCCTCATGAAGCATGGGCGGATCGAGGCGGGTCAGAGCTATTCTTGCACGACCAAGGTTGTGGATCGCGGTGTCTACGGCGTCGTGAGACATCCGCAGTACGTCGGCTACGCTCTGTTGGCGATCGGCTTCGCGATGCGCACACAGCACATCATCAGCTGGGCGCTGGCCATGCTAGCCGTCGCCTTCTTCTACCTCCAGGCGCTGGCGGAAGAACGATTCTGCGTCCGGCAACTCGGCGCCGAGTACGCGGCCTACATGAAGCAGGTGCCGAGGTTCAACTTCGTCGGCGGATTCATCAGGAGTCTGCTGGAGAAAACGCGACGTAGTAGATGAAGTTCGGGCGTACGTAGGCGACCTGGAACCCGAATCTGAGTTGATTGCGGAATGATGGCGCCGGCTTCTCGGACCGGTCCTCAGCGGTTTCGACGACCAGGCCCTCACAGCCCAGCTCGGCGGCGTCGCGGATCCGTTGGGCGAGCAGCGCACTCTGGGCGCCTCGGCCCCGGTACTCCGGCAGCGTCGTCGCGAAGTCGATCCAGGCGAGACCCTGGCTGACAAAGAGCGCTCCCGTGGCGGCTGGCCCGGCGCCATCGAATGCCATGTAGTGGCGCCAGCTGTCCCTCCCAACCATATCGGCGACCCAGGACGCCGCCGACTCCGGCCAATCGAAACACGACACGACTATTCGCCCGAACGCAGGTGCTTCATCCTCATCGATCCGCCGGATCTCCAGGTCGGTGGAGGCATGTGGAGGCGGTGACGTATCGCGGTAGAGCTTCACCCAGTTGTTGTAGTGCTTGAAACCACGAGCGGTTAGCGACTCGCCGATATCGGCAGCCTCTGTCGTCGGGCTCACCTTGACGAAGAAGCGAGGAACTCGCGCGCTGACGAAGAACTCGACGAGCTTTTCTATGGTAGCATCGCTGGCCGGTCGCTTCAGACCGAGTCCCATCACCGTGTTGAGCGCGAGGACGTCGGCTGCCGCGGCGCGCACCGCCAGGGTCCCGTCGTCTTCAAGCAGGCCGAGTCCGCAAGCGGCCGCCGAGGCGGGCGAGGCCGCCCTGTAGAAGTCGCCCCAGGCAGCGATCTCAGCCGTCTCCAGCCGCCTCAGGTGGGTCCCGTCGTTGTATGTGGTCACTGAGATTCTCCCTCTTCAAAGATGTTGCTCGGACCTTACAACACTCCGTGAAAGGATGCGAGCAGACCGGCAGCGACAGGACGTCCGCGGTTGCGTGTCGGACGTGGGCTTGTGTTACAGTTGCGGCCGGGGCCAGCTTGTTCGCGGTCCAAAGAGAGGCATCCGTGAAAGCTCCGAGATTGATCCTTGCCTCCAGGTCGCCACGCCGCGCCGAGCTGCTGGCGCGGCTCGGGCTGGAGCACACCGTGCAGGTACCGGAGGTAGACGAGTCGTTGGTCCCCGGTGAGGGACCGGCCGAGGCGGCCCAGCGTCTGGCCCGCGCCAAGGCGGAGGCGGCGCGTGCGGACGGTGCGTTGGCTATCGGGTGCGACACGCTGGTCGTGCATCGCGGAGAGATCTTGGGCAAGCCGGTTACGCGGGAGGAGGCGGTGGCGATGGTCTGCCGACTGAAGGGGGAGGAGCACATGGTCTATACGGGTGTCGCGCTGGCGATACCGGAGCATGTGGAAAGCGCGGTGGAGGCCACGTGCGTCTGGTTCCGTTCGCTTGACCCTCGTGAATGCGAGGAATACGTTGCGACCGAAGAGCCGATGGACAAGGCGGGCGCCTATGGCATTCAAGGTTTCGGCGCAGCGATCGTCGAACGCATCGAGGGCGACTACTTCAACGTGATGGGCCTGCCGATCCAGAGACTCCTGGAGCTCTTTCGCCGTTTCGGCTGGCGATATGCGTTCGGCCGGTTGGTGGAGCTCGACTGACCGGCTCAGGTCATCCGCCTCCCTATAGGACTCCGAACGTCTGACTGTGTCGATCGACATCCCTCGCGCGGTCCACTGGCACGATGATGCGGTACGCATCATCGATCAGACCTTACTCCCTTCCGAGTACAAGGAGATCGATCTCGTAGAGGCCGACGAGGTGATTGAGGCGATCCAGAGCTTGCGGGTTCGCGGCGCGCCGGCCATCGGCATCGCCGGGGCGATGGGACTCGTGGCGTCACTCAAGCGTTACATCGACGGCGCGGCGTCTGACTTCCGGGCGCGGCTGGCGGAGAGCGCCGAGCGGATTCGCGGCGCCCGGCCCACCGGCGCGAACCTGGCCTGGGCGGTGGACCGGGTGGCCGCGGTCGCGACCGCAATGGCAGGGGCGGGGAACGCGGAGCTCTGGGAGGCGATGCGCCGGGAGTGTCAGCTCATCCTCGAAGAGGACCGCGAGATGTGCCGGCGCATCGGCGAGCACGGGCTGACGCTGCTGCGTGACGGGTCGACAGTGCTGACCCACTGCAACGCCGGTGCCCTGGCGACCGGCGGTATAGGCACCGCGCTCGCACCGATCTACCTGGCGGCTGAACGGAGGTTAAAGGTGCGGGTCCTGTCGAGCGAGACGCGTCCCTTATTGCAGGGTAGCCGGCTCACGGCGTGGGAACTGAGTCGCGCCGGCGTGGATGTACTCGTGCTCACCGACAACGCGGCGGCGGCGGCGATGTCGCGGCTCGCTGTCGACCTGGTGATCGTGGGCGCCGATCGGATCGCCGCCAATGGCGACGTCGCCAACAAGATCGGGACTTACGGGCTGGCGATCGCGGCGCGGCACCACGGTATTCCGTTCTACGTGGCGGCGCCGTCCAGCACGTTCGATTTCGGCCTGGCGACCGGCAGCGAGATCCCGATCGAGGAGCGCGGCGAGGGTGAGGTGCGGCGCGGGTTCGGGCGGCAGATTGCGCCCGATGGAGTGGCGGTCTTCGCTGCGGCGTTCGACGTGACGCCGGCGGAGTTGGTGGTTGGGTTCATCACGGAGCGCGGGATTCTGAGGCCGGGGGAGTTTGGGGAATTACGGGGGACGTGAGGTTGGCCAATCGAGATAACGATGACGGTGACGATGACGAAACCGATGGTGATGGCGATGGCGACGGGGACGGTGGTGGGTGCGGGATCATGAAGTGCTACCGGGCCAAAAGGTCGACGCTGGTCTTAACCTTCGGGTTCCTGGGGATCTTGACGGCTCTGACGGTTTTCGGCGTCTTCTACGCAGAGCCACGGCTCTTCTTCGTCGCCTTCCTGTTCGTCCTGGCCTGGCGCTGGAATCAACTGCTCAAGACGGCGGTAGAGGTGCGGGCGCGGGATGATCGTGTTATCGAGTTCCGTGGCGTGATCGGACGGAAAGAGCTGAGCGTGGACCGTATCAGGCGCGTCATGCGGGTGGGACGCGGCTACTGGATCGAACACGGCGACGGATCGATCAACCTGTACGGCAATATGGAAGGCATCGATGAGTTCCTCGCGCAGCTGCGGGCGCTGAACCCGGCGCTCGAGGTGAAGCGCTACACTCCCTGGAGCCAGAAGAACTGAGGGTGTCATGGCAGTGATCCTCGCCATCGATCAGGGCACGACCGGGACGACGGTGCTCGCCATTGACAGGGTAGGGAAGGTCGTCGGCCGGGCGTATCGGGAGATCGAGCAACATTACCCGCAGCCGGGTTGGGTTGAGCACGATGCGGAAGAGATCTGGCGCTCGGTCCAGGTCGTGGTGGGGGAGGCGCTGAAGGCCGGCGGTCTGGCCCCTTCCGACGTTGCCGGGGTCGGGATCACGAACCAGCGTGAGACCGTGGTCCTCTGGGACCGGGAGAGCGGTGAGCCGGTATACCATGCCATCGTCTGGCAGTGCCGGCGAACGACACCGGAGTGCCAGGCGCTCAAGGACGGCGGACACGAGAGTTTCATCCGCGAGCGTTCGGGCCTGGTCATCGATCCCTACTTCTCCGGCACCAAGATCGCCTGGCTGCTGGAGCATGTGCCGGGCGCGCGCCAGCGTGCCGAGTCCGGAGAGCTGGCCGTCGGCACGATCGACAGCTGGGTCATCTGGAAGCTCAGCGGTGGCCGGGTCCACGCGACGGAACCGACCAACGCCTCGCGCACCCAGCTGTTCCGGATCGACGAGCGGCGCTGGGATCCGGAGCTCTGCGGGCTTCTCGGTGTCCCTGAGGCAGTGCTACCCGAGGTGCAGCCGTCGGGCGGCCTGTTCGGGACGAGCGATTCGAAGGCGGTGGGGTTCGAGGCGCCGGTGGCGGCGGCGATGGGTGACCAGCAGGCGGCGCTGTACGGTCAGGGTTGCTGGGCGCCGGGACAGGCGAAGTGCACGTACGGGACGGGCGCCTTCCTGCT
>JABAOC010000088.1_pt4 | contig 188863 bp, 163 predicted proteins | sample 7062161 | NCBI WGS metagenome assembly JABAOC01 (sample SAMN14538625, study PRJNA623070) | marine sediment metagenome | biome: marine biome [ENVO:00000428]; feature: marine pelagic biome [ENVO:01000023]; material: deep marine sediment [ENVO:00002113] | place: India: Gulf of Khambhat ... | reverse complement strand
ACCGCAAACACAGCGATGACCAGAGCCAGCGCCATCCAGATAAAAACAGAGAAAATTATTTTTGTACGCGAGCCCAACGTGTTTTCTGAAATGTCCGCCAAAGATTTCCCCTTATTCTGGACGGATATCATGAGCGATGTGTAATCGTGGACAGCTCCCAGGAATATACTTCCGATGGCCACCCAGAGAAGTGCACCCAGCCAGCCGAAATACAGAACTCCCAGTAGAGGTCCAAGAATCGGGCCAGCTCCGGCGATGGATGAGAAGTGATGTCCAAAAAGAAGGGGTTTTTTGGCCGGGCAGTAGTCCACTCCGTCCTTCAATTCATGGGCCGGGGTGACACACGATTTATCCGGTTGGACGACTTTTTTTTCGATGAAGCTTCCGTAGACTTTGTAGCCCAGCATGAGCCAGGCAATGAGGATGAAGGCGATGATCAAGGTATTCATCGTTTATCTAGTAGATCATAGTCAAAAAAAATATATTGGATATCATGTGAATTTGCAAGCCAATAGGAGTCCGAGTTCCAGTCAGTGGCTTTTTCTTAAAAGTCAGAATGAATTTTTTTATTTTCTATAACTTTTCCAATAGAGAAAGGCCCCTAGCCCTATAAATGCAGCCAGAGCAGGAATACTGCCGAGGTCGAGACCTATTCCCTGTGGTTTTTGTTTCGTGATATAGGCGAGTAATGCCACTCCAACCATAGTGATTCCCTCTCCCGCAATGAATCCCGAGCCCAAAAGAATTCCTTTTTCTTTTCGTTGAGTTTTGAGTTTTTCGTCCTTACCGGACCTTTTCTCTATGAGATGTCTGATAAATCCTCCGGCATATATTGGCGTCATCGTGGAGAGAGGAAGGTAAATCCCCACGGCGAACGGAAGCGAAGGAATCCCAACAAGTTCTGCGACTATGGCAAACGCACCCCCGACCAAAACGAGCCCCCAGGGAAGATCTCCACCGAGAACGCCTTCGATGACCGTTTTCATCAGTGTGGCTTGAGGAGCAGCCAGTTCCGTTGTGCCAAATTTAAAAGTTTCCCCTAAGAGCCACACGATCCAGGCAATCGCAAATGCTGATGCCAAGACTCCGATCAATTCAGACAACTGCTGTCTCCGTGGGGTGGCTCCGATGATGTAACCGGCTTTGAGGTCCTGCGAGATATCGCCAGCAATAGACGCGCTGATGGCGACCACAGTCCCGACCGTCAATGCTGTGGCCATGCCCATTTTGTCGGTCCAACCCATGGCGAGAAACACAAGACTTGTTCCGAGGAGTGTGACGATGGTCATTCCTGAGGTGGGGTTTGAAGTGACACCGACCATCCCGACTATTCGGGAGGAGACGGTCACGAAGCAAAACGCAAAGATGACGATACACACGGCCCCCAAGAGCCGGATCATAAGGGATGTCTGGATACCGAGGACCTGCGGAGCCAGGATGATTACAATTGCGACTATCATGATTCCGAATCCGAGAACCGGAAAAGGCAAATCAGTATCTGTTCTCTTCTTTTTGGCTTGGTCATTCTGCTTACTCAACCTGAAATCCTTAAAGCCGGATTTCAGAGCTCCGACCATTGTCGGCAGAGATTTAATGACTGTGATGATTCCTCCGACAGCCACGGCTCCGGCGCCGATGACCCTTATGTACTTGTACCAGATGTCTTCCGCCGCCATCTGAGCAATCGGGAGTTCTGTCTCAGGGAACAGAGGGACATTGAGGTATTCTCCAAAATAGGCGATCAACGGTATCAGCCCTATCCAGGAAAGAATACCGCCGGCGACCATGATCCCTGCGATCCGTGGTCCCAGGATGTAGCCGACCCCCAGGAGGGCGGGTGTGGCGTCCAGACCCAGTTCCGCTTTTTTGAGGACAGGCAGCTTGAGATGAATCTTTTCCGGCCAGAGTTTCAGGATGGCACTGATGGCTTTGTAAACGGCCCCGATCCCCAAACCAAAGAAGACGTTTCTCGCTTTAGCACCACCTTCCTCGGCTGAGATCAAAACCTGAGAAGCCGCCACTCCTTCAGGGTACGGAAGGACACCGTGTTCCTTGACGATCAGAGCTTTCCTGAGCGGGATCATGAACAGAACTCCGAGGATTCCTCCCAGGAGTGCTAGGCTGCCGATTTTGAATATGCTTGGATTGAATTTCCAGAGAAAAAGTGCCGGGATCGTGAAGATAATCCCTGACGCTAAAGAAGAGCTGGCCGAACCCGTGGTCTGAGCGATGTTGCAGTCGAGAATCGTGCTTTTGCCCAGAATGGGAGTTAATACTCTGAATACGGCCACAGAGATCACAGCCAGCGGAATGGCCGTGGAGATCGTCAGTCCAACTCTCAAGCCAATGTAGGCATTGGCTCCACCAAAGACAACACCGAAGATGGCCCCAATGATGACGGCCTTAATCGTAAAATCTTTATAGGGAGTTTGGTCAGGCACATAAGGTTTGTGTTCTTCCATCTGCAGGTCCTTTCCGGGATTTTAAGCTGAGAAGCAGTCTACCATATAAAAATATTTTTTTCTAACCCTAATTCTGAGTCTCAGTTAGGCGGAATGATGTTTACACGGTATCTTTTATTCTCTCGATGATCAGCGGCTGAAAAGGCGGAGAGTTTTCAGAAATCGTAAAGATTTCATGGAATTCATCATCTATCCGTGTGATGTGGGCTGGGCTGTCGAGATGCGCTTCAACAAGAATTTCGTCTTTTTGTATCCATTCGCCAGTTTTTTTCCGGAGGAGAAAACCGATTCCTCTGTTCTGAGAATGTTTGGAATCTCTGCCGCTGGACATCAATTTGAGATAAAGGGAGTGGAGCTGACTCATGTTGATTGTATGTATGAAACCAGATTTACGGGATTTTATCTGTATTCTTTCAGCAGAGATCGGAAGGAGAGAATAATCGTCGGTGATTCCTGGATTCCCATTCTGGGCCTCGATGATCTGCTTAAATTTCTTCAGGCCCTTCCCCTCCGTAATAGCTTTTTTGAGGACTTCTTTGGCTTCACTCTTCGTTATTGTCTTGTCAGCCAGGAGAAGTATGTCTGAGCCCAATTCAAGCGTGAGTTTGAGCATATCCAGAGGACCCGATCCTTTGAGGGTATCTGTGACTTCTTTGATTTCAAGGGAATTTCCCAGAGCGTTGCCGAGGGGCTGGTGAAAGGAAGTCAAGAAAATGGATGAGCTGACCTGTATGCGATCCAGTGTGTCTTTAATCGCGGTGGCGAGATGGCGTCCCTCATGAATTTTGTGAACAGGACTTCCTTCTCCGATTTTAATATTCAAGACAATCAGGCTGACTGGGTTAGCCTGAAGTCCGCTCATCAAAAAATTAAGAAGAGAATCTGTGGCTCCGTTATAAAAATTCGAGGCTTGAGCGGCAGATGTCTCCAAAGGTTCCTGATAAATCCCGGCTGGGGGTGAAAAAAATACAGCTCCAACCTCATGGAGTTGATCTTGAATATCTTTGGATATCCGCGCTGTCCTGAATCCGGGAATGCAGCCGAGCTTTCGGGAGAGGTTATTCCAGAGAGCAAGACCATTCAGAGTCGGATGTTTGAATCGGAAAGCGGGGAGAGGCTCGGATATTTTTGGATACGCGACTCCTGCGGAGGAAACCAGCGGGGCCAGGACAAGATGCAGCTTGTCAACGGGGTCATCTGTTGAGTACACAGAGACAAGAGGTTCCCTGCCGGAAATGTGAGCGGATGTCTTTTCTAAAACGTCTCTGTTTTTGATGAAAGAACACACTTTTCTTGTGATCCTCTTAGGAGGCATTGTGTTCTTAAGGCAAAGGCGGAAGAGCTTGAGGGATCTTTGACCAAATTAGAGATTATTCAACTCAAGGACGACCTGCATGAAAAGGGATTAACCCAGAGTTTCCGCGGCTTTTTTATTGTTGTTCGTCTGAAACACCAAGAGAGCTCGTCCCCCTCCTATCGAGGTGCCATAGCAATAGTCAATGTCAATGGCGGCATTTCCAAGAAGAGCCCCGATTTCGGCTCCGGACCCTATGCGGTCCTCGATCTCCACAGTGACTACCTTTTTTGTTTTGACTTCGTATCTGAGCACTTTCAAAGCTTTCTCGGCTTTTTCATTATCAGAAGTGATAAGAAGAAACACTCCTTTTTCTCCTTGTGCATGAGCCCGCAATGCGCGAAGGTTAACACCCGCATTCGCAAGAGTTCCCAGCACACGTCCCAGGATACCGGGCTCGTTGGGTGTTATCACCTGAAGTTCTGTTTCTTCTTTGACGTTGTGCACTTTATCTCCTCCTTTGGCGAAAATGAATTATACCAGAATCAATGCTTTAAACTCAAAGGAAATATGAGCCAAAGAGAAAGAAGTTGTTTTTTGTTATGGGATGGATATAATTGATGCGCACATAAACCCAGACAAAGGCAGGCTGAGTGAAAACCAGGGAAGTCAGGCTCGCTTTCATCGATAACTCGATCGATACATCTGTCTATAATCCAGAAGAGCACTGGAAACTTTATCTTGACGTGGAAACGGATTCTTTCAAGGCGACACAAAGCCGTTTTCCTGATTTCAGCAAAGGCCGTTACACACATCTGTTGTTAACTGGTTCCGAAGCTTCGATCATTGAGAGAAATAGATGGGTGTTGGAAGAAGTCGAAGTCATTCATGAGGCGATCGAGAAGGGAATACCTGTCCTCGGGAGCTGCTACGGCCATCAACTTCTTGCATTTGCACTCTTCGGGCCTTCGTCTGTTCGAAGGTCCGAATATCCTGAAGTGGGATGGATCCGAATCCAGATAAAAAAAGACAGTGAAATACTCGGAAAGAAAAGGCAGGCGTATTCATTCTCGGTTCATTTTGATGAGGTTGTCAAGGTTGACGGGAATTTGCATGTCCTGGCGGCTTCCCGGCACTGTCCTATCCAGGCTTTTCAGTGGAAGGAAAAGCCAGTCTGGGGGATTCAGATTCATCCTGAGATCAACATTCCTCATGCGAGGACTCTATTGAAGAATCTGACTTCACTCAATTTAAAGACTTCTCCGTTTTATGAAAAGGGCCTCAAGTCAATTCCGAACGATTCGGGCCTCATCCGGCAGATCGTCAAAGGTTTTCTCGGGGCTGGAATGGCATCCTGAATCATTGAGGCCAGAGAGTAAAAATGAAAATTGCGGTCATCGGTGCTGACGGGCAGCTCGGATCTGATCTGGTCAAAATTCTTAACACAGATGATATTTTGCCTCTTTTTTATCCTGATTTTGACATTACAAAGCCTGAAAAGACGAAAAATTTCCTTTCCCGGCATAGCCTCGAATGCATCATCAACACGGCAGCCTTTCATAGAGTCGATGAATGTGAAGAGGACCCCGTCAGCGCTTTTGAGGTGAACACGTTGGCTGTCAGGAATCTTGCGTTGATTTGTCAGGAACTCAATTTAGTCCTTGTTCACTTCAGCACAGATTATGTCTTCGATGGGGAGAAAAAGACGCCCTATGTGGAAGAGGATCCTCCCCATCCTTTAAACGTCTATGGAGTCTCGAAGCTTGCTGGAGAATATTTTGTCCGCACTCTCCTGAAGAGATTTTTTCTGATCCGCACATGCGGACTTTATGGAAAAGCCGGATGTTGGGGTAAGGGATCCAATTTTGTGGATACGGTCCTGTCGTTAGCAGAGAAAGACGATCCTCTGAGGATTGTGAGCGATCAGACAGTGACTCCGACCTCAACCGCAGAGCTTGCATCCGGAATAAAAGAACTCATCCCAACAGAACATTATGGCCTCTACCATCTTACGAATGAAGGACAGTGCACATGGTTTGAATTTGCAGAAACCATATTTTCTCTTGTCGGAAAAAGCCCGAAGCTTATTCCTGTCGATTCCGTTTCTTATGGAGCTCGGGCTCTTCGGCCGTCTTATTCAGTTTTAGAGAACCAGAATGCGAAAAAAGTGGGATTGAGTGAGTTCTCTCACTGGAAAGATGCTTTAAAACAGTATTTGAAAACGAGGAGATATCTTTCGGACTCGAACAGTGAACCTGAAGATCTTGATTCGATTGAGGATGAATAAATATTTGAATTGAATATCTTTTGTTTTCTTTCTGGTTGTGTATTAAGATTTTTTAAGTTTTTCAAAAATCTCCTCAGGTAAAGAGCGGACTTCCGCCTTCGAATTCGTTGCGACGTGCACCGTGTAGCCAGTAGCGATCAGCTTTTTCTCCTTCCTGGTCACGAGTTCATAAGAAAAAACCGCTTTTTTCGGAGATATTTCCTTTAAAAACACTCGAATGAGGAATGTTTCATCGTATCTCAGCGGCCTTTTGTACCTGCAAAATGCCTCGACGACGACAAGATAATAACCTTGATCTTCAATGCTTTTATAAGGAATTTTTTTCTGGCGGCAGTATTCTGTCCGGGCGATCTCGAACCACTCGAAGTAATTCTTGTTGTGAGCCACGCCCATCTTATCAATCTCAGAATAGCGGACTCTCTGCTCAAATTCGATGAAGTTATTTTTCCCCCGAGATGAAACGATTCTATTCGGCCAATTTTCCGAGTTTCGCGATTTCTTCATTGTAGTATTTCCGGTACAAAATCTCCCACTCTCTGCTACCTTCTTCAATGGACTTCTTCTGAGATTGGATTTTTTCTATTGCTTTTTTATCTATATCATTATAGAGAGAAATTTCTTCTTCGATACTTTTCACAATAACGAGCCTGATTTCGTTCGGGTCATCCAGAAATTCGACCTGGTCGTTATCAAACAGGAAGTTGAGTATGAGGCGAGATAAAAAGTTGATTTTTTCCCTGGACAACCTTAATGTCACAGCACAATATTCCTTTCTTTGGCCAATTTTGTCTTGATCATCCTGAACATAGTCTGATATTCAATGTTCTCTTTGCGGATTTTTTCCATGTGTTTGCTGAGGATTTCCCGCACTTCCTGGTCTAATTTATCTTCCTTCTGGAACTCTTCAGTAACGAGTTCTATGATTTCCTCTATGAGCTTATTCTTGTTATCCGCGATGATCTTTTCTTCTTTAATCAGATTTCTCACGGATATGAAAGCCAGATGCTCAATTTGATTTTTGTTCAGTCTCATTTCCCGTATAAAATACAATAACTCATATGAAAATTCAAGGATTGATTGAAGATACATGCAGAATTATTAACAAGTTGGACATTTTTGGGGTGTATTTTCTGGAAAATCGAAAAAAAACCTGAACTAGGGAAAAATGGATTTTTTCAGGCTTCCCTTACCAGGTAATTCCAGATGTTCATGATCACTCGAGTGTCTGATTGTGATGAATCGGTCAACCGAGAACTTTCTTGAATGCCATGATTCAAATGAGATCATCAATAATCCAGAGGAGGTTCATACAGGAGATATCACTAAGGGCTTGAATCAATCACCAGGAACGGATGGAACTTTTTTTTATCCGGATCGCTTTTCGCGATAGCGAGAAATTTTCCCTCAAGGCTGAACAGCCTGAATAAATTTTCTTTTTCGGCATCCGCATCTTTTGTCGAGGACGTGTCAGGAAGGATTTTCAGGATGCCTTCAAGGGTAATCCTGTTTCCGTTTTTTGCCAGGACCGAGCCTCTTTCGTTGAGAACGATCTTGGGGAATTCGGGGAGGAGAAATTCGAGAGGGACCAGAAATTTATCGATTTGGCCTTTTTCATTGAAAAGCCTGATCGTCTCTATGTCGAGACTTTTGTCCAGGGAATAATCCCCGACTGCGGTTCGCGTGAGCTCAGAAAGATGAGCTCCGCATCCCACGTGCTGGCCCAAGTCATGAGCTAGGGATCGAATATAAGTTCCAGAGGAACATCCCACTCTGAATTCGAATTCGGGCGGTGTGTATTTAATGAGGTCGAAATAATGTATGAAAACCTGGCTCGATCTCGGCACAAATTCCTTTTTTTTCCTGGCTAATTCGTAGGATGGTTTTCCTTTGTATTTTTTGGCGGAATAAGGCGGGGATACCTGTTCAATTTCTCCAACAAATTTTTTCATCGCTTTCCGAAGAGCCGCTTTTTGCGGGATTTCCGCGTTTTCTGGAGAGGTGGGCTTTCCAGTAGAATCATACGTGTCAGTGGAAAATCCAAGCCGTATGCGACCGGAGTAGGCTTTATCTTTTTTGGAATAAAACGGGAAAAGCCGTGTCGTTTTTCCGACAGCAATAACCATCAAGCCTGTCGCGAGGGGATCTAAGGTTCCATAATGTCCGACTTTTTGTTTTCCCAGAATGTTGCGGATCTTGGCGACCACGTCATGGGACGTGACGCCTGGAGGCTTATTGACGAGGATGAGCCCGTCCATGATTCAATAGGAGTCGATGTCTTTATGTTTATCTGGTGTCTTTTGTGGCTGTTTTTTGAGAAGTTGGGCAACAGTCTCGGGGATCTCTTTCACGAGTTTTGTGTATTCACCCTTAGCGGTAAAACCTGCGGCATGAACGTGTCCGCCCCCACCGAAATGTTCTGCGACATAAGCCGCATTGGCCTTTCCCTTTGACCTCAAACTGACCCTGAAAGTGTTCTTCTCGATCTCTTTAAAAAACAGGACCATTTGCACGCCCTTAATCGATCGGGCTAAAGTGGTGATGTCTTCCGTATCCACTTCTTTGAGGTGGAGAGAATCTAAGTGCTCACTAAACATGGTGATGGTTGCGATGTTCCCCTTTTTGTTCATCTGCAGCGTGGAGAGGACATGACCGAGAAGCTTAATTTTTTCGGGGGAATTGTTGTTGAAAAGGAGCTCTGCGACCTGGATTGAGCTGGCGCCATGATCGATAAGCTTATGGCAGACTTCAAAGCTTCTCGAACTTGTGTTCGAGAACTGAAAAGATCCAGTATCTGAGACGATCGCACAGTACAGATGATTCGCGATCTGGGGGGTGAACTGTATATTGAGTTTTTCTCCCAGAGTGTAAATCATTTCTGCAACCGCAGACGCTTCAGGAACCACCCAGTTTATGTCTGCATAATAATCGTTAGAGTGGTGGTGGTCGATGTTGATTTTAAAATAATCATTCAGATTTTCCTGCCCTGAACGAGAGACATTCGCACATTCAAGAAGGATGGCCAGGTCAAAACCGTGCGCAGGAATTTGTCCGATCTGGATTTTGTCAATATCAGGGACATTATTCAGAGGAAAGGGGGTTTTATCTTTGTTGATAATTTTGACATCTTTTCCCAGAAGTTCTCCGATAAAAGCCAACGCCAATCCGGTGCAGATAGAGTCTCCATCTGGTCTCAGATGTGAAGTTACGACTATTCGCTGAGACTCAAGAATTTTTTGGCAAATCAATGTAGCAGGGTCATTTTTCATTTTTTTTTATTTCTTCCAGAAGCTTTTCGACCTTCATGTGGTATTCAGGGCTCGGATCCATAGAAAAAATGAGCATGGGATTATACTTTAATTTAACCTTAGAGGCAACAGCTTTTCTGAGAAATCCCTTTTTTTTATCCAGGAATGCCAATATCTCATCTTTTTGCTCGATACCAAAGAGGCTCAAATATATGTGGGCTGTTCTCAGGTCAGCAGTCATATCGACCTTTGTCACAGTGATAAGTCCCGAAAAAGAATCTTGGACTTCCTCAATCAGCAGGCGGCTCACTTCTTCTTTTATCAGGCTGGCGACTCTTTTTTGGCGTCGGGATGTGTTCATTCTTCTCTTTCCTTCTGAAGAAGGACTGAAACGAGACGTCCTGTTCTTGAACCTTGGCTGATGAGTTCTTTAGAAATAATGAATATTATGGTCAATAATCTGGCCGTCTACATTTTTTTCGATATCCTCAATGATTTTGTTGAACACGCTTTCGACGGGTCTTTTTTGACTGTTGAGCGTCACTATTCCGATTTTAGTCCTCTGCCATTTGTTCTGATAGTCAAGTTCTGAAAAAGCCACGTTGTGTTTTCTTGTCAGCCGGCTCTTTAATCCGGAGAGTCTTTTTCGCTTTTCCTTCAATGAATGTGAATAGGGGAGGTATATCTCTACAGATAAAAATCCGATAACCATCGAGAAAATAACTATCAGGTATTATTTAGGCATTTCCTTTTCAATGACAAATGCTTCTATGATATCTCCTTCTTGGAAATCTTTGAATTTATCCAAACGGATGCCGCATTCATAATCTTTTTTGACTTCTTTGACATTCTCTTTGAGATGTTTCAGAGAGGCGATACGCCCCTTGTAGATTTCCTCGCCTTCTCTTAATACGCGGGCCTCTGCGTTTCGAGTGATGACTCCATCTGTGATGTAACACCCCGCTATAACTCCGATCCGCGAAATGCGGAAGATCCTTCTGACCTCGGCATTACCGAGGTGAGTTTCTTTGAGTATGGGCTCCAACATGCCTGACATCGCTTTCTTTATATCCTGAGTGAGTTCATAAATGACTTTATAATTCCTGATTTCGACGTTTTCATCTTTAGCCATATCCAGAATTTTTTGATCAGGTTTCATGTTATACCCGATTATGATAGCGTTTGAGGCAGTCGCGAGAAGAACATCCGACTCGGTAATCTTTCCTGTGGCGGAATGAACGATCTTTATCTTGATCTGATCTGTGCTAAGGTTCGGCAGGATGTCTGAGAGCACTTCGACAGAACCGTGAACATCGGTTTTAATGATGAGAGGAAGCTCTTTGACTTCACCCTCTTCCATTTTTTTAAAAAGCTCATCCAGCGTGAGATGCTCGGGTCGAGGGACCTCTGTTTTCTTCACCTGTGAGAGGCGGTATTGCACAATATGTTTGGCTGCTTCCAGATCAGAAACGACCTGGAAGTAGTCTCCGGCTGTAGGGACATCGGAAAATCCAAGAACCTCTACGGGCATCGAAGGTTCTGCCTTTTTAAGCGGTTTGCCATGTTCATCGAACAGGGCTCTGGCTTTACCGTAACTCGTTCCACAGATGAACGCGTCCCCTTGGGAGAGAATACCGTGTTGGATGATGACAGTCGCCACAGCCCCTTTTTTGGCGTCCAGACACGCTTCCAGAACAACTCCTTGAGCCTTGACTTTGGGATTGGCCTTGATTTCGATCACATCTCCGAGAAGAAGGATCATCTCCAGGAGTTCATCCAGATTTGTTTTTTCCTTGGCCGAGACCTCAACGCTGATGGTTTTACCTCCCCAGTCCTCCACAAGAAGCCCTTCTTTGGACAACTGTTGTTTGGCTTTATCGACATCGGCGTTCTTTTTATCGATTTTGTTAATTGCGACGATTATCGGCACGTCCGCGTCTTTCGCATGATGGATAGCCTCAAGGGTTTGGGGCATAACTCCGTCGTCTGCTGCCACCACAAGGACCACGATGTCAGTCAACTGGGCCCCCCTGGCCCTGAGCTGAGTGAACGCCTCATGTCCAGGAGTATCGATGAATGTGATCGCTCGGTCCGAATGGGAAATTCTGTAGGCGCCGATGTGCTGAGTGATGCCGCCAGACTCCTTTCCGACAAGGTTGGATTCTCTGATAGCATCCAGAAGTGTTGTTTTCCCATGGTCGACATGGCCCATTATGGTGACCACGGGCGGTCTCGCTGTCAATTCTTTGGACTGGCTTTCGGCCTGCGTTCGAATTTCTTTCTCAATCGAGATGATTTCCAAGTTGAGCTTGAATTCTTTGGATATCAGCTCCGCCAAGGATTTGTCGACCATATCATTGAGACTGATGGAGTGCCTTTTGGATTTGAGTTTTTCGATGAGATCTTTGGATTTGATTTTGGTTTTTTCAGAGAGTTCTTTGAGAGTCTCGCCCTCTCTCAGCGCAATCTTTTTTGCAGTGCTCTTCGAAGTTTTGGTTTTCGGTTCTTCTTTTTTTTTCTTTGTTTTGGCTTCCATGATTTACTGTTTCTCCAGGTTTATGGTATCCAAATCCTATTCTTCCTTAATCTCTATTTTCCAGCCAACAAGCCTTGAGGCGAGTCTGACGTTGGTTCCTTTCTTGCCAATCGCAAGAGAAAGCTGGTCATTCGGAACAATGGCTTGGAGGATTTTTTCGTTCTTGTTCAGCATTATAACCTTATCGACTTTAGCCGGACTCAGAGCGGCTTTGGCGTATATTAAAGGATTATCATCCCACTCGATAATATCGATTTTTTCCCCTGCGAGTTCTTTGCTGATGGCAATGATCCGGTTTCCTTTCATGCCTATGCAAGCTCCCACGGCATCGATATCTTTGTCTGTTGTGAAAACGGCAACTTTGGCTCTCTCTCCAGGCTGGCGGACGATTTCTTTAATTTCAATGTCTCCGTTTGCGATTTCCGGTGTTTCCAATTCCAGGAGTTTCGCCAGAAATTTCGGATCGGCTCTGGAGACGACAACTTGTGGACCCTTATCATCCTTACGCACCTGAATAACCACCGCTTTGACTCTATCCCCCCTGGCAAATTCTTCATCCTTTAACCTTTCGCGCAGAGGAAAGAGCACATCCGTCTTGTTCACTTCAAGAATCATGTTCCTGTTCGATTCAAACCGTCTGAGCACTCCCGTGACTATTTCTCCTAATCGGGGTGCAAAGGATTCGTAGATTTTTTCTTGTTCGGCATCCCTCACCTTTTGAAAGATGACCTGTTTGGCCGCCTGGGCCGCAATTCGGCCCAGAGTTTCTGAGGAAAGGTCAACTTCGATTTTCTTTCCGAGGGCGGCTTCGGCATCTATTTTCTTCGCCTCTTTCAGCGAGATCTCGTTGGCCGGATCTTTGGGAGCTTTGGTGACTTCTTTCACGGTATAAACTCTCAATTCCCCTTTTTCAGGTCGAAAAAAAATATTCACCTTTTCATTGTGAGTGAAGTACTTGGAAGAGGCAACTCGAAGAGATTCTTCTATGGCACTGACAATGACATCTGTCTCCACTCCTCTCTCCTTGCTGAGCTGGAGAATTGTGTTCCAGACGTTTACTTTCATTTTTTTGAGCCTCAAACTGCCCGTTCAGGGAAACTCAAGAAGCGAGAATTATAACTGAAATGGAGAAGAATATCAATCTTATGGGGTCAGGGCTTGATTTTGGACATTCTTTACTGAATGTCCTTTGGAACTCTCAATTGAATGTCCCATGGGAAAAGGTCCGGAGCCATGCCCTGATCCCTACATGATCAGAGGCGCGAAAACAAGGCTCACCACAGCCATGAGTTTTATCAGAATGTTCATCGAGGGGCCAGAGGTGTCCTTCAGGGGATCGCCGACAGTATCCCCGATCACAGAGGCCGCGTGGACTTCGGTTCCCTTGCCTCCCAGGTTTCCTTCCTCGATCCATTTTTTCGCATTATCCCAGGCTGCTCCTGCGTTGGCCATGAATATTCCCATCAAAACTCCGGTCGCAGTCGCACCGGCCAGAAATCCGCCCAGGGATTCCGGGCCGATCAAAAAGCCGACGAGAAGTGGAACTATGACAGCCAGCAGCCCGGGAAGGATCATTTCGACCAATGCGCCATGTGTGACGATATCAATGCATCGGTCGGAATCGGGCTTGGCTTTTCCTTCCATCAAGCCTTTGATTTCTTTAAACTGCCTTCTTATCTCGATAACCATTTTATTGGCGTTCCTGCCGACTGCTTTTATGGTGAGCGAGGAGATGACAAAAGGCATGAGCGCTCCGATCAGCAGTCCGATGACTGTTTCGACGTTGGTCAGGCTGATCTTGAGCAGCTCTTTCCCCGCATTTTCCAGGAGTGCGTTCACAGAGTTCTGATAGGCGGAAAAAAGGGCAAGGGCTGTCAAAGCCGCCGAGCCTATCGCGAATCCTTTGCCGATAGCCGCTGTGGTATTCCCTAAAGAATCAAGCTTATCTGTTATTCTTCTGATTTCGGGGCCGGCCTTGGACATTTCTGCAATTCCTCCAGCGTTGTCCGCTATGGGACCGTAGGAGTCTGTGGACATGACGATTCCGATCGTGGCCAGCATTCCCACCGCAGAGAGAGCGATGCCGTAGAGTCCGGCCAGTTTATAAGAAACAAAAATCGCGGCCGCAATTGTGAGGAGAGGCAGGATCGTGCTCTGAAAGCCGACCGCGAGGCCGGTGATGATAGTCGGAGCGCTTCCGGTTTGGGCTGTTTTGGCGATCGTTTTGATCGGGGGGCCGGAAGTGAAATATTCACTTTCCAGCCCGATCAGAACGCCAGAAAGCATCCCGCTCAATACGGCCCAGAACACATTCAGGTCTCCGAGAAGGATTTTGACCGCAAAGAAAGATCCTCCCAGGAACAAAACTCCGCTGATATAGTACGCATTCCTGAGGGCAGACTGAGGGCTGATATTTTTAAGGATATTTATCGAGAAAACTCCGATGATCGAGCTGACCAGTCCGATGACGATCAGGAACAATGGAAGGGACATGTGATGAATGGCGGGAGTGAGTGTGGACCCTATAGCGATCGAGGCGATAACTGATCCCACATAGGATTCGAAGAGGTCCGCTCCCATCCCGGCGGTATCTCCCACATTATCTCCCACGTTATCGGCGATGACTCCGGGATTGCGAGGGTCATCTTCAGGAATTCCTGCCTCGACTTTCCCGACAAGGTCTGCGCCGACGTCCGCGCTTTTGGTGTAAATTCCCCCTCCCACGCGGGCAAAGAGAGCGACAGAACTCGCACCCATGGCAAAACCATTGATGATCAGAGGATCTTTAGTGAAAAAATAGAAAATCCCTATCCCGGCCACTCCGAGAGCCGCGACCGAAATTCCCATCACAGCTCCGCCCTGGAAGGCGACGGACAAGGCTCGAGGAGTTCCACCTGTTATGGCTCCCTGGGTTGCCCGGACAGCTGACCGGGTGGAAGCTTTCATCCCGACAAAGCCGGCGAGCAATGAGCATGTGGCGCCAGTGAGAAAAGCCAGGCTTGTATAGATAGAAAAGAGCTTCCACAGGACTCCAAACAGCGCAATAACGAATATCGAGATATAGATGTATTCTCTTTTCAGGAAGGTCATGGCTCCAGAATGAACCGCTTCAGCGATTTCATTCATCAGTTCGGTTCCCTTCGGGTAGCGTTTAATCACAAAATACAGAAGAAGGGCCAGAAAGAATCCGAGCAGGCCAAGGATGAATGAGAATGGAATGAGTTTGAGTATTGTCATGGGAGTACGACCTTCAAAAAATTTAAAAGGATGTATAGCATAAAAAAAACCAAATTGCAACGATTGTCGAGACGTCTCGGTTATTCTTCGCGGGATTGAAACGTTATATGAGGCCCGGGAATAGCTCTCTTGAAGGGAATAATCAATCCGAATCCGCTGTGAATCGGGGTAAGGTTGACGTCCGAGATATAATTATTATACTGTTTAGAGGAACATACAGAAATTTTCCTTAAAAGTGGATGAATTGAAACAAGAAGAGGAAGGGAAAATTTGGGCGATCGGTGGCGGAAAGGGAGGCACCGGAAAAACTTTTCTCACCAGCAGCATAGGCATCTATCTGGCTAAAAACGGGAAAAGAGTCTTGTTGATCGATGTGGATATCGGAGGAGCCAACCTTCATTCTTTTCTAGGAATAAACAGGCCCAGAAAATCTCTGACAAACTTTTTTGAGATGGGCATTCCTCTTTCTAAGCTTGCGGTGAATACGGGTGTGGACAACATGTCTCTGATAACAGGCGATGTGCATTCCCTCGCTTCAGATAATATTAAATTCACTCAAAAACTCAAGCTGTTCAGACACATAATGAAACTCAAAAGGGAGTATATCTTGATTGATTTGGGGGGAGGGAGCCATAACAACACGATTGACACTTTTTTGATGGCGGACAAGAAGATCGCTGTGCTCGAGCCGGAGATAATCGCCATCGAGAATATGTACCATTTTATAAAAAATGCTTTGTTCAGAAAAATAAAAATGTCTTTGAGGACCTACGGTTTCAAAGAGATCGTCGAGCACATGTGGGAACAAAGAGAAAAGTATCGGATTAAGAGCCTGAAGGAACTCATCGAAAGTCTTAAAGAGAGCTTCACGCATTTAGGAGATATTCTGGATAAAGAGTTGTCTGATTTCAAGATATATCTGGTGTTGAATAAGATTCGAAGCAGCCAGGATATTCTTATTGGGTCCTCGATGAAGAGCATCTTTAATAAATATTTAGGAATTAACGCCCAGTTCGCCGGGTATATCGAGTATGACGATGCTGTCTGGCGGTCTATTCGGGAGAGACGGCCGCTGATGGTGAATTATTCGCTCTCGCGGGTGGCTAAGGAAATAGGAGCATTCACTGAAAACCTTATTCATGAGAGAGAAATGAAGGTGTCAAGAAGTTAGTCATGACGGATAAAAAACTCAAAAAGTATTATGATGTTCTCGAGATCTCCCCGGATGCATCCGTGTTAGAGATCAGGAATGCCTATCTTCGCTTGAAAAAGCTGTACTCTACAGATTCTGTCGTGATGTCTCCAATTGCGGATGAATTCTCGAAGAAAGAGAGACAGGAAATCCTTCTGAACGTCGAGGAAGCTTTTGGCAAACTGATGGAGAATTTGAAGAGCAGGTATAGCGACCACAACCGTCATGCACGGCTTAAACCTTCCGCCGGCGACCCGGAAGTCGAGAAAGACGAAGATATCTTCTATTCCGGACCGGAATTGAAGAAGATCAGGGAGAAATTAGGCATCCCGTTATTCGAAGTATCGCTCGATACAAAGATCCGGATGGAACTTCTGAAGAGTATCGAACACGAAAGATTTGAGGCTCTCCCTCCAGGGATTTACCTGCGAGGCCACTTGATCAATTATGCGAATTACCTGAGGCTCAACGCGAAAAAAGTGGCTGGAGATTATATGGAGAAGTACAAATCCTGGAAAGAAGGGAAAAAAGAAGGAAACTGAGTCCAGTCAGTTCCTTTGTGGAAAACGTGACTGTTAATGATCGGATGCGGTTCCCAGCTCTGACTCCAACTTTTCCATGATGGAGGGGGGAACATGGATGAATTCGAGACCAAACTCGTAAATGAAGTCTGAATCTTTGGGATAGGCATCCACCCAGGCGACTCTTGCCAGCACAACAGTTTTGTGCCCATCAGAAAAAGAGAGTTCAATATTCACCGTTTCTCCCTTTTTGAAATGAGTATTGCTGAAGATACGCATTCCCCCGAGGCTGAGTTTGGGCACCAGATGTTTTTGCCCTATGACTTTAGTCGGTCTGTAATGCACGTTGGCCTTGGCCCGTGGATGCCGACGTTTTGTGTGCACGCTGTCGTTGGATCCAGTCATGATTTTCTCTTCCTTGGTCGTTTTTGGACATCTATTTCCAATGCAGTATATGGATGGAGGAAATGGTTGTCAAGAAATTCTTGCACTGAACGGAATTCTTTTGAGTTTTCATGTCCGACATGATTTTTTTGAGATTTTTTTGTTTTTCTCTCCGTCATTTAAAAGTCAGGCCCAAGAACGTCCGGGTTTATGCTGGGGATCGCTTGACTTGAAATAAAGCGGGATGAACAGTAAGAAAAGTGAACAGGAGAGAAACGAACAAAGACTTTTTCTGACTGCGTCCGCTGCGCTCAGAATGGCTCTGGAAGATGCGAAGACGGCTCAGTTCATTCAAACGAGTTTCTCCGATCCCCAGGAGAGACCGAACATCCTGTCCAGGACAAGATTATCCCGGAAGAATCAACACTGCTGTTGGATTGTGGAGATTAAAGAAGAAATTTATCTTTCTCTCGACGGGAAGAGTGGATTGAGAAACATCGCGAGGATCGAGATTGACCCATGTAAAGGAGAGATAGTCAGACGTTTATTCCTCAAATATATTCTTGAAGATGAATACAGGACGATACTCAGGGAAAAGGACTAAACATTCCGTCTTCTATACGGCTTCGCCGATGAGGCTGTAAGGGCCGCAGGACGTGATGTGGACATTCACAAACCGGCCAGTGAAGTCTTCTGAAGCTTGGAAATTGACCACCTGATAGCCTTGATTCCGCCCGCTGGAGACCTGGGGATCTTTTTTGCTCCTGCCGAGACAGAGGACTTTCATGGTTTTTCCGATCAATGATGTGTTGAATTCAACCTGAATATTTTTCTGGAGTGTCTGCACCTGGATAAGCCTTTTTTTCTTTTCATCGAACAGAACGCTGTCTTTTTGGTTTGATGCGGCCGTTTGGGGGCGAGGGGAGTAGTGAAACGAGAATATGTTGGTGAACCGGACGTCATCCAGAACGCTCAGTGTTTCCTGGAATTCTTTCTCTGTTTCACCGGGATAGCCGACAATGATATCTGTGCTCAGGCTGATATCCGGCATCAAGCGGCGCAGCATGCGGATTATCTCGAGGTATTCTTCTCTCGAGTAGCCTCTGTTCATGCGTTTCAGGACGCTTGACGAGCCAGACTGGATGGGGAGGTGAAGCTGACGGCATACTTTATCTGAGCCGGCCATTGTCTCCGCGATATCTCGACTGAAATTCTTCGGGTGGGACGTGATAAACCGGATCCATTCGATCCCATCCACTTGATCCACCTCTTCCAGCAGTATGGAAAAACTCTTTCCACTTTCAGGATCACAGTAGGAATTCACATTCTGACCCAGAAGCTGGATTTCTTTATAGCCTTTCCGGGCCAAATCCCGGACTTCCTGGAGAATGGCCTTCATAGGTCTGAATTTCTCTCTTCCTCGAGTGTAGGGAACAATGCAGTAGGAGCAGAAGTTGTTGCAGCCTTCCATTATAGTCACGTAGGCGCTGACCCTGGATTCCCGGAAGATTTGTTCAAACGGAAAATCTTGGAAAATCTGGCTCCAGCTTGTGGAGATGATCTTTTCCTCGCGATTGCTGCGCACGATCTCGGAAAGAGCGCTGTAATTATCCGGCCCTATGATGAAATCCACAAACGGTTTTCGTTCCAGGATCTCTGATTTGTAGAGCTGCGCCACGCATCCCACAACTCCGACAGTCACGTTTTTTCTTTTTTTGATCGAGGCCAACCGGCCCAAATAGGAGTAAAGCTTTTCTTCTGATTTTTTTCGGACGGCACAAGTGTTGATGATGATCAGGTCGCTCTTTTCCAGAGAAGTGGACGGTTTCGCGCCCTCAGAGGTCAAGATGCCAGCAATGCGCTCTGAGTCATTCACATTCATCTGGCACCCAAACGTGCGGATGTGAAATTTCATGTTTCTCAAGTCACCCGTTTTTTTCATCGTGTTTTCCTGCGTGCACTCTTAGACACATAACTATATTACAATCTTTGCACCATGAAAAGGAGGTTGAGAATCAGATTAAGCAAAATGGGGATGTCTTTCCCGAGGAATGTTTAAAGATTCTTAACACCGGAAATGGGTTTCTCCGGGAAGGAACAGATCATAAAATATCTTTAATGATTTTGGCTGCACTCTGGACAAATTCCGGGCAGATTGTATCGAAAAGCTTTTTTTCTTCTGAGATCTTCATGCCCTCAGGGGTGCTGATGTCGTACCCCAAGAGCTCCCTGCATATAACCGAGCCATTCTGTATCTTGAATAGGGACATGAATTCTTTTGCCAATTCATACGTTTTTTCCTTGGCCTCTTGGTCTTCGGATTTGATCTTCCCGTGTTTGAGTCCGATCACCATCAGTGCTCCGCTCACGGCCCCACACATTTGGCCTGTTCGGGCGATCCCGCCGCCGAAGGCCTGGGCGATCTTGAGCGCCTTTTTGCGTCTCAGCCCGAACCTCTTCGAGAAGCTCGAAAGTATAGCTTGAGAGCAGTTGAATCCCTCCTGAAAACAAGACACGGCGTGTTCGATCTGATTCATGATGCATCTCCTCTCATCTCTGAATGAGTCTGAAAAAAACCGAATGGTTATCTCTTGATCAGCCTTTCTTTCAAAAACATGCCTTTTTTGCCTGAACAGTGTTATATAGGAACGGTTAAAGATCACGCGGGGCTCTTGTCAAGGTTGTGGCCGAGCATTTCTCGGGCATTCTTGAGAGTTGTCTCGGTGATCCGGGTTCCTGAGAGGAGCCGGGCGATTTCTGTCACTCTCTCTTCGAAGGAGAGCTTTTTAACAGATGTGAACGTGCGTTCCTTATCGATTTTCTTGTCTATCTTGTAGTGATGAGTGGCAAATGAGGCAATCTGGGGAAGGTGAGTGATGCAAATGACCTGATGTGTCCGGGACAATTGTCTAAGTTTCTGAGCGACAAATTCAGCCGTTTTTCCCCCGATGCCGGAATCGATCTCGTCGAAGATCATGGTTTTGAATGTATCGGTCTCTTCGCTGATGGTTTTGAGGGCAAGCATGACTCTGGACAGCTCTCCTCCTGAAGCCACCTTTCGCAAGGGCCGCAGATCCTCTCCGGGGTTGGGGCTTATCAGGAATTCCACTTCTTCCGTTCCGCTCTCTTTCACGCTCTCGACGGATTCGGGATTGGGCGGAGTGGTTTCGACATTTATCTTGAACCGGGCTTTTTTCATCCCCAAGAGGCTGATTTCTTTCTCAACCTCTTTCTCGAGTTTCACGGCATTCTTTTTTCTTATGCCAGAGAGCTTTTCTGCATCGGATTTGTATGCATTGAAAATTTTCTGGATTTCTTTATCCAAATCTTCCAACTTCTCCTGGCTTGTGCTGAGATCTTCGTACTCCTGCTTCGCTGTTTCCAGGTGAGACAGGATCTCTTCGACAGTGCGTCCGTATTTTCTTTTGAGCTTCTCGATCAGGCTCAATCGTTCTTCAAGTTCTTCTAATCTTTCTGGGGCGGCCTCCTGCTTCTGTTGGAACTTGAGAAGGAAATCGGAAAACTCTTGGATGGTGATCGAAAACTGATTGATGGCGTCCTCTGCCTCTTTGAATGTTTTATCGAAGTCCACGAGGTGGTGGACAGTATTCTGGAGCTGCGCGAGGAGCGAAGATATGGAATCTTCCTGGCTGTAGGAGATGTTGAGAGCGCTTTCCACAAGCGAGCCGATCTTTTCTGCATTTTTAAGGATATTCCGCATGTTTCGGAGTTCTTCCTCCTCTCCGGTTTTGAGCTGGGCACTTTCAATCTCTTTGATCTGGAATTGCAGGAAATCGAGACGCTGTTCTCTTTCTTTTTGTTTCTCTTCGAGGGCTGTTTTTTCTTTGAGGATTTTTCTCAGTTCTCGAGCCAGACGGGAAACATCTTTTTTCAGCGCAGAGGCCCCGGAAAAATTATCGAGATAATTGAGCTGATATTCGAGGTTGAGGAGGAAGACATGGTCGTTCTGACCGTAAATGTCGACAAGCTTGACTCCCATTTCCTTGAGCTTTCGGCTGGGAACAAGAACGCCGTTAACGTAGGCCTTTCCCGCTCCCTTGGCGCGGACCTTTCTTTGCACGAACATTTCTTCTTCTTGTTCGGCAAAAAATTCTTTATAGTCCTCAATGGCGTGATGCAAAGGGAAAATGACTTCAACGGATGTCTCCTTTTTCCCCGTGCGGATCTTATCTGGAGAGCTTTTCTCTCCGAGGACGAGTCTGATTCCGTCTATGATGATGGATTTTCCGGCTCCCGTCTCTCCCGTGAGGATAGTGAATCCGTCCTGCAGAGGGAGTTCAACCTCTTCAATCGTGGCGAGATTTTTTATATGGAGAGATCTTATCATTTGTGTGGGTTCAACGCAGAAAGAATGATCGGCACCAGAGCCCGTTCCATGTTGATCCGGCCGTATCCAAGATTATTATCTCTTCCTTCAAGAGTTGCGGAATTCACATCATCCGCGGTGTAGCGGATGATATTCATGATATCTTCGGCAGAAAGTTCGGGTTTTATACTCCTGATGAGAGCTGCTAGGCCAGCCACATGAGGAGTGGAGAATGAAGTTCCCGATGCCCAGCTGTAAGGAAGGAATGGTGGAGTTGTGAGAGAAGTGGGATAGAGACTCAGTACCCAATCCCCAGGGGCGGCGACATCGATTTCAGGCCCAAAATTGGATTCCCAGGGCAGTGGATCAGTGGCGGTATTTGCAAAAGTGACTCTTTCGTCGCTTGAATTCGTCGCAGCCACAGCCATGCATTCAGGGTAAGCCGCAGGGAAGTACGTCGCGACTCCGTCGTTTCCGGCGGCGGCCACCACGACAATGCCGTTATTGTAAGCGGTGCGTATCGCGTCTTGTTCAGATTGGGCTGCCCCGACTCCACCCAGGCTGAGGTTGATGACGTCAGCACCATTGAGAAGGGCCCAGTTGATCCCGTCAATTTCTGTGGACACATCGGTCACGCCGGTATTGTCCAAGATTTTGATAGGTAAAATTCTGCAGTTCCATGCGACTCCGGCGATGCCTTCTCCGTTATTGGTCTCCGCGGCCGCAACTCCGGCGACGAGCGTTCCATGCCCGTGGTCATCAATCGGGTCAGGATCATCGTTGATAAAATCGTATCCGTTCGAAAGAAGCTTGTCATCAAGGTCAGGATGGTCAAAGTCCGCCCCAGTGTCGAGAACGGCAATGATTACGGTCTCATCCCCCCGTGTCTCAACCCAGCCTTCCCTGGCCTTGATATCTGCATTCGCTGTTCCGTCTTGAGGGCTGCTCGGAGGCCCGAATTGCCCACCAGGATTGTAGAGGGCATACTGACGATTGAAATACTCATCATTCGGAGTCACTTGAGCAAGTCGCCTGATATAGTTCGGCTCTGCGTACTCCACATCAGGATTTAGCTCGAGAAGATAGAGCATCTCCTCTACGGAGAGGTCTTCGGGGATCTGGAGATGATAGATGTCAAGGGCTGATATCTTTTTCAGTGTTGTGGATCGATACGAGACGATTGCCGCCTCTCTCCGTTCTTCTGTGACCGATGATTTAAACTTGACGAGCACTTGGCTGGAGACATACTGCACTCCCCCGGAGCTGTAGGCGTTCACCTGGTTGACGAGTATGAGGTCTTTTTGATCGAAAGACGAATCCTGGCTTGTCTGGCACGCAGAAAGAAAGAAAGAGACAAGAATAAATCCCCATACGAATTTTTTTCCCTTCATGATCGCCTCCGTGCGATTAATCGAGTGTATACATGGCTTTGACCAGTATGCCAAAATCCGTTCCCTCCTTATAGGGCATAAAACTGGCTTCGGATTTGAAGCTGATGGATTCCGTGAGCTTGAAGGTGAATCCGAGTGACACGCAGAATGAACTCTCTCCGGATATCTTCTGCTCTTCTCTGCCTGTGAGGTCCTGAATGATTTCATCCATGTTGAATTTTCCCCAGAGTTTGTTGAAGTTCAGGTTGATGTAGGGGAAGAAAGTTTCATATCCTGTATAGGTGAAAATCAGCCCTACGGGAACTCTCATCCATTTGGGCCTTCCTTCAACAGTCCCCTCCACTGCCAAGTCCGGGATTTCCCATTCTTGCTTAGAGCCGTAGTTGTAATAGAACTGGCCGAAAGCGTCCACTCTTAAGCTTTCTGAATGGACGAGTAATTTTCTGACCTCTGCACCCAGAATGAACCCTTTGAGATAGTCCTCAGGAACTTGGACAGATACAGGAAGCTCTCTGAAAGCGAGTCCCTCATAGTCAGAAGAGGAAAAGCCGATAACGGCTCTCAGGTAGAGTCCCCTCCGGAGTTCCGTTTCTATATCCAGAGTCAAGAAAAAGGATTTGAGCTTGGATGTATACTCATCATCCCAGCCTATGGTTCGTGAGAAATATTCGAATCCCAAACCGGGGCTGATGGACTCCGCGTTAAACAATCTGTGTTCCTGTTCTTGCGGTTCCAGTTCTTGTGCCGAGAGGAAACAGGTGAGAATCATCACCAATGTAGCAGATAAAAGGAAAATTTCAATTTTTTTCATGGAAAGCTCCCGCACTTTGGCGATCCCCGTTCTTTTTTGGAGGGGCCTTTTTTTCGGCTTCTTTGATCTTCTTTTCAATTTCCTCAAGTTTCTTCTTGGCTTTTTTCGCGAATTTACTTTGGGGGTAGTCAGTGATCAACTTAGTGAAAAAGGAAGAACTCTGAGAGTAATTTTTTCCCTTGTAAAAAGACGCTCCAAGATAATAATACACTCGTTCCAATCCGGAGTAATTGGGATAGGCTGTCAGGATTTCCCTCAACCGGATGATGGCGGCCCTGTAGCTTCCGACTTTGTAATAATGAAGCCCTATCTGAAAAGCGTGTTCGGCCAGTTTGTCTTCGCAGTCCAAGATTTTTTCCTGAGCCTCCTTGGCTTCTTCACTTGTCGGGTAATTCGTCAGCACCTTCTTGAACTCTTCGAGGGCCTGTTGTGTTTTTGTCTGGTCTCTTCCGGGGCTGTAGATTTTTTTGTAGTACGTCATGGCGATTTGGAATTGAGCATAGGGCGCCGAAGGACTGAACGGAAAGAGATTAATGAACTCCCTGTATTCAGACGCGGCCAGAATCATATTGGCCTCATCCCTCTTTCGGAAATAAGAATCCGCGATAGCGAGTTTAGACTGTTGGGCATAAAAACTCTGTGGGAACGAGTCGATCACCTGCCTAAAATAAAGGCGGGCTCTCTCCGGGTCTTTTTTCAGGTATTTTTCTCCTTCTCTGAACATGGTTTCAGCCGAGTTGGCCAGTTCCGGAGATATTTCTGCTTTTTTTCCTCGGCATCCTGAAACCAGCAGAATACAGAACAGAGAAATCAGGAAGGCGCATATGATTGTATTCCATGAGCTTTTTCGTATTCCACGCATTTTCTCTCTCCAGCTTTAAGGATAATACAGATGCTGAATCCAAGTCCACTCTTCCTTAAGTCCCTCCTGAAGCTGAATCCGGGGCGAATAATCCAGATCTCTCTGGGCTTTCTCAATCTGGGCAAAGGTATGGAGAACATCTCCTTTCTGCTTGTTTCGATGCCTCACCTTGATCTTTTTTCCGCAGATCTCTTCAATGACGGGGAAGATGTCATTCAGTTTATTGCGGTTTCCGCCTCCAATATTGTAGATCTCTCCTGCGCGCCCTTTCTCTAAAGATCCCAGGTTAGCGTCTATGATGTCATCAATATAAGTAAAGTCACGGGTTTGATTCCCGTCACCAAAGATCGAGATCTCCTTGTTTTCAGCAATGGATTTAAAGAATTTGTGAAAGGCCATATCCGGACGTTGCCCCGGTCCGTACACGGTGAAAAACCGAAGAGAAACGGCCGGAATCCCGTAATTTTTATGATAGAGCATGCAGAGATGCTCGCCGGAGAGTTTGGTCACTCCATAAGGGGAGAAAGGGAAAAGAGGGCTCGTTTCTGACATCGGAAGCTCTGGGCAGGATCCGTAAACAGATGAAGAGGAGGCATAGATGAATTTTTTTATGCGTGAATCTCGGGAAGCCTCCAGTAATTTTTGCGTGGCTTCGATATTGTTCCTGGAATACACAGAAAAATTTTCCCCCCAGCTCGCCCGAACTCCGGCTTGAGCGGCATGATGGAAAACACACTCTATACCTGCCAACGTATTCTTCAACTCCAGTTCATTCAGGTCCTTTTCTAGGAATTTAAATTTCTTTTCTTTTTTCAGAGGTTCGAAATTTTTTTCCTTCATCCACCTGGGGTAATAATCGGTGAACGAATCAATGCCCACGACATCATGTCCGTTTCTGAGCAGCTTCTGGCACAGGTGAGAACCGATGAATCCTGCGGCTCCGGTAACGAGGCAGTTCATGGCACTCCGGTTTCTTCTGCGAGCTTCTTCATTTTTGTGATGGCTTCCCCCGGATTTTTTTCGCCAAAAACTGCAGAGCCAGCGACCAAAATATCAGCGCCATCCTTGATGAGCTCTTCCATGTTGGTCAGAGAAACTCCTCCGTCGATCTGAATAAGGATTTCACGCTTTTGCTCGCGTATCCAGTCTCTGAGTTGAGAAATCTTGGAGTGGCAGGATGGGATGAATTCCTGGCCTCCCCAACCCGGATTTACAGTCATCAGAAGAACAAAATCAAGTGCTTCGAGAATTTCATTCATCAGAGAGAGGGGAGTGGCGGGATTCAATGCCAGCCCCGCTTTTTTATCGTGTTCTTTGATCAGAGTGATGTCTTTGTGGAGATGAACAGAAGCTTCGGCATGAATAGAGATCCAATCGGCCCCGGCTTTTGCAAAGAGCGGGATGAACATGCGGGGATTGTCAACCATCAAGTGAACATCAAGGGGTAACGAGGTTTTTTCCCTGAGCGAGGCGACCAGCTGAGGTCCAAACGTGAGGTTGGGGACGAAGTGCCCATCCATCACATCTACGTGGATCACATCCGCACCGGAATCTTCGGCAATCTTCACTGCATCTGAGATCATTGAAAAATCCGCCGAAAGAATGGACGGGGCAATTTGAATCATTATTTGCTGACCTCTAAGGTAATCGGGTAGTTTTTCTGGATCATATAGCCATGTCGAGGATGCTGTTTGATGATGATTCCGGAGCTGAGTCCAGGATAATATGTGTTGCGGACGTCTTCGACCTTGAAATTCAATTCCTCAAGCCAGGGAATGACGTCTTCGGATTTTTTTCCGATCAAGTCAGGCATGAGGTACTTTTCTTCCCATTCTCCTTCACTGACTAAAAGGCTCACAGGCGTTCCTCTTCCGACCTCCGTCTGAGGAGGAGGATACTGGCCCATGATTCTTCCAGCAGCATATTTGGGATTATGGACATGAGAGATTTTTCCGCGGACAATCCCTGCATCCCTGAGAAGCGGTCCGATATTCTGAAAATTCTCACCTCTCACTTGAGGGATCATGACTTTTTCTTTCCCTGCACTCATTATGACTTTCACGACACTGTTGATCTTGATTTTGGATCCCTCGGAGGGGTCATGAAAGATGATCCGGCCGCGCTCATAACGGGTATCGAACTGAACTCCCTGTTGCAAAATACCCAAACGTCTTCTGGCAAGAGCGTTTTTGGCTTCATCGAAAGTTTTCCCGATGAGATTCGGGATGGTGACCATTTCTCCTTTAAACACAGCCCTGTAAGTGAGAATGGCGCTCGAGAAAAAGATGATGAGAAAGATGAGGGAATAGAGAAGGAAGTGGTAAGTTTTGGTCGATATCATGATTCGAATGCAAATTTAAAATAAGAATTATCTATACCATAGATTTATAACCAAGTAAACGGTGAAAAAGTTTCCGCACGCTCAGGGGCCAGAGTCTTCATTTTGTGAAGTGAGGCCTTGTCAAAATCGATACTGTGTGATCCGAGTGGGGAACCGAATCTTAAAGTTCTGTAGCTTTTTTAAAACTTTGGACCCTCCGCCTCAAAAAAGATTTGCTGCGGGAATGTTTATTTTCTATAATGAGCCCTCGGTAAAAGGAGAACACGCCATGCATGAATTTTCCGATTTTAGGAGCGACACCGTGACCCGGCCCACTGAAAACATGAGGAAGGCCATGGCTGAGGCCGTCGTGGGAGACGATGTGCTGGGGGATGATCCCACCGTTCAAAAGCTGGAGGCTCTGGCTGCGGATATAATGGGCAAAGAAGCGGCTTTGTACGTCCCTTCAGGGACCATGGGGAATTCTATATCTGTAAAAGTCTGGACGAGAGAACTGGAGGAGGTGATAATTGAAGGGCGATCGCACATCTACAACATGGAATCTACTCATATGACATTTATATCGAGAATCACGCCGCGACCTCTCCAGTCCGACCGCGGAACCATGGATCCCGAAGAAATAGAAAGTAATATACGGAAGCCTTCTGTCCATATCCCTCGGACATCCCTGATCTGTGTTGAAAACACGCACAACAACTGGAGCGGGGCTGTTGTGCCCATGGAAAACTTAAGAGCCATCCGGAAGATCGCTGACCGGCATGATGTCAAGATTCACTTTGACGGAGCCCGTGTATTCAATGCGAGCGCAGCGACTGGAATACCGGTCAAGGAGTATGCGGAGATCGGCGACTCATTGATGTTTTGCCTCTCCAAGGGACTCTCTGCTCCCGTCGGCTCTTTGATCGTCGGACCTCAGAAATTTATAGAATATGCCCGCCGGGTGAGGAAAGCACTTGGCGGAGGCTTGAGACAGGTGGGAGTTCTCGCAGCTCCGGGAATCGTCGCGCTGACAGAGATGACAGACAGGCTCAAAGAGGACCATGAGAGAGCCAAAAAATTGGCTGAATCCATTGCTGAACTTCCGGGAATCTCACTCGACCCGGAGACAATCCAAACAAATATCATCATATTCAATCTCGAACATCCCAAGGTCTCTGTGCCTGAATTTTTGGAAGAAATGAAAGACCGGAAGGTGTTGGCTCTGGCAACAACAGGAGGGATCCGTTTCGTGGTTCACAAGGATATCGATGATGAAGATGTGGAGAGAGCGATATCCGCTTTTCGCGAACTTCTCGAAGGTTAAACGAATACAGACATAAGACTTCCGGTTTGGCCGTTATCCGGTAAAAGGGAAAATCAAGAATCTTGATTAATCCGTCGCAATTTTTCAACTCCTCTGCATAACGCAGGACTGAATAAAGAGAAAAAATTCTGTTTCTGGGAAAAGAATTCTGTCGATTCAGTTCGGTCAGGTTGACGGTCCGGAGGGGACGGATATCTTCTTTTTTTCGCCAAAGAGAGCCTGCTCTACGATCTCCGCAATATCCCAAATTTTCAGACTTTCTTCCATCTCCTTGTCCTTTATCGCATCATCAAACATGGTGACACAGAAGGGGCAGGCCGTGGCGATCCACTCTGGATTTGTGGTCAAGGCCTCTTCCAGACGGAGGAGGTTGATTCTTTTTCCGATTTTCTCATCCATCCACATCCAGCCTCCCCCGGCTCCACAGCACAGGGAGTCGACCCGGGCATGTTCCATTTCCCGGATGTCCAGAGTGGGAATGGACTCTAAGATTTCTCTTGGAGGCTCGTAGATACCGCTGTACCGTCCGAGGTAACAGGGATCATGATAAGTCAGTCTTTTCTCCAGAGGATGATCGAATTTGAGGCGTCCGCTCCGAAAGGATTCCTTCAGAAAAGTCGCATGGTGCATCACATCACAACCGAAACCGAGCTGCGGGTATTCGACCTTGAGTGTATTGTAGCAATGGGGGCAAGTGGTCAGGATGCGATTGACCTTATAACGCTGCAACGTTTCGATATTGGTCTGGGCAAGGATCTGGTACAGGTATTCGTTGCCCACGCGCCTGGCCGGATCTCCGCAGCATCCTTCTTCCATCCCCAGAATAGCAAACTTGACGCCAAGATGGTGGAGAATTCGCGTCATCGACTCTGTCACTTTCCTGTTGCGGTCATCGTAGGACCGGATGCACCCCACGAAAAACAAGAAATCGATTTTTTCTCCGGGAATATCTGAAAGAATAGGGACATCCAACTCCTTCATCCAGTCGGCTCGGTTGTCACGCCCCATACCCCAGGGATTCGAGTTGTTTTCCAAACCTTTAAAGGCAGCGGTCAGCTCTTCGGGAAACCGGCTCTCCATCAGTACCTGATACCGCCGCATGTCCACAATCTTATCCACATGTTCGATGTAGACGGGGCAGTGCTCCATACAGGAGCGGCAGGTTGTGCATGTCCAGAGCTCGTCTTCCTGGATCACGCTCCCCACAAGAGGAGGAGCGTCTTCCAGATCGTTTCCTCTGGCGCGGGCTTTGATGAGATGAGGTGCTCTCGAAGACATGTGGTCTTTTAAGTCATTGATGACTTTTTTGGGAGAGAGAGGCTTTTCTGTCAGATGGGCCGGACAGTGGTCCTGACATCGTCCGCACCGTGTGCAGGCATCAAGGTCCATCAGTTGCTTCCAGTTGAACTCCTCAATCTTGGACACGCCGAAGCTCTCTGCCTCCTCATCCTCCAGGTCTAACAGGTTCAGGGAGCCCTTCGGGTCCAGGGAGCGAAGGAGCATGTTCATCGGGGAACTGACGATATGGAAAAGTTTAGAGAAGGGGAGAATGGCGATGAAAACCAGGACGAGGATAAAGTGAATCCTGAAGACGATCATGGCCATGAGGCCCTTGGCACTTGTGCTCAGGCCGACAAGGTCGAGCAGGGCGGCAAGGGCCTGACCTGCCGGCGCCCATGCATGCGCGTCCTTTCCGATTACGGAAAGCCTCAGGCCTTCCAGGAAGATTCCGGTCAGAAGAATGAGCAAGATCAAAACAAGTGCACCTAAATCATCCAGGCGGTTATCCAGGCGTGGAGGGCGGGACACATAGCGCCTGATCATGGCCAGTCCCACACCCGCGATCGCAACGAGCGCTATCAAATCGAGGACAAAGGACAAAGGCCGGGCGATCCGGTGAGGCAGAACGAACATGAACTGCGTGATCACGATGACTGTGAGAGGCATCAATACGCCCACGAACAGGAACAGGTGGATGAGCCCAGGGAAAAAATCCTCCAGGATCCTTTTGTGAGCAATTCCCTCCACCAAGAAAGATTTTATCCGGGGTCCGGCAGGGCCGGAAGGTTCATATTCTTGTCCCACACGCCATAGGCGGAATCTTCGGCGGATTCCCCAAATGAAAACAATGAGTGCCAAAAGGATGAGGAAGATATCAAAAGCCTTGATCATTCTCTCTTATCCCTGCCCGTGCTTATTCATAATCATTCATCTGCTCTCAAGTCTCTGAACAGGCCTGACTGAACTTTTCAGGAAAGTTCAGAAGGCTTCCTTAAAAACTCTTTCCTGGGGCCAGCATGACCTCATGGCAGTTCAAACACTTCTGGTTTTTTGGCGGCCCCTCGAATTCTCGGATGTGGCACTCTATGCATTCCATGACTGTGGGGCGGTTTGTTCCTCCCGTCATGTATTCATGCCCTGCAGTCCGGTGACAATCCACACATTCCAGGCCTTCTTCACGGTGATATCGGTGATTGAAACGGATCACTCTTTTTTTAACTGCGTAACCGAGCTCAAGAATAATTTCATGACATTCCAGGCATCTTTGAGAGGTGAGGTCATCGTCAGCCAGATATTCCGGAGGGGCAAGAGTATCGCGGTAGTGCCGGAACACATCCCATCCTTCAGGAGATAGTGAGGGCTCATCGGAATGACATTGATAGCATCTGGTCTGGTCTGCAGGATGCCCGTTAGATTTCTTCCACAAGTCAAAAAGTTCGGGATGACACTGTTGACAGACACGTTCACTGGTGGCGGAGTACCGCACCAAGTAGGCCGTGATCGATCCGGCTCCAATCAGCAGAAGAAGCAGAACGAGAGCGAATAATATTCGGAATCTTGTCCTGAATCTCCGAGAACTCATCTTAATGATTCACTTCAATCTGCAGTAAATAAATTTCAGGCATCTCTTTGCCTAAAGGTGGGCCGACGAGAAGAGCTCTGTCTCCGGTGAAGCTCATGATCCGGGCTCCCCAAAAAGCCGGGATCTGCGGAAAATCCATAGGGATAAGCCCTTTGATGTATCCCGGAGTGTCCTGGTCAAAAGCCACCTTTTCTCTTCCAGTTTGGAGGTCTAGCATCATTCCCGTATAGATGTGTTTATACAGAAGAATGCGCCCATTTCCGGATAGGTCGAAAAACTCAATCCTGGGAGCGACTTCGGATTTAAGATGCTTCAATCCAGATCCGTCAGTGTTCATCACGTATGTTCCCATGCCGTCAATTTTTTTCCCGCTGTAAGAGAAGACCAGTATTTTCCCGTCGTGACTGATGTCTGCCAAGCTGAACCAGCGGTCGTGGAAGTCGGTTATCCTCTTCATTCCTTTTCCACCCCAGCCCACAGAGTAGAGGTCGAAGTCGGTTTTTGCATCTGATGATTGAGCCCCGAATATGAGTTTTTCTCCATTCCCGCTCAGGCAGAAAACCCATCCGCCTCCCAGGAGCGGACGTCGAGGAAAGGAAGACCATTCCCATTCTGTGCCGTTGAAATCCGGGCTGAGGATGGTTTGCTGTTTTCCGTCTTTGGCGTCCAAGAGTATGATTCCACTCGCGCTTCCGTATCTTCTCGGGCCCAGATGGCCCTTAAGAAGACAAGCGATTCGCTGCCCTTCTCTGTCTATCGCATAGTTTGAGATCCGCTCCCAATCCTGGCTTTTAAACTCCAGCGATTTGATGTTCTTTTGGTTTAATGACTCTATGGGAAAAGAAAAGATCCTCAGATCATTACTATCTGTGTTGATGATTCCCAGGTAGTGGTCGGTCATATTTTCAGGCTCCCCCAGAGTCAGCGGGAAGACTGCCACTTGTCCGTTTCCGCTAATCAAGGGCGGTTTGGAGCCGACTAAAAGCGGGATGTTTTCGTAAGGGGCAGGGGCCATTTTGGTTCCGCTTCGGAAGAGCTCTTGCTGCTGGCCGGTGTCAAGATTCATGAGCATCACGGCTTTGGTGGGTATGTCGGCCTCCTTGATCTCGAGTACATACAACATCCATCGTCCGTCATCACTCAAACAGGGGAATCCAGCCTTGTTATTTCCAGAATAGGTCAGTCTTTGTATTCCAGTGCCGTTGGTTGATGGAAAGACAGATGCGGTCATACAGAGGAAGAGAAAGGCCGCGGCAATCGGAGTGTATTTTTTTATCATTCTCCTTGACCTCCGGGTAACTTCTCGATCTGAACCACTGTATCTTTTAAGCCCAGACCTCCGCCAACAGGATCCTGTTTTGATAGGATTATCTCCATCGGATTCACGCCGTTTTCTTTTGAACTCCACCAGATCAGAGAGGTGTCTCTATCTTTGCTTTTGAATCGTTGGCCTCTGGCCACGCTTCCCACTGCAGTATGGCCCAGACCTTCAGCAAGAGCGACGGAATCCGGATGGATCCGGTTGGTGGTGAGAACCTTTATTCTCAAAGAGCCCACGGGTGAAGTCACGCGCACTCGTTCATTATTCTTGATCCCCAACTGATTGGCGACTTTTGCGTTGATCCACAGGCGATTTTCATGGAGTATCTCCCGGGCCCACTTGCTGTTGGCTGTCCCGTTTCCCTCGAGATTAGATGTGAACGTGGTCAGGACGAACTCGTTCTTCTCTGTATGTGTGTGCGATTTGATCGGTCGGTAATCGAGAGGTGGAGAAATCTTCTCCCCTCGAAAAGTTGAACGTATCCTGACGAGGAGAGTTTTTGAGTCATCCTTTCTCTCGGATGTGGGTTCTATCCAGAATCCTTTATTTCTCAGGCTTTCCAGCCCTTCCGGGGTTCTCGACTCTAAGAGGGAAGACACTTGCTGGCTGACATAGTCAGATGTGTTCTTGAAAGGAAGTTTTTGGGATGGGCGTCCACCGATCCGGCGAGCGAGCTCCAGGGACATGTTCCCGATTTCAACGGATTCACCCATGGGTTGAAAGGACGGTTCGAGCAGCTTTCCCGCATCAAACGCGGGGGACCGCAGTGCCTTGGCTGCGCTCACCAGAGAGACCACCGGCTGTTGGAGATTCAGGATAAATTGTCCATCCAGGGGAGGCGCACTGCTTAAACCCCAAGCCTCGAGAAACGTGGCAGCGGGGAGGATTAAATCTGCCAGATTGGCAGTCTCAGTCATATGAGTATCCATGACCACCAGGAAGGGAACGGTATTTTCATTTCCAAGGAAGCGACTGGTCGATTGACAGTCCGGTTCAGAGTAAGCGGGATTTGCCAGATAGGCAAAGTACAAGTCGATCGGGATGTTGGCTTCCTCGAGTTCCGCGATTCCACTGATCGTTTTTCCCAAGTTCGGCGGGATGTGAGTCGGCTGTTCTTGGATTGTGTTTTGAGCGACAAAACGGCGAGGCAAGAAAAGGCCTCCTTCTTCTTGAAGGTTTCCCACAAGCCAGTTCAAGAGAGAGACACATCGTGCATTCTGAGTACCGTTCTCATGGTCTGTGAGACCCCCTCCATAAATTGCCACAGATGGTTTACGCGTCGCGAACTCCACAGCCAACTGCACGATATCCGAACCTTTGACTCCGCTTTCTCTTTCGGCCGATTCAAGGGAATAGGGAGCGAGAAGGCGCTTGAGGTCCATGAGAGTGAAGTCTGTCCTTGTATCTATAAAATCCGAGTCTGCCAATCCTTTGTTAATGATCACTCTCGCCATGGCCAGAGCGACGATACCGTCCGTTCCAGCCTTGAGGGGAAACCAGGCATCGCTTTTTGCGGCTGTTTCGGACATCCTCACGTCGAATGTTACAAGCTTTGCGCCTTTCTCGATTCGGGCAAGGATCAGTCTTCGGGCAAAACCGATAAAAGAGTCATGGTTGGCAAACGGATTGGCTCCAAAATTAAATACCGTGCGACTCTTTGCGATATCTTCAGTCAAAGTCGGAACATCAACCATTGATAGGGAAGCCGCATGGCGGTTCAGATTCTTCAATGTGTTCCTGTCGATGACGCGGGGAGTGTTGAGAGTTGAAAGAAACCGGTCGAACAGAGAGTCGTCCTGTCCTGTGTCGATCACGAATTCAGAGATCCTCTCTTCCTCCAGCATCTTTCGGATGCGGAGGCTGAGCATGGAATAGACTTCGTCCCATGTTATTCGTGTCCAGAGGCCGCTTCCGCGCGCTCCCGCTCTCTTGAGAGGATACAGAAGGCGTTCGGGATCATTCACCAGATTGATCCCCGCAATCCCTTTGGCACAAATTCCACCGCGGTTGTTGGGATGGTCCGGATTCCCAAGAATTTGGACCAATCTTTCTCCATCGAGATAGGCGATTATCCCACATCCCGCCGGGCACTGTTGGCATGTCGTGGGGATGGCATGGAGAGCTTTGAGCGATGTCCTGGAAACGGCATTAATTTTTTTATCTGTGGTCGTCATACCGCTTGATCCGAGGCTCGCCGCGGTTCCCGCGATCCAGGTCAATCCAGTTTTCATGAATCTTCGTCTGGAGATTCTTTGTATTTTCATCCAGTCATACCTTTTACAGCAATGGGATAAATTCTCCTGCGGCAACCACAACATAACGCATGAAAAAGATCCCCACCACCACAAGAATGGAAGCGATGACCACTGTTGTCAGCTTCCGAAACTTCGGAATAATCAGGAGCATAAAAGGAACGATCTTTCCGAGCAGGTTCTCGATAATTAAAAATTGCGTGCTGAATTTTCCTTCAAGAATTAATTCCGCAGATGCCTGAGCGTCTGAATGAGAAATCACAAGGACAAGAAGTTCACTGCCCACAAGGAACAGGTCAAATACGATCATCCAGGCCAACAATTTCCCAAGATTCATTATCAGTTCCAGGTCAATTTTTTTTGTTTTTGAAAAGAAACGGTCCTTCACGGCGACGACGAGAATCATGAGTGCGATCCCAGAGACAATGGCTGAGGCCAGAAAGAGAATGGGCATCAGAGCGGTGTTCCACAAAGCTCTCGCTTTCCCAAAGGCCAGGATGAAGCCCGTGTACCCATGAACGGATATGGCCAGAGGAATTCCGATGAACCCAAAGATTCGTGTCAGCTTGACGTTTTCTTTGAACATGAAGTAACCATAGATGATGCAGTTTATCGGATACAGGACAAGAAGGAAGGAGCCCCAGGTGATCGGAGATGACATGTTGAGATACACAAACAGGTGCCAGGCGCGATGGGGCATCCCGATGTGGATCAGAAGGAAGAACGGAGCGATAATCAAAAGGAGGGTGGCCAGCACCACTCCGACCCGGCCTATGGCTTTGTACTGGTTCATGCCGAAACCGTAGGCCAGAGTAGAGAGGATGAAAGATCCTGCACTCAGCCCCGTGAGATAGAAGTACATGGCGATATTGAAGCCAAACGCTTCCTGGTGGAAGATGTTGTAGAGGACTTGAGTCTCCATTTTTTATTCGTCTTCTGTCAGTTTAGCCTCGACTGAATCAATATCCAGGCCAATATAAAATGCTTGCGGATCTGTTCCGCTTTCCGGTTTGATGACCTGCACAGCATTTCCCGCCACAGCTCTTGAGATATCGCTCTCCGGGTCGTTCAAGTCCCCGAACATAATGGCGTCAGTCGGGCAGGCTTCCACACATGCAGGTGCGAGGCCGGCATCCACTCTGTGATGGCACCAGTAACATTTTTCTGCAATTTTTCGAGTGGGATGAATATACCTTACCCCATACGGACAGGAAGCCATGCAGTAACGACAGCCGATGCACCTGTGCGGGTCGATATAGATAATGCCATCCGGACGCTTGATACCGGCGTTCACTGGGCAGACAGTCACACAGATCGGATCTTCGCAGTTGTTGCAGAGGATGGGCAGGAAAAATTCTCTAGAATGAGGATAACGTCCTTTTTCCACTCGTTTGACCCAATTCCTCCAGACTCCAAGCGGAACATCGTTTTCGCTTTTGCAGGCCATGGCGCAGGTGTTGCATCCGATGCATTTCCTGAGATCGAACAATACACCCAATCTTTTATTATGGGCCTTCATTCTGTTTCTCTTTCCCCTTCATTCGCATTATTTTCTGGTTCTTCTGTCTGTTTATGGGTTTGATCCTCTTTCTCCGGGTGAGGTGTCTGATCATCTTCCTTTGGTGTGTGTTCGGAAACAGAGCTGTCTTTTTTTTCATCAACCTGTTCTTTCCCCTGTTCTTCTTCTTGAACTTTATCAGTAACTTTTGTTTCTTCCTCTTTGGGAGTTGCTTCTTTCAAGCGTGGATCTTCCTTTTCCGCTTCTTCTTTTTTTTCTTCGGGCGCTTCCTGCTCGTGTTTTATTTCTTCTTTCTTGGTTTCTGAATCCTTTTCGGGCAGAGTTTGAGGCTCTGGTCCTTCCTTTTTAACTGCTCCTGTATCTTTTTCTGGAGTTTTGTCTTCGATCCTCATGTCCTCGAGCCAGGATTTTATTCTGTTCGCAACGCTTTTCCGGGATCTGTAACCAAGATAGGCGCACACACCCAGAACAATTGTCAGTACGAGAGCGCTGGCCCAATCGTTGAGAGGAGATGACCTGATCGAACTCAGATGTGTCGGGCCCATGACGAAATTGGCCATCGTGCGCACATCATGACAGCGGGAACAGAAAGCTTTGTACACGCGTTTGGTTCCATGAGCAGAATCCTGATAATGACAGCTGATGCAGATCCTCATATCGAATCTTTCAGAAATGTCTCCTTTGCGGTGACCGGATATTTTCCCCAGGGAACCTCCTCCAAAAATTCTCTGGACCATAACTTCGGCATGGCAGTTGGAGCAGGTTTCGCCGATGTTTTTTTCGTGCACTGAGGAGGCGGGATCATCATGAGGAAGGACGTGATGTTTGGTGTGACAGTGAAAGCAAAGAGGTAGCTCCTTTCCTGGAGAAGGAGAGGAAAATGTCAGGTGGACATTTTTCAGGTATTCTTCGGCTTCCTCCGGGTGGCATCTCGCACAATCCACCTTGATCGATCCCTCTCTGAAATGAAGGTAAGGATTAGCTTGAGTGTGGCAGTCCACGCAGAGCAAATGGCCTCTGTGGTGGATATCCTGATTCCATTTCTCCGGATCGACAAAGAGTGAACGCACCTTTCCGCCACTCGTGATCTGGGAAATTTCAGGCTGGCCATGGCATAAGAGGCATTCTTTGTCCGCATAAGAATTCGATTGAGAATACGACTTCAGTGCAAAGAGAGATAATGAAACGATAAGAAGTGTGGCGAGTCTTTTCAACCGCATGCCGAATAAGGGCCTTGTCCGATTATTATTCAGGTCACCCTGCTTCAAGGTTCTCTGTTTCCGGTCACACTTGCATCTACAGGGAGGCACTCGTGATTTCCAAATTTGGGATTCATCCGTACTCAAATTTGGAGCAGGGCACATGCTAACACAATGTTTTGTGGTTGACAAGAAAAATGTAAGAGGTCAGGTCATTGTCATTCATCCGATTTAAAGGTCTTCCATTTTGTGAGAGTGGATGAATGCTAAAATAAACGGAAATAACATCCCTCTCTTCAGATTTTTCACGCCATTTCCTTGAATTGCACCCGCCAGTCTGCAAGCGAGCTGAGAAAGTTTTATAAATTATGTTCAAAATGACGCAGGAGATGAGTATAATTGTCCCATCATTTATGTTTCGTGTTATGCGGCAGATTATGAATCTTCAGACCGTGAAGGGATCAAGAGCGGTATTCAGATCAGAATAAGACCCCTTCATAATCTGAGTCTGCAGGGGAGAGAAAATGGATACGAAATGGGATTTAGTCATAATCGGAGGAGGCCCGGGCGGCTACGTGGCAGCTATTCGAGGCGCTCAAATGAGGAAGAAGGTCCTTCTTATCGAGAAGCATAAAATCGGGGGAACGTGCATGAATTATGGATGCATTCCCGCAAAATATCTCCTGCACCAGACAAAGGTCTCTAAAGAACTTAAAGAAAACAGGAACTTTGACGGCCTTCCGTCAGAAATCAAGCTCGACTGGACAAAAGTGCAGCAGGAGAGAGGACGGGTCGTGGAGAGACTGGTCAAGGGTCTGGAATTCCTTATCCGGAAAAATGGGGTGGAAATCATCAGCGGTCAGGCCTCCATAAAAGAAGCAGGAAAGGTTTCAGTCCAGGTGGAAGCGAAAGCAGAAAAAGTGATTGATGCCGAAAAGATCATTTTGGCTACGGGGAGCAGGCCGGCAGAACTTCCGTTTCTCCGGCCCAACGGAAAAGAAATCATGACATCCCGGGAGGCACTCGAACTCGAGGTCGTGCCCCGCAAAATGGTGGTCATCGGTGCGGGAGCCATCGGATTGGAGATGGGAACGATCTTTCAAAGGTTAGGGACGCAAGTCTTGATCCTGGAAATTCTGCCCACCATACTTCCGGGAAGTGATAAAGAATCGGTGAAGCGCTTGGAACGAATACTTAAAGCGCAGGGGCTCGAGATTCACACGCAGTTCAAGTTAGAATCCAGTCAGCTTAAAAAGGGAAAAGTCGTCCTTAAAGGAACAAGCTTAGAAACCCGGTCTCCTTTTGAGATCGAGGCGGAAAAGATACTTTTGGCGGTCGGCCGAAATCCCAATTCCGAGGATTTGGCAGAAACAGAGATCACCCTCGATGAAAAGGGTTTTGTCCGCGTGAACTCGCGACTCGAAACGTCTCTTCCTGGAGTGTATGCTATCGGAGATTTGATCGGCGGAAATCTTCTCGCGCATAAAGCGTCGCATGAAGGCTGGCTGGCTGCGGAGAATGCCTCAGGAGCAAAAAAAGAGATGCGCTATGAGGCATTACCTATGGCCGTTTATACGGAACCAGAGTTCGCATCCGTGGGTTTGACCGAGGAGGAGGCGTCAAGGAAGGGAATAAAAATCCAGACAGGATCATTCTCACTCCAGGCCTGCGGACGCGCTCTTACGCTGGGGAGACAGGAGGGAATGGTCAAAGTCATAGCGGATCTGAATGATAAAATAATTGGGGCTCACATTCTCGCTCCGAACGCGAGTGAAATAATTCCTGAGATCACTCTGGCCATGAACAAGGGATTGACGGTTCAAGACATCTCGTCTTCGATTCATATTCACCCCACTTTATCCGAATCCGTGATGGAAGCCGCCTTGAAAGTCAAGAATGAAGCCATCCACATGCTGAATGTTTAGGGATTCAGGCTTCAACACAGATATCTCATTCATGGGAATGGTCGAGCCTTACAAGGAGAATAAGTCCTGTTTTGAATGTCTGAAATTGAATCTTGAGCTCTAAAAAAAAATTTTTTTCAAAAAGTTTGCAAATTTAAATTTATTTGTATAAAATTTATGCCTTTATTTTACGGAGACTCATGATAGAACTTTTCCTTGTTTTTCTCGTTTTCGGTTTCCTGGGTCTTGTTTTGATCATGATGAATAAGTTCCTGGGTCCGACAAAGACCAATCCCGCAAAGGAAAGTCCCTTTGAATGCGGAAGCCCTTACCTCCAGGAAGGAATCAATCCTATTCCAATCAAATTTTACCTTGTCGCTTTTCTTTTTCTCCTTTTTGACATCGAAGTGGTCTTCTTTTTCCCTTGGGCACTGATATTTAAAGAAATGGGGACAACCGCCTTGATCGTCATGTTTGCGTATATGGTCGTTATCGTGTTGGGTTTTGTTTATGCTTGGAAAAAAGGCGCGCTCCAGTGGGATTAGAAAACACGGATACGAATAACTTATTGTAAAGTCATAAAATCATGGAAGGAAGCTTCATAACAACAAAATTCAATCACATCCTCGGGTGGGCCCGGAAATTTTCTCTTTTCCATTATCCTTACGTGACAGCGTGCTGTGGAATGGAATACATGTCGGCGGCCTGTGCTCATTTTGACTTGGATCGTTTCGGAGCCGGCTGGACTCGTTTTTCACCGCGTCAATCGGATATGATGCTCGTGGTGGGAACGATCTCTCATAAGCTGGCGCCGGTCCTGCGCACAGTCTATGATCAGATGACCGAGCCAAAATTCGTGATCGCCTTCGGCACATGCACGGTAAGCGGCGGTATTTACGACAATTATGCCGTGGTCCAAGGAATCGATAAGATTATTCCGGTCGACGTTTATGTTCCAGGCTGCCCGCCCCGGCCAGAGACTGTTTTGGATGCCTTAATGAAACTCATGGAAAAAATTCAGAACCAAGAACAAGATTGGAAATGGAAGAAAAAAAAGTCATAGCCGATCTCAAAAAAAAATTCGCCGATAGAATTAAAGAGACCGTGTCCGAGTTCGGGGATGACACGGTGGCTATAGACAGAGATTTTCTTGCCGAGCTTGTTCAATTCCTCAAACAGAAGCCGTATGAATACACGATGCTGCTCGACATCACCTGCGTGGATTATCTGGGCCGGGAGCCGCGGTTTGAGATGGTCTATCATCTGCTGTCCCTCACTGCGAAACACCGTCTCCGGATAAAAGTTCCTCTTTCAGAGTCAAATCTCTCTATCGAATCTCTGAGCTCACTCTGGAAAAATGCCAACTGGCTGGAACGAGAAGTGTATGACATGTTCGGGGTGCGTTTCCATGGCCATCCGGACCTGAGGAGACTCTTCATGTATGATGGATTCGAGGGTTTTCCTCTGCGCAAAGATTACCCTCTCCGGAAATCTCAGCCGAGAATCAAATTGAGAAAATAAAATGCCAACGAGAATCCAGAAAGAGGCCAAAAAAGACAGCCTCATGATCAACATGGGGCCTTCCCACCCCGCAATGCACGGAACCATCCGGATCATGGTTGAGCTGGACGGCGAAAGGATCATCAATTCAGAAGTGGAAGTGGGGTACTTGCATCGGGGATTCGAGAAGATATGCGAGAACAAGACCTACTTCAATCTGCTGCCATACACAGACAGGATGAATTACGTATCTCCTCTGATCAACAACCTCGGATATGTGATGGCCTTGGAAAAGATGTTGGATATAGAGGTTCCGGAAAAGGCACAGTACATCCGGGTCATCATGAGCGAGCTCTCCAGAATCTCCGACCATCTCACCTGCATCGCAGCCATGGCGATGGAAAGCGGTGCGTTCACGATTCTCCTGTACAAAATGAAGGCTCGAGAGTTCATCTGGGATGTCATCGAACAGACAACAGGCGCCCGAATGACCACCTCTTATATCCGCATCGGCGGAGTCAGGGCTGACCTCCATCCGAATTATGAAGAGGTTCTGAAAAAGGCGATCATCGAAACGGGAAAAGTCTTGAAGGATGTTCACGGACTTTTGGACAAAAATAAGATATTTCTGAATAGGACCAGGGACATCGCGGTCGTTGCGCCGGAAACAGCGATCAACTACGGCTGGACCGGTCCGTGTCTGCGATCGACGGGAGTGTACTTTGACATCCGGAAGACATTTCCGTACTTGGTCTATGACCAGTTGGATTTCGAGGTCCCTCTCGGGGAAAGAGGAGACAATTTTGACCGCTACATGGTCCGGATGAAAGAGATGGAGCAGAGTTTGCGGATCATTGAACAGGCCATGGAGAAAATACCGAAGTCCGGGGCTCCAACTGTGGCCAATGGCATAGAACCTGTTGATGCGATAAGAGCATCGAGAGAACGGAAGGTGGACAGAAAGATTAAGCTGTCCCCAACTCTGGAAGGTTCGGAAAAAGACAAGTATCAGGATATTCTCACCAAGACTCCAAAAGTTATTGTCCCTCCCAAAGAGGATGCCTACACGTCTATTGAAGGGCTGATCAGTCATTTCAAATTCTTCATGAGCGAACACGGTATCCGGCCTCCCAAAGGTGATGTGTATTTGGCTGTTGAAGGGGGCAATGGCGAGCTGGGATATTACATCGTATCTGACGGAACCGATAAACCCTACCGACTGCATGTGAGAGCTCCGTGTTTTCATGTGATGGCGGCTCTCGAGGAAATGATTCAGGGGCATTATGTGGCTGACGTCATTCCCACATTCGGATCTGTGAATATGATCGGTGGAGAGATGGATCGATGAGTCCTGAATTTTCTGGAAAAGTCCGGAAGGAAATCGATAAGATAGTCGCTCGCTATCCTCAGAAGGAGGCGGCCATTCTTCCGGTCCTCCATATCGCGCAGCAGGAGTTCGGTTTTATCTCTCCAGAGTCAGAAGAGATGGTGGCGGGCATTCTCGGAGTTAAGCCCATCCGTGTGAGAGAAGTCGTGACCTTTTACACCATGCTGAACAGTGAGCCTGTCGGGAAGTACCATATTCAGGTCTGTTCCAACCTGAGCTGTTCGCTTCTCGGCTCTGAGAAGTTGATCGACTATATCAAAGAAAAACTGAGCATCCAGCCGGGAGAAACATCAAAAGACAAAAAATTCACACTCTCTCTGGTCGAGTGCCTCGGTGCGTGCGAGCAGGCCCCCTGCATGATGGTCAATTTTGAGTATCACGGAAACCTGGATAAGAAAAAAATCGACAAGATTTTGGACGGTTTGGAATAGAGATGGCTGAGAACGTCCTGACCCAGCACTTCGGATTGGAGAACCTCTATAAAATAGATGAGTACGTGAAAAAGCGGGGGTACACAGCTGTCAAGAAAGCCCTGCAGATGAAGCCTGAAGATATCCTCGAGGAGATGAAGAAGGCCAATTTACGCGGCCGAGGCGGCGCGGGCTTTCCGGCTGGAGTCAAGTGGGGATTTGTTCCTCAGGTGGACAAACCAAAATATCTGTGTGTGAACGCCGATGAAGGAGAGCCGGGGACGTTCAAAGACCGGTATATCATGAGTCATAATCCCCACATGCTTATTGAGGGGATCATCATCACATCCTACTGCGTCGGAATCCACTCGGCTTACATCTATATCCGTGGGGAATACGAAGCCATCGCCCAGAGACTCGAAGAAGCCATTGCCGAAGCCTCTGAAAAAGGATTTCTAGGAAAAAACATTCTGAACAGTGGATTTAGCCTGGATGTCTTTGTCCATCGAGGCGCGGGGGCCTACATCTGCGGGGAGGAAACGGCGCTCCTGGAGTCCCTCGAAGGGAAAAGAGGTAATCCGCGGCTTAAGCCTCCGTTCCCGGCTTCAGTCGGGCTTTTTCAGTGTCCCACAGTTATAAATAACGTGGAGACGATTTCCAATATTCCTCAGATCATCCTGAACGGAGCCGAATGGTTTATCGGAAAAGGCCTGCCCAAGGATGGCGGCACAAGAATTTTTGGAGTCAGCGGGATGGTCGAGAAGCCCGGGATTTATGAGCTTCCGCTTGGAACGAACCTGAAAGAGATTATCAATAAACATGCCGGTGGCGTGAAAAAAGGCAAGAAACTGAAAGCCGTTATTCCCGGAGGAATGTCGGCTCCTGTGCTCAAGGCGGATGAGATAGACATCCCGATGGATTTTGATTCCCTGGTGAATGCCGAATCCATGCTGGGTTCAGCCGCCATCATTGTCATTGACACCGGGACATCCATGCTGGATGTTTTGAAAACAGTGACAAAATTCTATTCTCATGAATCCTGCGGCCAGTGCACGCCGTGCCGGATCGGAACCTCCTGGATCCATAAGATCGTTAAAAGAATGACTGAAGGGAAGGGAAGGAAAAAGGACATCGACGAAATCATCCGGTTGGCCTCGAACATTCTGGGGAAAACGCTCTGTCCCCTGGGAGATGCTGCAGCCATGCCCATCCTTTCGATAGCCAAAAAATTCAGAAAAGAACTCGAGTCTCGATTATAAGGGAGAGACGGAAGAAAAAACGAAGATGGCAAAGATTACCATAGATGAAAAACCGATAGATATCGAGGAAGGCACCACTGTTCTCAAGGCCGCAGAGACAGCGGGGATATCCATCCCTCATCTGTGTTATCATGACGCTTTTCCGCCGGAAGGCAGTTGCCGTATATGTCTGGTTGAGATCGAGGGATTGCCCAAGCTTGAGCTGGCGTGTTCGACTCAGGTCCGGGAGGGGATGAAAGTTTTGACTCAGAGTGAAAAAGTCGTTGAAGCGAGGAAAGGCGTGTTGGAGTTCCTGCTCGCTGAGCATCCTCTGGATTGTCCGATTTGCGACAAGGCCGGTGACTGCAAACTCCAGGATTATTACGATGAATACGGCCTCTTCGAAAGCCAGTTTAAGGAATCCAAAGAAAAGAGAGAGAAGACGGATAAAATCGGAAAATCCCTTATCCATGATGAAGAAAGATGCATCCTCTGCCGGCGGTGTGTCCGTTTTTTAGCGGAAATCACCAAAACACAGGAGTTGGGCGTTTTTGAGAGAGGTGTTCACTCAAGAGTGAATATATACGACCTCACTCCAGTCGATAACAACTATTCGGGTAATCTTGCTCAGATCTGTCCTGTGGGGGCTATTACAGACGAAGATTTCAGGTTTAAGACGCGAAGCTGGTTTTTAAAAAAAGGTGAGTCGATCTGCCCATTGTGCAGCCGCGGGTGCAACATCACGATCGAGTACCATCCGGGTTTTTCCCACTTCGGAGTTCCCAGAAGAGTGTACAGGATACAGTCCCGCAAGAACCAAGAAATCAACGGTTTTTGGATTTGTGACTTGGGTCGTTATGGGCACTCGTACTTGGGTGAAAACCGTCTGGACGAGATTGTGATAAACAATAAAGAATGGAATATCGAGCCAAATTGGGAAAATATATCCTCCTTTATCTGTCAGCAGCTGAAAAAAATAGTGGAAGGAAAGAAGGTGTCCCAGATAGCTTTAATCCTGAACACGTGGCTGTCCAACGAGGAACTCTTCCTGATTCATAAAATCTTCAGAAATGATCAGAAATTGAACAGGATATTCTTCGCGGACAATTCCCAAGCGGAGAAAGATGATTTTCTGCTGACCGCTGAACGGACTCCAAACAAAAAAGGGGCCCGGGAAATCGGATTTGATATCCAACCCGTGAAGCCGGGAGCTTTAGAGGACAAGACGGATATGCTGCTTGCCTTTGGCCCCTTCCTTGCAGAGAAGTTCACCGTATCTGATCTCAAGAAAGCTCTGGAAAAGATTGAGACCAAGGTTCTTTTCAGTTCTCATGCGAATGACTTGAATTCCCTTTTCGATATCGTGTTCCCGACCGCTTTGATTGCGGAAAAGGGGGGCTCCTTGACAAATGTCGATGGGAAGATCCAGAAATTTTCACCTGCTTTTGATTCTCCGGGCGATAGCCTCCCGGAGTGGAGGATGCTTTCTGACTTGGGGAGAAAATTTGGAGTTAATTCTTCCTTTTACGAAGGATTCACCACTCCGGAAGCCATCTTCACAGAAATCGGGAAGGCCGTTCCTTTTTTTAGAGAGCCAAAGTGATTGAAATATTGATTGTATTCATCAAGATTGTGTGTGCTTTGGTCTGGTTTCTCCTTCTGACACTCTACTTGACGTGGGTCGAGAGAAAAGAGAGCGCGCTCATCCAGGACCGGATTGGCGCGAACCGGGCCTCGATCTTCGGAATTCGGATCCTCGGGCTTTTCCAGCCGTTTGCCGATGCGATTAAAATGATCTTTAAAGAAGATTTTGTTCCTCCGTTCTCCAGGAAATTTCTCCATACTCTGGCGCCGTTTGTTTCTTTTTTCTTCGTGGCCATCACCATTTCCGCGGTCCCGTTCGGTGATTCCATCAGAATCGGAGAGCGGACCATTTCCCTCCAGATACTGGACTTTAACGTCGGCCTGCTGTTCATCCTGGCCATGCTGTCCTTGGGGATTTACGGAATTATTCTCAGCGGTTGGGCATCGAATAACAGGTACACTCTTCTCGGCGGATTGAGAGGAACGGCTCAGCTGATATCCTACGAAGTCGCGTTGGGCCTTTCTCTGATTGGCCTGATCATGATCTATCCTTCCCTGCGACTTTCCGCCATTGTGCATTATCAAGGCGAGATGATTTTTGGATTCCTTCCCAAGTGGGGAATTTTCCTCCAACCTCTCGGATTCCTCGTGTTTTTGTTCGCCGCTCTTGCGGAAACAAAGAGAGCGCCGTTCGACCTTCCCGAAGCCGAATCAGAAATCATCGGATTTTTTGCCGAATACGGCGGTCTGAAATGGGGCCTTTTCATGATGACGGATTTCATGGAAATCATTGTGATTTCCGCATTACTCACAACGCTCTTCTTCGGAGGGTGGCAGGTCCCCTGGATGGCTGCGGACGGATTTCACTGGCCGTGGGGAGGAGAGTGGCTCTTGCCCCAATGGCTGGTCGTCGTATTTCAAGTGGCCGCTTTCAATCTGAAGGTTTTCTTTTTCTGCTGGCTTCAGATTTTAATTCGATGGACCTATCCGCGATTCCGTTATGACCAGTTAATGGATATGGGTTGGAAATTGCTTATTCCTTTAAGCCTGGTGAACATCGTTGGAACAGGCATTGTGATGAGTATAATATAATGATTAAAGCTCTGGGCTATTTCATCGAGATTATAAGGGGAAGTCTGATCACGTCTCGCCATTTCTTCGTTAATTTGTTCTTCCACATTCTCAAAGTGATGGGAATAAAAACGAAGAGAAAAGGAGCCGTGACCATTCAGTACCCTGAACAGAAAAAAGAGATCGCCACAAGGCACAGAAGCCTGCACCGGCTGATGACCGGAGAAAACGGCAAGCCAAGATGCGTGGCCTGCATGCTGTGTGCCACAGTATGCCCGTCCGAATGTATTTATGTGGAGGCGGCCGAAGACCCTGAGCTGGAGATGCAGAAATATCCCTCCAAGTTTATCATTGATATCGGCCGCTGCTGCTTTTGTGGATTCTGTGTTGAAGCCTGTCCTGAAGACGCGATCCGGATGGATTCGGGAGAGATAGATTTCGCAGGATACACACGCGATGACCTGGTCTATGACCTGGATAAACTCCTCAGATGACGATCGATAAGATTGCCCTTGGGCAGTTTGTGATACACGGCCTGAGAGACGGCTTTTTTCGCCTGGACGGGGGGGCGATGTTCGGAGTGGTTCCCAAGCCCCTCTGGGAGAAAAAATTCCCCTCCGATGATCAAAACCGGATTAGACTGGCTCTCAATTCCTTCCTGATTAAAAAATCTGATCTGCTCATCCTGATCGAGACTGGCATAGGGACTGATCTTGACGAGAAAATATTCAAGTATTATTCTGTAGAGAGGGAACCAGGACTCCTCGGCTCACTCCAGAGACTCGGATTTCAAGCCGGTGATATCGACATCGTGATCAACACCCATCTCCATTTCGACCACTGCGGGGGGAACACGACCAAGACCGAGAAGGGAGAAATAGTGCCGACCTTTTCCAAAGCCAAATACATCATCCAGAAGGAAGAATGGGAATACGCTCTTGCCCCGACCGAAAGAGACAGGCCCAGTTATCTTCAACAGAACTTCCTGCCTCTGGAAAAACACGGACAGCTTCAGCTGGTGGAGGGAGACGCAGAAATCACACAAGGAGTGGAGACTGTCCGGATACGCGGGCACACTTCCAGTCATCAATGCGTGAAAGTCCAATCCTCAGGAAAAACCTTCTTTTTTCTGGGAGATTTGGTGCCCACAACAGGGCACATCGGTTTGCCCTACATCATGAGCTACGACCTCTTTCCCCAGGAAACCCTGGAAAACAAAAAGAAAGTTTTTGACCAAGCGATCAAGGAAGACTGGATACTCGGCTTCAACCACGACCCGGATCATTATTTCGGTCAAGTTGAAAAAATCGAAGATAAATACAGGTTCAAACCTCTCAAAACGCTCAACGTGTAAAAACACGTTCTCATTTTCACCATCCCTGTGCATTGGGGAATATTTAGCTTATCACAGGGGAGCTTGAATATTTCATGCGCGGATGTTATAAATACACTTCGGCTTCAAATCCTCAAATTGCAGAGAATTCCCTTTATTCACACTGCCTTTAAGACAAGATGAGCCTCAAAGAGTACAAGAAAAAACGAGATTTCAGCAGGACTCAGGAGCCTTCGGATTCCAAGGCGAAAAAGGGAGAAGGATTGATCTATGTCATCCAGAGACATCAAGCTTCCCGTCTTCATTATGACCTTCGCCTGGAAGAGGAGGGAGTCTTGAAAAGCTGGGCGATTCCCAAATCACCTCCAGAGGAAGCAGGAGTGAGACGGCTGGCCGTTCAAACTGAAGACCACCCCTTAGGATACGAGGATTTCGAAGGGATCATCCCGGAGGGCGAGTACGGAGCCGGAACCGTCAAGACCTGGGATAAGGGAATCTATTCTGTGCTCGAATCCGATTCGGCCAAGAGAATCATCGAGATTAAAGGAAAAAAAATCAAGGGAAAGTACGCTCTGATCAAATTGAAGCCGAAAAATCCGGATGACACAAACTGGCTTTTTTTCAAGCTTAAACAGGTCAAATGACCTGAAATTTCAGCGAAAAACAAGGAGAAAGTAAAGGACATGAAAGACGAAGAAAAAATTTCTTGCCATATCTGCAAGAAGGAAATCCCGAAAGCCGCGGCAGTTCATTCTGAAGGAGAAGAATACGTTCTCCATTTCTGTGATGTCGGATGCCTGGATTACTGGAAAAAAGAAAAGGAAAAAAAGAGGACAGAGGAATAGAGAAATCACCTGATTTACCGATCAGAATATCTGTTCAACACGCAATACAATTAATATCCTGATTTCTTTATAAATTTTCAACTGAATCAATCAGAAAGGATGGGAACCTTCTGAGATTTATATTCGTATAATCTATTGATCATTAAGGACAGGAGGAGTCCATGTTTAAGAAAATATTCATCCCTCTGCTCATCATAGTCGTGATTGCGGCTGTCATTTTTTTGAAGGCCAAGAATTCCTCGAACGGAAAGGACAACGGGATCAAAATGATCAAAGTCCAGAGAGGTGACATCGTTGAGAACGCCCTGGCCATCGGCCGGATCGTGCCGAAAATGGAAATCGCGGTCAAGTCGAAAATATCCGGTATTGTCAAGACCGTTTACGTGGAAGTCGGTGACGAAGTGAAGGTCGGGGAGCCGCTGTTGGAAATCAAACCAGACCCGACTCCCTTGGAATTTGCTGAGGCCAAGAGGAATGTCGAGATGGCGATTGTAAATCTTGAGAAGGCTGAAAACGAATACGAACGAATGGAAAAATTATTGAACGACAACCTGGTTTCCCAGCAAGAATATGATGCCGCTGAAAACGAATACAAGCAGCTCCAACTGAGAGTGAAAATCGCCCGGGAAAGACTCGCATTGATCGAAGAGGGGAGGACAAAGATTGCTGACCGCCAGGTGGATACAATCCTAAAATCTTCTGTGGCCGGAACGGTTCTCGAGCGGAGAGTCAACGAGGGAGACCCAGTCGTCCCGCTGACCTCATACCAGGCCGGTACGGAGCTTCTTCTTCTGGCCAATATGGATAATCTGATTTTCAAAGGAACCGTAGACGAGATCGACGTGGGCAAACTCGAGGTGGGAATGATGGCTGAATTGAAAATAGGCGCAATCCCAGACGAAAAGATAATCGGTCAACTGACAAAAATTTCACCCAAAGCCAAACAGCAGGATAATGCCACTCTTTTTGATGTGGAGATCGAGATCACGCAAAGAGGAGAAAAGATGATCAGAGCCGGATATTCTGCGAATGCGGAGCTGGTCATCAACAAAGCCGAGAACACTCTCTTCATTCCGGAGAGGTTGGTCGAATTTAACAACGAGCAGACCTTCGTTGAAGTCATGGATGAAAACGGCGAGATCATCAAAAAAGAGGTGAAAATCGGGCTCAGCGATGGGATCAGCGTGGAGATTCAAGAAGGATTGGAGGAAGGAGAAGAGGTTGTTGAGAGACCTCCAAAGGAAATTGAATAGTGCATCTGACTCGATGTGGACTTAAGTTCAATGTCTCAGACACTCCTCCATATGTTTCACCAAGTCCATTGAGGTTGCGGCAATGAAATCCTTCATGTTTCTCTCCCAGTTTCTCAGAGACATGCGTTCTCAGAAAGTGAGAACTTTCCTGACGATTTTTGGGATCACCTGGGGGACCATCTCAGTCGTCCTGCTCCTTGCGTTTGGCGTAGGAATGGAAAAGCAGATGGACAAGAACATGCACGGCCTGGGAGAAGGAATCATGATCATCTGGCCGGGCCGGACGAGTGTGGCGTATGAAGGGTTGAGTAAAGGCCGGCCTCTGCGATTCCGAGAAGAAGATGCTTTTCTCGTTGAGCAGGAGATTCCCCAGATCAAGCAATCCTGTCCTGAATATACCGGATGGGGAATCAAATTGAAGTACGGGAAGAATGCTTATTCGTGCGTCATGAAGGGCATTTATCCTGTGTATTCGGACATAAGGAACGTCATTCCGCGGAGAGGGGGGCGGTTCATCAATGATACAGACATTTCACAAAAAAGACGAACCATATTCATCGGGTTTAGCGTCAAAGAGGAGCTGTTCAAGGAGAAGGAGGCTGTCGGAAAATATGTCCATGTCAACGGTGTTCCGTTTCAGGTGATCGGTGTTCTGATCGAAAAGACGCAGAATTCTTCGTACAACAGTCGAGATGAATACGCCGCTTTTATTCCCGCCACGACTTTCGCGTCTTTCTTCGGCTCAAAATACATCAGCAATTTTGTTGTTCAGGCCTATGACCCCTTCAAGAATGAATACATCGAGAAACAGATTCTTCAGGTGCTCGGTAAAAAATATAAGTTTCATCCAGAGGATACAGAGGCACTCGCTGTCTGGGACACGATGGAAGGAGAAAAGATCACCAGTTCGATCATGATCGGGTTCAACATTTTCCTCGGAATCGTCGGAGCCTTTACGCTGATTGTGGGAAGCATAGGCGTCTCGAACATCATGAATGTAGTCGTCGAGGAGAGGACAAGGGAAATCGGACTGAAGATGGCTTTGGGGGCTAAAAAAAGATTTGTCCTGGCTCAGTTTCTATTCGAGACCCTGTTGATCACCTTGGTCGGGGGCGCTTTGGGGATTACTTTTTCTTACTTAATCGTTTCCGTATTCCCGACAACCGGTATCGAGGAATTCATCGGAAAGCCGACTTTTTCATTGACCATAGGACTCATCACCGCTGCTCTTTTAGGTATGATCGGATTGATCTCTGGATGGGGACCTGCGCGCCGGGCCTCGAACCTTCACCCAGTGGAGGCGCTCAGGTCTTAGGAGCAGAGAATGAAGCTCATCACTCTTTTCCGGCTGTTCTACAGGGAGCTCAAAAGCCAGAAGAAGAGGATCACTCTGACCATATTCGCCTTGGCCTGGGGCACTTTTTCGATAGTCATCCTCCTCGCTTTCGGTGAAGGGCTGAAGAGGCAGATGATTAAAGCCATGCACGGTCTTGGAGATGGGATATGCATCGTCTATGCCGGTCAGACATCAAAGCCCTATAAAGGCCTGGGAAAAGGGCGGGTGATCAGACTTCAGCTGGATGATGTGGAACTGCTCCGCAGCAGGGTTTCCGGGATCGCACTCATCAGTCCGGAGAATGACCGCTCCCGGAACAACATGACCTATGAACGCAAAAGCCTTTCAGAGCGAGTCATCGGAGTGTACCCGGATTTTGAAGATTTGCGCGGTTATAATCCGGATAGAAACAGCCGGTTCATCAATGACCTGGATATTTTGAACAAGAAGAGGGTTGTTTTCTTGGGCACGGAGTTGAAGAAGAGGCTTTTTGAGGATGAAGAAGCCGTCGGAAAGACGATTCTGATCAACCGCATTCCGTTTTTGGTGATCGGAGTCATGGTGGACAAGATGCAGAACAGTATGTACAACGGTGCAGATGTGGATAAAGCCGCCATCCCGTACTCGGCCTTCAAAACGATTTATGGAGATAAATACCTGCACCGGCTGATCTATAGACCAGAAGATCTCTCCCAAGCGGAGATGGTCAAAGATGAAGTTTTCAAAGTGCTGTCCCAGAAGTACAAATTCGACCCCACGGATAAACAGGCGCTCGAGATCTGGGATATGGTGGAAGAGGAAAAACTGATGAGAAACATTTTCCTCGGTCTGGAAATCTTCATGGGCGTCATCGGCGGGCTCACGTTGATCGTTGCGGGGGTGGGTGTGGCCAATATCATGTATGTTTCCGCAAAAAAAAGGACCAAAGAGATAGGAATCAAGATGGCGCTCGGAGCCAAAAAAAGACACGTCCTTCTCCAGTTCATTTCTGAAGCTCTGATGATCTCCTTTATCGGGGGAGGCGCAGGCGTCTTGTTCTCTTTTATCATAGTGGAGACCTTTCAAGCTCTTCCCTTACAAGGGGAGGTGGCGGATATTCTGGCCCATCCGGTCATCTCTTTGAAGATAATGGTATTAACCGCTTTCATCCTGAGTATTATCGGCTTTCTTGCGGGAATATTCCCGGCACGGAGAGCGGCCTCAGCCAAGCCCGTAGAGGCTTTGAGGTACGAATAACATGATGACAATACGCGGAAATGGCTTTGTTCCCTTCAGATTTTTTGCGCCATTCCTTCACCATCCTTCTCGGCGCCTGCGTAACTCCGCATGCCAATCCTGCCACTTCAAACTTGATAGCCGTTCTAGATCGATTTCTATGAGATTGATTCTTTCGTGCTCAGACATACTCAGCGGCCGATTCGATCGGCTTCCCTCGAAGGATGATTCGAGAAGGCTAAATCTTCAAGGTCGCTTCATCCATTCCCGCGTATTTGACTCTCACAATTCAAAAGGAATCTAGGAGTTTGACCATGATTAAAATGGATAAAATTAAGAAGATATACGGCGAAGGACCTGCGCGGGTCGCAGCCTTAAAAAATATCGACCTGGAAGTCAAGGAGAATGAGTTCGTGGGGCTGGTCGGTCCGTCGGGCTCCGGAAAATCCACTTTGATGAACATCATGGGCTGTCTGGATGTCCCGAGTTCAGGGAAATATTATTTCGAGGGAGAGCCTGTCGCCGATTTTAACCATAATAAGCTGGCGGAGATCCGGAATAAAAAGATCGGATTCGTGTTCCAGAATTTCAACCTGCTTCCGTACGCCACAGCCTATGAGAACGTTGAGATTCCGATGATATTCATGGGAATGCGGGCCAAAGCCAGGAAATCCCGGGCGATTGAGTTGCTCGATAAGGTCGGTCTTGGAGGACGAGCGCATCACAAACCCAGCGAGCTTTCTGGAGGAGAGATGCAGCGGGTGGCTATAGCCAGAGCTCTGGCGAATAATCCCAGACTCATTCTGGCGGATGAACCGACTGGAAACCTGGATACCAAATCCGGAGACGAAATCCTGGCCATATTCGAAGATCTCTGGAAACAGGGCCACACTCTGGTGGTTATCACTCATAATCCTTATATTTCTGAACGGGCCCAGAGAGTTATTCATCTTATCGACGGGACGATCGAGAATAATGGTGCCTGATTTTTGAGAGGCTTTCAGTCAGCCCTGTTCCCGTTAGCGGCATGTCCATTCACTCGAACTGATGAGTGAGAAAAGAAGTGAATTAAAACGAAAACGGGAGTTTGGATAAAAGGAGGGGATTCATGCTCAAAAACACGTCTAACACGCCCAAAGTCGAGTGGGCGGACAATTGTTTTTCCTGGAATTTGATTGACCGCAGAGAATTCAGCCTCAAAATGGAGGAAATCCCCCCTGGAGGAAGCTCGGATTCTCATTTTCATGCCAGTTCGTTTCAATTCTTCTTCATTCTGGAAGGAAAGGCAACGATTGAACTCGAGGGAATTCAATTCAAATTGAAACCAAACGAAGGGATTGAAATTCCTTTTAGGAAGAAACACCAGATCACTAACTCGAGCAACGAGAATCTTCGCTTCCTGCTTATCAGTTGCCCTCGGATCGAAAAGAACGACATCTGCATTTGACTTGATGCAGGGAGAATGCTATAGCTTTGAGGGTTATTCGCGCCAGCTCAATTCAGCAGAAACAATGAGAAGTTTAGCTAAAAATGTCAGTCATTTCTAATGGAAGATGCGAAAATGACTGGCTTTCGTACACGATAACAGCAAGGAGAAAGCTTTCATGAGTAAAACCTATTCCATCAGCCGGATTGAAAGCTTCGAAAAGTGTCCACTGCAGTATAAGTACAGATACATCGATAAAGTGCCTCTGAAGGTCGTTACCATCGAAGCATTTCTGGGCACTCAAGTTCACGAAACGCTGAAAGAATTCTATGACTTTATCAGGAACAGGATCGTCAAGCCGAAGGAGTGGCTTCTCTCCAAGTACGATGAATTGTGGAAGAAAAACTTCGAAGATTCGATCAAGATCGTGAAAAAGGAGCTCTCAGCGGAGGAATATTATCAGAAGGGGAAGAAAAGTCTGGCCGATTATTACGAGGAATACCAGCCTTTTGACAGAACAAAAATAGTGAAGACCGAGGAGTCTATTTATTTCAACATGAAGAGGAACTCAGAAGAATACAGTTTTGTCGGTATACTCGACCGCCTCGACTGGAACGATAAAGAAAAAATATTCGAGATCCATGATTACAAGACTTCATCCACGCTCATGACCCAGGAGGAAGCAGACCAGGATCATCAGCTGCCGATCTATCAGCTGGCTCTGATGAGCAAATGGCCTGAGGCCGAGAAGGCCAAACTCGTCTGGCATTATCTTTTATTCAATAAACAGATTGTATCCTCCAGGACAAAGAAACAACTTAGTGAAGTCCAAGATAAGGTTGTCGAAAGAATACAGATCATCGAGGATTCAGAGGAATTCATCCCGCACAAAAGCGCACTCTGTGATTGGTGTGATTTTCAGGAGATATGTCCTCTGTGGAAACATCCCAAAAAAGTAGAAAAATTGGAGGAGAACAAGTACAAAAAGGATCCCGGAGTGAAAATGGTCACGGCTTATACAAAGTTGGAAGAAGAGAAAAAAGAACTGAAAGAGAAAATTGCTAGCATAGAACACGAGCAAGCGAAGATCGCAGAAGCGGCTATTGAGCTAGCCGAAAGAGAGGATATCCGTGTCATTGATGGACCGGGTAAGCGGTTGGTCATTACACTCAAAGAAGAGCTTGCGGCACCAACACGGAAAGACGATCAGGAAAAGTGGACGAGACTGCGCCAGTTTCTCATCGAGAATGATAAGTATAGGGACGTATCCACTGTGAACAACAGCATGCTCATCAAGACGATGAAAACCTGGCCCCGGGATGTCTTGGCCAGGATAAAGGATTTTCTGGTGAAGAAAAAGATCCGGAAGGTCGATCTCAAAAATAAGAATTAATGGCACCTGTGTGAGTTTATTTTTTTGAACCCGAATATTGTCTGAGACCAAGACAGTCGCCGGCTTTAAAAGTCCTGGTTGACACGGGGCCTGAATTCACTCGGAAATATCCTCGACCACAGATTTGGCCCCATGACCGTGGAGAGCCTACTCGGCTGGAGAACTCTTTTCTTTGGCCTCGACGAAAAGAGTGCGGGGACTTCATCCGAAATTCGATTGACATTTTAAGGAACAATTCTTATATTTAGACAGAAGCCAAGAAGGAAATGAGCGGATTCGAGAACTCTTCCCATACAAAAGGGCACGGCCCGAATATCTATGCGCTGGTCTTTTCTCCAAAAGGTTTTCGACACTAATCGAAACAAATAGATAATTTTTATGGCTTTGAAAAAGGAGGAAAAAATGATGCGTCTATTATTTCGCCCAAAAAGTCTGTTTACCTGTCTTTTCATCGTCACATTGGTTTTTACTTCGACAAGTCTCTTGAGCCAGGCTTCTGATATCGAGGTGTATAACTTTATCAAGAAGGCGCGTTCTGCCAAATGGGAAAGGAATAACACTGCTGCGGGAAGGCTGCCTTTCAACGGTCCAAACACGGATAAAAGGGGATTCGCGCGCTACGTGAACGGCGCAGTCCTGGAAAATAACGAAAAGCCCCGCACATCTGTTCTGCAGACTCATCCCGAGTGGAAAAGGAACGGAAGGATTCACGGGGTATATGAAGGAGTGAAGATTCCGCCGAATGCAAGATTCGAAGCCGCAGTCGGATTTCTCAAAGGAGCGCAAGGAACGGATGGCGTGACCTTTGAGGTCATGGTGTATGATCCGGCTACGAAAGGCGGGTATGTTGTACTCAAGAGAAGAGCTGTTTATAACGGAAGGATGAATCGGTTAAGGGCTGATTTAAGCAAATATGCCAACAAGACCCGAACAATCATCCTTCAGGTTTCTGCCGGAAATTCTTCGTCTAAAGACTGGGCCGTCTGGAAGGAGGCGAAGATCATGGCCAGGCCTGTGGTCGCGACCACAGTGAGAACGACTGCAAAGGCCCAGACCACAGTCAAAAAGACCGCCAGAACAAAGGCGGCAATTCAGCCCGGAAAATATCAGCTTGCGAAGATGAAAGCCGTGCAGCTCAGGCCTGTCGGAACAGCTCCGCCTAAACAGGATATCACCTATCTCGGACCGGTCGAAGTGGAGGAGCCCATAGTCCTTTCAGAACATATCTATAGGGACAATAAAAATCGAAGTCTATTCTACTTCCTGCCCAAAGAGATCAACTTGGTGCGCGGCCGTGACCAGGGGAGTTACAAGATCAGCGCTGTCTGGACCCAGGATAAGAAGATCAAAGCCACTCTGATCTTGAGCGCGAACATCGACCCCTCAGATGTGAAGATACTGGAAGAAGTTGTGAGGAAAAAATACGGACGGAGAGCTGTCCTGAGACCTCTTCCTTATGACGAAGCAGAGATCATTGACATGGAAGGCTGGGGGGACTGGCAGATCGAAGACATCCGCATTCCGAGTTTCGGGTCATTGGAAGGGGAGATGCCCGTGAATATCACCATGACTCCGGATAGCCTTGCCGAACTGAAGCCGCTTCTGGAGAAAGAAGGATTAACCGCAGGAATGCACATTAAATCCGCTGCGATTGAAAAAGAAATCCCGATCAAGATCGGATTGCGCTATTTTGCCGGGAGGTTCCACTCTCCCCTTGATGAGGTGAACTTTTCCTTTAACAACAAAGATTCCACGTTCACGATCCACAACGTGAAAAACTATTCAGACTTTCCTTTGAAAATCGATAACGTGAACCTCCGGTTTCAATTCCAGAAGGGAAGCGAAATCTACCGCGCTCTCAGGTGTGACCCCGAAGTGATCATCCCTCCGGGGGAGGAAGCAGCGATCAAAGTCCTGATCGCCCCGAAAGCCATACTCAAAGAGGAATTGAAAAAAACACTCGGAGAAGAAGTGAAAGAACAGAAGAAAAAATCCATACTGGATCAGGCACTGGATATCGTGAAGGAAGAGGCAGAAGAGATCGTCAAGAAGAAAGCCAAAGAGAAGGTCGGAGTGGATATCCCGGAAGGCGAGGAATACATCGACCCTAAAGTCAATCAGTTCTTCAAGGACAATCTGAAGAGCTACTGGCTCGAAATATTGCCTGATTTCGACTGCCAGGAATGTCTGGACGTTATCTGGGAAAACGTTGAGGTTGTGTCCTACATCGAAAGGATGAGGAAGATCAACATAGAGGTGCTCGACAATGTATTCGAGGCCTCCCAGTACGAGACTTCCATCGAGATTGAAAAGATCCACATCGAGATCAAATCTCCCTATCTCAGCCCTCAGCCGAAAGAGGGTTTGATCGCCTCTGTGGACCTGACCAAGGATAAAATGCAGGATGCCATTCTGGTTTATCTGCCGCTTTCCGACCAAGAGCCTCTGGAATTCTATTACAAGATCAAAGCTATAACAAAGTCGGGCGAATCAAGGGAATCCATGGATTGGGAGTTTGTCTCAGATTCACTCGACCTCACCGTGGGCGTGTTTCATGTGGCAGAACTGTTCAAATGAAACGCGCAGAGCCTACAGGAAATAATAAGAGTCTCTAAAAGATTTTATTAGAGAGGAAGGGAGAAATCCTTCGCCTCTGGAAAGGAGAATACGATGCGTTTCCTCAATCGTTTGCTTTTAATCGGATTCAGTGTATTTGTTATCACTTTTATGGTTCATGCGGAGCTTTTACTCGATACCGAACCTATCCAGGCCGGGAGTGTCATGCTGTTTAAAGACCATGCGGATGAACACGGCTATCATTACATGCCCTTAGCACCGAGAATCGCTACCTGGCCCGATGGAACACCCAAGTTCAGTTTTCTCCAGTATGTTCGAACAGGAAAAGAAGTGACCGGAGGAATCCTCCATTTTCTGGTGACTTATGCCGTAACGGATGAAGATCTAAGGGAAGCTGAGAGAGAGTTGAAGAAATTCGATGAGGACGGGAAAATCATAGGGCCTGTGCCTTTCACAAAAGGCGAATTCCACATCATCTCTTCCACAGCCGGAGAAGGAGGGATCTTCACGCGGAAGGTGACTGGAACAGGAAAGGCGCCTCTGCTGGCCGGAGCCGAAGCCGCGGTATCCATCGCTTTGAATGAGGAAGGATCGACTTTTCTGATAGAGTCCTTCCAGAGGCCGACCTCTGATGTATCTGTCCAGTTCGTGATGACCTATCAGGGGCTAACGCCTGCTTATGAAGCGTCTTTAACGGTCAACTGGGATAAGGTCTACGAACACCATGAGTTTCAGGCTGAGATAGGCAATTTTTTCACGAGCGCCAAGATCAGCGCAGTCTTCGACGAGCTGAAGGAACAAGGCGCAATCGTGCTGGAAGTGACAGGAGAAGACACCAAGATGGACGACCTGTTGACAACGGCCTATAACATTCTGACTAAGATGATGTTCGAGGCCAAACCCGTGAGCACCGAAGACTTGGGAAAGGCAAAGGGCAAGTCCGGGAGCAATTGGCTGGGAAAACTCTTCGGCCAGGCGCATGCGAGCTATTCGATGAAGAAGGTGAAGATGTCAGGGTTGTACACTGTAGACTTAAGGCGGCGAAAAAGAGACCAGAGGGAAATTCCCTTGACGGGAAACATCGGGAATTTCTACGAAAAACACGGAAAGAACCAGGAGATTTTTGGGGTGGTCGACCTGGATGATCCGACGTTCGAAGAGCGGACGATCCACGTCATTCTGGACGGGGAGGATTTGGAGACCTTCGGGCAATTCATCAACTTTGCCGGGATCACGTTTAAAAAAGAGTATGAAGATGAAAATATGAAGGCCGTGGCCGAAGACATCATCTTTGACAGGACCAAATTCACCGAAAGCGGTAACAAGCTGTCCTTCACTTACAGAAGGAAAGGTGACAGTTCTGAAAAGTGGCTGGAATATGAGTATAAGCCGATCTGGAGTTACATCGGAGGCCTGGAAGTGGCGGGGAGCTGGATGAAGACATCTCAGCCCGTGATCACCCTGGCTCCTCCTCATAGATACCGTTTTATTGAAGTCTTGGCCGAAGAAGAGAACATGAACGAACACGGCATCATACGAGTCGCCGTGCAGTTCAAACACACCAATTTCGGGAAAGAGATCCAGAGAGAAGTCGTCCTTAGGAAAGGAGAGCCTCTCAATCTGGACTATTTCTATTTCCACGAACCGAATAACCTGGATTATGAATACAATATCATGTGGCTCTTGAAGACCGGAAAAAAGGTTTCTTCAGGTTGGAAAAAAGCCACTGATCCCTTTGTCTATGCCTATTTTGAGGGGGAATGATTAGAAAAAGAGTCTTTTCTTCTGCCATCTGTCTCGTGATCCTGGCGAGCGTAATGCTCGACATGCATGCGGACCCTCTGCTAAGCCAGGGAAGAATCATCGGTGACAAGATTTTGGTTTTCCCAGACCATGCGGCAAAGAAAGTTTTCTATTACGTTCCGACAGGAATGGACCTGACACAGGCCTACGGGAAACCCCAGTTCTTCTTCTATAAATACGTCTACATCAAATCGGGCTCTTCAGGCGAGACAGAGAGAATGGCCGGAGGTGTTCTGACCCTTTCGGTCGAATTCAGCGATGAGAGTGAAGAGCTTAAAGAGATGATGGGGGAAAACCTTGAGTTCAAGCCGATTCCTGTGGAAGAGCTCAAATGTGTCCTGAACTACAGCGTTTTTGAGGGTGAGGAAAAGAAAGAAGAAGAACTCTCCCAGAGGAAAACGCCCTGGACAAAAAAGAACTTCACCATTCCTCTCAGCCGCAAGACGGCTCCTTATCTCTGGGAGATCTTTGAAGGTGAAAAGGCCCTCGGCTTGAGCATGGACTGTGAATTCACTTTCAGCGGATATGAGCTGAAAGAAGGGAAGTATGAAGAAGCCCGGAGAACTGACCGGATGGCTTTTCCTGTGAGCGTATCGATGACGGAATATCCGGATCTTTTCAAGGTCATCAACCTTGCCAATAAGGTTTCTTTCAATTTCCGGTACATGACAGTCCTCTGTTTCGATTTCGTGAATCAAACAAACCCGGATGTGACAAGGAAGATCGTTGAGATCGAAATCCAGACCGCGCGGGGACAGAGAGACTTTAAAAGGATATATTTTTCCGAAGACTCCGAGACACAGAAGGATCTGGAATTTGACATCCCTGAAAAAAAGGGCGGCACATACAGATTTCGAATCACGAATGTTTTGAAGGATGGGAGGACTCAAAGGACTGAATGGCAGGAGGGAAATGATTTCTACCTTGATGTGTCTGAGTATGAGATGCTAGTCAAGGATGAGAAATAAATGCGGATCACAAAGGAGATGTCCAATGAAGTATAAAAAGATCGCATTTGTGTTTATCCTCTTCTTTTCCTGTCTGATTCTTCTGAAGGCAGAGGTTTCGCTGGAGGAAGTCATCCAGGCGGGACGGTTTGTTTTTTACAGAGACCATGCGGATCCTCATAAATATTATTATGTTCCGGATGAGCCGAGGCTCGCCACGAAGAGGGATGGGACGCCTGAATTCACATTCATCAAATACACAAAGACTGGCGGGGACATCAAGGGCGGAATAGTGCATTTCTTGGTGACCTGGGGACTGAGGGAAAGTGAGATTCTTACGGCAGAGTCTTCTCTCCAGATGCTGGACCCCGAAGCCAAAGTTGTAGGGCCAGTCCCTTTCAAGGAAGGAACGTTCAAGATCATATCCGCCACTGCCGGAGAAGGAGGTCTTTTTAACGTGAAGATTTGCGGAGAGGGGCAAGCTCCCATCATGCCCGGCCAGAAGGGAGCCGTGTCCATCGCTTTGACTCAGGAAGGGGCGTCTTTGCTCTGGGAATCTTTCAAGAATCCGACCACGGATATATCAGTTATGTTCATGCTGAAATACAGCGGGATCACCCCTGCCTACGAAGCCAAGCTCAAAGTCGATTGGGACAAAGTCTACACCCATCATGACGTCTCTGCAGCCGTAAGTGGGACAGTGAAGGCCATCAAACTGGACGCGGAGGTTAAAGCCATTTTTGATGAGTTGAGGCAGAAAGGGGCCATCCAGCTGGAGGTGACTGGGGAGTCAAAGGAAATGGAAAAGCTTCTTGAGGTGGCCTACGGCCATCTTATCAAGCTGATGTGCAACACGGATATCAAATCAGATGATCAGATCAAGAAATCGAAATCCAGGTCAACCCGGCGAAGAACGACCCGGAGCACCAGGAAAATAAAAAAGATCGCATCGCGTGAACTCGCTCCGGTCCTCTTCTATTCCGGCGACTCGTTATCTCTGAGTTCATGGGTCAGTCAACTCAATCCGTTCCAAACACCCAAAGCCATATTCCCGGGATTGGGAACAGCTTGGACTCTGGAAGAGAAGCTTTCAGGGCAGGACCAGCAGAGGTCTGACGAGGGAAGCCAGAAAGCGCTGAGCCTCAAAGAAGAAGGAAAAAATCATGAGGATGCGGGCGAATACATGAAAGCCATCGAGAAATACGTAAAAAGCTACGGAACTTCTCCCGAGCCTGAGCTTCTCCATTCAGTGGCCAAGATTTATGACGAACATCTTCAAGACCCAGAAAGGGCGTCGCAGAATTACAGCCTGTACCTGAGAGAGGGAGAGAAAAAGAATGTATTTAAGGGGCGTGAAAACATAAAAAGCACAATCCAGGAGAGGATTCAGCGTCTCAAAGAATCTGTTGAGCACCACAGCAAAGGTATGGAACTGAGCATTGAGAAATCGTATCGCGAAGCCTTGATGGAGTTTGAACAATCCCAGGAAATCGCTCCGTTCTATAAGAATCTCGAGGCCATGGGATCTTGCCACGAGAAATTGAATGAGAAGGAGATGTCTCTCGAGTATTACAGAAAATTTCTGGATTATGTCAAAAAATATACTGAACAGTTCGGGGAAATCGGTATCGAGCAGAGAATAGAGAGAAAGATCGACAGCCTTCAGTCCGGCACAGATACTCAATCCCGGACAGGTGAGATGGCTGACAGCGAGAGCACGGGGAAAGATGCGCAGAAAGGAAGCCAGGCTGCGAAGACGGATAAAACAACAGGCTCGCAGGAAAAGGCTCAACAGGAAAAAAGCGGTTCCACAAAAGGACAAACAAAAGATGCAGGAAAGCAACGGGCTTCCTCATCGGGAAAACAGACTTCATCTCCAAGCCGCATCCCACAGCGGTCCACAAGAAGACGAGCACCCACAAGGCCAAAAACTTCAAAGAAAACCCCTGAGGTCAAGCCTCCGTTTAACTTAAAGGTCAGCTACACCTTCAAGAGAGTCAAAATGTCCGGCCATTATGAAGTGGACCTGAGGCACCGCATTAGAGAAGAGAGGATCATGGTCATGAGCGGGAACATCGGCGGTATTTACCAACGGTTCGGGGAGGACAAGAGCTATTTCAGCACGGTTTCACTGGATGACCCGGTGTTCCAGGAAAGGACGATCGAAGTCATCCTTGACGGCCAGAACTTCGAGGATTTCAAGGAATATATCAATAGTGTTTCGGTTTTATTTAAAAAAGAGAGGTGGGGAAATCCCGCCACGACAGGAGAAGTCAAATTCTTCGATGAGCAGTTTGCGGAAAAAGGAAACCGGCTGACTTTCACCTACGGAAGAGGAGGAGAAGGCTCGACAGAATGGCTCAACTACGAATACAAGCCCAAATGGAGTTTTCACGGGGGAATTGAGTGGGAAGGCGATTGGGTGAAGACTTCGGACTCGGTAGTCACATTAAGTCCGGTGGTCAACTACCGAAGCGTTCAGATCACGATGGACAAGGATAACATCGAAGAGAACGGCATCAAAGCCGCGGCCTTCCAGATCAAGCATCAGATCTTCGGGAAGGAGACTCTGCGAGAAGTCATCGTTGACCATGAAAAAGGTGATCCTTTGGAGGCGGAGTACAGATATTTGCATGAAGAGGGAATATTGGATTACCAGTACAAGGTCATCTGGCTTCTCAAGGATGGCAGAGAAATTCACTCGGATTGGATAAAAAAAGAAACTCCGATCATATACGCTTTTTATCAAGAACAGGATTAAAACACTTTGGAGGTCAAAGAATGAAAACGAAAAAACGAATTATTCTTCTCTTGTGTGCATTTCTTCTGACATCAGCCATTCTCCAGGCTGAGGTTCTGCTGGACCAGGCTCCTCTTCAGATCGGGAATGCCATTCTTTTGCGAGATAGCGCATCGCCAAACACATTTTACTACATTCCGAACAAGCCCCGGATCGCCACCTGGCCGGACGGCACCCCCAAACTGACCTTTCTCAAGTACACGAAAGCGGGGGAAAAAGAGCTCAAAGGAGGAATCCTTCACTTCTTTGTCACGTACAGCCTTACTCCGCAGGAACTGAAAAAGGTCAGGGATGAACTGAAAAAAAAGAACGAGAAGGCTATGTTGAAAGGTCCGGTGATATTTAAAAAAGGAACCTTCGGCGTGATCTCCGCTGCGGTTGGGGAAGGAGGCGCGTTTACCAGGAAAGTTATAGGAGAAGGCAAGGCCCCACTGGTCTCAGGCTCGGAAGTTTCTGTCTCTATTGCTGTCACGCCGGAAGGAGCCGCCTTTCTCGATGAGGCACTGCGACAACCGACGTATCCGGTCAGTATCCGGTTTGATATGACTTATGAGGGGCTGACTCCCAAATTTAACGCCAAAGCCAGAATTCACTGGTCTAAAGTGCGCGAATATTTTGAGGAATACAAAAAATGGAGAATCTACAAGACAAAGAAATTTTTATTCTGGAAGTGGAAAGTCCAAAAGGGAACAGGGGAGAGCCTCGATATCACGGATGAATTGCGCTCCAAACAGATGATCGAGATCGATGTCACGGGCGAAGATGAAAACATGGAATCCATCCTCCAGACTGTGACGGACACAGTCATGCGGGAGATGTTCGAGATGAAGATCGAGCTGCCCACAGGAGCCACAGAAGAAGAGGGGGAAGAAGGAGAAGAGGAGGGAAGCCAGGATAGGGATTACGGCGTGAGCACGACGATGAAAAAAGTGAGCCGGACGGGAACAGCAGTCATCAATCTGACCAAAAGGCTCCGCCAAGATAGGGACACGGGACCGATGGACGCCAGCATCGGTGATATCCTCAGAAAATACAAGAATGATAAGCGTGTCCATGATGTCATCAACCTCGATGACCCGGACCTGGAAGACCGTACGGTTTACTCCATCCTGGACGGCGAGGATTTTGACAATTTCGGGAAATATATCAACTTCGTCACAGTGAGCTTCAAGAAAGCCCATCCTCAGGGCCAGCCAACCACCGCTGATGTCATTTTTAACGCCAAGACCTTCGCGGAAAAGGGAAACATGCTCCCCTTCGTATATCCGCGGCTTGGCGAGGGGGAGGGATGGCTCAATTATGAATACAAAACCACCTGGAGCTTTATGGGAGGCATCAAGGTTGAGGGGGATTGGGTCAACACCGATGAACCGGCCGTGAGTCTTTCCCCACCGCACAGATACCGGACAGTGGACATCATCGCCGATGAAGAAAACGTGGCCCAGTACAACATCAAACTGATCACGGTCACTCTCAAGAATAGAGTGTTTGGCAGGGAAAGAGTGCGGCAGGTCAAGATCATGCCCCAGCAGTCCATGTGGGAAAAATACGAGTACAATCATGAAGAAGGAAGCCTCGATTTTTCTTACCAGATCACCTGGCTCCTGGGGGACGGGAGAACAGTGACTTCTGAATGGCAGACAACCACCGATCCCTTTGTGTACACATTGTATAAAGAGTAAGAAAACCCGCATTTAAAAAAGAATGAAAAAGGGATTCGCATTTATTCTGTCTCTCTGTGTTATTCTCGTCACAAGTCCGTCAGCAGAAGTGCTCTTGGACGAGATACCATTAAAAATAGGAAAAATACTCCTCTTCAAGGACCACACGGATCCAAAAATCTTCTTTTATCTCCCCGCAGAAATCCGTGTGCCTTCAGGACCGGATAACAGGCCAAAAGTCAACTTTTTCAAGCTCAGAGAGAGGGAAGCGGCCCTGAGTTTTTTCCTCACACACGGCTTGTCTCCTGACGAATTCGACAGAATAGGAAAAAAACTCGCTGAGGAGAGACCGGGAGCCATTCTGAAGGGCCCGCTCTCGTTCTCAAAGGGGAAATTCTTTGTTTTCCACAAATCAAACGGAGCGACTGAGCTCTGGGCCAAAGGGAAAGCTCCTCTGTTTCCAAACCAGGAAATTGTTGTCACCAAAAGACTGAAAGAGCCCTTCGAATGGGATATTAGGGCTGTTTTTGTCATGGAATACGAAGGAATCACGAAAAAAATCAACGCAAAACTGCGTGTGGATTGGGATGAAATCTATGTCCAGAGCGCTTTCAGCCAAAAAACAAACTGGACTTCAGAAGAAATAAAGGAGAGCTTGATCAAACTCAAGGAGACCAGAGCTGTACAGTTGGAGGTGACAGGAGATGAAAGCGATTTCGATGCGGCTTGGAAGGCCGCCTCCGAACACGTGATTCATCAGATATTCGATGTTCAAGAAATCCGATTGACCGAATTTCCAAAAAAAGGTCTCAAGGAGACAGGCCCTGAAATCCTTGTCTACGCGCTCAAAACAGAAAAGAAATCAGGCAGCTACCAGGTTGATTTCAACAGACGTTTCAGGGATAAACGGAAAATTGTCCTGATATCTGATATAGGCGATACGATTAAGAAAGCCCTGGGTCATTGAGTATTTTTTCATAAGACGGCCTGTCATCTTTTTATATTCCAGAATGTATAAAAGGAGGAATGAATGAAAGATATTTTCAGAAAAATCATTTGTGTTATTCCGATTCTCTTTTTTACTTCACTGAACCTGACTGCTCAAGAGGTCGTTCCTGATCTTATCAGTACGAGCACAAAAAGAATTCTTCTCCCTGAAACAACAGAGCCGCTTGTTTTCATTATCAAAAGCAAGCCGGATACGGCAATCAACATAGAATTCACTGCCGATAGAAAGTTATTCACTGATTATGATAATCAGACCGAAGAGAACTTTATTTCAGATTATCTGATAATCGGCAAAGCGCCAGGCGCTCCGGCTGACAAGACTGTAGAAAAAAAATATGAACTGACTCTTGAAGATGTGAAAGCGCTGGGTCGGAGTAAGAAAAAAGAAGGATTTAAGATTTATTATCGAGCTTTAGTCCTCGGACCTGAAGATGAAGAAGGAGAATCAGCGGTCACGCACTGGTCTTTCAGTGACGATGACTTGGAGAAGGCTCCGTTCGTCTTCGTTTTTAAAACTCATGAGGCACAGATGGGATATGATTCCTTTTTAAAAGGAGAAGAGTACTTCAGGCAGGATGAATACACCAAAGCGATCGAGGAGTATGAATCCGCTTTTTTCTATTATCCTGATCCTGTGTTTATTTATAATATCGGGATATGTCATCTTCGACTGGCTACGGCGCATATCCTGGAGTTTTTAGAATACGAGGAAGTTACTGAGGAAGACCGTACGAGAGCACAGAATCTCCTCAAGAGGTTGCGTGGGGATAAGTAGGAAAATAAAATTTCTGATTCTTAATCTTTAAGGGATGAAAAAAGAATTTTTTAACTTCAGTTTCCCATAAAATTTTCCGGCAAAGGATCCTTTTTTTGATTTTTAATCATTCTTTAGAATTGATGTTTTTAGTATGAGATTCAGTTTTTTCTTGATTTTTTTCCAACTTATGGATAAAGGATAGTGAGAGGTCAAACACTATGGAACACACAGATGATCTGAGAAAACCTTATCGTACGGCGGTCATAGTCAATGCCGCAGTCATCGGGACTCTGATTGCGTATGCGGTGATAATTGAAATAATTCGGAAACAGTTGGCTCCTTTTCAGGGATTTGTGGAAATCACGAATTTTTCTGCTCTTCGTTATATTTTTTATGGAGTCGCAGTGGCCAACATCTTCATCATACGAATCACTGGAGTATCGCTATTGCGAAAACGGAATTCGGACGAATTCAAACTCATCAGGCTCCAGCTCCTCAGGGCTTCAGTAGTCAATGCCGCTTTATGCGAGATCCCGGCCATACTGGGTTTCATTCTTTTTCTTTTAGTCGGTTCTGTCCGTGACTATTATCAGTTGGCCGGAGTCTCATTCATTCTCGTATTTCTCCATTTTCCGCGCTACGGAAAATGGAAAGAATGGGCCAAAAATCCGAAAAAAAACATTGCATCGTGTGGATAGCTGATTCCGGAGGATTCAAGCTCAGTTTTTTGTCTGGCAGATCCAGTATTGGATTTTACCTCAAATGAAAAAAAAGAGGAGGATTTCGAACATGCTCATACCCACTATAGTAATGGCGTGTCTTGCCGTGGTGCTTCTCATTATTGGTTATTCAAGAGGGGAGGGGCAGCACATCACCGGATTGAAATCCGCCTTGAACATGACAATTGATATTCTTCCGCTGTTGATCTTTGCTTTCATCATGGCGGGTATGATACAGACTCTTTTGCCCCAGGAACTCCTTTCGAGATGGATAGGGGAGGAGTCCGGAATTCGAGGAATTCTCATCGGAACGATTGCCGGAGGCCTCACTCCTGGCGGACCTTATGTGAGCCTGCCGCTTGCGGCTGGTTTTTTACGTGCAGGGGCAAGCCTGGGAACGATGGTGGCCTTTATAACGGCCTGGTCGTTATGGGCGGTCGCGCGTCTGCCGATGGAAATAGGAATAATGGGATGGAAGTTCACAGCTGTTCGGCTGGTCTGCACTTTTTTCTTCCCTCCGATCGCGGGACTCCTGGCCCAGATGCTGTTTTCTGGATTGAAGTAGGAAATCCTGGATTCGGGCTATTCACAAGGACTTAACTCTCTCAAATGGGTCAAAGTGTGTTTCTGATTTCATCCAGACATTTCTTGGATTGAGGAACCATCTCAAAAAATTTTTCCAGCTTTTCACATGCATAATCACTGCAGTGAGCACAGTTCTCAACGCCCTTTTCCTTTCCACATTTTCTGATTTCGCATATTCGGCTGTAATTGAAGACATTGTCGCTTTCTGTGAGGCAACCTTCGCAGTCGATGTCTTCAGGCTTGATGTCTGATTTGTATTCCTTTGACCAGATCTCTGCCACTTGGGCTCTCTTTGCATCATCATTGTCTCTCGTGGCCTGGAATGCCCCGCATTCATGACAGTTTATTCCGCAGAAAGCTGTCATTTCGTCCATTTTACCCTCCGGTAATAGTCATCGAGTCTTTTTCTTAAAATTCAAAACCTCAATGTGAAAATCGTCTGGACATTCGGCTCTGAATGAACGCCTATAGATCCATTGTGCAGCCGTATGATCTGCCGCGAAAGGCTGAGCCCGATACCTGAACCCTCATCTTTTGTGGAGAAGAAAGGAATGAAGATCTTTTCCAGATTTTCCCGTGGAATTCCCGGACCGTTATCGACAACCTGAATGATAACACGACCTCTTCCGTCCATCAGGCCGTTGAGTTCTATATGTGCGTTTTTCCGTCCTTTGACTGCCTGAAAGGCATTCAACATCAAATTGATCAAGACCTGTTCGGTGAGCTCTGGGTCGGCGGTGAGCTCAAGAGTTTCAGGATCAACTCTGACTTTCAAGCGAATGGAATTCTCTTTGATATTGGATTGCATGAGTTTCTGAACCCGATCAAAAAGCTCTTTTATCGGAAAAATCTGAAAATTGGGCTTGGGAATCAGAGTCAGGTTTCTGTATGCATCCACAAAATGAAGAAGTCCCTGGCTTCGTTTCTGGATGGTCTTCAGGGCCTGCTGGATATCCTCCAGTGCTTCACTTTTGAACTTTTTCTGTGTCGTCTTCTTTCCATAAGTGTCCTGGATCAATCCGCTGACCGTAGACGTCAGGGAAGAAATCGGGGTGATCGAGTTCATGATTTCGTGGGTGAGGACCCGGATGAGTTTTTGCCAGGCTTCCATCTCTTTTTCTTCCAATTCGCTATGAATATTTTGTAGGGAAACCAGCGAAAATTTCTGTCCTCTTAATTTGAACTCAGTGGCATATAAGGCGAGGTGCAGTAATTCATTCTCATATTCCACTTTAACGAGCGCGCTTTCTCTTGATTTTAAGTCCAGCATAGTCTTCACCAGAGTCTTGCTGAGCGATTCGAGTGATTTGATGTTTTTAAGCCTGGCGACTCCCAACAGTCTTTTCGCTGCAGTGTTGATCAGCTCAACTTCTCCATCCGACTGAAAGGCAATCAACCCGATGCCTACGTGCTGAACGACGGTCTGCAGATACTGGAAGTGTTCCTCCTTTTCGGACCGCGTCTTGCGAAACGCTGCCATGACATCTGAAAACGCATCCTTCAGCGCATCGAAAGATGGACCAAATCCTTTATCTCTGAATGACTGGGAAAAATCCCCGTATTTGATGGATTCGAAAAATCGAGTCAGGTCTCTGTTCGTTTTTTCGACATACCGGATGAGGTCGAAAATTTGAAACAGGATGATTATGCCTAAAATAAAGAGCGCCGTGTACAAACTGGTCCGAAATAAAAGAAAAAAGAAGATGTAGATCGATGCTCCGATAAGGAGAATTCGAACAAGGCAGTTGATCCTGAAGCGATTAAAGACCATATTTCTCGAATCTTCGATACAAAGATGTCCGGGATAATCCCAGTTCTTTGGCCGCATGGCTGATGTTTCCACCGTGTTTACTGAGAGCCTTCCGGATGATCAATTTTTCTATCTCCTCAAGATTGTAATCCTCGAAGAACAGCGAGTCTTCTTTGGATTCTACAGAAGGAAAAAAGAAATCAGAGGGCTGCAGCACTGTGGAGTCACTCATTATGACGGCTCGCTCAATCGCATGCTGGAGTTCGCGAACGTTTCCGGGCCAGGGATATTTCTCCACGCGTTTCAAAGAAGCAGGATTCACTTTTTTGAGAGGCTTGTTGTATTTTTTGCAGTAAACCTTGAGAAAATGATCCAGAAGCAGGGGAATATCCTCAGGGCGGTCTTTCAAATGAGGAATCCGGATTTCCACAGTGTTCACTCTGTAGAGGAGATCCTGCCGGAACCTATTCTCCGCGATCATTTCGTGGATCGGCATGTTGGTCGCGCAAATGAGGCGGACATCGATCGGAATGGGTTTATTCGAACCAAGGCGTATGACTTTCCGGTTTTCTAATACGGTGAGAAGTTTGGCCTGGAGAGTCAGCGGAAGATTGCAGATCTCATCGAGGAACAGGGTTCCTCCGGACGCGATCTCAAAACGGCCTGCGCGGTCTTCCCTTGCGTCTGTAAAAGCACCTTTCACATGGCCGAAGAGTTCGCTCTCGAAGAGGGTTTCGCTCACGGCGCCCATGTCCACATTGATGAAAACCTCATTGCAGCGCAAGGACTGGCGGTGCAATTCCCGGGCGACCAATTCCTTTCCTGTTCCGTTGTCTCCCAGAATCAAAACATTGGCATCGGTTTTAGCCACTTTTTGGATAGTCATGAAGACTTCTTCCATTGCAGGACTTTGACCGATAAAGTCGTGAAATGGCTGGTCCAGGTCCGCACTGAGCTGTTTCTGGCGGGACCGGAGATGATTCGCTTCCACTCGAGATTCCCTCAAATGAATAGCGGCCGAGACTGTGGCGATGAGCTTTTCGTTCTGCCAGGGTTTGAGGACAAAGTCCGTCGCTCCTTCTTTGACTGCCCGGACTGCCATTTCCACGTCACCAAAGGCTGTGATCAAGACGATCACCACAGAAGGATCGATTTCAAGGATCTTACTGAGCCAGATAAAACCTTCTTTGCCGCTCGTAGCCCCTTTGGCGAAATTCATATCCAGAAGAATCACATCATAGCTCTCATTCTTCATCAGAGAAGGGATGGACTTCGGGTTTTTTTCTGTATCCACCTGGGCGACATGCTTTTTCAGGAGTAGCCGGGCAGCCTGAAGAATGTCTTCGTCGTCATCGACGATAAGTATCTTTCCTGTTTTCTTGTCCATAAGAGAGATCCTTCATCATTGGAATTATTATACCAAAAAGAGTGTGTCAAAATCTTTTTTTGCATCGTCGAATTATAACTTTGCAAATTCTATGCCTTTCTGGAACGATCTGTTCTCTTTCTGACTATAATCCTGTTTTATCCAGTCTTGAAGCCTGAAATAGGGGAGTCAAACTGTTCGTTTTCGCACACCTCCTGTCGTATCAGCGAACACTTTTTTCATGATTTCGTGCAACCGTTTTGACATTCTCTCCGTAAAGTCAATTCTGGCACATTTATTGCAAATGACAGGAGTGAAGAGCGCAAATATGTACAAGATTTTATACATACGGATGGATAAATTAGGGAAGAAATGATGAGACGTTCGAAGATGGAGGATAGAAATGGGAATGGACCGTAAAATCAAAAGGAAAAAATGGCCTCCCAAAAGGATCGCCACTTATGCGGCCGTGGGAATTTTCGTCATAGTTGTTCTCTATGTATTCTTGTTCAAAATGAGTAAATCCACGCTCAATGTCAGGGCGGAGAGGCTGACCATCTCCACTGTGTCCAGAGGGCCTTTTCAGGAGTATATTCCGATACCGGGAACCGTAGAGCCTATCTACACACATTATCTGGACCCTCTGGAGGGTGGAATAGTCGAGGAGATTTACGTAGAAGCTGGAGAAATGGTCGAAAAGGGAGATAAGATTCTCAAACTGGCGAACACCAACCTCATTATCGATATCATGTGGAGAGAAGCCGAACTGTTCCGGGCGAGCGATAACCTGCGGAGCACAAGGCTTTCGATGGAACAGTACCGTCTCCGATTGGCTCAGGAGTTGGCGGATATAGAGAGCCGGCTCCAGCAGCAGAAACGTATTTATGAGCGGTACAGAGAGCTTGTCAAGGATGATCTGATTTCCCAACACGAGTACGAGCTTGAAAAGGACCAGTATGATTATTTGGTCAAGTTGAAGAACTTGACCATAGAGAGCCAGGAAACTGACCTCAAGTTCCGCGAAGCCCAAATCGACGCTCTGGAAGATTCGTTAGGGCGGATGCAGTCCAACCTCAAAGTCCTCAAACAGAAGCAGGATAATCTGACTATCACAGCGCCCATTTCGGGTCAACTCACCTCATTCGATGCGGAAATCGGTGAATCTAAATCGCCAGGACAGCGCTTGGGGAGAATCGATATGCTTGAAGGATTCAAAGTCAGAGCCGGTATTGATGAACACTATATTGCCCGAATTGAGAGAGACCGAACAGGGGAGTATGAATTCGCAGGCCAGACGGGACAACTGGTAGTCAAGCAAATTTTTCCAGAAGTGCGGGACAACCGGTTCGAAGTGGAGATGGAATTTTTAGGCAAGCAACCGGAAGGGATAAGACGCGGGGTCACTCTCCACATCAAGCTGGAGTTGGGCGATGTCGCTGAGGCGACTCTTCTGCCCAGAGGAGGCTTCGAACAAACAACAGGCGGAAACTGGGTGTATGTGCTGGATGAGTCTGGCAGCTTCGCCACGAAACGAACAATCAAAGTGAACAGATACAATCCCCAGAATTATGAAGTGATGGAGGGATTGGAACCGGGAGAAAGAGTGATCACCTCTTCCTACGAAAGCTTCGGCAACATGGAAAGGTTGATCCTTAAATAAAAGGCCTAATGAATGAGATTCAGCTCTAAACCGAAATGAAAGCTTTAAAAATAAAGGAGGATTTCAATGATAAAGACTAAAAATCTCAAAAAGCTTTACACCACGGAAGAAGTGGAAACCACTGCTTTGAACAACGTCAACCTCGAAGTCAAAGAAGGAGAATACGTTGCGGTTATGGGTCCCTCTGGATGCGGAAAATCGACTCTCTTGAATGTGCTCGGGATGATCGATAAAGCATCCAGCGGTGAATACTTTTTCCTCGGGGAAGATGTGACGGACTATTCCGAAAGACAGAGAGCCAACATTCGTAAGTCCAACATCGGATTCGTGTTCCAGAGCTTCAACCTTATCGATGAACTGACTGTATTCGAGAATGTCGAACTCCCTCTTCTTTATCTCGGTTATTCATCTTCCGAAAGAAAGAAAAGAGTCGGTGATGTACTCGAGCAGATGGAAATCATGGCCCGGAAGAACCACTTTCCTCAGCAGTTATCCGGCGGTCAACAGCAGCGTGTCGCTGTGGCCAGGGCGGTTGTCGCCAAACCCAAATTGATTCTTGCAGATGAGCCTACGGGTAACCTGGATTCCGCCCACGGCGAAGAGGTTATGAAATTATTGGGCGAGCTGCATGAAGCGGGGACAACTATAGTCATGGTGACACATTCTCCTGCGTATGCCGAATACAGCCATCGCATCATTCATCTCTTTGACGGGCACATCGTCTCCGAAAACATCCAGAAAGAGTTCAAGATTTAGCATTTGGTAGTCCATCGGGCAGTGGTTATGTTATTAGCTAGGAATTGCGTTAGAAAATAAGGAGGAATAAAAATGAGAGAAGTTGTCCTTCAGATACCTTCATTAGAGGCAGAACAAAACATCGATATTGATGTCAAAATCAACGGAAAGAAACGGACGATGCATTACAGGGTAGAGATCATAGAGTGGGAAAGCTATGACGAAAAATCTCAAGATAAAGTTGAAGTGCTCAAAAAAGTCATAAAAGAGCATGATAAGGATTGGCAGCTGGTTCAGATCGGCATTCCGACGGATAAAAATATCCCGATCATGTTTCGAAAGAAAGTGGATAAGCCTCTGGAAGGACAGAAAAAAAGTGAATCATGCTTAGAAATTATTTAATTTTTGAGTGTCGTATGTGTCAGCAGGAGAAAAATTAAAATGAATAAGGCAATCATCGTGATAGTTTTGTTGATTCTCCTCTTTTTCTTTTTTCTCGGGTGTGTATGAAGATCGAATACTCGCCATGAGTGATACCATATCGTTCACTGGTTTTATTGAATGATATGAGATGAAAAGCTGGGGAAGGGATTATCCTGAATTGGAAGCTTTAAGCTGATTGTCAATTGGAGGAAAATATGCAGTTAAAGGATATTTTGAAAAAGTTAGTCGAGGATGATGAGTTGGTCCTTTTGAGCGATAACGGTCAGGATTGGACGGCGGGAGAGCTTCTGAACAGCCTCTCAGAACCGCTGTTAAAAATTGAAGCGCATCTCCAGCCGGATATGTACATTGCAGAGATCAATGATCGCGGTTATCTCGGTCGTGTTCTCTACAAGATAAAAAATAAAAAATGACAAGGAAAAATAATCGGAATCTTTCTGTAATGTATATGAATTAAGCAAATATGTTTAAAAATTACCTGAATATCGCCCTCAGAAAAATCCGGAAACACAAAGGCTATTCTTTCATCAACATAGTCGGCCTGGCCATTGGAGTGGCGGCCTGCCTGTTGCTTTTTCTCTGGGTGCAGGATGAACTGAGTTATGACCGTTATCATCAGAATGTGGATCAGATTTATAGGGTTGTATCCCAGTATGAATCGGAAGGTCGTGTCAGGCGTTCCGCGCGGACTCCCGCTCCGCTCGGGCCCGCACTGGAGAGGGAATTTCAAGATGTCGAAAAATCAGTCCGGTTCGGCAGAAATGGGTTTGTCGTCAGCTACCAGAATAAGCGCTTTGTGGAGAATGTGTATTTTGCGGACCCAGAGATTTTCGATGTCTTTACTCTCCCTCTGATCAAGGGCAATCCAAAGACCGCCTTGAAGGAACCGTATTCTATCGTAATTTCCGAAAAAATGAGCCAAAAGTATTTTGGCGAAGATAACCCTTTAGGCAAGATTATTTCCTTGGGAGAGTGGCATGATTTCAGGGTATCAGGAGTTTTTCGGGAGATCCCGCAAAATTCTCATTTTCGATTCCTTTTCCTGGCTCTTTTTTCTGATTATGCCTCCTCACATTTTGACCAATGGGGGATATCCAATTATTGGACTTACATATTGGTCTCGGATAATTTTTCTGCTGACATTTTCGAGGAGAAAATACCTCAGTTTGTGCAGAAATATCGGGGCAAAGAATCATGGGCTGTGTACAGGTCAACATACCCGCTGCAGGCGTTAAAACGAATTCATCTCCACTCTCACTTGAGGGGAGAGATAGGGGCGAACAGCAGCATGGGAACCCTCTACATCTTTTCCGCTATTGCTGTGTTTATCCTTCTCATAGCCTGTCTGAATTATATCAATCTGTCTACCGCAAGATATGTCACCAGGACAAAAGAAGTCGGACTGAGGAAGGTCATCGGAGCGACAAGACCGCAGCTGATCAAACAGTTCTTAGGAGAGACATTCCTGCTGTCGTTCATCGCCTTACCTCTTTCGCTGATGCTTGCTGAATTGTTCCTCCCTCTATTCAATTCTCTCTCCGGAAAGATACTGTCCATTCACTATTTCGATAATATGCTTTTTTTACCCGGTTTAGCCGCAATAATCGTGTGTGTCGGTTTCGCTTCAGGGATATTCCCGGCTTTCTTCATTTCCGCTCTCAAACCGGTGACTGCACTCAGAGGGAGGCTCAGAGCCAATTCACGAGGTTCAGCACTCAGAAAGTCCCTGATCGTGAGTCAGTTTTCCATCTCTATCCTGTTTATCATAAGCACTCTCATCGTGTTCTCTCAGTTGAATCATATGAGAAACATGAATTTGGGTCTGGATAAAGAGCATGTCGTGACCATTCCGATCTATGATAAGGATGCACTCGGAAAGCTGGATGCGATTAAAAATGAGTTCTTGCAGAATTCCAGTGTACTGAGTGTGTCTGTTTCTGACTTTTCGCCAGGGAAAAGCAATATGTACCAGAATTACAAGTATGAGGGCATGCGGGATGGCGAGAATCCCATGATCCGGTGGCTTGTCGTAGATCACGATTTCATTCGGACTTTTGGGATCGAGTTAGTGGATGGTCGAGATTTTTCAAAACGCTTTCCGAGTGATGTGAATCGCGCTTATATTCTCAATCAAGCGGCTGTCAAAGAAATCGGATGGGAATCACCAGTCGGAAAAGAACTCGAGATAATCAATAGGGGACCCGTCATCGGAGTCGTGAAAGACTTTAACTTCAAACCGCTCCATCAGAAGATCGAACCCGTCGCGCTCTACATTTACCCCAAATTGTATCAATACATTTCAGTCAGGATCAGCCCCGACAGTATTTCATCTGCACTCACTTTTTTAAAAAACAAATGGCAGGAGCTCGTTCCGGGACAGGTATTTCAGTATTCTTTCCTGGATGAGGATTTTGACAATTTGTACAGAGCGGAGATGCGATTGGGCAAGATTTTCACAGTGGTGACCTGTCTGGCTGTATTCATTGCCTGTTTAGGATTATTTGGACTCGCCGCATTCGAATCCGTGCAGAGGACCAAAGAGATTGGTATCCGAAAAGTGCTCGGAGCGTCCGTTGCAGGAATTGTCCTTCTTCTTTCAAAAGATTTCTCAAAATGGGTTCTCCTGGCGAATATCGTTGCCTGGCCGGTGGCTTATTATGCGATGAACCGCTGGCTCCAGAATTTTGCCTACCGCATCAACATCGGACCCTGGGCGCTCATTCTGTCCGCTGCTTTAGCATTTGCGGTGGCTCTGCTGACAGTCAGTTACCAGGCCGTGAAAGCCGCTTTCACTGATCCAGTAGACACTTTAAGATATGAATAAATGGAACGTTCCCCAAGGGAACAACATGAACAGAGGATTGGAGGAAGAACATGATTAAACTTGTAGACGTCACCAAATATTACTCAACCGGATTCGTGAAGACATTTGCATTGCGGAATATCAGCCTTGAGTTCAAAGACGGAGAATTTGTGACTATCATGGGGCCCTCAGGTGCAGGTAAATCGACGCTTCTCTACATTCTCGGGATGCTGGATTCACCTTCGAGCGGTGAGTATTATTTTTACGAAAAAAAAGTCCATGCCCTGAACGAAAAACAGCTCACGGAACTGCATAAAAACCACATCGGTTTTGTTTTCCAGAGCTATCATCTCATCGATGATCTCACAGTCTATGAAAACCTGGAAACGCCTCTTCTGTACAAAAAAGTGAAGGGCGCGGAAAGAAAAAGCAAAGTGGCGGATATGCTGGATAGGTTTCACATCGTGGCCAAAAAAGACCTGTTTCCGAACCAGCTATCCGGCGGGCAACAGCAAAAAGTCGCGGTCGCGAGAGCCGTCATCACAGAGCCCAGACTCATCCTTGCGGATGAGCCAACCGGCAATCTGAACACTAAAGAAGGTGAGGAAATCATGGACCTGTTCAAAGAGCTGAACGAGCAGGGAACAACGATCCTTCAGGTGACTCACTCCGAGAAAAACGCCTCCTACGGCCGCAGGATTATCAACCTGCAAGACGGCTGGATCGTTGACGAATGAGTCAAAGACACACATGAAGCGTGACAGAGAAATATTTCTATCCCCCCACAGCTCGAGAATAAACAGAAAATGTTGAGAGACAACCTATAATGTGAAACATTATGGAGGTTTAAAATGTTGAAATTTAAAAAAATTATGTTCTTGGTTTTTGTTTTTGCGCTTTTCACAGCCCTCCAGGCTCGGGGGGAACAAATCTCCCTTTCCCTCGAGGAATGTATCGTGAAGGCGATGAGGAATAACCTCAGAGTTGCGGTTGAGGTTTTGAATCCAGAAATAGCGGATATCTCTATTTCCCTGGCCAAGGAAAGGTTCATTCCAAATCTTTCGTTTGGGTACAACCGCCAGAATACAAACACACCTTCAATTTCCTTTATTGAAGGAGACGAAACTCTCACCTCGAATTATTATGACTATTCCGCAAGAATCTCGCAGATCATCCCGACGGGGGGAAGTTTTTCGATCGCCCTTTTCTCCTACAAAATTGATTCGAACCAGAAATTCCAGACAATCAATCCCCGTTACGGAAGCACAGTTTCTTTTAATTTCGCCCAACCGCTCTTGAAAAATTTCGGGACCAGGATCAACCGGAACGAAATCATCACCGCTCAGAACAACAAAGACATTTCGGATAACCAGTTCAAAACTATGCTTATGGATACGATTTATGAGGTGGAAAGCGCGTACTGGAACCTTGTTCACAGTATTGAAGACCTCAAAGCAAAAAAACAGTCTTTAGAATTAGCCCGTGATCTTCTCAAAAAGAATAAAAGAGAAGTGGAGGTGGGAACTCTGGCACCTATCGAGATCTTGAGTGCCGAGTCAGAAGTGGCCACTCGAGAAGCCGACATCCTCCAAGCAGAAGCCATGATCAAGAATAATGAAGACCAGTTGAAAACTGTCATCAACCTGGCTGCAGAAGGGAAAGTCTCAGACATCGAAATCATTCCTGTGGGCCAACCTGACTTCAAACTGAGAGAAGTGAGTTTCGAGGAAGCCTTGGCGACAGCTTTGGCGACTCGACCGGATTTACGGGCAATCGAGATCGATATAAAAAATAAAGAAATTAACCTGAGTTATGCCAAGAATCAGCTTTTACCGGAACTGAACTTCAGCGCATCCTACTGGAGTCCGGGCGTATCCGGAGACCAAATTATTTACGACCCTTTGGATCCTTTCGGACCTCCAGTTATGGTGATTCCGGGGGGGGCATCTGCGGCTCTCAAGGATGCCTTGGGATTGAAATTCACGAATTGGTCTGCGGGCCTCGTCCTCAACATACCTTTAAATTCCTTTTTCTCGCGTGCCCAGCATGCTCAAGCTAAGGTCGATCTCAAGCAAACGTCGTTAATACTTAAAGAACAGGAACAGCAGGTGATATTGGAAATCAGGAATGCGGTGAGAACAGTGCAGACCAATTACAAGAGAGTGCAGGCGTACAGAGCTGCCCGTGAGCTGGCGGAAAGAAAATTGGAGGCGGAAGAGAAGAAACTGAAAGTCGGTTTGACAACCAATTATGTTGTACTCCAGTACCAGAGAGACCTTGCGGATGCCAGGAGTTTGGAACTCAGGGCCATGATCGATTATGTTCTTTCTTCCGCTGAGCTGGACAGAGCGATGGGCACAAGCTTGAAGAAAAAGAACATCCAGCTGTCCATTTATGACGTGAAGAATTCTGATTAATAAAACAGATGGGGATTGGTCTCAATTTTCCATATTTGCCAAAAAAATAGTTGAGGAGAGCGAAGACAGACCCAACTGGGATCCCGACCTTGAGGCCTGAATCTGGTGATTTTGCTTATTCGATTGAGCTGATATATAATATCGCAAAATTAAAAAAAGAGGTTGAATATGAAATTTAAAAAGTTTTTTGTCGAGGAAATTCCGCGCCGGAAATTTCTCGAGGCAGGCCTCAAAGGAGGGATTGCTCTTGCTGCTACGCCCTCACTGTTGATGAACCTGGTGTCTCGCAAAGGTATGCAGAAAGGAAGCGCCAAGATCGACGTTGACCCTCAAGTTCTGGACAAAATCATCGCCAAAGCCCTTGAAAAGGGTGGAGAATTCGCGGATGTGTACGTAGAGAACAGGATAACCCGAAGGATATTGATGGAGGAATCCAAGTTCAAGAGTGCAGTTTTTGGTATAAGCCAGGGAGCGGGTGTGCGGGTCATATCCGGGGATAAAACCGGATTTGCGTATACGGATGAGATAACCGATGAGAAGATGATTCGGGCAGCAGAAATCGCTTCGTTTGTTGCCACTGTAGGTAAAGCCACAGATCCGGTCAACATGAAAAAGGAAAGCCGGGAGTCTTTCGTAACGGTCAAACTCCCGCTGGAAGCCATCGCTGATGAGAAAAGAATCGATGTGATGAAGCGAGCGAACCAGGCGGCCCTGGATTATGACTCCAGGATCAATATGGCATCGATCAGCTATTATGACGAGATCAGAGGGAGGACCGTTGCGAACAGCGAAGGATTGTTGTTGAGCGATGAGCTGCCTCTCCTGTTCTTCATCGTCCAGACTCTGGGAGTCGGGAATAACACGCGGCATATGGGAAGAGAGAGACTCAGCCGTCATTCCGGATTCGAAGTATTTGATGACGTCACCCCCGAGGAAGTGGCGCGAACTTGCGCCAGAGAATCCATCGCCATGCTTGAAGCTCAAGATGCGCCTGCAGGAATAATGGATGTGGTCATGCAGAATGGATGGGGCGGAGTACTCGTTCATGAGGCTGTGGGCCATCCGCTTGAAGGCGATATCATTGCGCGAGAGACCGGTGCATTCGCGGGGAAACTCGGACAAAAAGTGGCCAGCGATGTCTTCACGATGGTGGATGACGGAACTCTTCCGAATTTCCGGGGAACCACCAATTTTGATGATGAAGGGACCCAGATGAAACGAAATGTGTTGATCAAAGAGGGCGTTCTCGTCAAATTTATGACTGACATCCTCTCGGCCAAACAGTTGAAGATGGAGCGCACGGGAAACGGAAGGCGTGAGAGCTTCCGCTACCTCCCAATCCCCAGGATGACAAACACTTTTATCGAGAAAGGAAAAGACAAACCTGAAGATATTCTTGCCTCGACAAAAAGCGGATTGTATGTCCAGAGCTTGAGCGGAGGAAGCGTTAATCCAATCACAGGGATGTTCAATTTCACCTGTCGCGAAGCCTACCTGATTGAAAATGGAAAGAAAACTGCTCCTGTCAAAGGAGCCACTCTGATCGGAAACTGTTTAGAAGTCATTTCGAACATAGACGCCGTTGGAGATGATCTCGCTTTTGGCCCGGGAATCTGTGGGAAAGGCCAGGTTGCGGAAGTGACGGCCGGACAGCCTACGGTCAGGATTCGCGGCATAAACGTGGGCGGAAGCAGAGCCAGACGATGAGCGCAAAGAATATAAGGAGATAACCATGGATTATAAAGGATTAGCTGAAGAACTGGTCAAAAATTGTAGGAACAAGGGTGCCGACCAGGCTGAGGTGTACATCGAATCAGGTCGCAACCTCAGCATAAGAGTCAGAAACGGGGATATCGAAACTGTGCAGGAAGCCGCGACACACGGTGCGGGATTTCGAGTTTTCATTGGGGGAAAAATGGCTTTCTCCAGCTGCAATGATTTTGCAGGTCAAGCTTTGCAGAATGCAGTGGAAAGCGCAGTCCGGTTTGCAGCGAACACGACTCCCGATGAAAACAATATGCTTCCTGACGATAAGGGTTTCACAAAAATCGAAGGATTGTACGATCCTCAGATCAGCCAAGTCGCCATGGAAAAGAAGATCGAACTCGCCAAGAAGGTGGAAAAGCTGGCCATGAAGGATCCGCGGATCACCAAGAGCTCCGGGGCATCCTATTCAGAGGGAGAAGGAGAAGTTTTTCTGGCCAATTCGAACGGGCTTCTGAAGAGCTACAAAGAATCGGGTTGCGGCTTTGGTGTTTCTGTCGTGGCGGAAAAGGACGACCAGAAATCCACCGGCGGAGAGTCATGCTCGAGGCGCTTTTATGCTGACCTGAAGCCTCCGGAGGAGATCGCAGCAAAAGCGGCCAAAGATGCGTATGGAATGCTCGATCCCAAAATGGTCAAAACACAGAAAGCCGCGGTCATTTTTGATCCGGATGTGGCTCGCGCCTTATTGGGGGGAATTCTGGGAGCAGTGAACGGAGAGCGTGTTTTGCAGGGTGCCAGTTTTCTCCGGGATAAACTGAATCAAAAAATCGCATCAGAACTCTTGACCATCATCGATGATGGAACAAGATCAAAAGGAATGAGAAGCCAACCCTTTGACGGAGAAGGGGTTCCCACGCAGAAAAGGACCATAGTGGATAAGGGTGTGCTGAAAGGTTTCCTGTACAACACGATTGTGGCCAAACGCGCAGGAAGAAAAAGCACAGGCAATGCTTCGAGAGGTGGATTTACGAGCGTACCCGGAATCGGGGCGCATAATTTCTACATGGCCGGAGGGAAAAACACCCCTGAGGAAATCATCCAATCCACGAAAGTCGGGCTTCTTCTCAAGGGCGTCACTGGTTACGGGATCAATCCGGTTAACGGGAACTTCAGCGGAGGTGCGTCAGGCTACTGGATCGAGAACGGACAGATTGCCTTCCCCGTAAAAGGATTGACAGTTGCCGGGAATGCGTTTGAAATGCTGAACGCCATCGATATGGTCGGTAATGATCTCGATCTGAATCGGAGTTTCACAGCGCCCACTTTCCGCATCAAGCAGCTGCAAATCGGAGGGAAGTAGATAATACCCTGATCAGATATTCCAGCGGTAGGAAATCTTGATCATGAAGATGTTGTCTCCTGGTGCGGAAAACAAATCCCTGAGATCACGGCTCAAGTCAAAATCTCCCTGATTGGCAAAATCGGAACGGTTCTGAGTCCACACAAAATAGAGTATCGACCCCGGAAAATACTCCCATCTCAAAACAACAGTGCCGCGGAACGATTTATAGTTGAAATCCGGATTGGAGAAGGAAAATTCCGGAGCCGGACCTGACCCGTCGGGATCAACCGTGTAGTTCGGATCATTGTAAGTGATGGTTGAGTTCCCTTCTCCATAGATATTGTAATTCAGGGACTTCGGCTGTGCGAGTTCTTTGAATTCGTCATACTTTCCTACGGCTATGTAGGGTTGGAAGTACAGCTGCAGAGTTAACCTGGGAGTGAATGTCCAATTCAACCTGATCTCCCCGGAAAGTGTCTTCTGATAAATAGCTCCGAACACATACCGGGTTCCGTACGTCTCTGTCATGTATGAGTCATTCACGCGTGTGACCCACTGCGCATACGAATCCCGGACAGAAAAATTCGGGCCGAAAGACAAGCTGACATTACTTCTGACTTTCCAACGAATGAATACACCGCCTCCCAAGGAATAGCTGTCCCAATCAGTCCTCCAGTACGCTCCTGTGCCTGCATGCAGAACTATCGGCTTGCGGCTGTCGCTGCTAAACCCGAAATCGATTTGAGTTCCAGTCGGGATCATAGCCAGGGGGCCTCCTCTCGTGAGATCATTGCTGATCGTTGGCGGGTTATAGGCAATCATCGTGTTGAATCCCCAGTAATTCAGGAATTGTCCTTCAGCAGACAACAGGTATCCTTCCCAGGTCTTGTTGCCGCCGAAATCATAAGTGCCGAAGGGGCCTCCGAAGACGATGACATTCCGGAAGATCTTACCTGGATGAGGCCATCTGTAAGCCAGAAGCATGTGATAATTAATGACGTCAGAGGAACCGAACTGGAATCCTATATCATTCGGGTTGAATCCGGGGGAGATCGCGCCCAAAGATGCGCTGAGCAAGAATTTTCCCTTTTGCTTGTTGAAGTTCAATCGTCCCGCCCATCCGGAAAGAGATGTGGCGTTCGGATCGACTTCCACGTGATCGGCATCAGGCCGCTGAAAGTAGTGCAGAGAAGAGTACTGCAAGTCAAGGATCGCATCCTGGCTCCCTTGAACCTGAGTCCCCCCAAACCAGCCACCGATAACCCAACTTCTCTTTTTGTCGAGATACGTCCATCCGTCCACAGCCAGTGTAAAGGCTTTTTCATTCAGGATGGAGGTGAGATTATCTGTTCTCAGATCTCTGAGGACCGCAGTCGTTTGAAAGCCAACCCCACGTCGTCCTTCGTCGAATTCTTTCTGTCCACGAAAAACTCCGTAATAACTGAGAGGTTCCACTTCTTCAAAGGTTCGGTTTCCTCCTGAATCGATTTCTGCGTATTCACGAGCAGTCATGGCATTTGTGAATCCGAAGTTCCATCCTTTTCCCATTTTGCCCGTGAATTTGACAGCGCCCAGAATGGTTGTTCTGTCCGGGTAATTCACATAACCACTCTGTGTCACAGAACCCTGAGGCGCACGCCCGATTCTTCGGCTGTAAAAAAAGGTCGGATTCGGCCAGTTGATGTTTACATTCATGGCGTTGCCGCCTCGGCCAAATTCATCGAAGATATTCGCTCCCTCTATAAAAAATGGTCTTTTTTCTCTGTAGTAAGTTTCATACGCGCTCAGGTTGATCACAGCCGGATCGACTTCCACTTGGCCGAAATCGGGATTAACTGTCGCATCCATTGTCAAATTGCTCTTGATCCCGACTTTCAGGTCAAACCCAACACTTCCGTCGTAGTCTTGTCCTGTTTGGAAAGGATTGCCTGTCTCCTCAGGGCTGAAGGCGGCGCTGCCCACGGCATACGGAAGAAATTCGATATGCCGGCCAGGTCGAATGTCCCGGATCCCCACGAGCTTGGCGAATCGAGAAACGTAAACCTCATCCTCTTTCGGAATCCAGACATACGCGACTCTCTCGTTCTTCCTTTTTATAGTCCTTCTGAAATTGACTCCCCAGATGTATTCCTCTCGTTTTGGAAAACGCAACTGGTTGTACGGGATCCTGATCTCAACAGTCCACCCTTCCTCATCGATCAGGCTCTTCCAGTCCCAGACACCATCCCAGGTGTTGTCCTGATTGACATCATTGTACAGGGTCCAGTCAACGATCGAACCTGAAGGATTCACAGCAAATTGATAGCCGGAACGCCTGTCATAATAGGTGTCCACAGCGAATATGAACCAATCTGAATCCACAAAGTCATCCCGCCGCCCTAAACGGCACCTTATGCGGTCGGGTTCTGAATCATACATCCGGGCCGCCACATAAAGGGCTTTCTCATCATACGCCACCCAAACTTCTGTCTTCTCAGTAGGGTCTTCTCCGTCGTTCGGATCGGACATCGTGAAATCACCGTAACCTTCTCTCTGCCAGACTTCCTCTTTCAACACGCCATCAATGTTTATCGGCCCATTTGATCGAATTGCCTGGACGGTTTTCTGTGATTCAGCCTCAGGATCTTTTTTCTTAGGACCTTTGCCCCATAATAGAAGAGGGATGAGAAATACGATGATGAATAATGATGCCTTTTTACTCATAACAGGGCTCCTTCTGAACCAACAGAGAGGTTGTCCTTCTCATCCACAACCAGATATTTTCCGCGCATATTCTCCTTATAGCGAAGAGAGAGGATGGGACAATCGGACATACGCTAAATCCTGGTGGATAGACCTTTATTCCTCTCATTCACTTGTTAATACGTAATATTGTACGAAAAGGATTACTGTTTTGTTCTCTACTTTGGTTAAGGCGATCCTTTCAGATCATATTTTGTCCGGTCTTTTCTTTTTGGAATTGAGAAAGATACAGAAAGTGGCTCCGATGAATCAGTGATTCATGAAAATGATTTGGCATGAACCTAGACTGGAAATGTCATGGGATGAGGAGAGACTCAGGATCTGAGCCTCCTTGGCTGCGCTCTGTACTTTATTCTATTCTTCTCAGGGTTCCATATGCGCGGACTTGGAATGAATAATGTCTATTTCAAAGTCACTGAATTCGTGTAGTGCCCTCCTTTTAGAGAATCATACACGATCTTCACGCTGCCTTTCCCTTCGATCAGAAACCGGTATTCGACTCTACCGAAACTCGGGACACCGTTTTCCACCCAGATGTAATTCTCTCTCGTTTTCACTTTGCCTGTGATTCCGCGGTACTGATCGAACAAGCGTCCTGCGGCGACGAGCTTGACGTTCTGGCCTTCGATCTTAAACCGGTCAGCCCGGTGCAGTTGGCTCTGCACGGCTCGGGCCGACATGGTGGGCGTCACCCGGGTATTTTTCATTGAGACATCCACTTGATAGAGATTTTTCTCCAGTTTTTTGACCTTCACTCCCTCAAATTCGAGCCTCGGGAGTTGATCAGCGTGGTAGAAACAGAAAGCGGCATTCCGGTGGCATGTGTCGGCCAGCTGGAAATGAGGCGGAACGCGGCTTCCGTATATTGTCGTGCCGCCGATCTCAATATCGCCGTAAAGCGGATGTGTGTACGGTTTCCATTCGACATAATGCTCTCCCAGGAGAACCAGATCATGGTATGTCATTTCTGCGACTCTCTCAGCAAGATTGCGCATTCTCTGGATTTCTTCGTCCACTTCCTCCCCTTCTTCTCCACCTGTGGGGAAAGAAAAAGTGGGAGACATGTCCAGTTCATTGCTGAAGGTGTAAGCCCCGAGAACATTGTAGAGAAAGTCAATGCTCCCCCCAAAAACCGTGTACAAATCCTTGTAAACAACGATGTACCTGTAACCCGGAATGATCTTCTCCCCGTTTTTTCCAATATAATCATAGATTCTCCGGTCACTCATCGGGTAATCCCCCATGTTCTTGGCGCCTGGTCCTCTGAGGATCATCCCGCCTGAGTTATGGAAATTCTGGCCTCCCATAATATTGGGATGCGCGAGGAGGAAGTCACGCGTGGCTTTGGTCTCGGGAAATTCAAAAGGGTAGTCCCCGGCCCCCATCTGGACATACTGGGGCTGCCAGTTGAATCCATAGTTTCGGTTCATGTCATACCCGCCGAGCCAGTCCTCGTTGATGAGTCCGTCCCCATCATTGTCGATGCCCTCGGTTCCCAGCATCGTGTATTCTCCTTTCTGCCCGGGTCGAGCCGGAATCAAAATGCGAGAATCCTCTGGATGCGCCACGAATCTGCCTTTCGGGTCTTTTTTCCTCATGGATGTGAGGAATCCGTCTCCATCCAGGTCATCGGGGCCATCTTCATCCGCGACACCATCCCGGTCATCATCAAACGGAATCACACCTGACCTGTAGTATTCTCCTTTGTTGATGAAATAATCCCGGCTGTCCGGGTTCATGGTGGGAATGAAATAAAAGGCTCTCTCGTCCAGGAGGCGTGTGGCCAGATCTGTTTTTCCGTAATTCTTCAACAGATACCATATGGCATACAGCGCGACTTCTGTACCCTGGATCTCATTGCCATGAATATTCCCATCCATATAGAATCCGGATTTATGCTCTGGAGGACCGGTTTTAGGATTATTGAGAATAACGGCCCATATATCCCGTCCTTGATAGGATTTTCCGAGAGAAATCAGCTTCATAAACTCTGGATTTGCCTTTTGAAGAGCCTTGAGCGCTGCAGTCATCTCTGCATGGTTGTAGAAGTGGTCGAATGACAGCTTTACCTCAGCCGCAGAGATTGTCACAGAACAAAGAAAATTCAAGAAGAAGGCCATCCCCAAGAATGTCATAAATATTTTATTTCTTTTCATCTTTTCCTCCCATTATTGAAGAACGACAGTTGTCGTAACAGGGTCAAGGTTTGGAGCTCCGGCCGTGATAGTGACTTTAGAGCCTCTTTTCCCTCGAACCGTCCATTCGGCTTTTTGGGTTCCTCCGCTGCCGTCAATAAAAGGAATGTTCACGACTGAGCGCCCGGAGAACAGAAACTGTCCCTGAGTCAGATTGAGTTGAGCTCTGATCGGCCAGACTGCTCTGGCTCGTCTTCCCTGAGCTGTCGAGGTCGGAAACCAGCCGGTGTTGGTGAAGTAAACAGTGACTTGGTAGACTCCATTTCCAAGAGTTTTCACCTGAGTTTCTTTAATCTCGAGCTGAGGCAAACGGTTCATGAAATCCATGTAGTAATCGGTGTGAAAATCGATCGTTTTTTGCATTTCTGCAGGGGGGGGAGCCACCTTCAGGTAAGGGACAAATCCACCGATCTCCACCTCGCCTAATGTGGGGTGTGTGAACGGAGTCCAGTCGATAAATCCCTTGCCCTTCAACACCTCATCCGACCATTTGAGGATGTAGGATTCGGGATGCTCACCTTCTTTGGTGGCTGGCCTTTTGGGCATATTCTCCATCATCTGGACCATCCGTTCCGGAGTAATGCGGCCGGCTTTAACCATGTCTTTCACCATCGAGACTTTGAAGTTCGCTGGAGCGCCCTGCTCTTTGAGAAAGTCTTTGATGATTTCATCGTCAAGGGCCAGAAAATCCTCAGAAGACATGTTTTTCAATTTCTCGAGTGTCAACGCATCTTTTGCTTTTTCATCCGGTTCTTTTTTGGATTCAGGGACGGCCCACAAATCTGCAGAAAAAACGGGAACTCCATACTGGAAATAGCAGTAAGCGATAAAAGAACCTTTCCTGACACCTTTGGCCCGGCTCTCTGGATAACCGAGTTCAGCCTTTTTCAGCGCGTCTTTATAGTCTTTCTGAATTTCTTGAATGAAGGGCATGTCTATCCTGTCGATACTCATCGCTGCGCCCAAACCGAGAAACATGGCGACCATGCTTTCATCGACCTGCTGCCCTCCGGTGATACCGCTGGCATTAACGACATCCACGATTTCTTTTAAGGTGTATTCTTCATCCGGGTCTAATCCCAGGAACGAGGCCAAATAGGCTGGGACTTTCACTTTATCCGCGGCCGCTCTGGCCTGTCCTGTCTGCTGGAGATTCAGGAAGGTGTTTTCAGTCGAGAAGTTCAAGACCAAGGCAATGTTTTTATGGGAGACGAGAAATTGAACAAGAGCAATCGATTCTTTTTGGGAAACCGGCCAGAGGCCTGCAGGCTTTACGTAGTATTCGAAGTCATGGGGGAAGTTCCGGTTGATCTCGACACCGCCAGGCGGATCTTCATTGTAGAGCCCGTCCCCATCATTATCCAGGCCCTCTGTGTAAATCTTATAAATTCCTTTTTCACCTTTTTTGGGATCAGCTTTTCGCATCAGTTTTGGATCAGCCGGGTCCGGAATCATCGTGCCTTCAGGGTCTTTCACGCGGATTTGAGTGATGAGCCCGTCCTTGTTGAGGTCGTCAGGTCCATCTTCATCGATCGAATCATCCAAATCGTCATCCATGGGAAGTCTGTTCCTTCGACGCTCGTAGCGGACAGATGAAAAATAGGCTTGAGCCACATCCGGGTTGAGAAGCGGCGCCACGTAAACGGTCCTTCTCTCCAGAAGAGAAGAGATCTTTTTATCGGATCCGGACTTGGTCAGGAGCTTCTCCGCGAGAATAAGGGCAGCTTCTGTGCCCACGAGATGATGCCCTTCCACGTTCGCAGAGACAAAAACCGCGGGCCGGGTATCAGGATTGGAGCTGTTTTTACCTTGGGCAGCGATCCTCAACACAAAAATATCAGTATTTCCAGTGCTTTTTCCTATGTTAAGGAGCTTGGTGAGCTGCGGATACTGTGTGCACCAGGATTTCAACAGTGAAACGACTTCTCCAGGCTGATGATACTTATCTAAAGTCATTTCTTTGGGCGGCGCCGCAGCAAGAACAAGAGCCAAACTCAGGAAAAAGAACAACAAGCCGATAAGACGATGCGACATTTTAACCTCCTTTAAATTGAGATAAACGGATCAGACTTCATCTTCCAATCAAAATTCAAGGCTTTATTCCGGATTTCCAGCATCGACTTTCATAAAGTCTAATTCCATGCATTCATCAAAAATGTACTACGAAAAGGGAGAAAGAAAGTTATCATTTCACCCGTCGATAGTAAAGGAAATTGTAAATCCGGAAAGTTAAGTTATTAGTGAGATAACCCATCAGGATAAATTGAATAGGAAGCTGCAGAGGCATTGATCTGGCAAAATTATCTTCATCAAATATCAATACGAGTATATTCCAAAAAGAGTTCCCTTGTGTTCAAAAAAACAGGTTTTGTTTGTATTTCCAATGACTTTGTATAAAATAATGACTTTGTATAAAATAGAGAGCGTTTTCATGTAAAAAACTCATATTGAAAGATCGAACTGAGGAGGATTGATGAAAAAAAACAAATCATTGACCATCGGGATAACTGCTGTCGCCCTGGTGTTCTTTACCTTGAACGCACACGGCCAGAATGCAGAAGAGATTGGAGGGCTGTTCGGGAAAATCAACTGGAGATGTATCGGGCCTGCTGTCATGGGAGGCCGGACTGTGGATATCGATGTCGTGGAAAAAACGCCGTGGATTATCTATGCGGCTATCGGCCCGAGTGGTGTCTGGAAATCAGAGAACAACGGCATCACCTGGGAGCCCGTCTTTCACAAGGAGAAAACCGTATCTGTGGGCGATATCGCAATAGTCCAGTCCCAGCCCAAGATTATCTGGGTCGGCACTGGAGAGGCCACCTGCCGAAACAGCGTGACCATTGGCGATGGCGTGTATAAATCTATAGACGGCGGAAAAAAATGGAAAAACATGGGTCTCGTTGAAACTCGGCACATCAGCCGGATAGTCGTTGATCCTCAGAATCCTGCCATTGTGTATGTGGCGGCGATGGGTCACCTCTGGGGGCCGAACGAGGAACGCGGTATATACAAGACGACTGACGGAGGAGAATCGTGGAAAAAAGTCCTGTTCGTGAATCGGGACACCGGATTCGCAGATCTCGCTATCGATCCTTCAGATAATCAGATACTCTATGCGGCGGCCTATGAACATCGACGTCTCCCGTATTATTTTTCAAGCGGCGGGCCCGGAAGCGGGCTTTATAAAACAACGAATGGTGGAAAAACCTGGACAAAACTGACCAGGGATCTGCCAGAAGGAATCATGGGTCGGATTGGGATCGCCGTTTCCAGGAGTAATCCCGACGTTGTCTATGCTCTTATCGAGCATGAGGATGGGGGCATATGGCGTTCTGAGGATAAAGGCGAAACGTGGACAAGAACATGCGATAACAGGACTTATAAACGTGTGAATTTCAGGCCGTTCTATTACAGTCAGATTCGTGTGGATCCCAGTGATGACAAGATTGTTTATGTTTTTTCTGGGGGGACTTTTGTCTCAAAGGATAAGGGAAAAAAGTTCAGGGCCATCTCCAGAGGAACTCACCCTGATCACCATGCTCTCTGGATAGATCCGTCCAATCCTCTCCACCTGATTGATGGGAATGACGGAGGTATCGACATCTCCTATGATGGAGGAAAACACTGGCATCCGATTCAGCACATGACTTTGGCCGAAGTTTACCAGATCGGTTTTGATATGAGGAATCCCTATTATGTTTACTGCGGATTGCAGGATAACGGGAGCTGGGGCGGTCCCAGCTCGTCCTTAGATTCCGCTGGAATCACCAATGATGACTGGTACACGGTAGGAGGGGGAGATGGTTTCTACGCACAGGTCGATCCCACAGACGCGAATACGATCTACAGGAATTCTCAGATGAACGGATTATCCCGCTACGATATGAGAATCGGAAGGAGCAAGACTATCAGACCCCTGGCTTCGCAAAAAGAGCCCCCTTACCGTTTTAACTGGAATTCGCCCATATTGATATCTCCTCACGATCCCAAAACGGTTTATACAGCGGGCAACTTCTTATTCAAATCAACAAACGGAGGTCATTCCTGGGAGGTCTTCAGCCCTGACCTGTCCACCAACGACCCGGAAAAACAGAAAGACTCCGGGGGCCCGATCACCCTGGATAATACCGGGGCGGAGATTCACTGCACTATAGTCACCATATCGGAATCACACATTGTTCCAGGAATCATCTGGTGCGGCACGGATGATGGGAACGTGCAGGTCACGCGCAACGGGGGACGAACCTGGAAAAATGTGGTGAAAAACATTCCCGATATCCCTCCGAATACATGGTGTTCCCATATTGAGGCCTCTCACTTTGATCCGTCAGTGGCTTATGCGGCCTTTGACGGTCACAGGACAGATGATTATGGGACCTATGTCTACAAAACTTCAGATTATGGAGAAACCTGGACCTCCATCACAGGCAATTTGCCCTTTGGTTGGGTGCATGTTATCCGGGAAGACCTGAAGAATAGTAACCTGCTGTATGTGGGAACGGAGTTTGGGATATTCGCATCCTTAGATAGTGGCGAAAGCTGGTTCTCGCTGAAAAATAATCTCCCGACAGTCGCCGTTCGGGATATCGCCGTGCATCCCAGAGAGAATGATTTGATAATCGGGACACACGGAAGGGGCATCTGGATTATTGATGATATATCTCCTCTCCAGAAGATGACCAGGGAAGTCTTTGATTCGGATTTTCACCTGTTCAGCATCCGTCCCACAACTCAATTTCTCCGGTCGTCCAGAGGTGAATCTTACAGCTCTAAAGTGTATGTCGCCAAGAATCCTTCTTACGGCATGATTCTTGACGCCTATTTCAAGGACAAGCCTGAAGAAAAGCCCAAAGTCCTTGTCAAGGATAGGCGGGGTGAGACAATATTCCAAATCAATTTGATGAAGAAGGAAGGTCTCCAGAGAAAGACATGGAATTTGCAATTTATTCCCAAAACAAAAGACGGGAAAAAGATCGTTCCTTCCGGCTTGGGATTTGTCGCGGCGCCTTTTGTCCCTCCTGGAGAATACACTGTGGAAATGGCTGTCGGAGAGCAGAAGATCGAGAAAAAAGGATTGGTGTATCCGGACCCGCGTTTCTGGATGATCGAAAAGGACAGAGTGGCTCAAAACGAAAGTATGCTTGAAGTGATGGTTCTTTCAAGAAAGATGAATTTATCGATTACAGCCGCAAGAAATATCAGAAATCAACTTGATAAATTGAATGAGACTTTGAGCGAGAAGGGAGATATTCAAGACGCTGTTCAAAAGGCAATAGAGAGATTTGAGAGAAGATTTACCGAACTGGAAGACGAGATCGTGCCTGAGGAGATGTTCTACAGAGGATCGATGGAAACCGCTCTTCGAGGCGGCCACTTGAATATGCAGGTCTTGTTTCTGGGGATGTCTGTTTCTGCGTATCCATCCGCACCAACAGAAACAGATTTAGCTCAACTGAAAGAACTCGGAGAGATTGTGAACGGAATGGTCGATGAATTCAACGAATTCATAAGGAATGATATCGCCAGGCTCAATGAAATTCTGGCGAGAAACGGTATGAAGCCCTTGAAAGCACCCAAGGAAATTGAAATTTAGGTAAAATCCACGGAGGAGAGCATGCGTGGATTGAAAGACAAACGCATTTTCATCACAGGTGGTGCCGGAGGGATCGGCGCGGCAACAGCCGCCCGTTTTCTGGAAGAAGGCTCCCGAGTGGCGGTGTTGGATTCAGACAAGGAGGCTCTACTTCAGATTCAAGATCGGATGCCCGCACTGGCCGGGACAATTTGTGCCGATGTCTCCGATGCGAAGGCTGTGGAGAAGGCATTTGATGAACTGGACGGATTGTTGAAAGGCCTGGATATCCTGATAAATAATGCCGGCATCAGCCAGAGAAAGCCTTTTCTAGAAATAACTCCGGAGGAATGGAAAAAAATTTTGGATGTGAACCTGAACGGAGTATTCTATGTGGCCCAGCAGGCAGCCAAAAGAATGCTCGGACAGGGGAGTGGCGTTATCCTGAACATGGGATCGACCAATGCTCTTCGGGGTTATCCTCATTATACTGCCTACAACTCCTCAAAAGCGGGTGTCGTGGAACTGACCCAATCGTTGGCACTAGAGCTGGCCCCTAAGATCCGTGTGAATGCTGTCTGTCCGGGGTATATCTTGACACCGATGCAGGAAGCCGAATACACACCTAAAATGCTTCACGCATGTGCGAGTAAAGTTCCTCTCGACAGGCTGGGAAAACCAGAAGATGTGGCCGCGCTTTTTGCTTTTCTCGCTTCCGAGGATGCGGATTATATCACCGGCCAGTGTTTCGTCATCGATGGAGGAGAGATCGCCGGGGGTCTCGCCAGTCAGAAATAAGAAAGATTCATTTCTTGACTAAGATTTCAACTTGGGCAAATCAGAAATCCCGTTATCCCGTGCGTCGGCAAGCATAATTTTCTGCAGTTCCCGGATAATATCCTTCTCCAGGAGCAGGGGAGGATTTTCCTTGAGAAGCCGTTCCACTTCATTCGAGGCTCTGTCGGCTGTGGTTTTCCTTCCGAGTGAGACCCAGTAGTCATAGGTGTCTCTGTCAATAATTTTTGGGAACGTATGTTCCTGCCTGTACCACTTTCGCGTATGAGGCATGGACAGAAACTGAGTCTCCGCTGTAAAATCCTCAAAGAGATTTTTCGCGATCGGGTCGTCCCTCTGTGCAATTCCTTCGATCAGCCTGTAGGCCATACCACAGATCTCGTTATCCACAACCAGTTTTTCCAGGCTCTGGCAGCTTTCAAAGTTCATCATCCCAGGTCCAGAGATGACGTTGACACCGGAGAGGGCAGCCAGGATAGCCCCGATCCCTGTCTCCAATCCGGCCTGGGAGTCATTGACTTTCGAATCGCTCAATCCCATGTAGGCATGCGTCGGCAGATTCAGGAACTTTCCGATTTGTGTATAGGCCGAATCGATCATCATTGTCTCAATAGCTCCCATGGGAGTCGTGCCCTTTCTCATGTCAAAGCTAGAAGGGGAGCCGCCAAAAATGACCGGAGCCCCTTTTTTGGCGAGCTGGCATATCACCAAACCGGAGAGATTTTCTACGACATGCTGGACAAGTGTTCCGGCTATCGTGACGGGCGAAGTGGCACCGGTCATCCCCATGGAAATAAGTTCTGATGGGATGCCTGCTCGAGCGCAGTCGATCAAACTCTGGGCCGTAAGATTGCTCCATTTGAGGGGAGGGGAGGGACAGGCGTCGAAGATCGCCAGAGGTTTTTCGGCCAGTGCTGTCTCGCTTCCCCTCACGGCCACGAGCATATCGTGCATGGGCTTGAATCCCTCCACACGGAATGTTCCTGTAACCACCGGTTTCGCCGAATACTGAAGGCCCAGGTACAATCTGTAACTGTCCGAGATCAGGTCCGGAACATCGCTGCTCACGATCCCCGTACACTGGAAATCAATGTGTTCCATACACTCTGTGAGGCGGTAAAACCTCACCAGGTCTTCACTCTGCGGCTTGCGTTCTTCCTGTGTTGTGTGATCGAGAATGGTAATGGCTGCCGATCCGGGATCAAAATGGACATGGTCCCCGCCCACGATGAATTCTTTATCTCCGGTTCTGTCGTATAGCGTGATGGTTGAAGGGGTTGAAGAGAGGCTGTCTTCAACCAACGCGGACGTGAAGTGAACCCTCTGAGTCGTTTCATCGGCTTTCATCCCTGCGTCCTTCAAGAGCTTCATAGCCTGGTTATTTTCTACAAAAACTCCCTGCTTTTCTAAGATTTCGAAGGCTTCGTCCAGGATCTTCTGGATGAATGCTTTGTTTAAGAATTCCAATTTAGGTCTGATTGCTTCTGTCATCGGATTTTCCTTAAATTTTTTTTCTCGTCGTGAGATTTTTGTCTTTGTAAAAATTTATCCGGAAAGACACAGACTTGCGGGGAACCATCATGCAGGACTCCGTCAAGCTGACGCCAATGTCCTTTCCGGGCAAGACCTGAAAAACATACTTCTGCTCCCGGATATCCCATTTTCCGTAGCCGGGGCTGAATCTCTTGCTCGGCCAAAGCCCCATCTCTCTGGCTTTCTCCACCAGTATCCGGTCGGACTGGATGGCAGTTTCCTCTGCGGCTTCCGACCCCAATGAATCCAGTATCAAAGCCCGCACCATTTCGTTCTCTCCCATGAGCCGGTTGATTTCCTCCTCAAGAGCAGGACCGATCGTACATATGCAGAGAGCGACTTTTTTCGCATCCTCGAATATCGGATGCTGGTTTGTTTCCGCATGATCCAAGATCGTGTAGATAGATGCGGGATGCAGGAGGTGTTTCAGTTTGTTTTTCTCTTCTTTGATCAGCAGCTTGATCGGGTCTTTGATTTCCGTGAATTTTTGTTTATACCCGATAAGCCGCAAGATTCGTTTCTCATCAAACTCGATCTTCAGGTTTTCGATTTTCTCAACACGTGGAGACATGACGGCCTTTATTCTTTTCTGATTTTTTGCGCGACCTTTACCGCGACCATGGCGTTTTCCCCGTATCCGTCAGCCTCGATGTCATCCGCCCATTTCTGGTTCACAGGCGCGCCTCCCACGAGCACTTTTATCCGGCCGGACAGTTTTTTCTGTTTAACGATCTCAACGACTCTTTTCTGTCCCAACATCGTGGTGGTCAAGAGAGCAGAGAGACAGATAAAATCTGCGCCTGCTTTTTCTGCCTTTTCTACAAATTTCTCCAATGGAACATCAGCCCCGAGATCTTGCACTTCAAATCCGTTGGCAGAGAGCATCGAAGCAACGAGGTTCTTGCCAATATCATGGATGTCTCCTTGAACTGTCCCGATCACCACTTTTCCTTTGGAGCGAGTTTGAACCTGGGATTTTTCCATCTCAGGCTGGAGTATGAGCATTGCGGCTTTCATGCATTCGGCGCTGGTTATGAGCTCGGGCAAAAAATACTCTCCCTTCTCCCATAAATTTCCCACTTTCTGGATTCCAGGCACATAACCTTTTTCGATGACTTCGTTGAGGTCCATTTTCTTCTCGAGGGCCTCTCTTGCGAGTTCTTCGGACTCCTCCTTATTCCCTTCGATGATAGCCTTTTTCATTCTTGCGAGGAATTCATCTTGGCTCATGTTCTCTCCTATTTTGAAGAAATGTGACTCCTCTGAACGAGCAAATGATCCAGTTCAAAACTTTACAGTTTGGAGATGAAATCAAATAATAATATGAATTGGACAATGTTACAAGGCTAAATCGTTTTGAAAATATAGAGAATTCAAATCTGGATTTATGGCTTGACAAAGCTTCTGGCATAAATAATCCTTATCGGGATAGGCCATGTGGGGCAGGATTAGAAGATAAGAGTCCTGAGGTATAAAATGATGGCTTCGACCTTATTCATTCTGACTGTCATTTCTGTATTCCTGACCGTGTCTGTCGAGTCGCTGGTTTTTATCCTGCAGTTGAAGGGGCAAAAATTCAGCAGGTGGTTTGGTGCGCAAGCCTTCACGATTCATATGATCATGACCGGATTTTTCTGGGTGGTCTCATTCGGGCTTATCGTTCTCCTTCAGTTTGAGGAGCACCCTCTTTTTCACCATAGCAGCGCTTTAAAATTCATTGGATTGGTATTATGGATCTCCGGACTGGTTATAGCCACTTGGGGATTCAAGTTATTAGGCATCAGGAGATCTTTTGGCCTTAATTTTTTCGAGGACGATGTCCCGACCGTTAACAGGTCCTTGTATAAATTCATCAAAAATCCGGAAGATTATGGATTCTGGATGGCCGTTGTCGGATTTGCCCTCTATACGCGCTCGTCATACAATCTCGTGATTGCGCTTGAATTCATTGTTCTAATGATTCCTCATATGCACGTGGAAAACATCCCTTTGAAGAAAACAAAATGAGCTCGCAATCGGAGACGCTCGTAATCCATCCTGTCTCATAGAGAAAAAAATCGATTTGTTTTGGAGGGAAGAATGAAAGAAATCCTTGGATCACTATCGAAAACCCTGTTATTGGGCACAGCCTTACTCCTTTTAATCATTCATATTCCCGTTTCCGCTCAGGAAAGTGTCCAGGATTTTGTGATCGGGAAGGCTATAAAAATTCGCTCTTCGGTATTGAACGAAGAGCGAATCCTGTTGATCCATTTACCTGATGAATACGATCATACTCAAACACATTATCCCGTCCTGTATTTGTTGGACGGGGATTCCCATTTTCACAATGTCACAGGAATCGTCCAATTTTTTTTCACACGGAAAATAGCACCTCCGATGATCGTTGTCGCCTTGCCCAACGTGGACCGGAGCAGAGATTTCACTCCCACAAAAGTTCCGCGGCGTCCGACAAGCGGCGGGGGCGAAAGGTTTTTACGCTTCCTCAAGGAGGAGGTGCTCCCTTATGTGGACGGTCGCTATCGCACACATCCCTACAGGATCCTGGTGGGGCATTCCCTGGGGGGGATGTTTGCGATACACACTCTCTTGACCCAGCCTGAGCTTTTTCATGCCTATATCGTTATGAGTCCTGGTTTGGGGTATGACAGTGGCTATGTGTTGAATAAGGCACCGGCTATTCTGGAGAAACAGACATCTCTGAAAAAATTCCTTTTTATGACTCTTGGAAACGAACCCCGCTATGTGCCGCGCCTCGAAGCCTTCTGTCAAATACTCGAGGACAAAGCCCCTGAGGACCTGGAGTGGAAGTACACCTATATGGGTGACGAAGACCATTTCTCTGTAACCCACAAAAGTATTTATGACGGACTCGAAGCTCTGTATTCGGACTGGAGAGTGACTGAAGCTACGATTCAAAAAAGTATGGAGGAAATCCAAGAGCATTATAAGGCGCTCACAGAAAAATTTGGTTATGAGATCTCTATCCCTGCGCGCGTTTATAACCTGGTGGGATACGAACTCATCAAAGCCAAGAAAATCAAAGAGGCCATCAAAGTCTTTGACCTGTGCGTCAATATCTATCCTGAGTACTGGTACGCCTACAGTAATCTGGGATACTGTCACATGATCGTAGGAAACAAGGAACTCGCTGTAAAAAACCTTGAAAAGGCTCTTGAGCTGAATCCTCAGGACAAACTTTCCGCGCAAAGGCTGCAGCAGCTCAAAAAGGAAAAGCCGCGGCCATGAATCCGAGAATAGAGGAAAAACGATGAAAATTATGAATGTTTCGTTCACATTAACTCACTGGGATAAGGAAATACCTGCCGAGCACGCAGGGGAGACGGGAACATCCTACTGGAGAACTTTTGAAGAAGGAAATATCCGTGTCCGGATGGTCGAGTATTCGCGCGACTTCAAGTCCGACCATTGGTGTCCCCGGGGTCATGTGCTACTTGTACTGGAAGGAGAATTGGGTGTTGAGTTGAAGAATGGGCAAAAATTCAATCTCACAGCAGGGATGAGTTTCCAGGCTTCGGATGATGAAGAAAATCCCCACCGTGCGTACACTGAATCAGGAGCGAAGGTCTTTATTGTCGACTGAAAGAACAGGGGATTGACTTCATCCCGCTTTGGAATAACTGAGAGTTTTCTTTCCTTTTTTAACCAGCTTGAACGAACCCATACCTATGACTCTGGATTGTATATCGTCCTCTTTCATATGATGGTCGCTGAGTGAGAGAATCCCATCCGGTTTCAATATCCGGTGGATCTCCATGAACACATTCTCTGGATCATCCAATTCATGGAGAGTGTCATACAACAAAACCACATCCATACTCTGGTCTGGCAAACCGGTCTGACAATCAGACTGAATGGTTTCAATGTTGGTCAGATTCTTCTTTTCAACTATACGCTGAACCTTCTGGATGGCGAGCGGATGAACATCCAGGGCATAGATCTTCCCGGTTTGCCCGATGAGAGTCTCCAGTGGAATGATGTAGCTCCCCGGTCCGCAACCGTAATCCAGTACATGAGATCCGGGTTTTATTCCCACTTCTCTCAAAACATTTTTTCGAGGCAAAAAGAAATCACGAATTCTGAATAGAAAAGACATGCCTTTGAAATGGAAATCGGAGGATGATTTTTTCATCGTTTTTCCCTTTTTTTAAAATAATTTTAACTCATCTGATTGAGATCTAAAAGCAAAAGAAAAAAATTGAGTATTAATGATCAGAGATTTATAAAAAAATAAATTGAATATTTTGTTCGTCCGATTTAATTCAATGAATAAACACATGTATCGGATGCAGAGAATGCGGAGTTATGAATTAATAAAGGTGTAAAATAAGACAACTTTAGAGAGGTAATTCATGAAAAAAATGCTAACCGTTCTGCCGCTTGTGCTCTTCCTGTTTTCATCCGTGAATGCTCTTCAAAAAGGAGGCGGTGACTCAGAGCGAGGCCGTTTTTATGTGATCGGGACCGGTCCCGCTGGCCCGCGGATGGCCACACTCCAAGCTCTAGATACTATCCAGCGTATGAATACCATTATCGCATCGAAAGATCATATCGAATTATTTCAAGAATATATTGGCGAAAAACCTATTCTCTTCGATCCATGGGCAGGGCTTTTTGACTATAAAGGTAAATTTTTTAAAGAACTCTCAAGACAAGAAATGGCTGAGTTTGCGAAAGAACGTATCCAGACAAGAAATGAGCGTGTAGAACTGATTAAAAGCATTTTAAAAAAAGGGCAAAATGTCGGATTGCTCGATTCGGGCAATCCGACTCTCTTTGCGCCGAGCCATTGGTATGTCGAACAGTTCAATCCAGAAGATGTTGTTGTTATTCCTGGCATGGGAAGTGATGCAGCTGCTATGGCCGCTTTAGGGAAAAGTGTCATTCCGGCTCATGATGCTCGCTATGTCCTGCAAACATCACCTGTTTATTTAATGAGTCCAATGATGGGAGGACTTCAGATGCTCAAAGATCTCAGCCGATACCCAACCACTATGGTTCTTTACAATGCCTTAGGGAATCCACAACAGCTATTTGCGATTTTGAACACAATTTATCCACCAGATATCCCTTGTGCTGTAGTCTATTGGGCTGGATATACAGATAAACAAAAAATTATCCGTGGGACAATTGCAAATATGGGACCAAAACTGGCTAAGGAGAAGGAGAAATATATGGGTCTTTTGCTCATCGGCCGCTTTCTGGAAGGAAAACCTTACGAATCTGCTATGAGCCAATCTCAATCCGAGAAAAATAAGAGGATATCTCATAAAAAGTAAAAGTTTTTATTGGTATTGATTTGATTTGGTTTCTCGAGCCTGTTTAAAGATATCATGAAATCTCTGATAAATCCTGAAAGCATCTGTCCAATACAATTATAAATAGAGATCTCAAACTTCAACTTCTCATTTTCATTTCATTCCAATAACATTCGGTTTAAAGGTTGATTAAATTCTCCTGTTTTTATAACATACCTAACTCAAATCGACAGTAGACAGTATCGAGCGGGATTTTTGTTTAAGCAGATGTCCATTTTTAAAATTAATAAAGCGAGGGAATGATGGAGGAAACCATATCATCTTCGATGGAAAGAACCCCTTTTCCACGTGTTTTTTGGGTGGCAAACATTATCGAGGTCCTCGAACGGTTTGCTTATTACGGGATTTATATCCCTTTTGGGATCTACATGACAAGTCTCGGATTCAGCGAACTTCAGCTGGGCATCGTTCAGAGTCTCTTCCTGTTCGTTTCGTACTTCATCCCTATTTTTTCCGGCACGTTTGCAGACAGGTTCGGGTTTAAAAAAGTACTGATCGTTTCTTATCTGGCCTACTTGCCATCCATCCTCCTCCTGATTGTTTCGAAAACATATTCCCAGATCCTGCTCACGATGCTCTGCATCGGGTTGGCGGCAGGTATATTCAAGCCTCTTATCGCAGGAACTGTAAGAGTTGTTACGGATAAGACCAATAAGACTCTGGGCTTTGGCATCTTCTACCAGATGGTGAATGTCGGGGCATCGCTCGGCCCGATCGTTGTCGGCCTTCTGAGAGATAAAAATTGGAATTATGCCTTTTACGCCGCAGCTATTGGGGCGGTCTTCATGTTGCTGATCACAATCTTCTTCTACAAGGAACCCAAAAGAGAGATCGAAGGATTAACGTTGAGAAAGAAATTCACGGACATTCTCACAGCGCTTTCCGATTTCAAATTTTTAGCGTTTTTAGTCATTCTCGGCATATTCTTCTGGCTTCCCTTCTGGGCGTTCTTCAACTTGATCGCTTTGTATGTTGACCGAAATTTAGATACATCCAGGCTTTATCTAGCCCTGAAGAGTGTCACCTGGACAGGATTTGCGAATTTCTTTTCCACTTATGACGACGGAGTCTGGAAGCTCAAAGGGGAAATGCTGGGTCATACGGGCTACATCATCATGATCTTTCAGTTCTTGGTTTCCAGGGTCTCGGAGAAGTTTAAAGCTATCCCAACTTTTTTGTTTGGACTGGTCATCGCGGCAGTCGGGTTGGTGATTATCGGATTAGCCAATATTTCGGCTCCCACTTTGGTATTTTTGGGGATCTTCCTGTTTGCCATCGGGGAGATGGTCTCTTCGCCAAGGATCCAGGAATATATCACGTGGCTGGCGCCGAAGGAGAAGGCAGGGCTCTACATGGGTTCGAACTTCCTGGCGATTATGATCGGAGCCTTTCTCAGCGGATTCAGCTACACGTTTCTCTACGGTTTTTTCCAAAAAAGTGGATGGCCTGAATTCACATGGTATGCCATCGCTGTTCATCTCATAGCGGGAACACTCATTATTTATTTTTTCATGAGAACAGGCCGAGAGCTCAAAGAGCGAGAAGAGTAAAAAAAGTTGTGTTGAGTGTTCAAATTTTCGTTTTCAAGTGTTACAGACTTTTCCAGCAGACATACAGACGGATTTTCAAGACGCACACCAAGAAGCTTTGTATTGTGCGATAGATTGTGAGGGGAATCCAGGGGTTGCGAAGTTAACCGATACACCAAGAAGAGGAGGGATTCATGAAATTTCAATGCGGGGACTTTTTCGTTTTGAGAGGATTTGGCCTGATCAGCCGGGGCATCCGGTTTTTGTGTTCAATCCGGTACGGAATTCCATTTAGAGAAACGTTTTCTCATGTCGAAAGCGCCATTGATGAGGAATACAACATATCTGCGGAGGCAGATGGTGTGAGAAAAGTCCCCAATGATCGAAAAAAAGTAACGGGCGCCTATGCGAAAGTCTACAGGTTCATAGAATTTGATGAAGAGGACAAAAAAAGACACAAGGAGGAAGCCGAAAAACATGAGGGAATAGGGTATGCGTTCTGGCGGTATGCTCTTGATGCAGTCCGGATAATCGTTTTTGTGCTCATCCTTTTCTGGTTATTTATTGCCGCTTTAGATTGGCTGGTGGGCTTGATCATATTAGCCACCATAATTTTTCTGATGCTGATCAAAGGATTCCTGAAAAGTAAGGATTTGATTACAGAAGATTGTACAGAAGCCCAATCCTTGATTTACTCGGGGTATTGCCGGTGGTTTCCGTTGCCGAAACCGAGGAATGAATTCCCAAACGGGATGGTCCAAGTATGGGAAAACCTGGTGAAATACAAGGTTGCCGTTGTCGTCGCCGAAAGAGAGAAAGGCGGTGAATGGAAATGGAAACTGGATGAAACCATTTTTCCAGATAAGTGCGATGTTCAACAAGAATAAATATTCCCCATATCTCTGGAAATACGTATGCGCTCCGTATCATCCCGATACAATGTGAGCGGTGCGTGGCCGTTCGTTGCGAGTGATTTTTCTTATCCCGTGAAGTGGACGATGACACTTTGGGGAACGCCTCCAAAGAGTGGTTGAATTAAAGACGAATAGTGTATAATGAAAAAGAAAGGAAGCATGGGTGAAATGTGAAGTTATTCACAGCATGTATATCTCTGAGGACAATTGATGAGCGCCGAGAAGAGAGGCATTGAAAAGCAAACTTATGTCTTATAAATTATTTCATGCACTTGAAATCAGATGGAGGGATGAATGAAAGTGATTAAGGTTTTATTTACTCTTATTTTCGTATTTGAATTTATAGTCGTTGGGATTAGTCTCGCTTCAGAAGGAAGCTTCCTAGAAAACAACAAGATCGCAAGTTTTCCTGCTGTTGATCCTGATCCGGTGAAGATCCCTGTCCAGACTTCTCCAAAGAACAACACCGAATTCACTCATTACCCGAGAAAAGTCATCCTGCATTGGAAGTCCGTGAGCGGCGCTTCAGGTTATGACGTTGAAGTGGATTGCTATGGCTGCCGAGAGCCTGAAAAATGGGACAGCGAAGTCGGTCAGTCCTGGCAGAAACTCACCGTTAAAATCACGAGTCACACGTTCACTTTCAGCGGAGACAACCCGGGAAGATGGAGAGTGAGAGCGATTAAATCGGGGAGACGGAGCGATTGGAGCCCATGGTGGACATTCCGGTTTAAAACTGGAGAAACTCCCGAGACTCAGCCAGAAGCCGCTCAGACTAAAAGCGCTGTTGCTAAAACAGCGACTGCACGGGCTGCAACAGAAAAGGCTAAAACGGCTCGGACCGCTAAGACCAAGACACGTGTCGCTCAGGTTCCTGCTGTCAAAGCCACTGCGGCTCAAGCCTCTACAGCCCCCAAGCAATTCTTCCTGGATTTTGTGGATGCTTATTTGGTCTTTTCCCAGAGTTCAAATTCCCTCCAGATCATTACAGAGGGGACCGTGATTTCCTACGGGAATGACTGGCAAAGACGACAGCTCAGGCCTTACCTTTTCCACATACGGCAAAAATTCTGGAAAGATTTTTTCTGGCAGGTCAACACCAGCCGGAAAGAAGTGTATAAAGTGACCGGGGGAAATTTCGGCAAAGGAGGCGGAACTGCTAAGAAACTCGATGTCGTGGTGGATGTGGTCGGAGGAGACAATACGAATCCTCCACAGCGCTTCTTTCTCAGGTTTAAGAAAGCCTATCTGGTGTATATACCCGCATCTGAGACATTGCAGATAACAGCTGAAGGAAGCGTTCTGTCCTACGGCTCAGACTGGATGAAATGCCAGATGCAGTCTTATCATTACCATGTGAAACTCAAATCCTGGCAAGGTTTTTACTGGAAAATCAATACGAGCAAGAAGGAAGCTTATAAAGTCAGAGACGGAGAGTTCTGCAAGCTCGGGGGTTCAGCCTCCCGTTTGAAAATGAGCGTTCGGATCGTGGAGTAGAGGTAGAACAATCCACATGAGATGAAAATGACATCTTAAGGAGAACTGAAAATGTCAAAAAGAGTTATCACCCTATTCTCAGTCATGGTCATTCTGGGATTTGTCACTCAATCCATAGCCCAATTCAATCCTGAAGAACTGGCTGAAAGGTCCAAATGGGAAATTCTCCTGAGAAAAGGGAAGGTCGTGAAGAAGCAAAAAATGGGCGAAGGTGTGACAAAACCCGTTCGACTCTTCCTGGAAAAGGATGGGATGAAAGGCAGCGGTGTCTGGAAATCTCCTGGCAGTACGGATGCAGGGCTGTTCGATAAATGGGAGTGCGAAGTGGCGGCGTATCGCCTGGATAAACTGCTCGACCTGGGCATGGTTCCTCCCACTGTGGCGAGAAGATATAGAGGACGGAAGGGGTCTTTTCAGTTGTATTGTGAGCTTCCGATGAGCGAGCAAATCCGCAGGAGAGACAATATTCCTTATCCACCCGATAAAGAAGAGCAGATCGAAAGAATGCTTTATCTTTCAAGAGCTTTTGACAGCCTGATCGCCAACACGGATCGCAGCCTTCAAAATATCCGGTTCACTCCGGACTGGCGTCTGCTCCTCATCGATCACTCCCGAGCGTTCCGCACGAGCGATAGTTATAAAGAACAGCTGGTGTACGGAAAGTATGGAAAAAGAAAACCGCTGGGTTTCGACAGCTTGCCCAGAAAATTCGTAGAAAACGTCAGAACTTTGAACTACGGCAGTATCCGCGCGGCTGTGGGCCCTTATCTGACATCTGACGAGATCAATGCGATTCTTGCCCGTAAAATCCTTCTCTTGAATGAGATCGAGGAGATGATCAAAGAAAGGGGAGAAGACGCCGTTTTGTACTGAGCCTCAGGACAAATACGCGGTAGATTTATCCTTTTTAAACGGTCAATTTTCATAACCTCAACGAATTTCTGCTTTTGCTTTCTGAATTAAATAATCCAGCGTTCTCTGTTCTTCCAAAGAAAGCGTATTGTATGTGTGTACCTTGTAGGTCGACAAGATATTGTACGCTTCGACGTTTTTTTCTTGGATCATATACGCCAATCCCAGATAGTAGTATGTTTTAACTAAATTGGGTTCTAATATCAACGCGACTTCCCATAAATAAACCGCGTCTTCGACTCTCCCGACCTGCATGTATGCGGCGCCCAACCCGTTGAAAGCCTCTGCGTAATCGGATCTCACTTCAATCGCTTTTTTATAATTGTGAATGGCTTTACTGTAAGCTGCTTTCTCTTTTGTCTGCAGGAAACGGGAAAAATAGAGATTGCCGAGATTGACGTAGACGTCCGCGTATTCCGGGTCAACAGATACGGCCATCTCAAAGGACCTGATCGCGCTTTCTGAATCCTTCTTGTTCATGTAAGCCAGACCCAGGTAATTCCATAAAAGAGGATCGTGTTCCATTCTCATGAGAACATTTAAATTCAGGATGTCGATGACAGTATCAAACTGGCGCGCTTCTAACAAAAGTTCGGAGTATAGCGAGACAATTTCATAACAGAGCGGGTGGATCTCCAATCCTTGTTTTAAAGTCTCCAGAGCATTCTGGATATGACCTGATTCTCTGTATAATTTGGCGAGATACGTGTACGCAAAATAGACTCTGTGCTGTCTTTGAATTATTTGTTGCAGCTGTTCAATCCCCTCTTCGATTTTTCCCTCCTCTCTGAGCTTGTAGGCATCAGCGATCCTGTTGTAAAAGGGGAGGAGAGTCTTGACGTCGTATCCCGGCCCGAAATTCTCCTTTCTGGTGAAGACCGGATTCCCAAAATATCCCAGACTCTGCAATCTTTTAAGAGTATCCCTGTCAGGTCTTCTCCTGACATCGAAATCTTCTGGATTAGTCAGTTCATTTATGGTCTGATTCAGCTTTCGTGTCTGGCTTTTCATATTCTTTTCTGTAGCCTGGTTATGGATTTCCTCGAAGTCATTGTCCAGGTAGTAAAGTTCAGGAACAGGGGAATCAAAAAACTTTTCACTCTTCTCGACATAACCCCTCAAGGGAGCCCATCCAAAATTGTAGTAGGGTTCAAGTGACTCGAAATATATTCTTCGCTCCGGCAGTTTTCTCCCTTCTAGCATGGGAAGAAATGAATCCCCTTGAAGGAAAGATGGCTTTTCGATACCGAGAATGTCACAGATCGACGGGAATATATCTGTGTGAGAAACAAGCTGGTCGACTTGACGAAACTCCTGTCCAGGGATAAAAACAATAAGCGGCACCCAGATTGTTGTGTTATAGGCGAAAACGCCGTGAGTCCTTTCTCCATGCTGCCCCAGCGATTCTCCATGGTCAGAGGTGAAGACTACGAGTGTTTGTTCAGAACGCCCCTCCTCTTTCATGAATTTAAAAAATCTCCCTAAAGCAGAATCCACATAGGCAACTTCTCCATCATAAGGCTGATTTTTGAATTGGGAAAAATATGGCTCTGGCGGTTCATACGGGAAGTGAGGATCCCAGATATGCATCCAGAGAAACCAAGGGCCTTCTTGCTTCTTAAGCCATTCATGAGCGATGTCGATGACAACCTCTGCTTTTCTTTCTCCCGAGGCAAATTTCGGAGAGCCCCTCTCCTTAAATTCGTCATCGTAAAAGTCAAAACCTTGATCCAGCCCGAACCTGGAGTCGAGTGGGGAAGCGGCAACAACTGCGCCTGTCGAATAGCCATGAACTTTGAGATGCTCGGCCAGGGTTTGAAAATTCTCTTTGACGACAAAATTCACATTGTCGCGGACACCATGATACAAAGGGGTTGTCCCGAGAAGAATATTCGCATGGGAGGGGAGGGTTAAGGGATTATGGGCAAATGCCCTTGTGAAGAGAGTGGCTTTCTCCGCTAACCTGTCGATATTGGGAGTTTTCACATGTTTTTCATCATAGCAGCTCAGTCTATCTGCTCTCAGAGTGTCGATCGTTATCAAAAGAACATTAAGGCGCTTGTCCTGATCGTGTGTCTTTGACTTCTGAAAGGAAGCAAATATGAATGAAACCGATAAGTAAAACATTAAACCATAACTTATTAATTTTCGCATTTCTCCTCCAGCTCACCTGACTATTCATAAGCTTGGAATAAATCTTCTTTTTCAATTACATATTTAGACGCAATGATATATTTATTTCTTCCCTGGTATATCTGATTTTTTATTCGTTTTTTCTCAAACAGAGGGATGTTGAGGAATTAGACGAACCTGGGAAGGAGGGCTTTGTAGAGCATCAAAATGATTTTTATTAAAAAATGTTTGAAATTTGAGAAAATCTATCTAAAATGTAAAGTATACATGAAAAATGATAAAAAACGTTCCAAGATAAGATTTTTTCGCGCTAGACTCTTCTCCATAAAATTCAAAGCAGGAGGAATGCTTGATGAGTAAAACCCGTATCAACAGAAGAGAGTTTATCGGGAAGGCGTCAGCGGGACTTTTTTCCACAGGTCTCGGTCTTCCGTTGATCAAAACCAACGTTTTGAGCTCTGACCAGCCTCAGAATCTTGTTTACAGAACTCTGGGGAGGACAAATCTCCGTATTCCTGTGGTCAGCTTTGGAGTGATGAACTCGGACAGCCCCGACCTGGTCCAGAGATCTCTGGATAAGGGGATTAACCACCTGGATACCGCTCATGTCTATTTGAGAGGGAACAGTGAACGAGTGATCGGCGAGGTTCTTGAGAGGGCGGGAAGTCGAGACAAGGTCTATGTGGCCACGAAGATGCGTTTCGCCCGAGATTCCCAGAAAAATGTTTTCACCTTGAGAGGAACAGAGCGGGAACCCGTGGCAAATGAAGAAAATCTTTTCAAGCAGCTTGAGACAAGCCTGCAGCGGCTGCGCACCGATTATGTGGATATTCTCTATGTGCACAGCTGTTACAGCGCTCAAATGGCCACATACGAACCTGTGATGAATGCATTGGTCAAAGCTAAAAAACAAGGGAAGGCAAGGTTTATCGGAACCACCACACATAAGAATGAGCCTGAAGTCATCCGGGCTTCTGTGGATGCGGGGATCTATGATGTGGTCCTCACCGCTTACAATTTCGTCCTGGATCGCAGAGATGAGATCAAAAAGGCCATTCAGTATGCCGCGAATAAAGGAGTCGGCATTGTGGCGATGAAGACCCAGGGAGGCAGACGTCTGCAGCAAAGTCAAGAGATCGATCATGCGGCTGCTCTGAAGTGGGTTCTGGAAGATGAGAATGTCTGCACTTCGATCCCCGGGATGACCACATTCGACCAGCTTGATCACAACCTCAATGTGATGAATAACATGGCCTTAACGGCGAGAGAAGGAGCATATATTCAGGTCGCCTCGAAGGCCAAAGGAAAAATGTACTGCCAGAACTGCCGGTCTTGCATTCCTTCCTGCCCCAAAGCGGTGGAAATCCCGAACTTGATGAGAGCATTCATGTACGCCAAAGGCTACGGAAACTATATCCAGGCCAGAGAGACTGTGGTTGGGCTTCCGCAAAAACGCGGTTTGAATGTCTGCCGCATCTGTCCTTCCTGCACAGCGTCCTGTCCGAATGGGATCAACATCGGCTCTCGGATGAGCACTCTGATCGAAGAAAAACTCTATCTGGGCTAAAGACAAATAGAAAATGGGGGACAGTCCCCAATTTTTGTGCTAAAAAGAATGAGTGAGAATTCACTCAGTGTACACAGATTTTTTCACATTCTTGAAGAGAATCACACCCCAAGCAGATAAATGGGCGCTCTATGATTACATTTACTACCGGCCTCATCAAGAATTCTTAAAGACTTACTTTTCTCAATTCCCGCTAATAAACTTCTCGAACTTAAGAGAACGAGTCGAAAAGATAAAATCCACAGATTACTCTCAATTGAAAAGTCTTATTTCCGTCTGTCCTCCGGAACCCATAATTAGAGAAGCCTATTCGAAATGCAAAAGTATTGTATCTCCAGAATTGGAACCTGAAGTTTATCTCATTATCGGATTTTTCAGTCCTGACGGTTTTATCTTGAATTTCAAGGGAAATCCGGTCATCTGTTTCGGACTGGAGAGGTTTAAGGATTTCAAGCTGATGAGAATTCTCTTCGCCCATGAGTACACTCATTATCTTTTAGATAGGAGCAGGGGAGAGGTCCCCGCAGACAAGAAATTCAAATGGCTGTTGCTCTCGGAAGGAATGGGCACTTACTTTTCGCAGCTCGTTTTTCCGGAGTATACACTGTCCGACCATTTTCTTTTTCGAAGAGACAGGTTGAACTGGTGCCAGGAAAACGAGTCTTTTTTGAGAGAGACATTCTTCTCAGGGCTGTATTCAGACGTGCAGCTCATTGATATGCACAGAAAAGGGAATACAGAACTGAATTTGCCTCCTCATGCGGGGAAATACCTTGGGTATACAACGATAAAAGAGTTCTTTAATCAAAACAAAGACATGCATCCCGGATCACTTTTTTCAGAGAAGAAATCTCTGATGAAATTAAATTTACAATACTGAAGATAAATCTTCTCTGATTGTATTCTGCAGCCAGCAGCTTCAGAAATAGCGCCAAAAAAAAGAAAACTTGACAAATTATTCTACTGTATTATATTATTAATACAGTAATACAATGGTGCAATTTTGATTAAAATCGACACAACCAGCTTCATTCCTTTCTACGAGCAGATCAAAAAGCAGATCAAGGGCCGGATTTCTCTGGGAACTTTGCGACCCGGTGAGCCACTCCCGTCTATCAGAGAGCTGGCAACATTGCTCTTGATCAATCCTAACACAGTGGCGCGGGCCTACAGGGAACTCGAAAGGGAAGGATTTATCGTTACGCGACGGGGGAAGGGATGCTTTGTCACGGACGATTCCTCTGCATTGATCAGAAAAGAGCGTACAGCGATCCTCAACCAGGTCTTTGATGATACCATTGAAGAGGCTAAAAAGCTCAACCTGACCGAAAGCGAGATCAAAAAGATTTTTGAGCGTAGGCTTACTTTAAAAACTGAAAGACGGAAATAAGGAGAGAGAAAATGAACGGGATATTAACTGTGAAAAATCTCTCGAAACGCTTTGGCAGAAAGATGGTCCTTGAAGACTTTAACCTCACCCTAAAGGAGGGAGAGGTCTACGGGCTACTGGGCAAAAACGGTGAGGGAAAAACCACCCTGATCCGGATCATAATGGGGGTCATTCCTCAGGATGAAGGAGAAATCCTCTATAGAGACAGCAAAATCCATTTTCGGGATGATTCTTACAAAAGAGAAATCGGCTTTATCGCCGAAGAATCCATTTTCTACAACTGGATGTCCATCAAAGAACTTTTAAGATTCAACGGGTCATTCTATCCGAAATGGAACGCCCGAAAGGCCAGTGAATATCTGGAAAAGTTTTCCCTTCATCCAAAAATAAAAATCAGGAATCTCTCCAGGGGCATGAAATTGAAATTAGGGCTCATCGTCACCCTGGCTTCTGAGCCAGAACTTTTAATCCTCGATGATCCCACATCAGGCCTGGATGTGCCGACCCGGCATGATTTTCTTAAAGAGATCATAAAAGAGCTTTCCGAAGCCGGGACAACTATTTTGTTTTCCACGCACATCGTCCATGAGATCGAAGGAATCATCGATAATCTGGGCATTCTCAAGTTTGGACGGCTCATTCTGGATGAAAATTTTCATGAGTTGAAAAATTCTGTCAAACGAATCCTTTTGACTTCGGATGATCCGATTGAGGATAAAATCAAGATCGAGGGCATCATCACCCAGAAGATCAACGGGACTCAGTGCGAGATGGTCGTTCACCCCTGGACAGAAGAGAAAAAAAAGGAAATCGAGGCTCTGAATCCGGCCGCTCTGGAAGTCAAGCCTCTGAACCTGGAAGAGATTTTTATCAGCTTTGCTTGATCTAGGGTGATTTCAGGGAGGAACCGATGTTCTTAAGAATATTTTTAAAGGAATGGCGGGAGAATATCCTTATTTTTTCTCTAGCTGTCATCCTGATGCTTGCTCTGGTTATTCTGAGTCTGTCAAATCTCAAAGAACTCACCTTGAATTTTTCGGGGATGTTTTTGATGTTCTTTCTTCCTTTTACAGCGTTGTTGATCGGATCAAGCGGCTTTTATTCGGAACACAAGGACAAAGCCTGGATTTATCTCTTTTCCCGTCCTGTCAGAAAAGAAGTGCTCTGGGTCCTCAAATTCATATCTCTTTTGAGCATTTTACTGGTCATTTTCTTATTGTTCTTCGCAGTCAGGCAATTGCTGCCCGGACTCAACGAAATACTCGATAATTTTGCCTTTCCCCAGGAGTTTCGCGGCATTCTGTCCTTTTCTATGTATTTTGTTGTCCCTCTTATCGCATTCACGATCTCCTTTTCAATCTCGATCCTCTACGACAAACAGTTCATCATCTTTTTCGCTTCGGGTCTCATCGGAACCGTGTTGATGGTCATTTACCGCTATTATCTTGAATTTGTTGGGAGCACCTATTACTACTCAGGCAGTTTCAGGATTTTTGCCCTGTTTATCGTTTTAAGCTTCATACTGGCCTCGATACTCACCTTTGTCAGTTCTGATTTTTCCCAGATGGGAAAGAAGGTGTTTGTTTTTTCCAGGTTTGTTGTCTTGTTTTTGGTCGCATTCTTAGTTCTGAGCACGATCGGGATCGCAAAAGCCGATCTTTTCACAGGGAGGAAGGTTTTTTATCCGTTTTCTTTGATGAAATATGAAGAGGATATGTACATATATGCTTACCGGAAGGGAAGGGGAGGGATCATTAAATACGATTCAGAATCAGACAGGGTAGAGACGTTGAATAAAAGATCCCTCCATACACGATCTCAGTTCTCGATTTCCGGAGATAAAATAGTTTTTTTCAAGTATGCCAAACATAAGAGCCAAGGATGGTTGAGAAATCTATGGATCATGAACATAGATGGAACAGAAGAAAGACCTCTCTTTAGAGTCGAAAAGCCGGATTCTCCCTTTTACGGTCTTGAGATCTGGGGGGGCAGTCTTCTATCTCTGGAAGCGAACAAAGTGATTTTTCTCACTTATGTGTTTGACAGGGGGACACGAAAAAAAATCATAACGGTCTGGCGGATGAATATCGATGGTTCCCGAATCACAAAAAAGACACTGGAGTTTCCAGCACATTATTCGGATTTTGAGCTCGTCGCCTGGCAAGAGGCCGAAAATAATATTATTCTGATTTTTCAAATAAAATCACCGACTTTTAAACCCATAGCCAACAACCTCGCACTCGTAGACCTCGAAAACATGACACAGCAAGTCCTGTTTGAGAACGTGATCGGAGAGGTTCATAAGATCAAGGTTTCTCCTGCACATGATTATTTGGCCTTGAGTTCCCGGGGGGATCCCGATGGAAAAGAAAAACTGTTTCTTCTCGACCTGAAAACCTTTGAAAAAAAGATAGTCTTTGAAGCGGATGTGTTGAAACTCTGGGAACTCAAATGGAGTCCGGATGGGAAGAAAATTCTCTTCTCGAGAATGAATGAACTCTGGGCTTATTTTCTGCCTGAAGACAGGCTTCAAAAAATCAGCCAGAGAAATTATGGACAAGAAGTCGGTTTTGACTGGCTGGCCGACAACAAAAAGGTTATTCTCATGGTTCCAGTCAACGGGGAATACCATCTGAGTGTTCTAGGTGAGGATTTTAAGGAAGAAAAAAGGATAAAAATCCCTTATCCGGTCGAGGGTCCGGTATTCGCATGGGGCTTGAATAAAAGAGTTCTTTTAAAGTTTCGGATGGGTCCGCTCTTTCGTCTCGATCTTGAAACCGAAAAGTGGAAAAAAGTTTATTAAAAAAAGAAATCGGTAAAAGGGGGATTGATGAAAATAAAAAGGAACATTTTTTCATTTTTAATTTTTTTAAGTTTTGTATTTTTGTTTTTCATATTTTCTAATCACGAGACCCTCGGGGAAGAAACAGTCAACAGTCAGAGTTCTGAGGAAGTGAAAATCGTCTCCAACTCAAAAAGCCCTGCCCCTGAAGACGGCGTGAAGATCAGAATCGTGTTTGAGGAAGAGCTCACCATAGGAGTCGAGGAGGGTGATGAGAACTCCATGTTCGGCGGCCGGGTTTATTTCAACACGGATGATGAGGGGAATATATACGTCAATGACTGGGACAGGAAAAGAATTCAAAAATTCGATCCGCAAGGCCAGTATCTCCTCACCATCGGAAGAAAAGGCCAAGGCCCGGGAGAGTTCGTCAACGCCTGGAATCCGAGGTTCGATAAGCACGGAAATCTCTATGTTTTTGACCTTGGGAATCACAGGATTTCATTTTTCACCACAGAGGGTGAATACTTGAGGCAGATATCCTTTCCTCAGGGAATGTCGATTCATTATATCAACTCCAGCGGATTATATTTTTCGGCTCGATCTCAGATTCTGAGTGACTCGGATATTTTCAGTTACACGTACACATATGGCTTATTCGACAAGGATCTGAACCAACTCACTGAAGTCTACACCCGGACTACAGAAAGAAAAAGAGACATGCGGTCCAGAGCCCATTATCTGGCTAATATATTCAGTGATGATGCCTACGACCCAGAACTCACGTTTTTAATGGATGAAAACGACTTTATCTATTTAGGCTATCCGGAAAAGTATGAAATAAAAATTTTCAATCCGGAAGGAAAGCTCGTCAAAATCCTCCAGAGAGAATATGATCCGATCAAAGTAGGGAAGAAGCATAAGGAAAAGTTCATCAAGTATTTGGAGGATGTCTACTATATAGGCATGCCGGTGGATGATTCAATAAAGAAAGAAATCGCTGGATTAATAAAATATCCGAAATACTTACCGGCTTACCAGACTTTCACCTTGATGGAGAACAGATGGCTGTTTGTGGTCGTGGATTCTGGCGAAGAAGATGCCAATTTGGTCGATGTGTTCGATCGGGACGGCAAATATATCGCCCAGTTCACAACTTCGGTTTCTACAGACAGGCTGATCTTTAAAAACAACAAAGCCTATGCCGTAGACACCGTGAACGACTTCCGCTATGTGAAAAGATACAACTATGAAATCCAGGAATTCAGAAACAAAAAATGGATTACCAAGAAATAACTCAATCCTCGTCTGTCTCGCCTAGTTGAACCTGATTCAAAAGCCTATCGAAGCAAAAACTTCCAATAATTGATTCTCAATCCTACTCTTTGCCGCACCTCATTTTTTTAATTAATGAAGATTTTTGAGAATGAGCTGTTCCTCTTGGATTTTCAAATAAACTTTGAACTGAGGATAAAATCTGCTATAAAAGAGAGAAGGCGACATGAATGAAGATACCTATACAGAGGGTGTTATTCCACATCGTCACTCTCATCCTCACTTGCACACTTCTCGAGGGGTCAATATTCAATATGAAAACAGACAGGATCAATCTCCCTAAAACAATCGACTCTTGGACACGTCCGGATTCACCACGGGTAGTCAATTCTCAAAATATCTTTGACTACATGGATGGGGCCGGAGAGCTGTATGTCGGCTACCGTTTTGACCATCTGAAAGTGTATGAATATAAGTCAGACAGCCAGCATGATATCCTTGTGGAACTGTATTATATGAAAACTTCGGATGATGCCTTCGGACTCATTTCCCTGGATTGGGATGGGGAGCCTTTATTTTTAGGTGAGACAGCACAAAATGGGAAAAGCCAATACTCATCTCAATCCATTCGAGCCCTCTATGGCGAAGGCCTTTTGAGAATATGGTCGGATGACCTGTATGCCCGAGTCATGGCCTATCGCGAAACCTCGAAATCCCGAGATGCGGTAATTTCTCTGGGAGAAATTATCGCTTCAAACCGGAAGACTCCTGCTGAGCCTGATCTGTTGAAAGCTCTGAGCCCTCGAGTAGGCTCAGATTGGCGGTTGCAGAGGAATAGAGTGAGTTTTTTCCGCTCGTATCTTGTTTTGAACTCCATTTATTATATCAGCCCGAAGAATATTCTTGATCTGGATCATTCGGCAGAAGCGGTTACGGCCCCGTACGAAAACATCGCCAAAGGGAGACCCACGCAACGCTCCCAATTTCTTCTGTTGAAATACAAAGATCCTCCAAAGGCAAAACAGGCTCTGATTCATTTTCACGAAACGTTCCTGTCCGAATATCAATACAAGACCGGGAAGGATCCATCGATTCAAAAACCGAGTGTATTCAACGTAGAAGATGGCTGGTTAGGGTATCAATTGAACGGCAAATATCTTCTCATTGTGTTTGATTGTCCGGATGAGATATCTGCCGAGACGATAATTCATCAAAACGCATCAAATTTATCCAACTTGGAGGGCTGAAATGAAAAAGAAAAAAAGAACTTTAACCCGAAGAGATTTTATCCGGGGAACAGTCGGCGCGACTCTCGGGACATCCTTGGTCGGGCTCAATTGGTCCAGAGCAAAGGGAGCTGCCGCCAACACGAGTCTTGTGACCATCGTTCGGGATAAAAACGCCATGGATGCTGGCAAGAACGTGAACACTGACGTCTTGAATAAAATGCTCGAGCAGACGTTGATCAAATTCACGGGAGAAAAAAGCGTCAGAGATGCCTGGTTATCTCTAGTGACTCCCAGCGACAAGATCGGATTGGTTCCCACGCCTCATCTCAATCCGACTCATGATGAAGTCACCGATGCGGTCAAAAGGTCCTTGATCGATTCTGGGATCCCGGAAGAGAATATCACAAACGCTCAAGGGGGGCCGGATAAACCCAAAGCCTGCACTGCTCTGATCGCACTTCCGGCCCTTAAGGTGCACTGGCTCACAGGACTCGGAACCTCAATGAAAATTTACATTCTGTATTCCGGTAATGCCCGCCAATATCATGAACAGAACAACGCCAGGTTGGGAGAAACCTGGAATCTGCCGTTTGTCAAAGGCAAAACAAAACTTGTCCTGGTCGATGCACTCCATCCTCTGTGTGATAAAGGGCCTCAGGTGAATCCCAGATACAAATGGGCTTACAACGGTCTGATTGCGGGAACAGACCCAGTTGCCGTAGACACTGTGTGTTTGAAGATCGCCATGAAGAAAAGAGAAGAATTGAGAGGGGAGCCCTGGCCGATCTCGCCACCGCCACTCTGCGTGGAAGCGGCGGATAAGGAATATGGATTGGGGACGAGCAATCCGGAAAATATCAAGATCGAGACCTTCGGCTGGAAAGAAGGACTATTGCTGTAAGACAGACTTCTACTCGACCTGACTGAGATCGGTTTGGAAAGACTGTCCCTCTATATTATTGGAATCCATGGGAAATCCTCTACGGTAGTAATCCGTATAAAAGAGCAGAGGTATGGACGCCGCTGAAATCATATTGGCGTTGGTGAATCTCTGTCTTGGATTCGGGTTTGCCCTTATTCTCTCCAGGCGGCTAATCACTTTTATGCCTCAGCCGCAAAGGTTCCTTCGCCTTTTCATCATGTGTGTCGGGATATATTTTCTCGAATGTGTGGCGATTGTAGCGGCGATGCTGCTGCCGATATTCAGTGTAAGTCTGGCCTTTGTCTGGGGGATTATTTTTGGCCTCTGGCTCCGGGAAAGCGCTCCGGCACACAAAGTGTTGAAAACCTCGTTTTTGATATCTCTCTACACGAGCTTTCCTGCGGCTTCATTCATTCTCGTACCCCTGTTCGGGCTGGTCTCGGGATGGGATGTATTAGACGCGGCAGAAGCGGCTCGATTTGGAATTCCAGAATTTCTCTACTGGCCGTTTAACACGATACTGGGCTTCTACGTGAGTCTTTCCGCAGGGATTTTTATTCTCAAAACGGTCATCACCCCCGGCATTGTGAGCTTGATCATTCACCTTAAAAAGAACCAGGAAAACGAGAGTTAAAGATTGAACTTTGAATTCAATATCAGAAACAATCCTATATGATAAGCAAGAAGGAAAGATAAAGGAGGCAGAAATGAAGACATTCGCGAACAAAACCTTATTTTTTTTCGTTTTGACATGCTTTTTAATTCTGGCCGTCTGTGTGAATAAAAACCAGGCGATAGACAAAAATCAAGGTCTTTGGCCTGAAATCAAGCCTTTTGAAGCCGGACACCTTAAAGTATCAGATATCCATGAAATCTATTACGAGCTCTGCGGGAATCCTGAAGGCAAGCCCGTATTCGTGCTCCATGGAGGTCCGGGCGCCAGAGTCACTCCGTATTATCGCCGCTTTTTCAACCCGAAGACGTTTCTCATCGTCCTCCATGACCAGCGCGGCTGTGGAAATTCCAGGCCAAAATTTGAACTCCTCGAGAACACAACCCCGCATCTTGTGGAAGACATCGAAAAACTGCGGAATTATCTGAAACTGGATAAAATTATCCTGTTTGGTGGTTCATGGGGGTCTACGCTGGGCCTGGCCTATGCCGAAACTTACCCGGATAATGTCAGCGCTATGGTCCTCCGGGGAATCTTTACCGCGGCTCAAGACGAATTGGACCATTTTTATAGTGGGGGAGTCCGTCCCTTTTTCCCTGAAACATACGAAAAGCTTGAGGAGGCTTTTGGGAAAAGTCCCACGCCTCAGGCCATATATGAAAAAGTCAAAAGCAAAGACCCGGCGGAAATGCGAAAATACGGCAGGGCTTGGACCGGTTACGAAGCCAAGCTCGCTATGCTTCACTACCCGGATGAAAGGCTGCATGACCTTCTCACTTCAGAACAATACATAGATGTGGCGGTCTCTCTTGCCCTAATAGAAAACCACTACATGGCCAACGGATGCTTCTTTGAACCGGGACAGCTCCTGAGGGACACTAAAAAAATCAAGAATATCCCGACAGTCTTGGTCAACGGCCGTTATGACATGATCTGCCCACCGTTCAATGCTTACAGGCTGCACAAGCAACTGAATAATTCAGAGCTGGTCATCGTTGAGGAGGCCGGGCATTCCATGAATGAAAAACCTATCGAGCAGGCTCTTCTCCGCGCCATGAGAAAATTCGAATAATCAGGAGCCTGCTTTCAAAGCATATTGTATCGCATCAACTCTGGTGATATTCTTAACCTGCTGGGTATAATATTCCCTTTTTTTGTCGCAATTCTTGTAAACCATATTCCAGGGACGGTCGTCTAATAGGAGTAAAAAAAGAGATGGCACAGAATGAACAAGTTCTTGTGGACCGCTTCTGCGGAGGAGACCCCATGGCTTTTCATGAGTTGGTGGGCTTGTATAAGAAAAAAATCTACTATCTTGCGTACGACATCACAGGAAACCATCATGAGGCAGAAGACATCTCTCAGGAGGTATTCATGAAGATGTTCCGTTCCCTGAAGACATTCCGCCGGGATGCAAAAATGAGCTCCTGGCTCTATCAGATCACAGTCAACGCCAGTATCGATAGTCTCCGGAAGAAATCCACAAAACCCAAAAGATCAATAGAAGAATTCGACCAGATCAACATCCAGGAGCAGGTCGCCGGGAGCATAGGCTCATCCCTTGACCCCCAGAAGAGTGCAGAAGCCTCCCAGATTCAGCATCAGATCTCCCAGGCTCTCCAGAATATAACTCCCAAAGAGAGGACCGTGTTCGTGATGCGGCATTACAACGACCTCAAACTGAATGAGATCGCCGAGATCCTGAATGTCACGATCGGAACTGTCAAAAGCCTTCTCTTCCGTGCTATCAGAAAGCTCCGGAAAGAGCTTTCTTCCTACATGGGCAACCCTGGATTGGAGGTTCCGAATGAGTGAATGCAAGAAATGTCGTTCAATGTTTCTTGAAGCTTACTATAAAGAGCTGGATGCCCGGCAGAAACGTTTTTTCAAAGAGCACATTCTGGTCTGCGAGAAATGCAAATCTGAATTCGACAAAATGTCAGGCACGCTTCAAGTGATGAGCCAGAGAGCTCGTCCTGAACCGGGTGAGAAATTCTGGGACTCATACGAAGACAGACTGGCAAAAAGGATTGAAAAAGAAGAAACCTTGCAAGCGGACCTGCCCTCTTTAGGAGAAAGGCTGGCGCGTCCTTTCGTTCTGGCTCCCAAATGGATTTATCAGGGCGCTGCCGCTCTGGTGCTCATCGTTGTCGGAGTTTTCATAGGACGGATGATATTTATGCCTTCTGTCCCGGCAATACAGCAAGCCGCCCAGCAACCCAGAGGAGAACTCATTCACCGCACTCAGAATTATATCGAACGCTCCAAGCTGATCCTTCTGGCTCTCGTCAACTTTGACCCGGCTACAGAGGATCCCTATGCCCTGGACCTTCCGCATCAGCAGCAGGTTTCCAGGGATCTGGTCCAGGAAGCCAGTCTGTTGAAAAGTGACCTGGCAAAATCGGATCAGAGACGTCTCGGGGAACTCATTGCCAACCTCGAGATGATCCTCCTCCAGATCGCCAACCTGGAATCCGAAAACGATTTCGAGTCCATTGAGCTCGTGAAGGAGGGGATGGACAGACAAGGAATCTTGATGGAGATCAACCTCACCGACCTTCGTCATTCCTTCCGAGAAAAAAACGAATCGAGGTCTTTGAAACAGCCCTCGACTCAACCCCAGACTTTTTAAAGGAGCATAAAATGAGTTTACGAATCTCTCGCATGACCTTAATCATCATCTTTATTTTTTCCGTGATTGTCCTCGCTCCTGTGTTGCATGCGGAAGCCTCGCAGGAAGCGGATGCCAAAGCTTTCAAGAAGGCCTATGGTCTTATTCTAGAAGAAAAATGGAAAGACGCCCACACAGAACTTGAGAAATTCATCGGAAAACACCCTCAGAGCGCCTGGATCGATGATGCGCGGTTCTGGCAGTGCTATTCTCAGGAAAAAATGGATTATCTCCTTGAGGATGTCTTCAAGTGCTATGATAAATTCGTCAAGGCTTATCCCGAAAGCAAATGGGTGAATGATGCGAAGGCCAACATGGTCCGAATCGCCTATAAACTGGCTGAAGAAGGCAAGCGCGAATACGAAGCCATCGTGAAAACTCTCAAAGCGGATGAAGACATAGAAATCAAGATGGCGGCTCTCTACGCTCTCGAAGACATCGGAGACGAGGAATCCCTTGAAGCCGTCATAAAGCTTTACGACAGCACCGAGGACCGGAAGTTTCGGGCCAGGATCATTTCTATTCTCGAAGACTTTGACTACCCTGAAGCTGTGGCCAAAATGAAAGACATCGCTCTCACTGAACCGGATCCCTACCTCCGCCGCAGAGCCATCCATGCTCTTGTGGATATGGATGAAAAAGAGGCTGCAGAGGTCCTGCTCAAAGTCGCCCAGACGGAAACCGATCCCAAGGTCAGAAAAGAAGCCATCTATGAACTGGGAGATCTGGAATATAATAAAGCGGTTCCCTTTCTTGTGGATGTTGCGATCAATGAGATAGACCTCACCTTGGCCAAAGCCGCAGTGTATGCGCTTGAAGATATTGACACCGCAGAAGCCTTTACGGGTCTTCAACAAATCATGGCCGAAGCGAAGATAATTGATGTGCGGAAGGCCGCACTCCTTGAACTCGAAGATATCGATGATCCGGCGGCTATAGACCTCCTGAAAGAGATTGCCCTGGAAGATTCTGACAACAGGATGCGAAGGCATGCTATCGCGAATTTGGGTGATATTGGAAGTCCTGCCGCTCTGGCCGCTCTCAAAGAGATCTATGCCGCGCTTGATGATCCGGCGCTTCTGAAAGTTCTGGTGAGTGCAGTTGAAGATTGTGGTGAAGGGCCTGAAGCGGCCAAGATTTTGTATGATATTGCCATGACCTCTCAAAACGAAGAGCTGGCCAGAAGAGCCGTCCATGCGCTTGAAGATGTTATGGATGAAGGAGATCCTCAAATGCTCATCGATATCTACAAAAAAACAGAATTTGCCTCTGTCCGGAAAGCGGTAATTTATAATATCGAAGATGTGGCCGATGAAATTCCTGTTCGATTTCTCGGTGAAATACTGCTTGAAGAAAAAGATCCTCAGATGAGAAGAGTGATTATTCACGCCCTGGGTGATTCGGAAAGTGACGATGCGGTTCCGTTTCTCGAGAAAGTGGCTCTGGAAGACGAAGATAAAAGAGTGCGCTTGGAAGCCATTGACGCCCTTGAAGACATCGACACTCCCAAAGCACGCGCCGCACTCTTGAGGATTATCAAGAAATAGACGCTCGCATCGCTGAAAAAATATTGAGCATCGGCAGATTTGAAGAATAAATCAGTAGTTCACAAAAGACTGGTTGTTTCGAAGTAAACCAACTGTTATTTTAAAATCACTCAAATTTTTTCTCCTACTTACGGAATAATATCTTGCCTCCTTTGCAGGAAGTGAATTCCTATTCAAGATTTTTATGTTTCGCTTTTTCGGATTTTGATATATACTTTTGAAAAGGATGCTTTCCAAAATGAAATAGAAATTATCATCCCGGCCCACTCAAAATCAATTCTTGAATGTTCCAACACATCCAAACTTAAAAAAGGGGAGGAGACTCGTGATTGATACAGGTTTGAAAAATAAAGTCGCTCTGATTACGGGGGCTAATCATGGAATCGGCGCAGCCACAGCCTTAGCCTTTGCCAAGGAAGGCGCTGAGGTATTCCTGAATTATCTCCGGCTTTCTCCTGAAAAATACGGAGGCGTTAGCAGGGAAGAAGCCGATAAAGCCTCAGAGAGCGGCAGAGCCTTTTATTACAAAACGCTCACACAGTCCGCAGATAAAGTCGTTAAAGCGATCCAAGATTCGGGAGGTGTATGCTTTTCCTGGGAAGCCGACCTGGCTGATCCGGCAAACATTCCAAAATTGTTCGATAAAGCGGAAGAGAAATTCGGAAAAGTCGATATTTTGATCAACAATGCCGCTCATGACAGATGCGATACGTTCATTCCTCCGGACGAATTGAAGAAAGATCTGCTTTTTGTGGGAGAATACCCGATGACCATTCTCACATCGGAGACACATGACGAACACTTTGCCGTGAACACGCGTGCCGTTGCCCTTCTCATTAAAGAGTTTGCTCAACGCCATACGGCCAGAAAATCTTCATGGGGCCGGATCATCAACATCAGCACGGATGGGGCCTATGCCCATCCCTCGAATGTCTCTTACGGAGCCAGCAAATTTGCAGTGGAAAGCTACAGCCGGGCCGCCGCTGTCGAACTGGGGCCGTACGGGATAACCGTCAATGTGATATCCCCCGGAGCGGTTCAGACAGGCTGGATGCCACCTGAACTGGAAAAGGAAATCGCCGCCGGCTATCCGCTGAGACGGATCGGGCAACCTGAAGATATCGCCCAGGCCGCAATCTTTTTCGCATCTGACCAGGCGAACTGGATCACCGGTCAGGTGCTGCATGTCGGCGGCGGAAACAGGATGTGATCAACAGGCGAGTTCACATTTCCTATAAAAAGGGAAAATCTCTCAGAAACCTGATTTTATGATTTCCTTAGTAACGGCTGTTCATACGACTAATTCATAAAGGGAAAAGACAACATGATCTGTAAAACACTGTGTTTTGCTATGTTTCAACAGGAGTTATGGGCTGGTTTACACACAAAATTTTACATCTGTGATAAAATAGCGGTGTAGCGGGTGCTAAAAATGGGGATTATCACTTTAAGTGGAAAAAGAAAATTTCTGCCCGTATTTCTGATTTTTACTTTGCTTTGTGTCGCATTAGTTACCAAGCCTTCATTAGGGACTCTTCCCCAACAAGAACCGCTGGAAAAAAAGATTTATCACCAGGTCGCAGTCAGTGCCATTTCATTAGCTGTCACAGTTCAAAACAGAAAAGGGAAATTTATTAACGATCTCACAGAGGAAGACTTTACAATCTATGAAAACAATAAAAAACAGGACATCACCTATTTTAAACAGAATTTTGGGGCGAATGTCAGCCTGACAGTCCTTTTGGATGTCAGCGGGAGCATGGCTATCCAGGAAAAACTCGCAGAAAGCAAGGAAGTGCTCCATTATCTGATTAAACGCCTTCTCAAACCTCAAGATGAGGTGTCGTTATTGATATTTGCGGACGGGGAAGTGGAAATTGCCGTGAATTTTACTGAAAATAAGGATGATTTTATTTCCGTGCTCGAGGGAATTGAGGCCTACGGACAGACGGCGTTGAATGATGCTGTCGGAGTCTCTCCGGACTTTGCGAATAGAGGAAAATACGAAAAAAGAGCTCTTCTTTTGATCACAGACGGCATCGAGAACGACAGCCAGTATTCCCAGGATCAAGCCCTGGAAGTGGCCAAGCGAGTGGACGTGCCGATTTATACCTTCGGGTATAAAATTCCGCTCAGCGAACAGTATTTAAAAAAATATAAACGGTCTTTGAAATTAACATCTGAGGGCATCGTAATTTCCTTGAAAAAATTTTCTGGGGCTACAGGAGGCAAAGCCTTTTTCATCAATGAGCCTGAAGATCTGAAAGAGGCCTTCTTGGAGATCAAAAGAGAGCTCACACACCAGTACATCATTGGATACACTTCCTACAGAAGCGAAGAAAATGAATTCCGGAAAATCAAAGTGGTGACTTCGAAAAAGAGATACAAAGTCAGAGCCAGAGAAGGTTATTACACAGGGGATCAGGCCGATAAATAATCCTGAAATGCACTCTTTAGATAATCCACCTTGCATTTTTTTGGAAATTGAAGGAATATAGGGAGGAGGTGATAGTGGAGTTTTGATAATTACGGATTATCAATAGACGATTATCATTGATTTAAGCATGGAGGTAGAAATGAAAAAAGCAAAAGTGGCCTCTTATTTGGGAATCGCGCTGCTCGTATCACTTATCGCGACTACAGGCTGTGCTTCTAAAAAAATGGTTCTTGGGGAGGTGGCAGCTCTGGACCAGAAACTGGAAGGCGTGGAAAGCACGGTCGAAGAGAACCAGAAAAGACTGAAAGAGCATGATGAAAGGTTGTCAACACTCGGCTCCCTGATCTCCCAGCAGGAATCCGCGATGAGTCAGCAGGAGTCTGAATTTGAAGGGAAGATCGAAGAAGTCAAAAAGCTCGCTCAAGGAAAATTGATTCTTCAAGCCGTCATCCAGAGTGATGTCGCCAAATTTGAAACAGACAGCTACGAACTCAGTGACGAAGCCAAGGTGATATTGGATGAGTTCATCCAGACGCTCATCGCTGAAGACAGAGGTGTGTATCTTGAAATTCAGGGACATACAGACGACCGCGGGCCGGACGCCTGGAATTTACTGCTAGGGAAGAAAAGAGCTGATTCTGTGGTGGATTATCTCCACAAGCAGTACAATATCCCCCTCCACAGGATGGATGCCATCACCTACGGAAGCTCAAGCCCGGTAGCCGACAATTCCACAAGCGAGGGCAGAGCCCAAAACAGACGCGTGGTGGTTTTAGTCTACGAATAGGAAGAAATAAAGCGTTCTCTGTTCCGCTTACAGGCCTATAAGGCAGTTTTCCCAAAATCAATTATAATCAAGAACTGGCTGTATAATTCCGATAAAAAACGAATCCTAGACTTCTTTTATACACGAGCAGAACAGCCTTAGGTCGCAGTCTCTGAAGTCCAGGTTTATCTGATGCTGGGGATATGAAGAAAACTGCTTCCCGACAGAAAATTAAATTCTCTCCCAAAGATCAGAAAACTCTCCTGACTCTTGATGAAATCGTGATGCAGGAATCTGTGAGAGCCGTTATTGATAATGTCATCCCTAAAGTGGAACAGAAACTGGAGGTAAATCCAGAGGATATATTAGCCTGGGAACCAATCCCTTTATCAATTTATGGCGGAAAACTTCCGCATACCATTCATTCAAGCTGGGTGTTTGTCATACGGGCCGCGTCTGAATCAGGCGCGGAGAGGCATCCGAACAGCCATCAATACATGATGTCTTTCAGAGGTACAGGGGATCTCCAGATTAAAATCGATGAAAAATGGGAATCGAACCTTCTGGTCAGCGATCCAGAGGAGAAGTTGGGAAGCAGATGGGTATCCATTCCCCCTTATACATGGCATCAGGCCGTAACATCTCAAAAGAATTGGACAGTCGTCTCATTCCACACAGCTCCTGAGGACGAACTCATCGAAGAGCGCCCGGAATCCGTCGATACTCAATCCACTCGTCAGCGGCTTTATCTGGACGAACAATAACAACCTTATAGATTCAAATCTCTTCTTAGTTTTTAATACCAAACCAGAATTTCTCGAATTGAATTAAACAAAATCAAGGTGTTTTCAGGTCTTTATAAGTGAGGAGAAAAACGAATTTTATTGTGTGATAGAATGATGGCAATCTGGATTGACGATCAGCATGCACTTAGAAAAGATTTTCGATAGTATAGGTGAAAAATTGTTCAATTACTTGACTATCAAGTTGAGTTCTCCCTTGGATGCGGAAGATGTTCTCCAGGAAGTATTTTATCGGCTTGCGCGATACAGGGTGCGATTTCGGTTTATTCAAAATCCCTCAGCCTATGTGTTCAGAATAGCTCGAAATGAGGCTATTCGGTTTCTGAAAAATCGAAAAACACATTCTGAGAGATATCATTTGACTGAAGAGCTCACAGAAGTCATCCAGGACAATCTTGCAGGGCTCGATCATGAAGTTTTGAGCCATATAGCTAAAGCTCTGGCCCAAATCCCTGAAGAGCAGAGAGAAGTTATAGTCCTGAAATTTTTTGAAGAACTCACATTTAAGGAGATCGCATCTGTCTGTGGTATTTCAATCAATACAACAACAAGCCGGTTCCGATATGGGATGAAGAAGCTTCGATCATTGTGGGAGGAACATTATGAAGAGTCCGGATAAAATCCAACTTCTTTTGGAGAGGCTTTCTCCAAAGCCACTGCCCCCGGAATTCAGGAAGAAAATTCTGTCAACTGCATACCAGAAACAAAAAAAAATTCAGGTGATGATTCCCGTTCTCCAGAAGGCATTTTTTATCTGTGTTGTCTTGGGTGTAATGGCTCTTGTCTTTGACACAGTGATGACCAATAGCGAAAACGAGAATCTTGCGTCCGTGATGAATGGTTCTCAAACCTCCAATGTTTTGATAGAGAAAGACTTGCAAGAAATTGCCATTGAACTTTTTGAAATGGAATATGACAAAAACCTTAACGAATGGCTGATCCGGCGTTATAAAGCGAAAAAGAAGTCGGCCAAACTCGCAAGTTATCAGAAAATCATTGAAATACTCAAGGAGCAAACCAATGAAAAATAGACTTAAAAAAATTTTAGCATGGATTGGTGTTGTCTTGATGGCTCTTATAGCTTCAGGACTGGTCATACGGGCTGTATTCAACTACACAAACGGAAAAAAATTGGAAAGATTCTTAGACCAGACGAAGTCAGAGGGGATTCCGTTAACCTTAAAAGACATCGAGCCGGAATGCAATCCCAGGGATAACGCGGCTCTAACCTGGAAAACAGCAGAGGCCATGCTTTCCATTGACCGGGAAAACAGAACGTTTTTAGGCCAGGTTATCGGAGATTTTTTTACAGGCAGTCCATTGAGCGAAGAAAAAAAGGAGCGACTCCGTAAATTAATAGCTGAGAATCAAGATGCTTTAAACCTGATTCTGGAAGCTTCTGCAAAACCCTGCTTTAAGTATGAGGAACAATGGGAGATTCCCGGTTATAACCTCCAGATTGCGAATGCTATTAACATGATACAAAGTACTCGACTACTGGGAATAGATGCGGTTATCAAAGCTGAGGATGGAAACGTTGAAAATGCTATAGATCAATGTCTGGCCTCAAGACGTTTATTACAGGCTTACCTCCAGGAGCCATTTTTAATCAATTATTTGGTTGCTACGGCTTGTATGAAACAAGTCGCAGTCTGTTTTAACAAAATCGTCTCAGAAAGAGATATAAAGACTGATACGTTAACAAAAATCCTTGAGGAATGGGATTCTTCTCCGTGGCGTGAAGGATTAACCTGGAGTCTCGAATCAGAAAGAATTTTTGGATTGGAAAACGCCCTTCTCTGTTTGAAAGGAGAACAAGAATTAACAAATTTAGGTCTGGGTGGAAAACTTTTTTATTGGGTATTTCGGCCTGTTTATAAAAGCGAGATCATCTGGATTATGGGAAGCTATGATCTCATGCTTAAAGAAGCGGAAAGGCCTTATTATAACTCGAGAGATTCCAAAGAACTTGAAAACAGGATGAATTCAACGCCATGGTACTACAAAATGGCAGGGGCATTCCTTCCCAATGTCGTTATCGTGCTGTTCAAGAGAGCAACACTCGAAGCCATGTTTGAGACAGCCAGAATTGGAATCGCGTGCAAAATCTACAAGAACATGCATGGAGACTTCCCTGAAGATTTGTCTGCGCTGGCGCCAGAGATATTAAAAGAGATACCTGTAGATCCTTTCACTGGACATTCCCTCATTTATAAAAAACAAGATTCAGGAATCATGATATACAGCGTAGGTTCCAATCTCAGGGACGACGGGGGGAATGGAACATGGCGGATCACCTCGCTAGTCATGGACAAAGATGACGACTGGGCCTGGAAAGAAGTTATAAAAAAATGATGTGAAGATAGACAAAAAATAGATAGATAAAGCTGTAAATCAAGTCAGCACTAACCACTCACCTGAAGTTTTGGAATGAAACCTTAAAGAGGAGCTCAGGAGTGAGGAGAAATATACACGCATGAAAAAAATCATGCTTCTTCTCGCCACTCTGTCTCTGCTGTATTGCTGTAATTCCAAACAAGATGAGGAAATAAGGATTATGGAAGAGGGGACGGAGGTCATTATCAATCGTCAGGAGCCCCACACGATTCAAGGAGAATTGAACACTCTTCATCTTAAGAAAGAACTCACGATTGACTTTGAAAGACACGACCTCAAAGAAAAAGGGATAAGAGAAATCATTGGCCTGGATGTGGATTCGGAGGGGAATATATATTTCATCGTTTCCAGGACTGCTGCGGATTTAATCCTTAAATTCGATGCTGACGGGAATTTCGTACATTCATTCGGACGAAGAGGCGAAGGTCCTGGGGAATTGATCGCACCGAGGTATTTGAGAGTGGATGAATCTGGACACCTACAGATTTCAGATAATAACAGAAAGAAAATATACTTTTTTAATCAAAACGGCGAACTTACCAAGACAATCCCAACTGCTTCAAATCACCGTGTAGCTACTCTGCTCGAGAATGGCAAAATCCTGGCTGTGAAGAGCAGTTTTGATCGAGAAGAGGGGTGGATTGAATATCCGATAATATTGTGCGATGAAAATCTGGAAGAAATTAAGTTGCTCGGTTCTGGAAGAACAATGCAAAACTTCACAATTTCAAAAACGATCAACCCTTTGCTGATTTACATGGATTACAACGTCTTAAGAGCCACGAACGGGCGGATTTATGTCGGACACTTTCGAGGTGAGTACGAGTTTTTAGTATATGATGCTGAAGGAAATCTGCTCCGAAAAATAAGGAAAGATTACAGAAAGGTTGAGGTCTCTGAGAAGTTGAAAGAAGAAATTTTGAATTGGGGAAAGAGTTTCCCAACTTTTGAAGAAATGAAGGAAAAGGTCTATTTTCCCGAATTCCACCCTCCGTTTCAATTTTTCTTCCTGGATGAGGAGAGCAGGTTATATGTGATGACCTATGAAAGAGGGAAAGGCCCGAACAGTTTTGTCTACGATATATTCAATTCTGAGGGCCTGTTCATCGGAAGAATTGAGCTGGACAATCATGGAAGTTCATCTTTTTCCTTCACGGGAATCGCTGTCCCTTTGGATGTCGTGGCCAAAAACGGCCGAATCTACTGTATCCGGGAAAAAGAGAACGGTTACAAAGAATTAGTGGTTTATAGAATGAGCTGGAAATAGAATTATTTGTCAGAAAATGAAGTCCAGATTCCGTATAGATATAATCCCATATTCCCCATATTAAACGCAAAAATCGCTTAACTAATTCACTCTAAATTGTTATAATATAACAAGATAGAGGGTAATAAGGGCGCAAAATAGGTTTGTTTGTTCTGGCCTACAATCTGGGCAACTTTCTGCGGCGCCTGGTTCTTCCGGGAAAATCAAGCATTGGTCGCTTCGGACTCTGCTTGTGAAACTCATAAAGATCGGAGCTAAGGTTCTCAGACACAGCCGTTATGTTATTTTCCAGATGGCAGAGGTTGCCATAAGAAAGGAGATATTTGCTGAGATACTATCCAGGATCAATCGATTACGATGTTATTCAATGCAATGAGTTACTTTTCAATGCGACCAGAAGGACAGGTATCTCTAGTCCCTGGAATTTTAAAGAAAAGCAGCAAATATCAAAGAACCTGGTTATGTATTGATACCAAAATTGCTTGGGAACTGCTTTATTATGCAGAAGAGAAGCTTAAGACTCGATTGCGAAGTAATGGAATCTTGGCTATTCTCTGTCACAAAGTTGATATGGGGAATATTTAATAATATAATTAAATAGTGGGGGTTAAACATTTATTGCAGAGGCTATTAGGCTAATTTTAGAGAAATATTCACAAAATTAATTAAAACTGTGATCAGACTGTGACTAAAATTTGTAAGAAATTGCGAAACGTCTGTAAAGATGGTTATAAAAGGAGACTTCTAATGAGAGGCATAGCTTTTTTTTGGATCATTTATTTCTTATGGGGAAATATTCTCATCTTCTGTTGTACGGGTATAACAGGCCTTTCTGCAAGAGGTATCCTCGTGGGGAATAACGAAGACTATATTGACAGCTTCATTGACACAGTGGTCAGGGTAAGGCCGGCTGCAGGGGGTATATATGGCTGCCTGCTGGTGGGATTTAACAGACAGGATTTTTCCCAGGGAGGTATGAACGATCAGGGATTGTATTTCGATATGTTTACGGTTCCGGATTTTGTCTGGGCATCTGATCCTAACCGGCTTGATTATGAAGGTTTTCTTGAAGGAAAGATGCTTTCAGAATGCGCCACGGTTATTGAAGCCATTGACTTTCTACTTGCTTACAATAATCCCGGTATGGGTACTTATTATTATCAAATTTTTCTGGCAGACCGGACCGGTGATGCGGCGGTTATCAATTGGTGGAATGGCGACTATGAAGTGGTCCGTAAGAAGAATATGTATATGGCCGTGACTAATTTTTTACTGCTCCACCCTGAATACGGTAGTTATCCCTGCTGGCGATTTATCACCGCTTCTGAAATGTTAAAAAATGCAGGAAACTACACGATAGAGCTGTTTCGCAACATTCTTGAGACCGTCAGCCTTACCAGTAACTATTCCAATATATGTAACCTGGATACCGGCGATATGATTGTGTACAACCGCTACAACTTTCAGGAATTTATTCAATTTAACATTCATCAAGAATTGATAAAGGGACATCTTGACTACCAGTTGCCAGATTATTTTTCCCAGATTCATATTCAGACACCTCAACAGGGTGAGACAGTCACCCAGTTGCCACTCACCTTCAACTGGGAGGGAGATCCGAATAGCAGTTACCAGCTGTTTTTATCGACTGATCCGGAGTTTACCGAATGTATACCTATAGAACTGAGGGCCTGGAAAAGCCCAGACATCGAATCAACCACCATGTATATACCTTTTTTATTTTTTGTCGGCTTCCTATCCATTCACTTTCTGGGTAAAAAGAAAAACAATTGGATCCTTTTCCTTTTACTGATAATCTTGTTTTCATTTTTTCAACTTGCCTGTGAGAGCCCATATGCCCCGGAAAGTGATTCTATTAATATCGTGAGCATCACGGTGTACGATTTACAGTCCAACTCAACTTATTATTGGAAAATTCGAGCCGTCCGGTCAGAACCGATTTTCACTGAGAGTATTGTGTTCACCTTTAATACTGGGGACGTAGAATGAGAAAAATGGCAGTCATTATATGCATCTGGTTTTTATGTTCATCTTTTGGTTTATCCGGAGAGAGCGGTGACCATAAAATTCAACTGGAATTGTATGGGGGCTTTTCCATGACCAATCCCGAGGATTTAAATCTAAGGAACGGATTTGAAGAAGCCTATGAGAAGTTTTCGAATGAAGATTTTCTGGCTTATGCCCTGGAAAAGGAGTACATACAATCCCTAGATATCCAGAAGCAGGGAGTATTTAATAATTTGAGACATTCCATCCCTATGGGACTTCGGCTTAAATACAACCTTTCAAAAACAATCAGTCTTTCCCTGGGTTTAAAATATACAACGGGAAGCCGTTCCTCAGAAGTCACATACCAATACACCAGTGGGCTTCAAGCGGGAACTGAAAACACCAGTATCTATACCTATTCGCCTTTTACTGTATTTGCCAAAGGCTTCATCCCCATGATTGGCGTCCATTTTTCCAAGATATTAAATCCCCGCCTCAAACTCGAAGCCTATGTTTCAGGTGGTCCGCTGTTCGGTTCCTGCCAACTAAAAATGGGCAAATTTACACAAGAGTACTCAACCAGCAATTCGGATCAGGAATATTATTATGAATTGGAATATGATGGCAAAGGGATTGGTTATGCCCTGGAAACCGGGATTCAGGTTAGATATCCCCTGCTGAAGAATATGGACATTTTTCTTGAAGGAGGATACGCCTTTCAGCGGATTAAAAAGGTTTCCGGTATGGGGAAGTTAGATTATGATGAACAGGAGGATATCTGGGAAGGAGTTTGGGGAATTCTTGAATACCAGGATTCAGGCTTGTGGGGAAGCATTAATATGCTTTATTTTTCCAACAGCTGGGAAGGAAGGGAAGAGAGCTGGATAAGAGGATTTCGTCTAGATTTGTCCGGTTCCCAAATTAAACTAGGAATCACATATTATTTTTAAGATTTTTAATTGAAACGAAATTCTAATATTTCTTATTACATTTTGACTAAACATATAAGAAAAATATTCTATAATAAAGAACAACTGAGTGAACGGGATTCTTATTAGAGAAAAGAACTTAAACCTGAAGAGCTTCTTATGGGGGGATAACATGAAAAATAAAAATAGTTTTGTTTCAATAGTCGTCATTATTCTCATTCTGATTATACATACGGCCTGTGGGACACAAAAAGCCGCATGGAAAGGCACAATCGAGGAAGAAAATGGAGTGATAATCGTTAAAAATCCAAAAGAGCCGATGTACGGAGATGACGTTTTCAGCCTGGAAGAAGAGTTAACTATCGGAGAAGCAGAGGGAAGAGAAGAATATATGTTTTCTCAAATAAGGTCGATGGGAGTGGACAATACAGGAAGAATTTATGTATTGGACGTGAGAGAGTCGCATGTAAAGGTTTTTGACCAGAACGGAAATTATATAAAGACTATAGGGAAAAAAGGACAAGGTCCAGGCGAGCTAGATTTTCCGCTAAGTCTATCGATTACTGCAAAAAACGAACTTGCTGTGGAAGACTTTAGAAGCCGCCGGCTCGCATTTTTCTCTTTAGAAGGAGAATTCAAAAAAAATCTCCTCACAGCTAAAGTCGGTCTAGCGAGAATTGATATCGATTCCGAAGGGAGCATGGTTGGAATTGCAATCGTCAGAGACGAAGAGAATCCAAGATATGAGCTTAAAAAATTTGACTCTGATTTGAACTATCTTCATTCTTTAGGCTCCTCGCCCTTACCCAGTGCAAGTGGTGGTGGATTAAATCCTTTTTTGGGCATCATATTGTCTCAAATAGATAATAATGACCAAGTCGTCTGTGGCTATCCAGAAAACTATGAAATCAAAATCTTCGACAAAGAAGGAAACCTCAAAAGAAAATTGATAAAAGAATATGACCCAGTAGAAATCACAGAAGAAGAAATAGAGGAAGAGACTGAAGGAATGCCTCCCAATATAAAAATCTCCATGCCTAAATACCACTCCGCATACAGGTGGTTTACGACTGATGATGAAGGCAGGATTTATGTTATGACCTGGGAGCGCGTAACAGAGGGAGAAGGGAACTATTATGATGTCTTTGATTCAGAAGGAAGATTCATTGTGAAAATTTCTCTGAAAACCCGACCTTTTGTTTTAAAAAATGAAAAGTTCTATACAGTTGAAGATGACGATGAAGGATTCCTGTTCATCAAAAGGTATAAAGTCATCTGGAATTATCGCTAATCCATAAACAAATAATACCCCAGCGTCTTGAATTCCTGGCTCCGTTTTTTACTTCGCAACCATCCTTAAATATCCAGAGTTAATAGGATTGAATCCTATTCCTAAACATTTAAATGTTGGGAGGTCAACATGAGAAGAAAATCTGAACACATCGTTTTGTTTATTTCTATTCTGACAGCTCTGGTTTCTCAGGGTATGGCGGAACAGTTATTCAAGGTCGCTGTCGTCAACTCGGAACAGACTCTACTCAATTCTCAAGAAGGAAAAAAGGCTATAGCCATACTCCAGGAAAAAGAGCAAAAAATCAACAGCCAATTGGCCGATATGGATAAAAAAATACAGGATATGGACACGAAACTTCAAACTCAGCGACTTGTCATGACCTTTGAAGCTCAAGAGCAGCTGTCCTTTGATTTAGAGAATCTGAGAACAGAACGGAAGAGATTTGCCAAGGACTCTTTTAAAGAATGGAAGCGGCTGCAGTTTCAGCTCTATAATAAAATTCGAGAAGAAGTGAACCCGATTATCGAGGATGTCGCCAAAGAAAAAGAATTTAGCTTAGTTTTAGACCTTTCTTCAAATTCTGTGATTTATTTTGACTTATCCGTGGATATTACAGCGGAAGTCATCAAAAGATATGATGCCTCAAAAGGCAAGATAAATAATGATGAATTCAGCTTCAAGAAATTGAATTGATCAGTGAGTTAAAGATACCCTCTTAAATTTGATACACAGATAAAAGTCTTGGCTTTCCTGGAATAAAAAAGGGCAAGCCCGAAAAAATCAAATATTCGCAGATGGACTTATAAACTCATTCTTCTTATTTACTAACTCCCTCCCAAGATTTACAATAATAAAAGGGAATCAATTATGAAAGGGGATTAATATGAAAAATAAAACCAAAATTATTTCAGTTGTATTATTTTTTCTCGTTTTTATTTTGGTTCTTACATATGGGAAGCCACAGGCAAAATGGAAGGGGAAAATTGTTAATGAAGATGGGGTCATAGTCGTTCAAAATCCCAAAGCGCCTCTTTACAGCGAAGATGTGTTTATACTGGAAGAAGAATTGGCTATAGGCGGCGCATACGGGCAAGATGAACACATGTTTTCAAATATAAGATATGTTGATGTCAGCGAAGACGAAAGGCTCTACATTCTGGATTCTAAAGAAGCTCATGTGAAGGTCTTTAACAAGGATGGAAAACATTTGATGACAATCGGACGGCTTGGGCAAGGCCCCGGTGAATTAAACAGACCAATGATGATTTCCCTTAATCAAAGAGAAATGATGGTTCACGAATTCGGACGTTTATCTCTCTTCTCGCTTGATGGCAAGTTCATGAGACATGTATCTGAAAAGGAAGTTCTATCATTCAATGCAAGGATTGACTCTCAAGGCGACATTATCCTTACGGAAGGAATCCGGGATCCTGACAATCCTAGGTATCAGGTGAAAAAATTCGATTCTAACCTCAATCTTCTTGCCGAGATTGACAGCTCCCCATTACCAGATCCTGGACGATTCAACCCTTTTATGGCCGTTGGTCATTGGCTGATCGATAAAGATGACAATATTGTTTTCGGTTACCCGAAAACTTACGAAATAAGGATCTATGATCCATCGGGACAACTCCTAAAGAAAATCACCAAGAAATATGATCCCGTAGAAATTACAGAAGAAGAAAAAAAGGAAAGAATAGAAGATCTCCCTCCTCAATTAAGAGACTCGGTTGTTATTCCCAAACATCATCCCGCTTTTTATCGCCTTTGCCTGGATGATGAAGGCAGGATTTTTGTCCAGACATGGGAAAAAATCGGTGAGGAAGATATATATTATCACGATGTTTTTGACTCAGAAGGAAGATATATCGCTAAAGTCCCTCTACGCCGCAGACCTATTCTTTGTAAAAAAGGGAAACTCTACACGCTCGAAGAAGACGAAGAAGGATATCAGGTGGTTAAACGCTATAAGGTCACCTGGAATTATTAATCGACTCGGGCGAGAAAAATGAATTCATCATATCCAAAGAAAAGGAGCTATGGATGTTTGTGAACTTCAGAAAAATCCTTTCAGTATTCAGAGTAGGCCTTTTATGCGTTGCTCTCAGCACTCTGATGATGTGCGCGAACTTGAAATCACACACACAGATTACCAACGGAGAGGACCTCATCCAGGCGATGTACGAAAAATATGAAGGGAAGTGGTATAAAAAGCTGAAAATCGTCCAGAAAGTGACCTACTACAAAAAAGGAGAAGAGCAGGGGAGCCAGGTCTGGAGCGAGTTTTTAGACCTTCCGGGCAAGGTGAGGAGCAACATCGAACCTGCGGAAAACGGAAACGCAGAGATCTATGTCGACGGCGAATTCCACCGGTTTCAAGAAGGAAAGAAAGTGGGCGGCCGGAAATCGCCTCATCCTGTTTTGCTTATGGGATTTGACGTCTACCTGCAGGAACCCGAGAAGACTGTGTCCATCCTCAAGGAAGTTCCGTATGACCTAGGAAATATCCATGAGACGGTCTGGCAGGGGAGGCCTGTATACGTGGTCGGAGCCGATAAAGACGATTTCAAGTCTAACCAGTTCTGGATTGACAAGGGGCATCTCTACTTTGTCCGGACTGTCTTCACGAGTCCAAGCGGTGCTGTGCTCGATATCGAGATGAATAAAATCGTCAGGCTGGGAGGAGGATGGATCGCCACTCAGCTCATTTTTAAGCGCAACGGAGAGCTTTTTATCAAGGAAGATTATCAGGAAAATCCGATTCTGGATGAGATAGATCCCGCAATTTTCGATGTGAAAAACTTTAAAAAATAAGATCTCTCACAAGTTTATCCTATCTGTTATTTTTTTTAATTATCATTGTTTGATCAAAAGTCAAAAAAAAAATTTTGCTTTGCCAATTTGAGTTTGCAACGGTTTCAAAATTTCCATAGTATTATTAGTCTAAGCTGGAAAAAGGAGGAAATTCGCATGAGAAAATTACTGCCATTCAACATTTATTTCATCTGTTTTCTTCTTGTCTTTTCCGCGGCTCTTTACGCGCAAAAAATAGAAACTGTCGACGGTGTTCGTGTTGTCCACAATGAGAAGGAGGAGAAATGGGGAAAAAAGGTTCCGATTACTCTGGAATTCATCCGGAATATCGGCGAATTGGAAACAGAAGACGAAAATGTGGCCTTCCATATTCCTTCGGACATTGCGATGGATGATCAAGGCAACATCTATATTCTGGATGCGGGAAACCACCGGATCCAGAAATTCAGGACCGACGGAAAATATGTCATAACCATTGGAAGAAGAGGGCAGGGACCTGGAGAATTCTATTTACCCCTCTCTCTGGACCTCGATTCCAACGGATACCTGTATGTCTCAGACCCACAGAATCAGAGAATTCAGATCCTGACACCGGAGGGCGAAGAGCACAAAACCCTCTCTTTTCATGAAACTCCCGCCGGAACCATCAGGCTTACCAAATCAGGAGATCTGGTCATGGGGAAGGGCGGAATCGTTTTTGCTTTTGGCCCTGGAGGGTCCCGAGAACCAGAAAAATTGATGAAGTTGCTCGACCCGGAAGGCAACATTCTGGCAGAATTTGGCGAGCCTATCATCTATAAAGATTCGTTTGTCAACAGGATGGGCAACAATTTCCGTTTTGCCCTCGATAAAGAAGACAATGTTTACGTTTCCTTCGAGTATCAGAACCGGATAGAAAAATACTCTCCTCAAGGAGAATTGCTCTGGAGAGCGGATAGAAAGTTGAACTACAGAACAGACCTTTCTAAAGCCAAAGCCCAGGTTACAAGAAGTGGAGGGAATGTGCAGGTCCGGGCACCGCAGATGAACAGGAGTTCCCTGGGTATAGCCGTGGATGACGAGGCCAGAGTCTGGGTGGTCACTTTTAACAGGCAGTTGAAAGAAGAAGAACAGGTGCAGACCAGTATCGAGACGGCCAATGTCGGCGGACAGCGCAGTATGTCCATGTCTTTTGAGGGAGCCACTGAAACCAGGGAGACCGACGCGTTCAAACTGGAGATCTACGATAAAGACGGGATTTTACTCGGTTCTATCCCTTTGACTCATTTCGTGGATGACATCCGGATAATTAAAGACAGAGTATTTCTTCTCGACAAAAGGCGGGGCGCCCAGTATTACGAGTACAAAATTATCGAATAAAATATCTATTATTTCTGCTCACACCGCTGAATGAGGTCATCGAGTTTTTTCTTTTCCGCACCAGACAATCTCTGGTAATGACCTTGTTTGTACCTCTGGAAATACTCCAGAGCTTTGGTTTTGTTGCCTTTTGCCAGATAGGATAGGCCGAGGTTATAAAGCGGGAAAGCGAAGTCGGGCTTAAGCTGTACGGCTTTTTCCCAGCAGTAGATCGCGCCGTCCAGGTCTCCGGCCTGGCCGTAAGCACTCCCCAGTCCATTGTACGCTGAGGCATAATCCGGGTCGAGCTCGATCGCCTTCTTGAAATTCTGGAGAGCATTCCGGTAATCGCTCGGATTCTTGAGTTTATTGAACCTGGAGAGATACAGGGAGCCGAGGTTGTTGAACACTATCGAATAATTGCTGTCCAGTGAGAGCGCTTTCTGATAGGCCCCCAGCGCATTCTCGTAATCTCCTTTGCTCCAGTAGGCCACACCGAGATAATTCCAGGTCTCCGGGTCATAATCGATCAGGGCCAATCCCTGTCCGAGGATCTCGATCGCCGCGTCATACTGTCCCACCTCCACGAGAAGAATTCCGTACGTGCTGATGATCTTGTAGCTTGAAGGATTATGCTCCAGACCGTCTCTGAGGACATCGACGGCTTCTCTGAATCTCCTCTGTTCCTTCAGGACAGTTGCGAGGTAGGAATAGGCATGGTCAAAATCCTTTCGTTCCGCGATAATATCTTTGAAGAGCTGGATGGATTCATCGATTCGCCCGTGGTGATAAACTCCCATCGCATGAGTCAGGCGGCTCTGGTAGGGGAGGAGGGTTTTCAGGTCATCTTGTGCTGTAAAATTTTTCTTTCGTGTGGCCTGAATGCTGGATACATACCCCAGGCTTCCCAGTTTTTCGAGGGTCTCTCTGTCAATGCGTTGGTGACTTGAGGCTTTATCCGCAAAGGATTGTTCCTCTATTGTTTTTTCCAGTTTCGATCTGAGTCGATCCAGGTTTTCTTGTGATGCAAGATTTTCAGATTCGTGCAAATCTTTCTCCAGGTTATAGAACTCAGGGATAGGGGAGTCGATGAATTTCCGGCCATCCTCTATATACCCTCTCAGTGGAGCCCAGCCCCGGCTGTAGTAAGGATACAGGGATTCGAAATAAATCGTTCTCCGCGGCAGTCTTCTTCCTCTAAGGACAGGAGAAAGAGAAACACCCTGGAGGAAGGAAGGCTTTTCGACCTCCAGCATATCGCAGACCGTGGGGAAGATATCGATATGAGAAACTTCCTGGTCCGTGCTTCCCGGTTTCATTCCAGGGGAGGAAATGATCAACGGAATCCATATGGTGGCGTTGTAGGCAAAATACCCGTGGGTCGCTTCTCCGTGCTCTCCCAGAGCCTCGCCGTGGTCTGCCGTAAATATTGTCAGCGTGCTATTGTCTAAATTATTTCTGTCCAGATAATCGAATAACCTGCCCAAAGAAGAATCAACGTAAGCGACCTCGCCGTCGTAGAGATCGTCTTTGTACTGAGTTTTGAAAGGTTCGGGCGGGTCATAGCGCTGGTGGGGATCGAACAGATGAATCCAGAGAAACCAGGGAATGTCCCGGCCGTCTAGCCAGTCCATGGCTCTATCGATCACGATCTCGGCTTTTCTCTCCACATACGCAAAGACCTGGGAGCTCCCGCTTCCGTAATTGTCGTCATACACATCGAAACCCTGTGTCAGGCCAAATCTTGAATCGAGCGGAAACGCCCCGACAAATGCTCCTGTGGAATAGCCGTAAGTCTTCAAATGCTCAGCTAGAGTTAAAAACTCTTCACTGACGATAAAGTTCGAGTTGTCGTGGACTCCATGGTAAAGGGGGGTTGTTCCCAGGAGAATATTCGTATGAGAAGGGAGAGTTGTGGGCGTATGAGCGAAGGCCCGGGTGAAGACGACTCCTTTCTCTGCAAGGCTGTCGATATGTGCAGTCTTGAGGTATTGGCTGCTGTAACAGCTCAACCTGTCTGGGCGAAGGGTGTCGATCGTAATGAGCAAGACGTTATTTCCCGGACTCTTTGGGACCGCTTTCGAAGAGGAAGGAAGGAATGATAATAAGATGATGAGGAATAGACTGACGGCTCCTGTAAAAGAAATTCTTTTTATTTCACTCATCTTTTGCGTTCAGTCTCTGTTTTCTCTCCGATAAAGCTCGATAAAAGCAAACTCGCGTTACTATTTAATTCTAACACCCGAGGAGTCAAGAAAAAAGCCCCTTCCGCCGTCCTGGCGGAAGGGGCTTTGAGATTCAATTTGTGCAGTTTTCAGCTTAGAACATGAACTGTACACCCACCCTGAAGATTCTGGGATTGAGAATCCTCAGATCCTGACCGAAGTTGGGAGAAGTGATGCGCATCTCTTGCTTAAGAGCATGAGCGGAGTTGGTGATGTTAAAAGCATCTACCGCAATGATCACTCTGGAATCTTCGGAAATTGTAAAGACTTTCTCCAATCTGAAGTTGAGTGTCCAGAAGGAAGGCAGCCTGTCATTTCCGAATTTTGCTGTACCCTCTTCGCTCCCGTAGAGTTCGATCCAGTCGATACCTGGCGCAAGGACAAGAACATTATTGGGTTTGACGTATCCTTCACGGGCATAAAAAACACCGCTGAAGTTGATTCCGAGTGGGAACTGGTACAATCCGGAGAGTTTAAACTGCCATCTGGAATTGACATAGATATCCCGAACGCCGGAACCTGCGCTCTCGTAGGCAACGACTCCTTCGTCAAAATACTCCTGATTATTCAGCCCCATAATCATGTCAGTGCCCTGGATATTGTCGATGATCCCGAGGTATTCGCCTTTGTAGTGTCTCTTCCAATCCGACCATGTGACTGAACCGTTCATCATCCACTTTCTGGAGAGCCTCTTTGTCCACACAAGCTGGACACCCAGGTACTGGTCGTAGGCTTTATCATGGTTGGTGATGTACTCATAGGGGTACCGCACGTAACGCCCGTAAATATCCGCATCGACAGTATCGTTGTAGCTGTCCACATAGTAGTTGTCTTCGGTTTCAACAGTCCCGTCGGCCAACATTCCCCGTCTCCAGATCTGCTTGTGGTATCTCTTATAGAACAACTCCACACGGGCTGCGAAGTCTCTGAACAACTCTTTTTCGTAGAAGATGCTGACCTCATCCAGATACGGAGAATTGAAATTCGGATCGTATCTGTTCACCATTTCCAGAGAGCCCGGATTATCTATGTTGATCGAGCTGCTGCTCCAAATCCAGTTGTTGGGATCGTTCACGTCAGCCACTCCTCCGGTGGCCCAGTCGTATCCGTAAAGCTCATCAGAAGTCACGCGTCCATCGCTGTTCATGTCTTGCCAGATAACGTCAATTTCTGAAAAACCGACTGGGTTAACGTAATCGGCGATGTTGTTTCCGGACTGGGAGCCGTAACGCGCCACAGAGAGTTTGATGACATCCTTTCCGTTGCCGAAGAGGTCGTAAGAGATGCTGAACCTCGGCGAAAAGACGTTCCAACTCGCTCCGGGGTCGATCTCATCAATTTGGACTGCCGGCATATACGTGGTGAACCAGGGCGAGGCCGGAATATCCACATCTTTAACCGTGGATTTTTCGTAATCGTACCTGAGTCCGAGGTTGGCGGCAAACCGGCCAAAAGTCAAGGTGTCCTGGACATAGGCTGAATATCGAGTGAACGCATAATTCAAAAGGTAGTCTCTATTCAGCCAGGCCATCCAGAATTCACCCGTGGGGAGAGCCGGGGCAGGCCCTGCGTAATAGAGGGCCAGGTTGCCTTCGTAGAAAGCGAAGGTCGTAGTGGTGGCACTGACATAGTCCACTCCGAATTTGAACTCATGGTCTGCACCGAGCAGGTCTTCTTGGAAATAAACCCCGTTGAGATTCATATTGATCTGGTTTCTGTCGGTTCCGTAGTCATAATTGTTTCCTGTCAACAGGAATTCCGGATAGTCGATGTAGATCATGTACGGGCCGGAGCCGTCCTCTGTCCTTTCTCCGGTGACTGGCATAAGGTGAAATCCTTGGTCTGTGTAGATGAATTTGGCATCGAGGTAAAGGTCCCCGAACATCTGTTCAACCTGACCTTTATACAGATATCCTGGGCCTGTCTGATTCCAGTATGTGTCAGGTTCCTGCTGGGTGTAGCCGTAGTCCGCTCTGTTCCATTTCTGTTTGTTGTCGTACTCAATAAAGAAATTAATTCTGGTGGAAGGAGTGAGATGATAATCCAGCCTGCCGTAGCCAGAAGCCAGCCAGGTTCTATCTGAGCCCCCGGCGAGAGTCAGGGCGTCGATATCCTGAATTCCCCAGGACAAATAGAACCAGGCCTTGTCACTGACGATCGGTCCGCCGAAGTTGGCGCCGTAGAGATAAAGCCTGTTGATTCCTGCCGCGGTGTATCCCTGGTCTATCAATTCATCCGGGACGTTGTCTGCCTGCCAGGCATTTCTTTCCACGTCAAGGTAGAACAGTCCGGAATACTTGTTTGCACCCCGCCTGGTGACAAGATTGATCTGGACGCCGCCAGTCTGAGATTTGATGTCATTGTTGCCATAGTTGACCTGAAGCTCCTCGTAGCTGGCGATGTTGAGGTAGGCCGGCGCTGCGCCCAGAGCCGAGTTGTCAGTGATGTTGGCTCCGTCCACACTCCAGGTGTTATCGTCCTCCCTCGAACCGTGTCCAAAGTAGGAAGACTGCTGTCCGCCCTCGTTTCCTCCGACATCCTCTCTGTCCACCAGCATCCCGGGAATCAGAGACATCAGAACCCAGGGATTCCTGGCAGTCGGAAGTTCCATGATCATTTCCTCGGTTATGTTCATCCCGACCTGGGCTCTTTTGGTATCGATGACCGGGTTCTGTGCGACTACGGTGACCTCTTCACTGAGAGCCGCCTGTTCCAGAGTAATATCCAGATTGACGTCTTGACCGAACAGGACAACTATATTTTCCTGGACATGGGTTTTGAATCCAGGAAGCTCGAACCTCAAAACATAGTCACTGCCGACAGGAAGCTTCAAGAAACGGAAATGTCCATTCTGTGAGGTTACGGTGTTCATTTCTGGAATCTTCGAGCCGTTCAGGCTGACAGTCACACCTGGGAGCGCGCCGCCGTCTGCATCTTGGACCACTCCCTTGATGTCCCCGAAATCTTGAGCGAGAACAGTCATGGAAACCAGGAAGAACATGCAGAACAACACTGCAATGATTAGAATTGTTTTTTTCACTTTTTCCTCCTTTCTCCTCTTAATGGTAAAAATAGACTTTTCTTTTGGAGCAAAATCTTCGCTCCACTTCCCAATTCATTTCGTTTTCCAACGTCTTCTGATTCTCACCTCCTTTTTTATGGATTCTTTTTAACGAATCAAGCTCTTTGGCGATCATCATGGCTTCATGCTCCAATTCACATTTGAGGCATTTTTTCATCCTGAACTGGCGTGCACACCAGGGCCCACTCTCCGCACAATAATTGGATTTGAGGGGACAATCTTCATTGAGCCAGGCACGCGTGCTCAAGATGCTCAAATAACTGACAAGCACATGGATTTTCTTGTCTTTGACGATCTGGACAAGGTGCGTCTGGGATTCTATGAAGTCCCAGACTGCAAGCTTGTTCTCGGCTATAAGGCTTAGAGCTTGATCCAGATAATTTTTAACCTTAGTCATCTTATTCTTCTATGGGCAAGAATCATGCCAACCGGATATCACAGATAGAGCTCCATAAGCTCATAGCGGAAATGAGTGAAAAACGTCTAATTATTAGACATCCATCACTATCTTGAGGGTTCAAAATGATTGTAATTCAAAGAAAATAATAGAGATAATTAATAAACAGGAATTATTGTCTAAATTTCATACATTGCAATGATTTTTTGGTTTTGATTGGGAGGGATCAGTCTATTTTTTAATCTTGTACTTTTCGATCTTGTTGTCCAGTGTCTGTCGGGTGATTCCCAGAATCTTGGCGGCTTCACTTTTGTTCCAATCTGTGGACCTCAAAACTCTGATGATATGGTCCTCTTCGACACGGTCGAGTGCCTCGAGTGGAGCTGCGATAACCTTCAATCCTTTTCTGACATTAATGGGAAGATCCTCTGGCTGTATCACTTCACCGTCACCGAGAACCACTGCTCTTTCGATATAATTTCTCAGCTCTCGGACATTACCCGGCCACTCATAGGACAACAATAAGCTCTGGGCCTTGGGAGATATTTTTTTCGCTTTGTCACCCATGAAATATTCAGCCAGAGGGATGATATCTTCTTTTCGTTCTCGAAGAGAAGGGAGCTTCAGCTGAACGACATTCAGGCGGTAATACAAGTCCTCTCGGAAATTTCCCTCTTTCACTGCTTTTCCCAGGTCTTTATTCGTTGCGGCAATCACCCGGACATCCACCTTGATGCTCTTCGATCCGCCGACACGCTGGAATTCCTGCTCTTCCAGCGTTCGGAGGACTTTCGCTTGCGTCTCTAAGCTCATATCACCTATCTCGTCCAAGAAGATCGATCCGCCGTGAGCCAGTTCGAATTTCCCCTGACGAGTACTCATCGCGCTGGTGAAAGCGCCTTTTTCATGCCCGAACAGCTCACTCTCGATCAATTCTTTAGGGATAGCTGCACAGTTGACAGCAACAAAAGGCTGGTTGCCGCGGGAGGAGAGTTCGTGAATGGTCTGCGCGACCAGCTCTTTTCCGGTTCCTGTATCACCCTCGATCAGGACGGTGATATCCGAGGGGGCTGCTTTTTTCATGGTCATGAAGACTTTTTTCATCTTCTCCGATTTGCCGAGGACCTTGAACTTTGGCTTAATCTCGTTAGTCAAGCGGATGTTTTCCTGGACTACCTGTCTGTGCAGCCATGAGTTTCCGAGTGCGGTTCCTGCTTGATGAGCAAGAGCCGTCAAAAACATGAGATCGTCCTCCGAAAACTTACCAGCAGAGGCCCGGTTGTCTAAATAGATCACTCCGATAATCTCATCTCGAGAGAGAAGCGGAGCACAGAGGGCCGACCGGATGCTGTATTCCTTAACGCTCTCGACATCCCGGAACTGTCTGTCTTTAAGGGCATTGACCGTCAGAACCGCAATTCCCTCTTTTCTCACTTTATGCAGAATCGTCCGGCTCACTTCCAGTCTTTCCACTTCTTCTTCAGACGTATTGTCCTGGACAAGCTCGCAGGTCAGTTCACCTGTATCTTCATCGACAAGCGCGATAAAACCTCTCTCTGCATCGAACGTTCTGAAAGCCGCATTCAGTGTTTCTTCCAGCATCTGGTGCGGATCTTCAAGATGAAGGCTGATCTTCTTCCCGAATTCATACAGGAGCATAAGCCTCTGGTGATCTTTCTGGAGAGAAGACAGGTCCATTCCCTCCGTGCTGAAAACATCCGTTCGTGTGGCATCCAGGGATGCGACCTCCACGGCTTCCTGAGTCATACTTTCCGGAGTCAAAAATTCGACATGTGTTGTGGTGCAGGATTCTCCTGTTCTGAAAATCAATACGGAATCGCCCAGCCTGATCCGGTCTCCGTTTTTCAGTTTATGGTGTGAGATGACTATTCCGTTGACTGAAGTGGGATGCTTGGCGCCCAAATCGTGTATCTCATAGGCCCCATCTTCAAGAGCGACGATCTTCGCGTGTTCCCGTGAAACACTCTGGTCGGTCAGGAACACATCGTTGGCAGAGCTTCTCCCTAGGGTAATGGCATCTTTGGTGATGGCGAAGATGGACGGTTGAGCATCTTTTTGCAGCAATACTAAATGAGCCATGACTTACATACCCTTCAATTTCATGTAAAAAAAATTGACTCCTGCAGTTCTTCCACTCCATCTTTCTTGAAATTTTTTGTTATCCGCATCGGATCTTTTTCTGGCTTCTGTTCAAAGGCTGTCTCATTCTCCCTCTCTCACTTTATTTTATCCTGACTGTGAAATGCATACAAGGAATTTTCTGACAAGATTTTGCATCCTTTAGTTAGGATTTTCGTATTATTAAATAGAGAGAGTTTGACAATGGGCATTGATAACACGTCCCTATGAAGAAGAGTTTGGCTAAGAATCACACTCGAGAAAAAAATGAATAACACAGCCTTAAATGAGATTCAGGTCAAAGCACTTAAAACAAAAGCTCTGCATACAATTGACTGTGATCCAGTTATGAGATTTAGAAAAAAATTGCGATTATATGCTTCAAATCCAATCTGTTGGCACGTAATTTGCACTACTTTTAGCTTGTAGATTTATATCTTACTCTATGTCTAGTCTTCCTTTACACGGGGAGGAAGGAGAAGAGGCATGAAATGTCCTAAGTGTGATTTTGATAATACCGATGAATCGCGTTTCTGCAGTCATTGTGGGACCCAATTTGAGACTTCAGAGGATATCTCGGAAGTCCCCACAATGACCCGTCAGACCCCGATCGAGGATTTCACTCCAGGCTCAACTTTTGCTGCTAGATATCAGATCATAGAAGAACTGGGGATCGGGGGAATGGGAACGGTTTATAAGGCCATGGACACAACAATCAACGAGAAAGTGGCTTTAAAACTCATAAAACCTGAAATCGCGTCCAATAAAAGTACGATCGAGCGCTTCCAGAATGAACTGAAGTATGCCCGGAAGGTGTCCCACAAGAACGTCTGCCGGATGTACCACCTCAGCAAGGACAATGATTCCCATTACATCGTTATGGAATACGTTCCTGGCGAAAACCTGAAGAGCATGATCCGGATGACAAAGCAGTTGAGCGTGAATAGTGCCGTGAATATTGCCAAGCAGGTGTGTGAAGGATTGGCTGAAGCTCACCGTTTAGGTGTGGTGCATCGTGACTTGAAGCCGTCAAACATCATGATCGATAGGGAAGGAACTGCACGGATCATGGATTTCGGGATTGCCCGTTCATTGGAAACAGATGGAGTGACTGGCCCTGGACTGATGGTGGGCACTCCTGAGTACATGAGCCCTGAACAGGTTGAAGGAAAAAGAGCTGATCAGCGCTCCGATATATACTCACTCGGCATTATACTTTTCGAAATGGTGGCCGGAAAAGTTCCTTTTGAAGGAAAGACTCCCATAAGTGTCGCTCTGAAGCATAAAAAAGAAATTCCTCAAAATCCAAGAAAAATCAACAACCAGGTTCCAGAGTCCCTGAGTTCTACGATACTCAAATGTCTGGAGAAAAAGAAGGAAAAAAGATTTCAGAGCGCTGAAGAACTGCTCGAGGAGTTGACGCGGATCGAAAAACGTTTACCAACCACAGAAAACAAGCTCCCCAAGAGAAAACCCATCACTTCAAGGGAAATTACGGTCCGTTTCAACCTGAAAAAACTCTTCCTTCCCGCGTTTGTCTTGATTGCTGCAATCGGCCTGGGAACATTCGGATGGAAATTCTTCACGAAGGAAGCAGGAGCCGTTCCTCTCGAGGATATGGTTAGAGTGGCGGTCATCACCTTCCAAAACCAAACAGGGGACAGTAACTATGATTACCTCCAGGAAGCCATACCGAACCTCCTGATCACAAGCCTGGAGCAGAACAGGTATATCCGCGTCACCACATGGGAGAGACTGCGTGACCTTATGAAGCTCCTGGGAAAAGAGGATGTCCAGATTATCGATAGAGACCTGGGATTCGAGCTCTGCCGCGAGGAAGGAGTGGATGCGATTGTGTTGGGAAGTTTTGTCAAAGCGGAGGAGACTTTTGCGACAGACGTCAAAGTCTTCGATGTGGAGACAAAAAATCTGATCAAAAGCACGAGTTCCAAGGGAGAGGGAGTGGATAGTATCCTCAACAAACAGATCGACGAGTTGAGCCGAGAGATCTCTCGCGGGATTGGCCTCCCCGAAAAGGAGGCAGCACCTCCGAAAGTCCAGATCGCAGAGGTCACCACGAATTCGATGGAAGCCTATAACTATTTCTTGAGAGGTAGAGACGATTTCGAAAAATTCTACTACTCCGATGCGCGGCGTTTTCTTGAGAAAGCAGTCGAGCTGGATCCTGAATTTGCTTTAGCGCATTTTTACCTTGCACAGACACATAGATTATTAGGCGACAGGGTCAAATGGGAGGAGGCTATTGAAAAATTTAAGAAATATAGCAAAAAAGTCACGGGAAAGGAAGGGATGTATGTGAAAGCCATCCTCGCCAGCATGGATGAGAAAGGGAAAAACGACGAAAAATACTTTGAGATCCTTCAGGAAATGGCGAAAAGATATCCTGAAGAGAAAAGAGTTCATTTTGATTTAGGTCTGTATTACATGAGATTAAAAAAAAATAATGAAGCGGAGGCCGAACTGAAAAGAGCGATAGAGCTCGATCCCGAGTTTGGGTATGCTTTGAATCAACTCGCTTACCTGTACAGTTACCAGAATGATTTTGAGAAGGCCCTTGAATATTTCCGCAGATATGCGTCCGTCTCTCCCGGAGATGCCAATCCGTTCGATTCGATGGGTGAGATGTATTTCCGGATGGGAAAGCTGGATGAATCTATCGAAAAATTCAAAGAAGCCATGGAAGTCAGGCCGGATTTTCCATCTTCGTGCAAAATTTCCTACATCTACGCTCTCAAAGAAGACTATGGGGAGGCGTTCAAATGGGCCGACCATTATATCTCGAATGCTCAGTCTGTCGTCTGGGAATCTTTCGGGCATCAATTGAAAGGATTCTATCATTATATCTTGGGAGACCTTGATCAAGCCTTCCAGGAAATCGACAGGTCGGTCGAGCTGGCCACAAAGATCGAAGACAATTCTCTGATCGATATCGCTTACAGACTCAAGATATGGATCTGCTACGAGTGGGACAAGATCGACCTTTTCCGAAAATACTGTCAAGAGCGAATGAATTTCAGAGTCAACAACAACATAGACGATGAAGCTGTGAATAGCGTCATATCCAATTTTTACCAGGGAATACTGGATTTGAAATTGGGAAAGATAGAATCTGCAAGATCAAAACTGGCAACCATGCAGTCGACTTTTGCCGAATCGGAATCGGACATAGTCAAAAAATTAGAACCGTCCACATATGATTATCTCCACGGCCTGATCCTGCTCGAGGAAGGCGCTGCGGATGAAGCTATGGCCCTCTTCAAAAAAATGCCTCCCCGTCAAGTCTCGTTCAGTAGCTTGGTGACATTCATGAGAAGGAATCTTCCGTTTGACGATGATCTGTATGCCCTGGCCTTCCTGAAGAAAGGTGAGATAGAAAAGGCCATTGCCGAATACGAGAGGATCACCACACTCAACTTGGAAATAGGGCTGGATAGACCTCTCATTCATCCCATGAGCCGTTACAGGCTGGCCAGGCTGTATGAAGAAACAGGGCAGAGAGAGAAGGCCATCGAACAGTATGAGAAGGCCCTGGCAATATGGAGTCATGCAGAGGAAGGCCTGTTCGAAGTGGAAGACGCCAGGAAGAAACTGGAATCTTTAAAGGCAGACAGCTCTAAACAGCAAATACAAGAATCCTGCGATACCAAGAATTAAATTGTTTGGGTCCTGAGTTCATTCCTTTTTAAAAAATCCTCGCTCTGTAAATCAGTCGTCTTCATCCAGACAACATGACTCACTTATCTTCTTAGAATTGCTTCATGAACGGATATGATATTGATCGTGTAATCCCTTGTGTGAAAACCAAATCCTTCGAAAGACGTATTTTATTTTGAGGATGCCCAAAAGGAGAGTTTTTTCTCCTATGAGACTGATTTGACCCGGATTGTGTCCTGTGGTAATTTTGTTCTCAAAAAACAGTCATAAGGAGAATAGATTTGGAACAAGCTAAACCGAAATCTTCAAGCTCCACAAAAAAATGGCTTATCGGCTGTGGAATCGGCTGCGGCGCTGTCCTGTTAATCGTGATCATCCTGGTTATGGGAGGTTTCTTCTACATAAGAAATATCGTAGAGGGCTTTAAAAGCTCGGAAGTTCTTATGGACACTCTGGTTGAACAACACGGTCAAATTCAAGAATACAGCCCCTCCCCGGATGGTGAAATCAAGCCGGACCGTTTAGAAGCTTTTCTGGCTGTCAGAGATGCGATAATTCCTGCACGAGAAGAACTGGAAATGTCTCTCCGAATTCTCCAGGACAGAGACGAGGAGGGGCTCAGTGAGGAAGAGCGTGGAGGCGTGATCAAAAAAATCACGACAGGTTTTGGAATGATATCCCAGATAGCAGACTTTCATAAAGCTCGAATTCAAGCGCTTTTAGATTCGGGCATGGGGATGGGCGAGTATTATTACATTTATGCGATCGTGTATTATTCATGGCTGGAGAAATCCGTGTTGGATGGCCATGATTTCCAAATCAGGGGAGACGACGAGGGCTTCAGGTTTAACGAGTGGCAAGATGAAGAATCAGAGGAGATCCGACGCGACATGACCCTCAGATGGCTCCACAGAATAATTCTGCCCATGCTCAAAAACCAGTACCAAAAAATGAGTGAAAGCGATTTTCGGGGAGTTTCAAAGCAGTGGCAGGAAGCCCTGGGAGCGGAGATCGAAGCCATGGAATCGAACCGATACCGCATGGTCTGGCAAGACGGACTTCCTGAAGTCACAAAAAGATCTCTGGAGCCTTTCAGACAAAGGCTGGACGCCAGCTACAGCCCTTTGACCAATGGCGTGGAAATGGCTCTGGAAAGAAGATAATCAAAACCCATCCTTCATTTTAACGAAGAAAGAGAAACATGTACGATTTTCCTCCTTACAGACCTCCCAATGAAGCGGGAAGTGCGCTCATCCGGATCACCAGAGGCTGTCCATGGAACAGGTGCACTTTCTGTTTCATGTACAAAGACATTCGATTCGAGACCAAGTCCCTTGAAGAAATCAGGAAAGACGTGAATACAGCCAGACAGATCTACAAATCTGTAGAATCCATATTCCTCGGCGACAGTGACAATCTCGTCCATAAAGAATTACCGGAGATCGTGAAGATCATCAGAGAGGCATTTCCCGAAGCGAAGAGGATAACCGCTTATGCCAGAGCCAAAACCATCAAAAAAAGAAAGATGGAATTCTTGAGCGATGTCCGAAAAGCGGGCCTCGACAGACTTCACATCGGCCTGGAATCCGGAGATGAAGTTGTCCTCGGTTGGCTGTGTAAAGGAGTCAAACCTGAAGAAATAATCGAGGCTGGACTGAGAGCCCGGAAAGCGGGTTTTGAGGTGTCTTTTTATGTTCTGAGCGGAGCCGGGGGCCGGAAAAGGTGGAAGGAACATGCAGTGAACAGCGCAAAAGTTATTAATGCGGCAAAGCCAAATTTTATTCGTTTGAGAACATTGACTCTCAAAAAGGGAACTCCTTTGAAGAAAACGCTGGAAAGAGGTGAATTCGAAACCACTCCACCTCTAAAACGGCTCAAAGAAGTGCGGCTTTTTGTAAAAGAACTCACGGTTCATAAGTGCTATCTGGCCAGCGATCATGTGACAAATTACCTCTGGGCCAGGGGAACTGCTGTTTACGGAGGGATTGCCGGCGTTCTGCCCGAAGATAAAGAAACTATGCTCCAGACGGTGGACAAAGCCATAGAGTTCGTTGAAACGACTGATGCAGAAGTTAAGGATTCTAATCAGCTCTACGAGGAAGGGTACCTTACGGCTTTATAATGCTGGAATAAATTATTCAGGTCCTTCGGTATCTTTCTTAAAGATCAAGGTAAAGACCTTTTTCGCATCTCGATCAGAAACGAATCTCTCATCCGGAACGATTTTATCCAGACGATACCCTTTGCTGGCAAAGGCATTGAGAACATTTGTGAGCTCTCTGTCGCTGTTTTGTATATCTTCAAACTTTTGACTCAAGTGGACTGTTTTCGCCTGATAATCCATTTCCTTCTCCATGCATAAAGTTGAATGTATTATAACATAGTAGGGAAGAATATTTAAGTGCCATTTCTCTTACTCCTATCCAATACACATAATATTTGTAAAGAAAAAATATGGTTAGTGTCCCGATAATGAATGCGTTATAATGGAAGTGGCGAATACGGACGCGAAACCCATGAAAAAACGGAAAACATTCCTGAGTGTCCTTTTTCGACTGATATTTCTCGGAATGCTCTCGATGCATATGCTGGAGGCTGTCAGCCTTCTCAAATCTTCTGAAATACTTTCAAAAAAACCCGCCAGTAAAAAGACAACCGAGGAAATCCTGAAAGATATACATAAGGAAGTTTTAGACTTGGGCAGAAGAAAGGATGAATATTTTATAAAGCGTGAATTCCATTTTGACCTGGATGAGAATCCGACAAACAGCGAAGAACATATCGTTGTTCTGATTTACGAGACAAAAGATACAGAAAAAATGATAGTCCAGGTGACTTATTTCGAAGCAGAAGGGCCAAAGTATTCCATAAAATATGCCAAAGATATTAAAATAGTCTCCTGCATTTTAGAGGCAGAAAAATTAGAGATCGAAAAATGTGATTTCAGCAAGAAAGAAATGAAACCCTTGATGGCAGATATCCTGAAGGGAATTCAGGAAGAAAAGAAGCTCTACAAACTTATCGATAAGCACGGCATTCGTTCGAACAACTAGAACAAGGCTTCGAATTTTATACTCCTCCTTTTTAACTCGGTGATGAGTCTTTTTCTGTATTCCAAGAAAAACGTGTTCGTTGCGGCTTCCTCGAGACCCATTCGAAGATAAAAGGCTTTTATGGTCCTCATATAGTTCATCTTATCGATCAGAATCCTGTCCACTTTTCCAGAAAGACGTTCTATGAGTTTTTCCGGATTTCCAGGGAGAAGGGGGCCGATGAAAGCGAAAGTCCCGATTCCTGCGTCATGAATTCTTTCGAGCGCCTGAATCCTGTCGGCAACACTCGATGCCGCGGGTTCGAACACTTTGGCTGTCTTTTCATCATCTGTCGTAACGGTCATCCCTACCTCAATTTTCTCGAACTTCAAGAAGACGTCGAGGTCACGGAGGACCAGCTTCGATTTTGTCTGCACGTTGACAGGAAACTTCTTGTGGGCTAATTCGATCAAGCATTGTCTTGTGAGTTTGTAATGGGCTTCCAGGGGTTGATACGGATCGCACACGGAGGATACCCAGACTGTTCCTTTCTTGGCTTTCTCTAACTGTTTTTTCAAAAGCTCTGGAGCATTGATCTTCACGTCCACAAACTCTCCCCATGGCTCCTCGTGTCCCGAATACCGCCGCATGAACAGATTCGCGTAACAGTAGACACAGTTGAACTCACATCCGGTGTAGGGATTCACGCAGTAATCGAAGACTTTAGATTTGTTGAGAATACTTTTCGCCTGGATCTCTCTGACAATCACAGCTCTGCAATTCTCTCCTTTCACCTATGATAATTAAATTCGATGCAGATTCGATTATAACGTCATCTTTTTACCCTTTCAAATAGACTCCATGATTTTATACCGAGATCCGAATTTTTCGCGGTTGAATTTCTGTGGCATATAAAATCACTTCCGATTCGGAACAATTCCCTTACATCCAAACGCTACATTCTTGACATGGACACCAATTCGTGTTGACATTCAATTTTTGATTGAATAGAATCGGCAGGAACAATCTGTCAGTGACATATCGAAGCAGAGACGCTGACAGGGGAAATCAAACGCTACGCATTCGAGATGTTGAATTTGTCAACGAAGATCATCTTCAAAACCACATAGGAGGGAATAATGCCTGAGGAACAAAAGCCTGTACGAGTAGTTGTCGATCCTAAAACGCAGGTTTCTGGACCATCCATCGGACTTCTTGCCACAGGAATCGTGGGAGGAATTTTTAGTTTTCTCGGTCTGATCATGAGCTTTATGGGAACGAGTGTCAGCTCGATCTTGGCTGACAGGTTCGAGGATTTCGATGACCAGTACACACAGATTTTTGAAGGAGCTGCGGGCATAGCCAGTTCTCTCATCGGCATTCTGGTGGCAGCATTCATAATCTATGCCGCTCTCAGGATGAAAGAACTCAATCAGTACGGACTGTGCATGGTTGCCAGCATTCTCGCCATGATTCCCTGTATTAGTCCCTGCTGCATCATCGGCCTGCCCATCGGCATCTGGTGTCTGGTTGTCCTGACAAAGCCGGAGATCAAAGAAGCATTCCATTAAGCGATTAAGCTCTGTTTTATTTTGGCACTGACTGGCCGATGAAGCCAGGAGGAGAATCTTCGCAAAGAAAGGGGGCACTCCTCCCCAACCTCATAATTCTCATCGTCTGCTCAGTCATTCTGGGCGGAGCTCTGATTTCCACTCCTCCGACGAGCGATAATCCTTACATGCGCATTGGCGGGATCACTCTGCCAGGCATATGCATATTCAACGGGATGACCGGACTGCCGTGTCCGGGTTGCGGCCTCACACGCTCCTTTGTTGCCGCGGCACACGGAGACCTGGCGTCAAGCTTTTCGCATCACCGGCTTGGCCTTCTGACTCTGTACTACATTTTCCTTCAATTCGTTTTTAACCTGGCCTATATCACCATTCCAGGTTGGAGAAAATCTCTGACTCGCCCGATGAAGATCCTTCACCGCGGCATCGTTGTTCTTGCTGTTTTGTTTGTGCTGAATTGGATCCTGACCCTTATCCTGATCCTCACCTGAGCCCTAAAGGTCTGTGATGAAAATGGGTGTGTTCGACCTCCAGGCCCCCCGGGTGAAGTCCGGAAAATCCATGGGTTTTCCTTTTTTCGCAACCGAGCGCTCGCTCAGCTCTGAAACCGCGCTCCAGGCTGCTGCGTCATACACATCCATGTCCGGATATTTGCCTTTCAGCAGAGCCCCGATCAACCTGTAGTCCTCCAAATAGTCCATGCCCCCGTGTCCGGCACCTTTAGCTCTTTCTCTCAAATCTTTCCACAGAGCGTGTTCATGTTCACTCATGTATTTGTCGAAGGGCTCCCAGCGGTGAGGAGGGCTCATTCCCTCGATGTGGAGTTGATCTGGATAGCCTTGAATGATCCCCATGGTTCCCTGGATCATGTCGACCCGTGAGTAAGGGCGGGGCAGATTCGTGTCGTGGATGACCGTGATGGTGCAGTCATCCTTCGTCCGAATCAGGCTCGTGTTGACGTCTCCGAGTGCATACACATGTCTGGCTTCTGGAGAGTCCGGACCGAATTTCTCCCTGCAGTACAGATTCAGCCCCTTTCCTTTACTGCTCATCGATATCAGGTAGTCGAACTGGTTGCCTCTATTGATGTTCATGGCTTCCGCGACAGGTCCCAGGCCGTGAGTCGGGTAGAGGTTTCCATTCCGTCTTATCGAATGCGCTGTCCTCCACAATGCTTCATCTTTCCCGTTGAATTTGATCACACGCAGATCATGCAGGTACCCGCAGCTCGCGTTCACCAGCTCTCCGAGAAGGCCTTTACGGACCAAATTCAAGGTGAATAGGGCTCGGTTACTGTAACAGCAGTTTTCCAGCTGGACGCAGTACCGCTGAGTCTTCTCTGAAGTTTCCACGAGCTCCCAACACTCATCCAGAGAGACTGCCGCAGGGACTTCAGTGGCCGCATGTTTTCCGGACTTCATGGCCGCCACGCACACCGGCACGTGCCACAGCCAGGGAGTGGCAGTCATGATCAGGTCGATGTCGTCCCGTTCACACATGCGCTCAAAATCGGTTTCACTCCGGAAGTAACCCTCTGGTTCAGGAAAGCCGGCCTCCTTCACTAATTTCTGACTCCTGCGGACTTTCCATTCCACGATGTCTCCAACGGCTTTGATCTCAACATTGTCTATTCGGAGCAGGTTTCTCACATGAGATGTCCCCTGAAGGCCGACACCCACAAATCCGATTCGCACTTTTTCCATGGGTTTAGCCACGAACTTGACCGGAGGCTTTTTAGGTCTCTTTTTTGCGCCCAGAAGTTCAGCGCTGCCCACAGTGATGCCAAGGCCCACGGCCGTAGTACTCTTGAGAAAGTCCCGGCGACTGAATTTTTCATTCTGTTTTTTCATATTGTCTTTGTTTTTGTTTTTCATCCTGCCACCTCTTTTATGTTATTTTAAAAAGTTGCCTCTGAGCTTCAAATCATAATATTTTCCAGAAAGTGAAGAGGCATTCCGATTCATTTTTCTCTTATTTTCGACCTTTTGGCTTGATAAAATGGGCTATTGAGTTTGCATAGTACTGGAGCACATCTAAATCATCCGGTGCCGCATAATAGAGCTGATCATTCTCCAGCACGATATGCCTCAAGGTCAACATGCGCAGCCCGACTTCGACAGTGTAATCCCTGTCGCTTCGGGGAATGTAAATCCGGGCGCCCTGTTTCTCCAGCTCTTCGATTAAATTCTGGACGCGCCCTTTGATCTCTAATTCCGAAAAACCTTTTTCCGGCTCCTCCGCGAACACGTAGGCAATTAGCGGCACAGGCGCCACAGGCACGACCTTCTCGATCTTACCCATAAGGTCCCGGGCCAATCCCTGCACTTTCTTTATCCGTTCCTCCTTCTTCATTTTATAGAAATCGACCTTGTGCCTTTTCATATATTCTTTCATCGAGCCCGGAGTCCCGAAGTTCACGATAGCATACCCAAAACGGAACCATCGACCGCGGAGCATAAGCCAGAGATTATGCATGATGAAAGCCAGTGCGGTTTTGAGCGCAGCTGAAGTTGGTTTTTGTTCGGCTTTCGGGTCAAGGCCCAACAGTAATGTCCTGTCTTCAAGAACTCGGTCATAATTGACACCCACAGGGATGAATACAACATCGCGTTGAGTGCTGGGGTTGAATGACCGCAGCATGTAATCCAGCAGTCCGATTCGGGGTGGGCATAACTTGCCGTCCTTGGTCAGCTTTCCCTCGAGAAAAATTGCCTGGACCACTCCGGCTTCTGTAGCCATCTGCACATAACGCTCTAACACACGGCGGTACAAAACATTTTTCGAACCTCTCCGGACACAAAAAGCGCCCATGGCACTGGAGAGCTGCTGCACCGGCCAGAACCTTCCCCATTCACCCATCGCAAAACTCAGAGCCACCCTGTTTATTGCCAGGTAGGCCAACAGGATGTAGTCCATGTTGCTGCGGTGGTTCATGACAAACACGATGCTCGATCGAGGATCAACCTTTTCCAGGCCCTCCTCATCGATGAAACCGACCCTCACTCGGTAGAGTAGCCTCGAAATGAATTTGCTCAGCCATCGACCAATTTTGAAATAGATGTAGGCATTGAATGAAGGAACGATCTCCTTCGCGTAGCGCTCCACCTTTTCCGTGGCCACTTCATTCGGAACATTATTTTCCGCGCAGTATTCTTTCATGGCCTCCAGAACCTGAGAATCATACTTCAAACGGTCGATGAGTATCTTCCGTTTAGTCAGTTTGAACGAGGGAAGCTGAAGATCGAGCTTTTTATTGACTTCTTTGATGACGATGTTGACGCGCCTGCGGATGTACCATCTCACACTCGGAATGAGAATATGGTCCAGCAGTGCCCATGCCACGAGCACACATCCGATGATCACTAACCAGAGAGGAATACTGACCGGATCTGTCATAATCTGACCTATGCTCTCTCCATTGGCGCACAGACCGTAATTGAAAATGTCAGCCTGCCGTATCTTTTTTTTCCTGATTCCGGATGATTAAACTCTCCATTCTGCAGGAAATGGATAATCTGCTTAATCACAGATTTACTTTTCATTATAAACGTATGGCTGTTCGGCATCACGATAAAATCTGTCATTCCCTTGACCTTCGCGTTTTCCACAGAAACAATTCCGTCATCCGGACCTGGAAGGACCAACGAAGAAGCGGGATTAAAGCTCAAGCTTCCGGTGATCACACCCAGCTCAAAATTGACCGGGCCAAGGCTTCGCGGCACGCTCTTTTCATCCGTTCCAAGCTGCTGGCCGGCTGGCCCATTCTTCTTTTTATACAGATATGTGTTTCTGAGATGGTCGACCAGTTCACTTCCCTGGTTGGGCGGGCTGAGCATCACGACACGGCCTAGACTGTCGAGCTTGTGATGATATAAATAATAGCGAACGATGATTCCTCCCATTGAGTGAGTGACAAAATGGATCTTTGTTTCAGAGTCAGTGGGATAGCGTTCGATGATTTTTCCGAGTACATTTTCCGCCAGATATTCTATCGGATGCTCGGTGGAAGGATAATCCACGTTGATCACCCTGTAGCCGATTTTGGATAGTTTTTTTTCTATTTTGTTCATCGATCGGTACGACCGGGCCAATCCATGGAGCAATATCACATAATCGCTTTTTTCAAGGCTTGCATCTTGACTGGATTGTTCAAAACTCTGCGATGAAATTATCAGCAGCACCGCCACAAGGAGAATTCCGGTCTTTGCCGCCTTGTTTTGTGTGGAGCGCTCGAACACTTGCATGAGTCCGTTTATCTGCTGAAAAAGAGAAATCAAGAGCCTTAAACGAGGAAATTATCTCTGTTTTTCTCTTTTTCTCCAATCCAAAACCGCCCCTAGCTTATATCATCGGAAAAATGAAGGTCAAGAGTTCTTGGGATCAGGCTTTGTTTTCCCATTTTTCAATAGGGAAGAATGCAAGAAGCCACGAAAGAGATTCAAGTGAAGTAGGGGCCAGGCGCCTTTTTCTTGAAAGCCCTCAATTGAAGGTGAATCCTTCATATTATTCCTTGTCTTTCTTTTCGCGGAGTATCAAAAGCCATCCCTTTCCAGCTTCAACTGGGATCCTGTCGGCTGGCGTGAAAGTGGTTTTCCCCTGAAAATCCTTAATGAAAGGAGCGTGAAGCTCCATATTCACTGGATTCAGCCCGAGTGTTTCCCAGTCAATCTTCAGTTTGCAGAGAACAATATCCTCTGCCCAGCTGGCAATCGAGACCAGGACGCTGTCCTTTTTGACGTAAGCTGTCGCCAGCACATCAGCGTTATCCGTTTTCACAGGACATGAGGGAGACCAGTATCCGATCATCCGCGTCTCCTGAATCCCGAAATCATCCCAGATCTCCCACAACGGCCTGGGATCTCCTGCCCAGGGAAGACGGCTGGTCATCCCGTAGAGCATGCCCCGCCAAGGATTCCCGCCGTCTTGGAGCATTTCGCCCATAAGGCCGAAAGGAATTCCGGAGAGTTCAATCATCCAGAAATCCGGAGAGGAATCGTAATCGAAATACTCCCCAAACCAGAGGCGGTTGATGTAAGGGAAATGCTCGAGATAAAGATTGGCGCTGTTGGCGAAACCATCCCTCGGATTAAACTGGTTTGCAGAATGCAGGTCGATCAAAGTGCCTTTTCGTCCCCGGTTCAGGATTTTCCTGACTCTTTTCATCGTCGTTCGGTCATAGGCCACATCATCAATGTAAAGACCGTCAATCCCGATATTCTGGACCAGCCAGTGGAGACCTTCGAGATAATAATTGTGCCAGCGCGACATCCCGCTGTTGATGATCGCCGCGTCTTTAAGCCGCGGAACAAACCAGGCGGCGATATAGTTGGAATCGAGATGCTCCTGAAGCCAGGAAAAGCCGCCTCCTGGACCTTGTGAAAAGATCTCATCGCCAAGGCTTTGGAGCGCGAAAATCTCAGCGGCTCTGTTGGACAGCTCCCGGATCGTGTAGTAGATCTTAACCTTCAGCCCTTTTTGATGCGCTTCGCTCACATAATCCTTCATCTGCTGGGTGTGGATGAAGGGATAATTGATATAGGGATTGACTTCGTTGGCATGATGGTTGTTGATGGTGTTCGCCCCTGTTTTGGCAATTTCGTCTATCGGCTTGTACGCATGGTAAAACCGGTTCTCCCAATGACTCTGCGTATCCAGAGTTTTAAACGGCGTGAGAAGCAGGTTGAAATAGAAATGCAGCTTTTCACCGGCGCTGATTTTCCGCGGCCCGCTGAAAGAAGTCAAACGCACAGTGTCTTTTCCGGATTCCTCGATCCGGCATCCACCTTCGCCATCGTTATGCCAGGAGGGAGGCATATTCAGGGGTTTGGAGAGATAAAAATTGGTGTTTAGTGGCCGTGAATAATTTTCTCCCCGGAATGAAACTTGAAGCCCGGCATTGACATCACCGAGCCACACGGAGTCCTGGTTTTTCTTCTGGTCCCATTTCCATTGGAATGCTGCAGGACGGAAACCACCCTTGAGCCCCATCCCCATGGAATATCGGGCCACATCTCTGACAAACGGAATTTCAAGCCGAATATCATTGACATCCAAATCCTCGGTAGAGCTCAATTCGACCTTGAACTCGAGGAAACCGTCGCACTCCAGACGGGCCAGACAGTTCATTGTTAATGCACCGGATTCGCTTTTCGCTTCCCAAACAACGACGCCGGGCCGCACCTTAGTTATCGAGGCTCCTTCTCCTTCCCAGCGCAAAAGATTATTTGTCGCATCCTCTACAACCAAATTGATGGGAGCGGAGAGGATATCGCGTCCTTTGTCGATGATATGTGTTACTTCAGGCGCGAACAGGCTCTGGATCTGCACAGGAAGCCCAGTCTTACCGATTCTCACTTTTCTGCCGAGGATGCTGAACGTGCTGCGCTGAACCATCACCGGAGTGAATGGGGAAACAATCAGATCGTCAAATGCGATCCGAGAATCCAGCCAGCGCAAACGTGAATGCCTCCATATCTCACTGTCACCCGCATCCTTTAAAACCTCCTTGGTGACATTTATAGTAAGTTGAATGGAAGCTTTTTCCATGTCTTTTGGTTTTACAGTGACTGTCCCCGTGTATTTTCCCGGGCGCACATCCAGCGGAATCTGTATTCCACACCAGAGAGGCTGAATTTTTCCCTTGCCCACCGAACAGACTTTGTCCAGTTCTTTTCCGTCCCAGTTGATACCTCCGACATTGAAACAGCGCAGAAAAGATTCCGGAATTGACGTCCCTGATTCGGCGTTTTTAATCTCACTGAAGGAGACATCGATATCCTCGATTGCTTTTCGTGCCGCAAAAATACCGATCTGAAAGACATAGAACTCTCCTCGAGCCGCATCTCCATGAAATATTGATTGAGGGCCCGTCTTGACCCATTTGAAGGGAAGGTCATCCCACATCCGGATGGGGAATCTGCGGTCTTCTGGAAATAGGAGATAATCGGAGTCGGGATGTTTTTTCAGTATTTTCTCCACCTCTTCGGCGGTGGCGATCACTTCCATCGGATAAAAACTGTTGAGCTCATCGATCGATTGAAATTCCACGACCTCAGCAGCAGGAAAATCATCTTTTTTGAATTCTGAAATTTTGTCAGGAGTCAATTCATTGTGTTCCAGCCATTCCTGTTCGGCGGTCTGTTCGGGTTTCGGGTAAATCACAGTCGGGTAATTGCTCCGTCCGACCATGACATGAGGCAGATAATACACATAATAGTCTCCAGGAACTGTCACCGGCTGAAAGACAAGATCTCCGAATTCCCTGTTGATATCGACGCGGCAGAGATTTTTAATTCGAGTGCCAGTCTGCGTATCGATTATGATGATGTTTTTTTTCTCCGGATCCGCATCTCTTCTTCTCCACTGAACACGGACCCACACCGCATCCCCTTGCTGGTTCACGCGGACCACTGCGCGGTGGTTGCCGAAAGAGTCTGAATCCCATGTGCCGGTCCCGTACGGAATCTCCTCTGCTAAGAGATGCGGGGGAGGGGAGAGGATGATCAGGGCTGCTGCAAAAACTACCGTATACACGCATGCCCTTGAGATGTGTTTGAATCGGTCCATCGCCTTCTCCTTGAGCCTATTCTATCTGAAAATCATCCGCAAGGTCTAATACTCACTTTTCATTTTCTCGTTGACCTTTGTCTCTATCTGATTTATTATGGATTATTCTTATTTTTCAAATAGCTGGTGCATGAGCTGCCTCGTCAAATCCAACCTTCCCATCCTCATCCCTTGTTTTACTAAAAATATACATCAAATCCACTGAAGGAGTGAATCATGAAAAGCAAGACAAACCATTTCAATTTCATAGCGCTTATCTTTCTGTTCTGTCTGGTTTTGGTCGTTCCCTCGGATATGGCGGGCCAAAATGTCACAGAAGACCTTTTTAAAAACATCAAATACCGGGCGATCGGACCGACGCGCCAGAGCGGGCGGTTCGTGGACTTTGCTGTGCCTCTGCAGCAGCCGCACACATTTTATGCGGCAACGGCTTCGGGCGGTCTCTGGAAAACAACGAACCGCGGCATCACATTCGAGCCGATCTTTGACTACGAGAAAGTCTTTTCCATCGGAGACATTGCCGTGGCTCCGTCGGACCCGAACATTGTCTGGGTCGGAACAGGCGAAGCCAACAACTCCAGAAGCTCTTACTGGGGAAACGGAATGTACAAATCCACGGATGCCGGGAAAACCTGGAAGCACATGGGTCTTGAAGAATCTCATCATATCGGCCGGATCGTCATCCATCCTCAAAATCCGAACATTATCTATGTCGCGGCCCTCGGACATCTGTATTCGGAAAACCCGGAGCGGGGATTGTACAAGTCGACCAACGGCGGAAAGAAATGGAAGAAAGTGCTGGCTGTCCAGGCCGACGGCAAGGATATCGGTGTGGTGGATGTGGCCATGGATCCGACCAACCCGGATATCCTTTACGCCTGCTCCTACGATAAAGAGCGGAAACCCTGGACATTCAATTTGGGTGGTCCGGGAAGTGCGATTTACAAAACAACGGATGCGGGCAAAACCTGGACAAAGCTCGGAGGAGGGCTTCCCGGCGGAATGCTCGGGCGCATCGGAATCGACATTTACCAAAAAAATCCGAATATCCTGTACACCACCATTGAGAATGCCAACAAATCCGGCATGTCTGATGAGGAGAGGCTCAAAGAGTTGCGCGAGGGCAAATCCAGCCGGGGGATGATCGGCGGCGAAGTCTACCGCTCCGATGACGCCGGAAAAACCTGGCGCAAGGTCAGCCCTGATGACCAGAGTATAGGCGGCGCGCCGGCCTATTATTACGGGCAGATCATAATCGATCCCAATGATGATAAGGTGGTTCACGTCTTGAGCGCAGCATCCTGGGGAACCCGGGACGGTGGGAAAACCTGGCAGAGACGTCCGTTGAGATTCGGCGGAGACGATCATGCTCTCTGGATCAATCCCAAGGATTCTAATCATATGCTTCTCGGTTACGACCACGGAATGGGAGTGACGTATGACGGCGGTAAAAACTGGTACCATCCGGATTTCCTGCCTTTGGCCCAGTTTTATGCGGTCGGCGTGGATATGTCCTATCCTTACCGTGTGGCCGGCGGACTCCAGGATAACGGCTCGCACATGGGTCCCAGCACAAAGCGTGGGGGAGGCCCGATCCGGCTCGAAGACTGGCAGAACGTGGGAGGCGGTGACGGCATGTATAACGTGTTCGACTGGAAAACCAACCGCTACCTCTACAACGAATCTCAGTTCGGTCCGCTGCAAAGGATGGATCTCCAAACAGGGGAGAGAAAATCCATAGCGTATGGCCGGCAAAAACGGGAACTCCGCTGGAACTGGAATTCTCCTATTCTGGTCTCTCCTCACAACAGCGATGTGATCTATCACTGCGGGAACATTATCGTGAGGTCTTCTTTCCGGGGCGAATCCTGGACTGAAATCAGTCCTGACCTGACCACCAACGATCCGAAGAAACTGACGACCGGAAAGGGCGGAGACGGAAACATTCAGTACTGCACGATCACCACCATTGATGAGTCCCCGCTGGTTGAGGGATTGCTCTGGGTCGGAACGGATGACGGAAACGTCTGGGTGAAGCAGCCCGCAAACAAAGACTGGACAAAACTGAATGACAAGATCACCGGTAATCCCGGATACTGGGTGAGCCGGGTCACGGCCTCCTATCATGACCCGGGAACAGCTTATGTTTCCTACACGGGATACCGGAGAGACGATTTCAGAGCTTTTGCGTACAAGACATCGGACTATGGAGAGACCTGGACATCGATCGCCTCTAATCTCCCGGCCGAGCCGATCAACGTTATCAAAGAAGACCACAAGAACCCGAACCTTCTCTTTGTGGGAACGGAATTCGCGGTCTATATCTCGATCAACGGAGGGAAAAGCTGGACAAAGATGAAAACCAACATGCCGACTCAGCCTGTTCATGACCTGGTCATTCACCCGAGGGAAAATGACCTTGTGGCAGCCACGCACGGACGCGGTATATTCATCGCGGACATTTCTCCGCTGCAGGAGTTAACCTCCAAAGTCATGGCCGCAGATGCGCACCTCTTCGACATCGAATCCAAAATACAGTGGGTCAATCCCAGAAGGATGAACTCCAGCTCCTCCAATTTCCCGGGAGAGAGCGAGCCCAACGGCCTTGTGATCTACTACTATCTGAAAAACAAAGTCAAAGGTGATGTGAAGGTCACAGTGTATAAGGGCAACATGGAGATCAACGAGATCAAAGGAAGTAGCGAAGCGGGCCTCCACAAAGTTGTCTGGAACATGAGCAAGAGGAGAAAAAGAAGCGAGAAGGAAGTTGAGCAGATGAGGCAGTTAGTCAGAAGGTACAGACAGTATGGGTACCGCTATCCGGGTGATATCAACTATGCCTACAGCCCCGCTGGATTCGGAGAATTCAAGTTCGTCCTGACAGTAGGTGATAAAAAATTCTTGAAGACGGCCTCAGTGCTCCAGGACCTCTGGTTCGATAAATAGGGAATACTGAATCTGATTTTTATCTGAATACAAACAGGAGAGAGGTCGTTACTCCAGGCGACTTCTCTCCTTTTTTTATGATGCAAATCACATTAAATCTAAATCTTTGTTCAATTCCATCACGTGAAAGCCTTATTCGACATCCTGGATATCTTTGATTCTTAAAAAATCTTCTTGTTCTGATCCCTTCCTCTTTACACAGTGTAGAAAAATATTCATATCTTCATCCACAGTGCCAAAGAAAATAAAATTCTCAAATATTCTCAATCCTCCGACTGTTGTCTTTATGTGAGCCAGAGTTTTTCCGTTTTCATCAAGCATCCAATAATCCCCTTCGATGTCTTCATAGTCGGTCGGACCAGCCACAAGTATATTTCCCTCAGGTGTTGAAGTAAATTCGTTCATATTGGGCTTGTCATACAGGGATTTCTTGTATTTATCGATGACTCTTCCAAACCGGTTGTACCAATCTGGATTCGCAACCATCATGTATTCTTCTCTTTGTTTTCTCCATGCATTCAAGTCCTTTCCTGTGACTTTTTCTGGTTTGGGAAGATCGGTCACAATCTCACGCATGAAATTTCCTTGGTAATCGTACACGTGAAAATTTGTGCTCAGCCCATCGCTGAAGAGAACCGTGTCATCCTTGAAAGAAATCCACTGGAAAACCGGAGTAAAAGGAAGATTCGATGTGGCGCCATCCCCGATACTCGAGATCATCGTGAAATACTCTCTTCTGATGACCTCTGAAACTACTTTTCCCTCTGAGTCGATCCTGAGGAGCGCCTGCGGATCTTTGTACAAGAAATAGTCTTTTGTCATTTCAGGAGCTGAATTGAAAGAGAATTCAATGAGGAAACTCCCGTCTTTGAGAGGATAAGAATTGCTGATCCCGAACAATTGATTTATCTCCGGCGTCAAAACATTGATGAACTCTCCGGATAATTCCATGAACGTGACCCACCTGTGACCTCTAATATATTCTGTGAAGTAGAGCCTTTTGTCCTGCGTGAACCCGAAGTTTGCCCCGTCAACTCTTTGGACTTCTCCGGGACCCTGGCCTTCACCGCCAATCTTTCTTAAGTACTTGCCTTCAGGGGAATAAACCTTGATGTAGGAATCCCCCCAATCAAAAACATAGATGTTTCCATCAGGACCTTCTCGAACATGTCGGGGAAAGATTAAGAAACCGTCTCCTTCCTCTTTGCCGACGATAAAATGGTCCTGCCCGAAAGCAGATATGCACAAGACCAGAAATAGGATTGAAAAACACAGAATAGAGATAGATCTTTTTTTCATCTGAAACCTCTCTTTAGATAATACGCTATTCAAGTATGTTCTGTGAACACATTGCTTTCATTTTATATAATGAGAACACCGTGTAAAAACAAACTTCTCTTCACGATTTCCTGAGATTTCCCCTGATAAACCGCATCTCTAACTGCGTTTGAGTGAGGAGGACAATTTAAAATCAAAATTAATAAAATTTGTCTCGAATAGATTCAGAAGGGCTTTCCAAACAAACCCGGATTTGACATGTCCCCAAAAAACTATATAATTTTGTAAAGACTTTAGGTTGAAAATGCCAAAGAGAGAAGATAAGCAAAGAAGGCTGGAAGACAGGATTGGGCCGATTGAATCGGTCATCGCAGCAAAAACCAAATTCAGAGGAAAAATCAATTCTGAGGACAGCATCCAGATCTCCGGGAATTTCAGAGGAGATATCAAATGCGAGCAGCTGGTGAAGATCAACAACGGGGGAAAGATCAAGGGAACAATCAGCAGCACCTATGTCATAATTGAGGGAGAGCTGACCGGAGACGTCGAAACTGCTGATTATGTGGAAATCCGTCCAGAGGGCCGGGTTGTCGGGAATATCAGCACGTCGGAAATCGCAATCGCCGAGGGAAGCTTTATTCAAGGTGAAATCAAGATGCCGGATAAAGATGAGCCAGTAAGCTTCGTGGAAAAACGAGGGAACGAGGAACCTGAAGAGGCCGGCGAACAAGAGAGCTCCGAAGAAGAGCAGAGCCAAGAATAAAGCCTTTCGCTCCCCATTTTTTTAAAATCCGTTCATCTCGTTTGATAAGCACACGAAGGCATCTTTCAGAGCTTATTTTATATTCTTCAGATAACTCTTTTTCTTCATGAGTTTCTCGATAGCATCGATCTCTTTCGGAGCCTTCGCGGAAAGGATTTCATGACCACCCTCTGTGATGAGAACATCATCCTCTATCCTTATCCCGATATTTGCATACTTCTGGACTGCAGGGCTCACTTTGCTGATGAAATCATCAAGCTCTTCCTTTTTCATGCCTGCACGTCCCAGCATCGTCTGTAGATTATCCAGAGTCTCTTTACGGATATAAATGCCCGGCTCCACAGTGAACACCATCCCGGGTTTGAGCTTCCAGCCTTTTTCTTCGGCTGGTCCTCGACCTCCAACATCGTGAACATCCAGACCCACCCAATGACTGATGTTGTACATCAGCCAGGCGCGATGCTGCCATTTACTGTTCTTGTCTGTGATGAGGCCCAGCCTGTACAGGCCTTCCTTTATTACTTCGACACCTCTGTCGTTAATCTCATAAATCCCGACTCCTGGAGAGGCGATTTTTATGGCTTCTTTTTGTGCCATCAGGACAATTTCATAGATTTCTCGCTGTTCCTTGCTGAATTCTCCGTTCACGGGTATTGTGCGGGTGACGTCGGATTTATAGTGCCCGTATTCTGCGCCCACATCCATGAGCAGTAAGTCTCCATCCTGCATCTGCCGCTCGTTGGCGTCATAGTGGAGTATCGTTGAATTTGGGCCAGAGCCGACAATAGAGGGAAATCCAGGACCCTGCGCACCGCTTGACCGAAAAATGTATTCGATAATCGCTTCTGCCTCATATTCGAACATTCCAGGCTCAACAGCCTTCATCACCTCGATTAAAGCATCACACGTGATATCCGCGGCCTTTTTCATCAGCCTAATCTCTTCTGCGGTTTTGATAAGCCTCATTTCGTGAATGTAGGAGCGAGGATCGAGGACTTGAACGGGTTCGCTTCCTTGAGGGCTGCGGATCATCGGAATAATCTTGTCATACAGCTCTTTATCCCTGAAACTCACATAAAATTTAGATTTTCCGCGAAGATAACGCGGTAATGATTTATCAAACTCTCTAATCGGGAAGGCTTCATCCGCACCATAGACTTTTTTCGCCTCCTCCAGGCCCGGATGCTTCCCGGACCACAATTCACGGACAGGACTTGAGGGACGGATAAACAGGATGTATTTATCGTTTGCCTCCGGGATGAGGAACATCACTGCATTCTCCTCGTACAATCCGGTCAAATAGTAAAAATCGCTGAGATTTCCTGCTCCCCGGATTAAGGCTATTCCTCCATCCATTTTTTCCATCAGCTTCTGCCGGCGCTTCTCGAAAATTTCTTTATCTATACTGCCACTCGTTTCTTGAAGAAATCCGAGGAAAACAGCCAGAATGATGGATATTCCTAGAATGAATCTTTTATTATTTTTGTTCATGTGCAGCCCCTTGATGAGCACTAGGCTCTCCAACTAGATTCAATGCGATGATTGATCTATGGCGAGCCGCATAAGAATTCACAGCATTTTAAGCTTCAAACAGGATATTTGATTTTTATATGGACTGTCAAATAAGAGAGAAATGCACCTTTAAATCTGTTCCTATTTCAATCCAGGAAGTCCAGGGAAGTTATGGCTTTAATGGATTTGGATTCAGCTCACCTTAATTATCTATTTGAAAGATTTCATATTCCTAAATTTTCTTTTTATGACAGTCTTCAAACGAGAAGGCGAGCCAATAGATAGCACCTCTGCCTCCAAAATCTTTGGAAGGGAAACCTACTAAGAGCGTTTTAGCAAATTTTACGCCAATTGTCTGATCCAATAACTTTTTTTCAAATCCCTGAAATTTCACTCTCAATATTAGTTCGTCTTTTTCAATGGCTAACGGCACAACAATAAGCCTATATCCCCCATGCCCATACATTATTTTAGGATACAATCCTTCTCCTGCTATAAATGTTTCAAAATTCTTTGCATTAATGGAAATATTTAAAGTATCAACTTGAGAAATCCCCACTCTCTTACTAAGACAGGAAAATTTGACTTTCTCTTTTATTAGTCTATCAAGATCAGCATTGTCTTGATTTAAATCTGTTTCAAGAAGAACAATCCCATCAGGAAAAGAGGCTGTTACATTCTCTCTGATTATCCCACCTTGTATTCCTCCAACCTTTCCATCTTTTATTGAAATGGATTTAGCTTTAACAATGGTTTGAAAGGGAAGAATACGAAAGATCCTGACCTTTAGGTTTAGCCATCCATCTTCAAGAGATACGCCCACCTGAACAATTGAAATCGAGATGAAGTGAACAAGAAAACAGATAATAATTTTATTTCTTTCCATAACTGTATCCCTTCATCTATATACAACATGGAAATTAATATATTCCCCCCTTTGGCCAGAATGAATACATCTATATCTGAGCTGCTGACTCGCTCAGCTCTCATTTTTAATTCGAGAATTCGGATCAAAAGGGGAGAGTGCGTTCGACTAATCAATGTTACTCACTATCTTATATCTATATACTTCTATATCAGTTATGTCTCGTGTTTCGATATTGCCTATAAATCTAAGCGTGTAAACGAAATTATTTTTATTAACCCAGGGAAGAAAGTCTAAAGTTATTTCATCAACATAATTCCCTTGTTTATCGAATACATCAAAGAAATATTCATTTCCAATTCTTTTCCTTAAAGCAAATACATAATCCTCTACAGTATAGAGCCTTAAAATCGGAGGTTTCACTTTTGGAAAATCGATATAGTTTGATATACCTTTAAACCTTTTTTCGTAGCTCTCCAACATCTCTTTTTGTTCTTCATCAGATATTTTATCAGGTTTATGTTTTCTGTTTATTTCGTTTATTAATTCTCCGTTATTCGAAAGAATCTTAATACTGTAGGAATCATTATAGCTTACATAGAAACGGCCATCGGAATCCATTGTCCAGATGACTTCAGGAGTATATCTGGGAGCTTGTGTACTAAAAGTTCCTCTACCTGTTCTTATTCTCTTTGTAATGAAAACACCCTTCTTTTCGTATATGTCTGAAAGATGATTAAAATCCCTGTTAAATTTACTGATTTTGTATATTTGCTCATCATCTATGGTGGAAAGTGGCTGGTATCCACAAATGATATTTAAATCGGGATCAATCATTACTTTTGATAAATAGTAAAGCATCCCAGTTCTTTTGATGTTTTCTACAAATTCTCCTTTCTTATTAAAAATAACTAATAACCCCCTGGCAACATCTTGAACATAAAGGTTATCTCTCTTATCAATAATCATAAAGGTAGGAGTCTCGAATTCACCTGGTCCTTGACCTTTTTTCCCTATTGCTCCTGTAAACATACCTTCTTTATCAAACTTTAATACTCTGAAATCATATCTATCCATGATGTAAATGTTTCCTTCTGAATCTGCTTCAACTCCTTGAGCAAAAAAGGAGTAGCCTTCCCCAGATGACTCTATTATAAGATCCTCAACAAATTTGATTTTTAAGAGATTGCTCTTGCTTTTCCATTCCACTTTTTGTCCGCCAAATGTGATGATCATCATGAAGACTGCTAGAAAAAGAGCGAGTGGAATAACTCTGGATTTGTTTTTCATTTTATCCCACCTTTTGCTATTACAAACTTCAAGAATAATCTAAAAGTTACACTTAACACATTTACTAAGAAATCACCTATTATATCCCAGGCAATCTGAAGCTTTAGTAGACATGGCTTGAAATTGCTGTTTTTATCTTTCGAAACTATCTCTATTACTTAATCTATTATTTATATCGTTTTGAAAGAAATCATTTTATCAACGATATCAGAAAATCATTTTTCTTGTAGGACGTCAGAAGTTATTTTGGCACTGCCGCATTCCGGGCAACGTTTACTTTTTTTTCTCGTTCGGAAGAAGTATGCTAAGGAATATCCGCGCGGGGGCCCTACAATCCAATCCATAAAATGGTCTTTATAAGGCTTCTTTTCTAAATAAGTCTCCGGTTTGCCTATAAAACCACATTCGCAGCACAAATATTTTTTTGACAATGCCTACACCTTTTTATCTTCAGGAAGCCAGGGCTTTAGGGGATTTTGATTCCATTCAAGAAATCCCTAATACACGACTTCATACTTGGCAATACTGAAAAATCCGTTGCTATGCTCATCAATCGTATAAATATAGCCATTCTTTAAGACTATAGCTCCATATCCAAAATGTCGAGGAGTGATGTTTACCGGAAATTCAAGATAGAAATTATCGATATATTCGCCCTTCATATTATATACATCAACTAACTGTCTATTGTGCTTATCTCTGGTCGAATTTAAAGCCCAAAGCTGATCCTTGTTGATAAGGAGCTCGCTGATGTCATGGTAATATTTATAAGGGGGAGGATCAGAAGGAAGCTTTTCATCCTTTTGAGGATATTTAACACGGTCATATGCTCTTTTAAATATTCCTTCAACTGTGTTTTTCTCTATATTAAATCTAATTATTTTGTACTCGGAAGTATGAGTAACAAACAAATTCTCTGAGTCCTTAAACGCATAATGCAACATTGCCCGAGGCCACCATGCACTGCTTATGAAATAATGTTTTATAGGGAATGAAGATATTTTACTCAACTTGTTAAAATTAGGAGTTATTTCATATAAGTAAGTAGGGATATCGACAAATCCTTCCTTAAATTCTTCCCTCCCAAGTGCTTCGTATGGGCTTTCTTCTAAAAATCCATAAATTTTATTTTCAAAAAAGCCAATAAAATCAAAAGTCCTAGATAGTTCTATTCTTATTTCGCCCTTGAAATTTCCAAGTAAATCAAACCGCATAATTTTGGGCGGATTGATGGCTTGAATAATAATCTCGTTTTTTGTTAATAAATAGCTTGTTCTACCAATAGCTTCTCCTGGACCTTGACCATGTTCAAATAATCTAAATATAAATTTTCCTTCGCTACTGAATTTGTAGAGTGTCCAATTATCATAAAAATAAATACTTCCATCGTGCCCGATTTTCAAACCATAAGGAGCTCTGAATATAATCTCTGCACCATCATCCCTGATTCGCATCATTTCTTTTAGATTTACAATTCTACCAGCATCCTTGTTCAATGGTTTTTTTGGATTTTCAACAACTTTCTGAGCATGAATGATAGAAATGCCAATAAATATAACTGTAAAGATTAAAGCTAATCTCTTCATATCATTCTCCTCGCTCAGCGTCCTTTTTCAATCCAGGGAAGCCAGGGCTTTAGGGAATTTGGTTTACATCGATAAAAACTGTTAATAATTAGATTTCCACTTTGTTCTGCCATTAAAACTACTTTCTGCTTAGTTCTCGGTAAACCGTAACTGCCAGGCTCGGCCAGATCCAGGCGCCGTCTTCTTGCAGAGGCTCTTTCACTCCGAAGGCTTTTTTCACATCCTCCAAGCTCTTGCCGGCATCAAACATGGCAGTGACCTTGGACCGGACCTCTTCAATGGTCGTGAGGTTCTGCTGCACGATATCGCGATCGAGGGAATCACCATGACTCGGAATAAACGTCCGGATTTCTGGCTTCAGACCCAACAGGATGCTCAGCACACGAACTAACCCAAGGGTACTGCCGCCCTTCTGGTCCTGGATCAGCGGCTCGCGTCCGTCAAAGACGAGGTCCCCAATGAAAGCGACGCGATCTGCCGGAAACCAGACGATTGTATCTCCGCTCGTGTGGGCGGGGCCATAGTGGAGGAGCCTCACTTCATCATTTCCTAAGCGGATATTGAGCTGCCCCTTAAATGTCATCGCAGGGATAAAATCCGACCTTGTCCAGGAAGCATAAACCGTTGCTGGCGCATTCATCTCCAGATATACAGTCGTGTTCTTTTTATAATCGTCCAATACCCTGAGGCTGCAGATGATCTTGGCTGTATCCGGATAAGCATCGCGGCCGTTGAAGCTGTCGGGATCGCTGTGGGTGAAGACCACCCTGGTAATAGGATTCTTTGTGATCTTCGCTATTTCTTTGAGGACCTTCTCTGTTGCACCCTTCGTGGCTTTAGAATCGATGACGAGGACTTCGTTATTCCATGTGCAAAACCCGACGTTGCTTCCCCATTCCCCTTTGGCCATATAGATGCCGTTGGCGACCTTGACGATCTCCAAGGGCGGCTGTTTCTGCTTTGTCCGAAAGTTCAGAACCTGGCTTCTTACCCCAATGGATAAGCCGGTGAAAGATACGAAAAGAGCTATGATGAGGATGCGGCCAATTCGCCTTATCATGCTTCCTCCTGCGTGGGAGATAACGCATCAGCGCTCATTTTTTGATCACCGTCTCCGTCTCCACCGTGAAGAACTTGAAATCCTTGTAGGTGAGTTCAACCCTCGATTTTGTCTCACGGCGGTTCGACATTAAACTCGGATATTTAATCAGAACCGCCGTTCGGCTAGGTAACATCACTCCGTTATTCTCAATCTTATACTCATACGTCCTCAAGAAAAACGGCTCGATGTTAAGGAAAACCGCTTCCCTTAAAATATCTTCGTATCCGTAAAGAGGCACGCCTTCGATCTCGCTCTTAATAATTTGAAAGCTACCCTTTTCTACCCATATTTTAGCGGAGCGGACGCCATCCGCATCCCCGAACTTTGGGACGGCTTCCAAAACATACACATCCTTGCCAGACACTCTCTTTTCTTCGCAAATTCGATAATTGAAAAGAGGCTGGTGATCTTTATCGAGAATCTTGAACAAAGAAACGACAGGCGAGAGCGTGGAATAGCGGTCCTCTTCCAATAGTCTCACCTCGTCCACGACTTTGCGGCCATTTTCCTTGAGCACGATCCGCCGTTCCTTGATCTCCTCGAACCTCCTGATCATCTGGTAGTCGCAATTGTATCTGAATCTCTCGGCATCCTTGATGCTCAGAATTTGAGGCTTATAAACTACCCAGCCCGTCATCATACCATCGGCGCTTTCGGTGACTTGAACTGCAAAATCGCTAGGGAACCTGCCCACCAGCATGGCCAGGCGGTCTGGATGTCTAAGAGAATGCGTGGTTTCTTTGATCGTCTCTTCACAAGTGTAGAAGAGGGCCGCGTCGGCAAGTTTTCGGCAGTATTCAGCACACCCGTTAAGTATCCTTTCCATTTGCTCTCTTGTGGCCGCATCCACAGCTGCTGCATTCTCCTCGATATAAGTCAATTCTTCGGCATAAACTCGCGGATCGAAATTAAATGCATAGTCAAAGGCAGCGGGAACGGGTTTTCTCTTTTGGAGCACAGGCTCAAATCTCCACTGCCAAAAAGCCTGGCATGCTGCATAGTCAAGGTAAGGATGTAAGGAGGTTGTGACCTGCACGTACCGGACAATCCCTTTTTCATCGATGGCAATCCGAAGCCCGACCCAGCCCTTAATACCCCGCCGCCTCAACTCCCCCGGGTAAGAAGGAAGAATCTTATCGATAGGCCGAGGTGCCGGCATGAGCTTCGGCATGGGTGGACTTTTAAGCGTCGGCGAGGTCCTTCGCTTGGGCTGAGGTTCATCAGCTGTCAACTTGACTACCATGAAATAAGGCCGGTTCTCATTGGGGACGCTAACAACAACAGGGTCATTGAATCCAACGGTCAATGTCTGATCTACAATCAAGCGCATCTTTTCCTCGTCCCTGGTCGCTTCGAAAGTTTTTCTTAGCATTATCCTATCACTTTTTTCCGGGCGGATTATACCCTCCTTGGTCTTTGAGAGCACGACGCGCAGTGTCACTTTCATTGGAGAAGGGACTTTGTGCGACAGATCGATCCTGTAGGCTATTTGCCTGCCCAAAACCACCTTGCCGGGGAAGGGGAGATCTTCCCTTTGTGTTTGTTTGAAGAGGAATAGGTCACTAAGCGTTCGCAAGTCTCTTAAGTCCAAGAGAGTATCAATAACGGCGGCCCTAAAATCGTGTTCAGATCCCTCGGCCAGAGCCCTGAGTGAGCTGAGCTCCGGGGTGGTCGAGAGCGGCATCAGCTCGACTTGTGACAGTCCTGGCTCGCCCACTACCATTGTCCCTTGAAAAAGCCATATCCGGATGGTGATTTCTTTGCGGCCTGCAAAACTGATGTTGGCTAAAAGCAAAAGAGCGATAATAAAAATCCACGTCCTTTGTTTTTTGTCCACTTTCTGCTCCCCCTGTAATTATTATAACTCGCTCAGCGTCTCTTTCCAATCCAGGGAAGCTAGGGCTTTGGAGGATTTGGGTTTCACTTTAATTTTAATTTCTGTTAGGATGAATTTATTACTTGTCAGATAGTCCAGGAATTCTATATTTTCCAATGCTGTAATACCCTTCTTTATCCTGGTCTACTGAATATAGAAAGTTTTTCCACGCTATAATTTGAATATTCTGATATCTTTTTGGCTCAATTCCATCAGGGAAACATAGGAAGAAACTATCAACATATTTCCCGTCCCTATCATAAACATCAATCAGCCACTCATTATCCTCGTTTTTTTCTGATGTAATGGCCCAGAGATTATCTTCGAAAATTAAAAGCTTCTGAACATCTTGATAATACTCCCTATCAGGGCCATATAAGAATCCTGGTTTCTTTTTTATTTTTGGTCTTTTGATACGCCTAAATTCACGAGTGATAATTTCATCAATTTTATTTGATTTCAAGTTAAATCTGACAATCTTATACTCAGATGTATGAACCACAAAAAGATTCTCAAAATCTTTAATCGTAAATTCTAAAAAAGCCTGTCCAAACCAGGCACTTCTATCGAAATAAAATTGTACGGGAAATGTGTGTATTTTTTTATGTCTCTGAAAGTCAGAGGAAAATTCATAAATATTTCCGTGAAAATCTATATACCCGGATTTTCCTTTAAGCTCCCATGAAACTTCCGTTTGAACGGCATAAATTTTTTCTCTAAAATTTCCAATAAATCTAAACAGACGGAATGGCTCTATTAATTTAATTTCCTCTTTTAGAACTCCATTAAGGTCAAACTCCATAACCTTCAGAGGACTTATAGCACGGACAACGATTTCATCATTGATAACGGCAAAACGTTTTCTTAGTCCTGGGTCTGCTTCTCCCGGGCCTTGTCCTGTTCCAATTATCTTAAAAACAAAATTCCCATTTTTGTCATATTTGTAAAGGTGCGGACTGCTTAAAAAATATATATTTTCATTGTAATCGACAACTAGATTTTCTGGCCATCTAAAGACAATATCCTTTCCATTATCTCTAATCCTCATAATCTCTTTGAGATATATTTCCCTTTTCGGATTATTACTTAATGGTTCTTTTGGATTCTTGATAACTTTAATCCCCCCTTCTTTTTTTATTTTTCCCTTCCATTCAGCTTTTTGTCCCCCTAATGAAATAAGCATAATGAAAGCCGGAAGAAATAGGATGATTGATATAACCTTACTTCTGTTCGCCATTTTTACCCCCACATACAAATTCTAACTCGCTCAGCGTCTCTTTCCAATCCAGGGAAGCCAGGGCTTTTGGGGATTTAGGTTTTACTCAGCGCAATCCTCTTCTTCTTAATCAATGATTTCATACTTGGCAACTGAAATCAGTTCATCCTCTCCAATCTCGATAACATAAAGAAAATTCTTATACACAACCATGGGTGCATAGAGGTGGTCATCTCTTTTTATATTCCGCAGCGGCAGATAAAAATTATCCAGGTATTTTCCCTCACGACTAAAAACATCGACCAAGATGCCTCTATCCTTGTCAACCGTTGAAGTTATGACCCAGAGATTGTTTTTATGGATGGCTAATCTATAAATGTCATTATGAAATTCTGGAAGCATAGGTATCATCTTGCTTTTCTCTGGAAGGATATGCTTCACACGCTCATACTTCCTCCTGAAAATCCTGACAATCTCGATTTTCTCTAAATCCAGCAGTTTTACCAGATATTCGGGTGTATGAAAAAGATAGACATAACGTTGGTTCTCGCTAAATGTTTTGAGCCAACTAACTAAAATGATGCCACCGCCTTGAGTTGAGATTGTAATAGGAAAAATGTATGAGGTGGGAGTAATCTCTCTTGTTTTACTAACAACACAAAGCCTGTAATTACTCTCTTTTATTCCATTTATTCTTTCAAAACCTTTTCTCTCACGCTGAGTAAAGTAGTACTTTCCATTGTAATACCCAATGAGAGTAGAAAACCTCCATTCAGGCCTGATATCTTGAATCAAATTTCCCTGCATGTCCAATCTGATAATTTTATACATAATCGATGAAGCAAGGATAATTTCGTCTTCTCCAATGATGATATCGGTAAGGTTTTGATTCAATCCTCCTGGTCCTTCGCCTTTCTTGTAGAGGTTTTTCACGAATTTTCCATTGACATCAAATTTGTAAAGCTTGTTAGGCTCATGAATAAAAATGGAACCATCTTTCGCTACCTTAATATCCCACGGACCAGAGAAATAGAATTTCCCTTCTTCATCTGTAATCCGCATCACTTCTTTCAACTGGATTACACGACCTGCATTTTTACTCAATGGCTTTTCAGGATTTTCAATAATTGTCTGAGCAAGAATGATAAAAGTAAAAACAAATATAGAAGTAAGGATTAAAGCAGGTTTCTTCATAACACTTTCTTCATTCAGATACCCTTTTCAATCCAGAAAAGCCAGAGATTTAGGGAGTGGGATTTCTAAAAGACTATTCCCACTTCATTTTGCTAACAACAAATTTCTTATAACCGCTTTCTTTTTCTTGAACACAATAAAACAGATTGTTTATTATCGTTGCTTTGGCAAGGCTTTCCCAAATCCAAACATTCAGACTCTTTCTCCCAATAAAAACACCATCAGGATTGAAAATATCGAACATAAATTCGCCTGGATTTTCTCCCTCCTCATACGTCATGACAAAAAGCCTCCCCTTATCGTCTGTGAATAAAGACTGATAGGGTGGGAACGAATCAGGGAAAAAGGTTATTTTTTTAAGATTTTCGGGTGTTTTCTCCATTATTGCCTTTTTATATTCATCAGAGACAGGTACGTTTTTATATTCTTTTTTAATTTTCCTAATTAAGTTCCCTTCCAAATCATATACCCATATCTCATATCCTCTCTCTTCATTACCTATATAAACAGCTCCTTTTGACACGCTCCAAGCCCAAATTGGATATGTGCCTTTCCGTTTTTTTGTTACCATTGAGCTTAAAAAATTATACCTATCAAGCTCTTTTATTTCTTCAAATTGAGCACTGAATAATCTCAAAGGAATTTGGATATATTCTTCTCTATACGAACCTATCACTTGTCCGAAGGTGATATATTTTCCATTCTCAAGACAGGACACTTTTGCAATCCGCAAATCAGAACGAGTAATATTTATTTCCTTTTTCAATCTTCCATCTCCACTAAAAATCACAAGCTTTAGCTTCGCTTGGTCTGTAACAGCAACATTGTCTTGATTATCAATTTCAAGGTGAAACGGATATTGAAATTCGCCTGGACCCTGTCCTACTGGTCCGAAAGACGTAATGTATTTTCCATCTTTATCAAATTTGAAGACATTATCCCCCGTGCTTGACATAAATTTCAGAAAATAAATATTGCCCTTCGAGTCAACATCAAAACATCTTATATCAGTCAATCCAATTCTAGCTATATCAGAATATTCAGTATCAATGGTGAATATTTCTTCAAGATTAAATCCCGCAGATTCTGTCTTGATTTTATAAGGCTCAATATGATTAACAATGACTTCCACTCCATCTTCCATATATCTTTCTATTTTTTCTTTTTTGGGTTCACAGGAAACAAGAATAATAAAGGCTGAAAGAAATAGAACTAATGAAACAATCTTAGTTTTGTTTTTCATTTTTGTCCCCCAATATAAATTCTAATTCGCTCAGCGTCCTTTTTCAATCCAAGGGAGCAGGGGATTAGTTAGATTCAGTTTATGTTCACTCCCACTCCATGGTGTATCTCTTGACCAGAGGGATGCCTTCCTCGTTTTCCCTTATTATGCAATAGAGCTTATTGTTCCTGACGGCATAAACCTGTTCGTCCTCAGGAAGAGAGAAACGGGAGATATACCGACCCAATGGATCGAAAACATCGTAGTAAACGCCGACCTTATCATCCTTCTCGCTGGTCAGGGTATAAATTCGATCTTTTTCGTCAATAACAAGCCCCGTAACAACAGGATAATATTCAGGAAATTCGAATTTAAAACGAAATGGAGCGTCTTTGGAGGATTCTCTTTTAATGAATCGCTCCTTGTCTGAATCTGTTATTTTTACAGGATCATAATCTTTGACGATTCGCTTTATGGCTTTGCCGTTGGGATCGACGACATGTATGTCATAAGTTGAAGATAAAATCCATATCAGTTTATCGTCTTTCGTTAAATCAAAATAGTAACCCTTTGGAAAAGGATTGCTCACGCCCCGCTTTCGAGTTTTTTTAAAGGAATGAAATTTCATGACCAGATTCAAGTCAGGATCGTATTTAACCAGCTCCTCGACTGTCTTGTATCCCCGTCCCCTTTTATATTGATACACGAATCCTCTGCTGTCGATTCTGACTGAGCCCATAGGAAGTTTGTTTGCTGAAACAGTCTTCAGAAACTCCCCGTTCAGATTAAGGTATGTGAACCTGCGACTCAAAACGTCATACACAACAAGGACACCACTAGGCATAACCTTTATTCTACCTGGTCCGGTGAATTCACCCGGTCCCTGGCCAATGCGGCCAAAAGTCCTGAGAAGTCTTCCTTTTGAATCGAAAACCCTTATTTTGACCTCTTTTGGATCCAGCGTATAGATGTTTCCTGAAGCATCAACCGCGAGGGAATTCAAAAAAGAAAACCAGTAATCCTCTTTCTCTGTATCTTCGCCAATGACCAGATCCTTCTTTAGAATTATTTTCGATGGAATGCCCGGCATAGAGACAGGCTCCTTCGGATTATAGATGACAGTCATGCCATTTTCGGTTCTAATCTCCACTTCTTGTGCCCACGAAATGCAGAGCGGGAAAGCCAGAGAAAAGAGAGCAGCGAGTTTTATAAGGATCTTTCTCATCTTCCCCCTTTTGTAGATTCTAACTCGATAGGCCATCTTTTTCAATCCAGGAGCCAGGGCTTAAACGGATAAAGCAATATTTTTGATCGAGATAGTTCTTATCCAAAAGAAGTGAATATATTTTTTTGGTAAATATAATCAGTAATTTGTTTTTTTATTTCGTTGATATCAATTTACGACAATCTTTTCTTCTAAATATTTGATCCCAGCAGGAAGACCTCCTGATCTGAGCGTTAAAGCTAAATCTTCTGCTTCTTCGGCAGTAAAGTTACCATGAATGACTGCACTGTCAGAGATTCTGTCACGGATTATTACCACCATTTGGACCTTACCATCAAAGACGATGCTTAATGGCCTGTCGATATTATCAGCAGTGAATCTGGAAAATCTTTCCGCCGCCTCAGGAATGAAATTGACTTGGATAGCTGGATTGTTCCACTCATCTTTTGTGACTCGAACACTTTTAAGGTCCTTTCCTGTGACAATAGCCATTATGCTGAGGAGGTAATAGCCTTCTTCTATTTGGCTTGGGCCAACAACTTCCATGCCCTCAGGAACTTCACTTCCATAGTCTTGAAGCAACGCCTCTTTATCTGAGGCAGGTCCGGCTTGAACCAATCTAAATTCGAGAAAAGCTCGTGTCTTTATTATGCTCTTAACTCTTTCTGGATCTTTAATCCGAAGACTCGGAATCTCAACAATAATTCTATCTTTATCTCCTTCATCTCTCTCAATGACTGCTCTTCTTAATCCCATTAGTTTTAGTCTCTTTCTTATCACATCGACTGTTTGTAATACGCACATATCTTCTAAATAGGTGATTGTGTTCTGCTTCATGGCAACCGAAACACTGTTGCCTCTGAAAGAAGCATCCCACTCTGTCAAATGTTCATCTATCAGTTCTCTAACAAGAGCCTCTTTTTCCGGTTCAAACTCCTGGATGGTGAACCTGCCCGCGACATCCTTGTCTCTCACAATGGTCTTGTAATTCACTAAATTGTTTTTGAGATGTTCCTTCAGACGAAAAATTTCCATGTCTGTTTCAATTTTTATCGCATCCTCTGTATCTACTTGCAGAACAAGATGTAGCAATTCTTGAGGCTCTTTTTGGAGGCAGCCAATGAGTATTAAAAAAATAGAAACTAAAAATAAAGCCTTTTTTTTCATTTACTCCTCCTTTTTTTAGGGGAGTGACTCGTCAAAAAGTTAAAACTTTCTAAGGACTCTCCACTCCTTCTCTTTTGTAGACTACTTTTCCACCGACTATGGTGTAATCGATTTCTGATGTCATGATCTGATCATGAGGAATGGTCATCAGGTCGTTGTTGAAGATCACCATATCGGCCAGATAGCCTTTTCTGATCATGCCTTTGCGGCCTTCCATGAACTCAGCATAGGCAGAACCCAAAGTGTACAGCTCGATGGCTTTTTCCATTGAGAGTTTCTGCTCTGGAAACCAGCCATCACCTGGCTCGCCCGCGCGGTCTTTTCTCGTCACCGCAGCATAGAGTCCTTCCAGTGGATCGATCGGTTCCACCGACCAATCTGTCCCAAAAGCGATTCGTACACCTGCTCTGAGAAGGCTCTGCCATGCATAGGCACCTTTGCAGCGCTCTAGTCCGATCCTTTTCTCCGCAAACCTCTTGTCCGTAATGCAGTGAGTGGGCTGCATGGAAGCTATGACTCCGAGCCCTGCGAAACGCGGGATATCCGAAAGGAGAAGAATCTGGGCGTGTTCGCTGCGGTGCCGGCTGTCGCGCTTACCGTTGACTTTCCGGGCTTTTTCATAGGCGTTCAATACCCAGTTATTGGCCTTCGTTCCGATGGCGTGAATCCCAATCTGGAAGCCTCTGGCATCGGCAGCGACAATCCTCTGTTCAAATTCTTCGTAAGGCATCATCGGAAGCCCACTCGTGCTCGGATCATCTTTGAAGGGCTTAAACATCAGAGCCGTGCCGGAACCCAACGTTCCGTCGATGAATCCCTTCAGGTAACCAAACCGGATCCAGTTGTTCTCCTGCGGGAAACGTTTGCGGAGTTCATCCAGTTCATTCAAACGGTCCTCGTCGGCAGTCAAACCCATGTTGAACGTTACGCGCAGTGTGAGTTTTCCGTTATCTCTGAATTTCTGGAAGCGGTCGTAACCGCCGTTGAGTTGTGAAATGCTCGTGATGCCTGTTTTCCTGGCAGCATCGAGGGCGAGCTCCAAAGCTCTATCCGCCCGTTGCTCGCGTTCTTCTGGTGAAAGCGTGACCGAGCTCTTCACTGTGAGAAGGCCCTGTGCGCCTTCTTTGAATACTCCAGTCGGTTCGCCTGTCACCGGATCTTTGACGATCGTTCCGTTCGGAGGATCAGGTGTATCTTTGGTGATTCCGGACATCTCAATCACATAGCTGTTCACCCAGACTGAATGGCCATCTGCCCGGCTGAGCATGACCGGATTATTCGGAGCGACAGCATCGAGTATTTCTTTGGTCGGCCATTTCTTATCCGGAAAGGTCTCATGTTCCCAGCCTCCTCCGCGAATCAGCTCTCCGGGTTTGGACTCTTTGACTTTCTCAGCCACCATTTTCTGGATCGTTTGGACATCATGGACATACCGGAAATCCAGGTTCATCATCGAACTTCCACCGCTCATAAAGTGGATGTGCGCATCATTAAATCCAGGAACGACGAGCCGTCCTTTGGCATCGATGACCTGGGTCTCTCCTTTACGGATGTATCTTTTAATTTTGCTGTTAGAGGCGACCGCTATAATGAATTCTCCCTTCACGGCCACGCTTTGAGCTCTCGGATTATCCTTATCGATAGTGACGATTTTCGCGTTTTTGATCACAAGGTCTGCGTAGAGCTTTTCGCCAGATGTGCCGTAAACTCCCGAAAGATATACACAGAATATTACGATCAGAACCGCTGTGATTTTTTTATATCTCATGAGGCCCTCGCTTCATTCTTAGACATTTGTTTCGCTCGAAAAATAAATCCTGACCTACTATAGTGAGAATTCAGACTTTTGTAAAGGTAGGATGAAGAGAAAGACATAATGAATTGGATGTGCACATGTCCAAACGAAATGATCACCAATCGATTGGAATCTTCACATCATGCTTTTTGACATTCGAATTTTCCTTGTGCTATAAGCGGTGTATTATTCGCTAAAATGATTTTTCATATTTCCTGAGGAGGTTCCGATGAAGAAAAAAATACTCATGCTGGCTGGCTTTATAACGCCTTTTGCCGTCGTTGTTCTTGTTATGACGCTTGTAGGACTCCCGGAAAATAACACTCAAGACTGTAAGCTTCATTTCGGGCTTTCTTTTTCAGAAAAACTCGGTAAAAAGCCTGTGGACGGCCGGATGCTTCTGCTGATCTCATCGGACGGAACCCGGGAACCCCGTTTCCAGGTCAGCGATGGCCCGAACACTCAACTGGTTTTCGGCGTCGATGTGGATGGCTTGGAACCAGGAGAACTTGCAGTTATCGATTCGAGTGTTTTCGGCTATCCTCTGAAAAGCGTCGCCGAGATTCCCGCGGGTGAATACTGGGTGCAGGGCCTCCTCCATCTGTACGAGACTTTCCACCGCTCTGACGGCCATACGGTCAAGCTCCCGATGGACAGGGGAGAGGGACAGCAGTGGACCCGTGCCCCGGGCAACCTCTACAGCACTCCTGAAAGGATGCGTATAGATCCCCGCAAGGAGGAGATCCTGAAGATATCTCTGGATAAAAGAATGCCTTTGATCCCTCCTCCCAGGGATACCAAATACATTAAACATGTGAAGATGAAGAGTAAGCTCTTGACAGAATTCTGGGGACGACCGATGTACCTCGGTGCCTGTGTTCTTTTGCCTGAAGGATTTGAGGAACATCCTGAAGCGAGATACCCCCTCGTGATCAACCATGGACATTTTCCGTACACGTTCAGTGGATTCCGGGAAGCGCCTCCGGATCCCGACCTGAAACCCACGTACAGCGCCAGGTTCAACCTTCATGGCTACAACAGGATCGTCCAGGAACATGCTCACCAATTCTATAAAGACTGGACAAGCCCTGACTTCCCCAGGATGGTCATCATAAAAATTCAGCATGCAAATCCCTATTACGACGATTCTTACGCAGTGAATTCTGAGAACCTGGGACCGTACGGAGATGCCATCACCTACGAGCTCATCCCGTATATCGAGAAAAAATTCCGCTGCATCGGAGAAGGGTGGGCGCGGTTTCTCTACGGCGGCTCGACCGGAGGCTGGGAAGCTCTGGCTTCACAGGTATTTTATCCGGATGATTACAACGGCTGTTATGCAGCCTGTCCGGATCCGATCGATTTCAGAGCTTACGCCATCGTGAATATCTACGAGCACGAGAACGCCTATTACCTGAAAAGCCAGTTCAAGCGAACACACCGGCCGGGACGGCGAAACTATCTCGGCGAGATCAGCAGCACATTGGAAGACATGAACCACCGAGAGCTTGCCATCGGTACAAACAGCCGTTCCGGAGCCCAGTGGGATATCTGGCAGGCGGTGTATTCTCCGGTGGGAGAGGAAGGATATCCGAAGCCGATCTGGGACAAGTTGACAGGGGAGATCGACCATTCTGTGGCAGAATACTGGCGAGAGAACTATGACCTTTCCTACATCCTTCAGCGCGATTGGAAGACTCTCGGCCCCAAACTCAAGGGTAAAATCCACATCTACTGCGGGGATATGGATAACTACTATCTGAACAACGCGGTCTATTTGACTGAAGAATTCCTTGAAAGCACGAATGATCCTTACTACGAGGGAGAAGTGGATTACGGGGACAGAGCCGAGCACTGTTGGAACGGAGACCACTGCCAACCGAATGCCATATCGCGATTAAGGTACCACCAGATGTTTATTCCCAGGATCGTAGAACGCATCGAAAAAAGCGCTCCTCCTGGGGCCGACCTGACCAGCTGGAGGTATAAAAAGTAAATCAGATTGTGCAAATAATAAATAAATTATTATTTTACTGGTCATATCGACTGTACGGCATCAGAAATATATTTTGAAATCTACATAATGGGGATCATTTCTTGAGAAAAATCATCCTGAGAGGGCTGCTTTACGACCTTCTGATCGAGACTCTTCTCAAGAGAATCAAGGAAAAGGTTGCCCAGCTTGTATCTCAGTATAATCTCTCTCCGACACTCGACATGTGCTGTGGCACAGGGAAACAGTGCTACATCATCAGTAATAACGGACAAACAGCCCTCGGATTAGATATCGATCCTAAAATGGTGGAATACGCCGCCTCGAAGTATCCTCATCTCTTTTTTATCTGTGCGGATGTGTCTCATTCCCCCCTCCAGAAGAGAGACTTGAAAGGCATCATCATTTCCTATGCTCTCCACGATAAACCTCCCGAGATGCGGATGCAGATGCTCTCTGAAGCCAAGAGGCTTCTTGTTCCAGGAGGGAAAATCATACTACTGGATTTCGAGAATGCATGGAATGGCCTCTCCCGTCTGGGAGGCTTTTTCACCTGGATCATCGAACGGCTGGCCGGAGGAGAGCACTATACAAACAGGAGGCAGTTTTTAAAACAAGGGGGCCTTGAAGAATTCATCAAGCAGAACAATCTTGTGAAAGTCGAAAAGCATCCGGTCACACTTGGGAACAGCAGCCTCACCATAGTAAAATTCAAAAACGATTCTGAATACGACAATCCTAAAAAAAAAGACACACGCAGTCATTAACTGCTCATTCACAATTCAAGATGATTCCTAAGGTTTTGCTGCACGAAATGTCAGGGCCGCAATGGATTCGCGCGCCAAAGCCTTATAAGACAATTATCCCACCGTGGATAGTTGTCTTTTCGGAGGCACTAACTCTAAGGATCGCTTCGATCACTGTTTAAGGTTTAAGGGCAGCTCTGGCTAATCAGATAGGAGCCATCCGATACGAATCTAAGGTATCAGTCTATGTGATACACGACAAATTCCTTGTAGCCACTGCTTTTCTCTCTCAGGCAATACAGTCGATTTTTCTTTTTTGCTACAACCCAGGAATCAAAGGGTGCCCCCAGTGTAAAAAAGGGATCGTTGACATGCGCCTCAATGCTGATAGTCCCTTGAAAAATCCCCTCTGGATTGAAGACATCGAAGAGACGGTCCTTTGGATTGTACCCCTTAGCAAATGTTTTGACATAGATATTGTTTTTATCGTCAGAGAAGAGATAATTGAAAGGAGGAAAATATTCAGGAAAATACAATTTATTCTTCAAAGCATCAGGGGTGTTTTCCAGTTTATCCCCAATTTCTTTTTTATAATCCTCATCCACTTTGACCGGTTTGTATTTTTTTCGTATTTTCCTTAAAAGATTGCCATCTAAATCATAGACGTGAATCTCATAACCGTTATCTTCGTTCCCGATATAAATCCTATCATAGGATGCACACCAAACAGAGACATGCATTGGAATCCTGACCTTATCTGCTTGAATGGGCTGGACGGTTTTAAACCTATCCAGCTCCTTGATTTCTTCAAAACCGGAGTTATAAAGACTCAGGGCGAGATAGAGGATGCCGCTACCAGGATCTGTCAATGAACGTCTTATCAAATAATTGCCATTCTCCAGTTGGTAAACTAAACTTCCCAATGAAGGTTGAAATCCTTTCACTCGGATTTCATCAATGGTCTTTCCTTCCGTATCAAATATCAAAATTTTTGACTGTCTCAAGTCGGGGACAGGGATTAAATCACGGCTGTTCATTTTTTGATAGGAAGGCCACTGGATTTCGCCTGGACCCTGTCCGGGAGGCGCAAAAGAAAAGAGGAAATCACCATTACTGTCAAATTTTAAAATCCTGTTTCCCTCTGACATGGGAGGCTTGTAAATATAAATACTTTCTGCAGAATCCACATCGAATCCCCAGACATCGGTCAAACCCAGTGCGGCCATTTCTTCTTCTTCCAGATCGATCACAAATTCTTCTGCAAGCGAGAAGAGAGGTTCTTTCGGATTCAAATTGTACGGGTTGATGACCACTTCTATTCCGCCCTCTATAGTCTTTTCGACTAGCGTGGGTGTCCGATCACAGAAACTCATGGCCAATAATAAAAAACAAACAAGGCATATCTTCTCTCTCATTCTATCTTCTCACGATCTCCTGTTGTGATTTGGGATCCATTCGCTATTCATCCCTAATAACAACCGTGCAATCACCGTGGATTGTTTACAAAAATGTGATCAGGCAGCTTTTTAAAAATGTTACCTGTTCACATTCTGCGAGAAAGGATACAATGTAAACAAATTCCCTGTTCGAGACGGTTATGAATATGGGTGAGACATCATGGATACTGCTATTAGTACTCCAGGGAATGTTGCAAATGTCCAGATGAGGAATCAGAAATTACTCTACGATCGGCTGATTGCGCCTGTCGAATCCCGGATGATACGGACCATCTGGCGTATCGTACGGCATGACCAGTTGACCGAGGATACTCTGCAGGATGCTTTAGCCATCATTTGGCGGAAAATCGATCGCGTCCGTCGGCATCCGAATCCTCAGGCTCTAATTCTCAAAATCTGTCTGAACTGTGCTTATGATTCGCTGAGAAAGCGTGCGCGTCAAAGGCGGCAAATGGAGATGGATTTGTCGAATCTGGCCTCATACGAGAGCCAGTCGAGGACGAATGCCTCTCAAGAAATGGAAAAAAAGCAAGTCATTAATGAGGTCCTCAATGCGATTGGTCGTCTTCCGCGGAGCCAGGCCCTCGCCGTCTTAATGCGAATCGTCCAGGATCAGCCCTACAAGGCTATAGCCCAAACAATGGGATGCAGCGAAACAACTGTGAGAATCCATGTTTCCAGAGGCCGTAAACGCCTGAGCAAGTGGCTCTCCCATCTTCATACTTCTTCTTTGGAGGAGTCTTCAAATGGCGAATAAAAGGAATAATGATTCAAGAACGGATGACCTTTTAAAGCAGGTTCTCAAAGATGACCTGCCTCCCGAAGTAGAAGGTCGCATGAAGGCTCATTTCATTCGGTTCCGGGAGAGAGTTGAACAGGATGAGAGGGCATCTGAACTCACTTCGATCGGGAATTGGAAGCGTTTCTTCCAGCTAAAACGGGCTGTCAGCAGGAAAGTGCTGGCCTTTTCATCTCTGATCATGATAGTTGTCGGCGCTTTCCTACATGTTTCCGGACACCGCAGTGCCGTTGCAGAGACGTTATTCTTTCTGAACACCTCCGTTTCTGTGGCTGATCAAGTGCAGGAGGCAACGTCGATGGAATGCCGCATGCAAGTCCTCACTGAGAGTGGCCAGCATCTGTCTTATGTCATTCGTTGGCTTTCCCCTGAAATGACACGCGTGGATGTCTGGAAAGGAAAAACATTGAGCAAATCCCTGTTCATCTCTGTCTCGGATATAACAGTCGTTGATCATATCAACAATGTCCTTCAGAAATATCAAAGTCTGGAGCATATCAAAGATCCGATATTTAATCCCGCTTTGGAATTCCTCTCACCCTTTGCCCTTGCAACAGCCATTTACGAAAACTGGAAACCGCAACAATACAGAGAAGAAGATAAGGGCCAGAAAGGCACTTATTTTTATATAAACAACGGGGAGAGGACCACTCTGGAAATGACTGTCGATATGAACACCAGCCTTCCTGTGAGCATCAGGAAATTCTCATCCGATTGCCCAGGCGCAGATGACGTATACGCATTGGTGATGGAGGCTCAATTTATCTGGAATGAGCCGATTTCCCCTAAAATCAAAAAGGAGGATTATGAAAATGACTTCAGAAAATAAAAAAAGAAGTCCCTTTCTTTTCTTGGGAAGGATACTGATAATCGCTATTCTGATTGCAGCACCCATCCTCTCGGGAAGATTTGTGGATTTCATGAACCTTTATGGTCTGGGTTTCGTGATTATTGGAGGATTGGCCTTAATATTGATGAGTTTCACTTTCCGAGAGGTTACCTCCGCATTTAAGGATGCTGGCAGGGCTATCGGATTTCATCCTGAGTCTCATAAATCCCTCATTTTTTGGGCATCTGCTTCAAGAAGCTTCTGGATGGTGGGTATTTTGGCCACTCTTATCTCTTTTGTCTTAACTCTGGCAGATCCCCCCGGTGGAATTGTTGGAATAGCAGGGAGAATGGCATCTTCCCTTATCCCGATTGTGTACGGAGCGATTCTCAGCGTGATATGTCTTGTTCCTGCATTGAAGCTCAAAGAAAAGCGCACACTCAGTCCTCATGAAGGAATCACAGAAGAGAAGGGGACAAGAGAAGAAGGGATTATGGCTTCCCTTAGTTTTGAAAATATTATCGGGTATGCGTTGTTTACGGCCGTTATTGTCGGGACATTGATTAAGACAAAACTTACAGCGAATACTCCAGCTTTCGAAGCATGGGAATGGGTGATCTACTGGCCTTCTTTACTGGTTGTTCTCGGCGGAACAATCGCCCTGGTGCTGTTTGTCGGAAACTCAGCAAAGGGACGAACGTTCACTTTGGGTTTTGC